>Ga0247806_10000045_pt1 | contig 76816 bp, 70 predicted proteins | sample UWRJL059202B1_FD_179935 | JGI IMG/M metagenome (GOLD analysis project Ga0247806, IMG submission 179935) | Plant litter microbial communities from Arlington Agricultural Research Station in Wisconsin, United States - UWRJ-L059-202B-1 | ecosystem: Environmental > Terrestrial > Plant litter >... | reverse complement strand
CTTGGTGAGCGTGTTCTTTACCACGGCGTACGTGGCGTCCTCACTGATGGACGTGCGCAGCTCCTTGAGCTTCGCAACAGTGAGTCCGCGGTACTCGGTGAGCAGAACGGCGGTCGAGCTCTGGAATCTCTCCTGCAGCTCGGCGACCGTTGCTTCCTTGTTCGCCATGGCGCTCCTCTAAATATTCATGTGCCGGTAGCCCGGGGCGCAGACATGAAAAAAGCCCCAGCGCAAGCGCCGGAGCTGAGGCCGAATGAATCCGGCTAACTTCGAACACCTGCGCGGGCTGTTCACGTGAATGAACCTTCGATCGCTTTTCCATTTCTGGGCAGCGACAACCGGCGGTCTTTGGCTGATTCCCACACTACGGGGTCCACCACCCCGAGCGCAAATCGGGCGTCCGGCGACACCCCCGCAAAAAGTAGTTGACAGAAGTCCACTATGTATTTATAGTTGACTTCTGTCAATCATCTAGCTGGAGTTTCATGTCACGCCGTTCACGCACCACCACTTCCCCGAACCGGGCCATCACGGCCGACGGTTCCATGACCCAACGCCAGGTGCTCGAGGCCCTCTCCGGCCTCCTCCTGGGTATGTTCGTCTCGATCCTCGCCGGCACCGTGGTGAGCACCTCGCTGCCGATCATCATCTCCGACCTCAAGGGTGACCAGTCCGCGTACACCTGGGTCATCACCGCGACCCTGCTGGCCACCACGGTGTCCACGCCCATCTGGGGCAAGTTCGCCGACCTCTTCAACCGCAAGCTGCTCATCCAGCTGGCCCTGGCCGTCTTCGTGATCGGCTCCGCCCTCGCCGGCTTCTCGCAGGACACCGGAACCCTCATCGGCTTCCGTGTTCTGCAAGGCCTCGGCGCCGGTGGCCTCGCCGCCCTCAGCCAGATCATCATGGCCGACATCATCAGCCCCCGTGACCGTGGCCGTTACGCCGGCCTGTTCGGCGCCGTCATGGCCGTCGGCACCGTCGGCGGGCCGCTGCTCGGCGGCGTGGTGACGGATGCGTTCGGCTGGCGCTGGAACTTCTTCATCGCCCTGCCCATCGCCATCATCGCCATCGTGCTCCTGCAGCGCACCCTGCACCTGCCGGCCCGCGTGAAGCGCGTGGTGAAGATCGACTACCTGGGTGCGTCACTCATCGCCGGTGGCGTCTCGCTGCTGCTGATCTGGGTGACCCTGGCCGGGAACGACTTCGAGTGGGCATCCGTCACCTCGTTCATCATGGTCGGCGCCGCCGCCGCACTGCTCGTGGCCGCCGTGATCGTGGAGTTCAAGGTGGATGAGCCGATCATCCCGCTCTCGCTGTTCAAGAACCGCACCTTCACCCTGGCCACCGTCGCCAGCATCTCGGTGGGTGTGTCGATGTTCGGCACCTCGGTCTTCCTCAGCCAGTACATGCAGCTGGCCCGTGGCGCGACGCCCACCCAGTCCGGCCTGCTCACCATCCCGATGATGGGTGGCCTGCTCATCTCCTCCACCGTGTTCGGAACGGTGATCAGCCGCACCGGCAAGTGGAAGTCGATCATGGTCTCCGGTTCAGTGCTCGTGATCGCCGGCCTGCTGCTGCTGGGCACCCTGCAGTACGACACCAACCTGGTTCTCGTGGGCATCTTCATGGCCGTCCTCGGCGCGGGCCTGGGCATGCTGATGCAGAACCTGGTGCTGGTCGTGCAGAACTCGATCGAGGTCAGCAACCTCGGTGTGGCCACCAGCGCGGTCACCTTCTTCCGCAGCCTCGGCGGCACGATCGGCGTCTCGGTCCTTGGCTCCGTGCTCGGCACCGTCGTCGCCCAGCACATCAAGGACGGCATCGCCGACCTCAACCCGGCCGACCAGGCCGAAGCCGTCCAGACCCTCGGTTCCGGCGTGATCCCCCACGTCAGCAGCCTGCCGCAGACCATCCAGGTCGTCGTGGAATCCGCCTACGGCTCCGGCGTCGGCACCGTGTTCCTGCTCGGTGTCCCCCTGGCCGTGATCACCCTGGTCATGGTCGCGCTGATGCCCAACGCCTCGCTCGGCACCCAGACCGCGATCGACCTGACGAAGGCGAAGGCTGCCCGTGAGGCCGCCGCCAACCAGCCGGCCTCCGACACCCACGAGCTCGAAGACGCCGAGGACATCCTCATCGAGGTGGGTGCGGCATCCGCCGGCCTCGCCCCGGTGGGGCTGGCCCGCCCGACCGGTTCGATCCGCGTGGTCCGCGACCCCGAGACCGGGTCAGAGACTCCGAGCACGGATCGCTAGTGTGATGGGCATGACCGAGAACGGCGCGCCACCCCAGGTCACCGCACCCGACGCTGCCGCCCAGACGGACGGCGCCGCCGAGGCCCTGACCGAGGTTGAAGAGCAGATGATGGAGCTGGCGGCGTATGTTCGCGGCGCCTTTCGCGAGGCGGCCACGAACATCGACCCGGCGCTGCAGCCGTTCGGCCTGAAGATTCTGCGGATGCTGCGCCGGTGCGGTCCCACTCACGCCAGCGCTCTGGCCGAATCGCTCGACGTGGATCGCAGCGTGATCAGCCGCCAGGCGCGGCTCCTCGAGGAGCTGGGCCTGCTGGAGCTCGCCGCCGATCCGTCCGACGGACGAGCCAAGTTCCTGGCGGCGACTCCGCTGGCGATCGAGAAGATGTCGGCCATCCCCGGCGGCGACAGGAGCTTCATCCACGCCCGCCTGGCCGGCTGGCCGGAAGCGGACCTGCACCAGTTCGCGCAGCTGCTGAAACGACTGAACTCGCCCGACGCCTGATCTAAACGACAACAGTCTCAAAGGAGATAGTGAGTTTTGTCGGACGCAATCGCACGATCGCATCCTGGAAAACTCACTATCTCCTTTTTGCGTGCAGGCATGATGGAGGGCATGAGCATCAGCGCAGAGGCCCTGTCGAACGATTTCCGTGCCAGCCGCCAGGACGGCAGGTATCCGCGCCCCCAGCTTGTGCGGCGGGACTGGCACGAGCTGGACGGCTCGTGGGGCTTCGCCTTCGATGAAGCCGACGAGGGCCAGGCCCATCGGTGGTTCGCAGAGCCCCGGTTCGACCGCACCATCGAGGTGCCGTTCCCGTTTGAATCGGCGGCGTCCGGCATCCATGACACCGGCTATCACGCCGTCGTCTGGTACTCACGCCGATTCGGTGCCGACGAGCTGAGCGGGGCGGGGTACGGGGCGGATGCCGTTCCACCGCAGCGCCTGCATCTCCGGTTCGGCGCCGTAGATTACCGGGCCCGGGTGTGGGTCGACGGCAGCTTCGTGGGTGAACACGAGGGCGGGCAGACCCCGTTCTCGTTCGACATCACCGACGTGCTCGATCCCGCCGCGGCCGAGCACACGGTGGTGGTGCGCGCGGAGGACGACGCCCTCGACGCCGCACAGCCGCGCGGCAAACAGGACTGGCGGCTCGAACCGCACTCGATCTGGTACCACCGCACCAGCGGCATCTGGCAGCCGGTCTGGCTGGAGGCCACCGCGGCAACCGCCGTGACGCTGCTGCACTGGACGCCGGATCTGGTGGCCGGCACCGTGCGGGTGCGGGTCGACCTGACCCGCCGCCCGCCGGCCGGCAGCACGCTCTCCTACGCGCTCAGTTACGAGGGCACTCCGGTCGCGGCCGGCAGCCACACGGTCACCGAGGCCACCGCCACCACCGTCATCACCCTGCCGGCGCAGGCGAACGGCCAGGCCTACGAAGAGGTGCTCTGGAGCCCTGAACACCCGCGGCTGCTCGACGCCACCGTGACGCTGTCGATCGGCGGCCACATTCTGGACGAGGTGGAGTCGTATCTCGGTCTCCGTTCCAGTGCCGTCAGCGCTGGCCGGTTTCTGCTCAACGACCGGCCGTACTTCGTGCGCTCGGTGCTGCAGCAGGGCTACTGGCCCACCTCGCACCTGGCCAGCCCCAGCCCGGCTGCTCTGCGCCGCGATGTGGAACTGATCAAGGAGCTCGGGTTCAACGCCGCCCGGGTGCATCAGAAGATCGAGGATCCCCGGTTCCTCTACTGGGCCGACCGGCTGGGCCTGCTGGTGTGGGGCGAGGCGCCCGGCGCGTTCGAGTTCAGCGCGGCGGCCGTGCGGCGCACGACCGCGGAGTGGACGGCGGCGCTGGAGCGTGACCACTCGCATCCGTGCATCGTCACCTGGGTGCCGATCAACGAGAGCTGGGGGGTGCCGCACCTGGCGCACGATCCCGCCCAGGCGGCGTTCGCCCGGGCGCTGGCCGAGCTCACCCGCGCCCTGGACCCGTCCCGGCCCGTCGTCTCCAACGACGGATGGGAGCACGTCGACTCCGACATCCTGACGGTGCACGACTACGACGCCGCCGAGGAGACCCTCGGCGCGCGCTACCGCGACGAGGCAGCGATCGACCGGTTGCTCGCCGGAACCGGCCCGGCCGGGCGGCGCCTGCTGCTGGCCGGCCAGGACCGGGCGGGCCGCCCGGTGATGCTCACCGAATTCGGCGGCATCTCCTTCCCGACAGACACCGCGGATGCCGGCGCCTGGGGGTACTCCAGTGCCACCTCCACGGATGACTTTCTCACCCGTCTGACTGCCGTGGTGCACGCTGTGCACACCAGCGAGGTGTTGGCGGGCTTCTGTTACACCCAGCTGACCGACACGCTGCAGGAAACCAACGGTCTGCTCGATGCGAACCGCACGGCCAAGGCGCCGATGGACATCCTGCGGGCGATCATCAGCGGTGACCGCCCGGACTGACCCGCTCAGGCCAGCGGCAGCTCCACCCGGAAGCTGGTGCGCCCCGGCCGGCTGTCCACGGTGACCTCGCCGTGGTGGGCGGCAACGACCGCCTGCACGATGGCCAGGCCGAGGCCGGTGCTGCCGCCGGTGCCGCGGAACCGGGAGCTGTCCCCGCGGGCGAACCGCTCGAACAGGGTCTCGCGCAGGTTCTCCGGAATGCCGGGGCCGTCGTCGGTCACGGTCACCACGGCACGGTCGCCCTCGTTGCGCAGGGCCACCTCGACCCGGGTGCCGGCGTTCGTGTGCACCCGTGCGTTGGCGAGCAGGTTGGCGAACACCTGGTGCAGGCGCGGGCCGTCACCGGCGGCGAGGACCGGCTCCTCGGGCAGGTCGAGGTCCCAGGTGTGGTCTGGGCCCGCGGCATGGGCGTCGCTGACCACGTCGACGAGCAGCCGGGTGAGGTCGACCGGCTCGTGCTCCAGTTCGCGGCCCTCGTCGAGGCGGGCGAGCAGCAGCAGGTCCTCCACGAGTCCGGTCATCCGCACCGACTCGGACTCGATGCGGCCGATGGCGTGGATGGTGTCCGGCGGCAGTTCCTGGCCGCTGCGCCGGGTGAGCTCGGAGTAGCCCCGGATCGACGCGAGTGGGGTGCGCAACTCGTGGCTGGCATCCGCCACGAACTGGCGCACCTTGTTCTCGCTGGCCTGACGGGTCTCCAACGCGGTGTCGACGTGGTCGAGCATGCGGTTGAGGGCCGACCCCACCCGGCCCACTTCGGTGCGGGGATCGGTGTCGGCGGCGGGCACCCGGTCGACCAGCAGCACCTCGCCGCGGTCGAGCGGCAGTTCGGACACCCGGGTGGCGGTTTCGGTCACGCGCTGCAGGGGGCGCAGCGCCAGCCGCACGATCGCCGTGGCGAGCAGCGCCACCACCACAATGCCGGCCAGGGAGACGAGGCCGATGATGATCGCCAGCTGGGTCGCGGTTCCGGTGACGCTGGAGACCGGCAGGCCGATCAGGTACAACTCACCGGTTCGCGCCGTCGCGGCCTGCACCCGGTACTCACCGACGTCGCCGCCCAGGCTCACGCTGAACGGGGCGGATGCGCCGCCCTGCGGCAGCGCGCTCTCCAGCGCGCTGACCAGCTGGGTCACCTGCTCGTCGCTCAGAGCCACGACCGTGCCGCTGTCATCGATGAACCCGGCGCTGACGGTGACACCGTCGTAGACCAGCGCCAGGGTGCCGGGCGCCTGGCCGGGCGCGTTGAGCACGTCGCTGGCCGTGGTGGTGGTGGTGAATTCGCCGCCAGGGCGCCCACCACGCTGGGCGGCGTTGACCACCTGGTCGTCGAGGCCGTCCATCAGGTTGGCGCTGAGGATGGCGACACTCACGGCACCGATCACGAGGCTGACCAGGGTGAGCGTCGCGACCATTGCCACCACCAGGCGTCGCCGCAGGGTCCACGGTGCGCGGCCGCTGCGGGTGGGGATGATCGGCGGCGCCTGGCTGCTGCGTCGCTCGGCCATCAGGCGATCTTCAACATGTATCCGGCGCCGCGAACGGTGTGGATCATGGGGTCGCGGCCGGCATCGACCTTCTTGCGCAGGTAGGAGATGTAAATCTCGACCACCGATGACTTGCCGCCGAAGTCGTAGCTCCACACCCGGTCCAGGATCTGGGCCTTGCTGAGCACCCGGCGTGGGTTGCGCATCAGGAAGCGCAGCAGTTCGAACTCGGTCGCGGTCAGTTCGATCTGATCATTGCCGCGGAACACCTCGTAGCTGTCCTCGTCGAGGGTGAGGTCGCCCACGGTAATTCGCGGGTCGGTGGAATCGGAGACCGCCAAGGTGGAGCGGCGGATGAGTCCGCGCAACCGGGCGACGACCTCCTCAAGGCTGAACGGCTTGGTGACGTAGTCATCGCCGCCCGCGGTGAGGCCGGCAATGCGGTCGTCGAGGGAATCTTTGGCGGTGAGGAAAAGCACCGGCGTCTCATAGCCATCCGCCCGCACCCGCTGCAGCACCTGCAGGCCGTCGATGTCGGGCAGCATGATGTCGAGCACGATGGCGTCCGGCCGGAATTCTCGGGCCAGGGTGATCGCCGCCCGGCCTTCGCCCGCCGTGCGCACCTCCCAGCCCTCGTAGCGCAGGGCCATGGACAGCAGGTCGGTGAGCGTCGGCTCGTCGTCGACGACGAGTACCCGGATGGGTGAACCATCGGCCTTGTGGAGGCGGGGACCGTGGGCCGACTGCTCGTTCGTTCGTGTGCTCATGGAGTTCAGTATCCGTGACCTTCCTATGAACCGGCTATGGGTTCTCATCGGCGCGCCTGTGAAGAATGGGCGCCGGCACGCTTGGCAGATTCATAAGCCGGCGATAGTTCCCGCATAGTCGTCGTCTCTAACTTCGAACTCGTAGAGGCAGAACAGCCCTGCCCGAGACTGGAGAATCGATGTTTGTCACCTATTTGCGTCGTGAACTGGCGGGTCGCCGGAAGCAGACCGCCATTGTCGCCATCGGCATGGCGCTAGCCATTGCCCTGGTCATTATCGTCAACGCCGTGTCGAGCGGCGTGCAGCTGGCCCAGTCGACGGTGCTCGCCTCGGTCTACGGTGTCGGCACCGACATCACCGTCAGCCAGACCCCCGCCGCGCCCACCGAGGGCGAGGCCGGCGCCGGCGGACCCCAGAACTTCGACTTCGGTGCCGACGACGGCGCCACCACCGACGGCACCACCACCGTCAGCCAGGCCCGGCTCTCGGTCGACCGCGGCACCACCGCCTTCGACTCCGCCGCGCTCGGCACCGTGAGCGGCATCGACAACGTGTCCGCGGCCGCCGCAACACTGTCTCTGAGCAACACCACCTTCGACGGCGCCCTGCCGGAACGCTCCACGACCGACACCGGCAGCGCCCCGACGGGCGGCGATGCTGCGGCCGGCGGCACCCCGCCCAGCGGCGGACCGGATGGCGCGGGCGGCAGTTCGTTCAGCGTCGACTCCTTCACCGTTCTCGGCCTCGACCCCGCCGACGAGGCCGTCGGGCCGCTGTCCGCGGTGAGCCTCACCGACGGCCGCAGCCTCGAGAGCACCGACGTGGGCACCAACGTCGCCGTACTCGACGCCAGCTACGCCACCACCGCCGAGGTCGTCGTCGGAGACACGATCGCGATCGCCGGCACCGACTTCACCGTCGTCGGCCTGGTCACGGCGTCCTCAGCGGATGCCGCCACCGCCTCCAACGTGTACATCCCGCTCGACGTCGCCCAGACCCTGGCCGGCCTCGACGGTCAGGTCACCGACATCTACGTGCAGGCCGCGTCGTCCACCGACATCGAGCAGATCCAGGCCGATGTGGAGGCCGCTCTTCCCGACACCACCGTGAAGACCCAGGCCGACCTCGCCTCGAGCGTGTCCGGATCCCTCTCCAGCGCCTCCGACCTGGTGAAGAACCTCGGCCTCTGGCTGTCGCTCATCGTGCTCGCCGCGGCGTTCCTGATCGCCATCCTCTTCACCATCTCCGGCGTCACCCGACGCACCCGCGAGTTCGGCACCCTCAAGGCGATCGGCTGGTCGAATGGCCGGATCGTGCGCCAGGTAGCCGGCGAGTCCCTCATCCAGGGCCTGATCGGCGGTGTTGTCGGCATCGCTGTCGGCCTGGTGGGCATCCTCGTGATCAACCTGGTGGCCCCCACCCTCACCGCGGGTGCGGCCGCCACCGAGGCCGGCGCCATGGGCGGGCCCGGAGGAGGCGGTGGCGGGTTCGGGCAGGCGGCAGCGGAAACCGCCACCTCGGACATCGTTTTGCAGGTTCCGGTGACCCTCTCGGTGATCCTGATCGCGGTGGGCTTGGCGGTGCTCGGCGGTCTGCTGGCCGGCGCGATCGGCGGATGGCGCGCCTCGCGCCTGAGCCCGTCCGAAGCGCTCCGCAGCATCGCGTGACCATCCACCTGTCGATTGACGAACGAGCGAATTGAGTCCTCATGTATGAACTGACGAACGTCACCAAGAAGTACGACCAGGGAAAGCGGAGCGTGACCGCCCTCAACAACGTCACGCTGAGCATCCCCGACGGCCAGATGGTCGCCATCCAGGGCCCGACCGGCGGCGGTAAATCCACACTGCTGCAGATGCTCGGCGCCCTCGACCGGCCCACCGGCGGCACTGTGCAGCTGGGAGCCTCCGACCTGTCCAAGCTCGGGCAGGGCCCGCTCGGCGAGATCCGGGCGCGCGAGATCGGATTCGTGTTCCAGGGCTTCAACCTGATCCCCACCCTCACGGCGCAGGAGAACGTGGAGACCGCCCTGGCGCCGCTGGGAGTCTCCACCGCTGACCGCACGTCCCGTGCGGCGGCAGCGCTCGCGTCGGTCGGGCTCGGCGAACGCGGCAGCCACCTGCCCGCGGAGCTCTCCGGCGGCCAGCAACAGCGCGTGGCGATCGCGCGCGCCCTGGTGAAGGAACCCGCCGTGCTCCTGGCCGACGAGCCCACCGGAAACCTCGACGAGCAGACCCGGGACGAGATCATGGAACTGCTCGAGGGGTTGTGGCGGGATCGCGGCCTCACCCTGATTGTCGTCACCCACGACTCCGCCGTGGCCAAGCGCGCCCAGCGCCGCCTGTTGATCAAGCAGGGAGTGGTGCGGGAGATCTCCTAACGCGGTTGCGATGCACAGAGGACACCCCGGGCGACTTGTGCCCGGGGTGTCCTCTGTGCGTGCGGTCTAGCTCCGGCCGGGATTAGGCCCGGCGGAAACGGCGGGTCAACATCAGTCCGGCACCGAGCAGCACCGCGAGGAATCCGGCGCCCAACACGGCGGGCGTCCAGCTGGACACACCCGTCGAGGCCAGTTCTGCGGTGCTCGACTTAGCGGGCGCCGCCACCGGCGTCGACGTGGTGCTCGTCGGCGGGGTCACGACGGTCGGCGGGTTGGCCGCAGTCGTGGTGGTGGGCGGGGTGGTCGTCGGCGGAGTGCTCGTCGGCGGAGTCACCACCGTCGGCGGGTTGGCCGACGTAGTCGTGGTGGGCGGGGTCGACTCCGTCGGAGGAGTGGACTCCGTGGGCGGGGTCGACTCCGTCGGCGGGGTCGTCTCGGTCGGAGGAGTGACCGGCGGCTCGACCGGCGGGGTCACCGGCGGCTCAACCGGCGGCGTCACCGGCGGCTCAACCGGCGGGGTCACCGGCGGCTCAACCGGCGGCGTGACCGGGGGTTCAACCGGAGGCGTCACCGGGGGTTCTACCGGAGGAGTGACCGGCGGAGTAACGGGCGGTTCGACCGGCGGGGTCACCGGCGGTTCGACCGGCGGCGTCACCGGGGGTTCAACCGGAGGCGTCACCGGGGGTTCTACCGGAGGAGTGACCGGCGGCTCAACCGGCGGAGTAACGGGCGGTTCGACCGGAGGCGTCACCGGCGGTTCAACCGGAGGCGTCACCGGCGGCTCAACCGGCGGGGTCACCGGCGGCTCAACCGGCGGAGTAACGGGCGGCTCCACCGGGGGCTCGACGGGGGGCTCAACCGGAGGTTCGACGGGGGGCTCAACCGGAGGAGTAACCGGAGGTTCGACGGGCGGCTCAACCGGAGGAGTAACCGGAGGTTCGACGGGCGGCTCCACCGGAGGCTCAACCGGCGGCTCGACGGGCGGCTCCACCGGAGGCTCGACGGGGGGCTCAACCGGAGGAGTAACCGGAGGTTCGACGGGCGGCTCAACCGGCGGCTCGACGGGCGGTACAACAACGTCGCACTTGGGTGTCTCGCCACTGAATTCATCGTCATACCCGTCATGGGTGTCCAGCTCGACGAAATAGGTGTGCGTCTCGAGTCCGTTCAACGGAATCGTCTTCTGGTAGTTCTCACCGAACTTGTCCACCGAGAACTCGACGTCGTCGATGGTGATCGTGACGACGTTCGGGGTGTCATCCCATCGGGTCGTCTCGTAGTACTGGAAGTTCATCGTGAGGGAGTCACAGGTCGCCTTCACGGCGGGGGTGTGGGCGAACACCGGGGCGACCACACCGCCGAAGGTGAGACCGCCGATTATGAGGACGGATCCGGCGACGGACGCCGCGATCCTGGGTGATTTATTCATGGTGGGCCTTTCGGGTGGCTCAGTTGTCACACGTGCGGGCCGGCCTCGGTTGAGGCGCGACGGAATCCTGGAATGCCAGGCGCATCTTCACGCTTCGGTGGGCACGCCACAGACAGCTCTGGGTTGAGCTCGAATGGGCGGAGGGCACAGCAAAGAAGCAGGCCAGAGGCCAGTTTCGGAGCATCGCCACTGCTGAGTGGCAAGTGCGCGGGCCGGGTTCGGCCTTCTTGATCTCGGCCGAATTCCAACAGCCGGTCCCCCTTTATGAGGACAAGCCTAGGGAGGGCTTCTCGCCCACCGCGCCCCCACAACAGGTCATTCGGGCCCGCCTTTGCCCCCACAACAGGTCATTTGTCACGCACTCGGGGGTCGCGTTTTCCCGTAGATGAGGCGAATTCAGCTAATATCCGTGCGCTGACCCGGGTTTGCGGGCGTTCGGCGGGGTGTCCGGCGAGGCCGCGAACAGAGAGCAGAATGGAGTGGTGCCTCATTCTCTGCTGTCCCTCTTCGAGTTGGACGAGCAGACCCCGCACTCCCCCGCCGCCCCGATCACCGCGGCGAGAGTGACCGCTTTGGCGCCGCCGCTTCCGCACCTTGGCCGCATCGTGGCGGATTCCACCGACCGCGTCGCCTGGCTGCGGGCTCGCAGCCAGGGCATCACGGCCACGGATGTCGCCAAACTCGCGACGGAGAAGTCGGTGCAGGCCGCGGCCAGGGAGAAAATCAACGGAAGTGGCTTCGGGGGCAACCCGTACACCGACCACGGTCGTGCCCGGGAGCCGGAGATCGCGGCCTGGGTACTGGCCAACTACGGCATCGAGCCGAGCACGAATCTGTACCACGCGGCAGAACAGCGTCGCCACCTCGCCACCCCCGACGGCATCGGACTGGCCGGCAACGGCGTCTTCGAGCTCGCCGAGATCAAGACCACCAGCAAGCCGTGGCGCAGCATCCCCCGCTCATACCTGCGACAGATCTGGTGGCAGCAGTATGTGCTGGGCGCCGACCGCACGCTGCTGGTCTGGGAAGAGCACGACAACTTCGTGCCCCGCTCCGCCGTGCCGGAGTGCCGCTGGATCGAACGCGACGACGACCAGATCACAATCCTGGTCGGATTCGCGAACCAGCTGATCGATCTGCTCAACCACCAGCGCGAGCGCGAGCGGGCCGCCGCCCCGCCGCCCTACGACTATCAGCGGGACCGTGAGTACGCCGCCGCCCCGCCACCGCCATACGACTACGGGCGCTGACGGCAGCATCCGGAACTCTCGTCAACTTTCGACGGCCATAAGTCGAGGGTTGTGATTTGATGGTGCCATGATCGACATAAGTCGTGGCGATGCACTGGGATCCTCGGGTACGAGTGACCTGTTTCAGATCCTGCGTGACGGTCGCTCGCGCACCCGCACCGAGCTCGCGAACCTCACCGGGCTCGCCCGGTCCACGATCGCGTTGCGCATCGATTCGCTGGTGAAGCTCGGCCTGGTCGGGCCGACCACCGATGCGCCATCCACCGGCGGCCGCCCGTCATCGCAGGTTGCCCTGGCGACGGGAATGAAGATCGTCCTCGCCGTGGACATCGGCGCCTCCCACGTGCGCCTGGCCGTCAGCGACCTCACCGGCCGGCCGCTGCACGAGACCGCGACCGAACTCGCCGTGGCCCAGGGGCCCGACATCGTGCTCGGATGGGTGATCGAGGCCGGCGACGCCCTGATCCGCCAATCCGGTCGCGGCATCGCCGACCTGCTGGCGATCGGGGTCGGCCTGCCGGGCCCAGTCGAGTACAGCAGCGGACGCCCGATCAACCCGCCGATCATGCCCGGCTGGGATCGTTTCGACGTGCGCGGCACTCTCGACGCGCATTTCCATGTGCCGGTGCTGGTGGACAACGACGTGAACATCATGGCGCTCGGCGAACGCGAAACGGCGTGGCCGGATGTGGACCATCTGATCTTCGTGAAGGTCGCCACCGGCATCGGCTCCGGCGTGATCTCCGGCGGCATCCTGCAACGCGGCGCCCAGGGCATCGCCGGCGACATCGGCCACGTGCAGGTGCGGCGCGGTGCGAACGTGCCCTGCCACTGCGGCAACCGCGGCTGCCTCGAGGCGTTGGCGTCGGGGCCGGCACTGGCGGCTGCGCTGCGTGCTCTCGACCTCGGCACCGACAGCAATCAGGACGTCGTCGACCTGGTCAAGCGGGGCAACCTCGAGGCCATCCAGGCCGTTCGGCAGGCCGGCCGGGACCTCGGCGAGGTCCTCACCGCGTGTGTCAGCCTGATCAATCCGTCGGTGATCGTGATCGGCGGTTCGATGGCTCAGGCCGGGGATCAGCTGATCGCCGGGGTGCGCGAGGTGGTCTACACCCGCTCGATGCCCTTGGCCACCCAGCATCTTCAGATTGTGCAGTCCGGTGCGGGGCCGGATGCGGCGGTGATCGGGGCGAGCATGCTGGCCATCCACCACGCTCTGTCCCCCGCGCGGGTGGACGCGATGGTGCTGGACCTGATCGAGGCCGCTGCCCTCGTCAAATAGCGGGGCGACCGTGCCGGGTCAGCGGCTGCTGAACGCCGCGTCGAACGACGCCGAGGGTGCTTCGAAGGCCAGCGACCGCACGAACGCCAGCGCTTCGGGGGCACCCACCAGCCGGTCCATGCCGGCATCCTCCCATTCCACCGAGAACGGGCCCTCGTAGCCGATGGTGTTGAGCATCCGGAAGCTGTCCTCCCAGGGCACGTCACCGTGCCCGGTGGAGATGAAGTCCCAGCCCCGCCGCGGGTCGGCCCAGGCCAGGTGCGAACCGAGCCGGCCGTTGCGCCCGTTCACCATCCGCTTCTTGGTGTCCTTGCAGTCCACGTGGTAGATCCGGTCCTTGAAGTCCCAGAGGAATCCGACCGGGTCGAGGTCTTGCCAGACGAAGTGGCTCGGATCCCAGTTGAGACCGAAGGCCTCCCGGTGACCGATGGCCTCGAGGGTGCGCACGGTGGTCCAGTAGTCATAGGCGATCTCACTCGGGTGCACCTCGTGGGCGAACCGCACCCCCACCTCGTCGAAGACGTCGAGGATCGGGTTCCACCGGTCCGCGAAGTCCTGATACCCCGCGTCGATGGCCTCCGGTGAGACAGGCGGGAACATGGCCACGTACTTCCAGATCGACGAACCCGTGAAACCGATCACCGTCTTCACCCCGAGCTTGGCCGCGAGCCGCGCGGTGTGTTTCATCTCTTCGGCGGCCCGCTGCCGCACACCCTCCGGGTCTCCGTCCCCCCACACCACGTCGGGCAGGATGTCGCGGTGCCGCTGATCGATGGGGTCGTCGCACACCGCCTGCCCCTTGAGGTGGTTGGAGATCGCAAAGACCTGGAGGTTGTACTTCGCCAGGATCGCCAGCCGGTCGGCGACGTAGGCCTCGTCGTCCCACCGCCAAGGATCCAGGTGATCACCCCAGCAGGCGATCTCCAGGCCGTCGTACCCCCACCCCGAGGCCAACCGGGCCACCTCGTCGAACGGGAGGTCGGCCCACTGGCCGGTGAACAGGGTGATGGGACGGCGCATCGTTTTCTCCAAGGATCGGTGGAGCATCAGGACTGCGGTACGGATGATAGCGGGCTGCCGGCGGGATCGGCGGACGGGTTCTCGATGGTCGCCCAGGCGCTGCCGCTGTCCGCGCTGTGTTCCACCGCGGCGAGCGCCCGCTGCACCTGCAGGCCGGCCGCGAAGGACGGCTCGGGTTGGCTGCCGGCCATGACGGCCTCCACGAAGTCCTTCGCCTGGTGCGTGAAACCGTGCTCGTAGCCGAGCAGGTGACCGGCCGGCCACCAGGCCGACAGGTACGGATGCTCCGGCTCGGTGACCAGGATGCGGGTGAACCCCTGCCTGCCCGTGGGCGCCGTCGCGTCGTAGTACCCGAGCGTGTTGAGGTCCTCGAGGTCGAACGACACCGCACCCCGGGTCCCGGCGACCTCGATGCGGAGGGCGTTCTTGCGTCCGGTGGCCATGCGGGTGGCCTCGAACGACCCGAGTGCGCCGCCGTCGAACCGGCCGGTGAACAGAGCCACGTCATCCACCGTCACCGGCCCGCGCCGGTCGGAGGCGGTGCCCGCCAGCCCGGAGGAACTGGCCAGCAGCGGACGCTCGGTCACGAAGGTCTCCAGCACCCCGCTCACCGAGGTGAGCCGCTGACCGGTGATGAACTGGGCCAGGTCGATGGCGTGGGCGCCGATGTCGCCGAGCGCGCCCGAGCCGGCCAGCTCCTTCTGCAGCCGCCAGGCCAGCGGCACCTCCGGGTCGACCAGCCAGTCCTGCAGGTAGACGGCGCGCACCTGCCGAACCTCGCCGACCGCGCCCGCCGCCACGAGGTCGCGGGCCAGGGTGGCGGCGGGTACCCGGCGGTAGGTGAACCCGACCATCGCGAACACGCCGTTCCGTGCGGCCCGCTCCGCCGCATCCGCCATCAGCTCGGCTTCGGCGACGGTGTTGGCCAGGGGTTTCTCGCAGAGTACGTGCTTGCCGGCGGCGAGCGCCGCCACGGCGATCTCCCCGTGGCTGGCGCCCGGCGTGACGATGTCGACGATGTCGATGTCGTCCCGTTCGATGGCCGAGCGCCAGTCGGTGCTGGTGTCGGCCCAGCCCCAGGTGCGGGCGGCGGCGGCCGTGGTCTCGGGGTCGCGCCCTACGAGCAGGGCCATCTCCGGTCGGGCGGGCAGGTCGAAGAACCGCGGGGCGACGCGCCAGCCCTGGGAATGCGCCGCCCCCATGAACCCGTGACCGACCAGGGCGATTCGGAGGCTGGGAGTGTCCACGTGTCCTCTTCCCGGGCGTCAGGACTCGAAGGCGGTCGGCAAGTACTTGTCGACGTTCTCGCTCGTCACGACGGGGGCGTTCAGCACGATCCGGCTGGGCACCTCCACCTCGACGAGGTCACTCATCGCCTTCTCCTGCACCAGCAGTCGAGCGAGGCGGATGCCGTCGGCGGCCTGGGTGGACGGGTAGATGACGGTGGCCTGCAGCACGCTGTCGCCGCCCTGGATCTCGCGCATCGCATTGGCCGAGCCGGCGCCGCCCACCATGATGAATTCGTCCCGGCCGGCCGCGTCGATGGCGGCGAGGACGCCGACACCCTGGTCGTCGTCGTGGTTCCAGAGGGCGTCGATCTGCGGAGCCGCGGACAGCAGCTGGGACGCCGCCGCCTCACCGCCCTGCACCGTGAAGTCGGCCGCGACCCGGTTCGACACCGACAGTCCGCAGTCGTCGAGGGCGTCAGCGAAACCGCGGCTGCGATCCTGCGTCAGCGGCAGGGAGTCGATTCCGGCGATCTCGGCGACGATCGCGTCGGGATTGTCGCCGACCTCCTCGCAGATGTACGTGCCGGCGCTCACGCCCATGCCGTAGTTGTCGCCGAGGACGGTGGTGCGGGAGGCGAAGGTGCTGGAGAATTCACGGTCGACGTTCACGACCGGAATCCCCGCCTCCATCGCCTGGATGGCGACCTCGGTGAGGGCGGCGCCGTCGGTGGGCAGCAGCACGATGGCGTCGACGCCGTCGTTGATGAAGCCTTCCACCTGGCTGATCTGCAGGTTGGCGTCGTTGGTGCCCTCGGCCACCCGCAGGTCGATGTCGGGGTACTTCTCCGCCTCGGCGATCGCCGCGGAGTTGATCGCGGCAAGCCAGCCGTGGTCGGCGGCGGGACCGGAGAAGCCGATCACCACGGTGTCGCCGGTGTCGGCGTTCCCCTCCAACGACGCGTTCGTGGGTTCGCTGCTTGTGTCGGTGCTGCCGGGGGTGCAGGCTGCCAGCAGCCCGATCACGGCGAGCGAGGTGCCGGCGGTCAGGAGCATCCGGTGGCGCCGGGTGCGTGATGCATGCATGTGGTCCTCCTTGTTGGTGAATCGCAGTGTGCGCCAACGAAGATGTGCCCAGCAAACCGGGCGGTGGGTGCATCCCGAGTGCCTGTCAACGCTGACGCGACACACCATAGCAGAAGTATCCTCATTTTCGACGACTTATCCTCGTGCCTCGACGTATGTGGTGTTATGGTGCCTGCATGATCGACGACGACCGGTCGGCACCCCTTCTTCGGGTGCTGGGAATCACCAAGAGTTTCGCCGGAGTGCAGGCTCTCAAGGGGGTCGACCTGGAAGTCCGCGAGGCCGAGGTGCACTGCGTGCTCGGGCAGAACGGCGCGGGAAAGTCCACCCTGATCAAGGTGCTCTCGGGGGTGTACCAACCCGACGCCGGCGTCATCCGGTGGCAGGACCGGGAGGTGACCATCGCCCATCCGGTCGCCGCCCTGGGCATGGGCATCGCCACCATGTATCAGGAACTCGACGTGGTCGACGGCCTCACCATCACCGAGAACATCTTCCTCGGCCACGAACGCTCCTCCGGCGGATTCCTCAAGGTGGCGGAGGCCAACCGGGCGGCGCGGGCCCTGCTCGTGCGGCTCGGCCACGGCAACCTGTCGCCCGGCACCGAGGTCGGCCGGCTCTCCGCCGCCAACAAGCAGATCGTCAGCATGGCCAGGGCCCTCTCCCACGACACGAAGCTGATCATCATGGACGAACCCAGCGCGGTGCTGGATTCCGAAGAGGTGCGCAACCTGTTCCGGGTCATCCGCGAACTCACCGCCCAGGGCGTCGCGGTGGTCTACATCTCGCACCGGCTCGAGGAGATCCGGCAGATCGGCGACCGGATCACGGTGATCAAAGACGGCCGCAGCATGGCCGTGGGCCTCAGCGCGCAGGAGACCCCCACCCCCGACCTCATCACCCTGATGACCGGGCGGGCCGTCGCGAACGTGTTTCCCGACCGGGTTCCGGTGCCAATCGATGCCCCGGTGCTGATCGACGTGCAGGGCCTCAGCCTGCGCGGACACTTCACCGACGTCAGCTTCACCGTGCGTGCGGGCGAGATCGTGGGCCTCGCCGGCCTGGTCGGTTCCGGCCGTTCCGAAATTCTGGAGACCATCTACGGGGCGCGGAAAGCCACCGGTGGCCAGGTGAGCGTGGTGGGCACAGTGCTGAAGGCCGGTTCCGTGCGCGCGGCCGTGCACGCCGGCATCGGACTGGCGCCCGAGGAACGCAAGAGCCAGGGCCTGATCCTCGACGAGCAGGTCTACCGCAACGTCACCCTCGCCACGTTCGCCCGGTTCGCCCGCGGCGGTTTTCTCGACGAGCGCCGGGAACGAAAGGTCTCCCTCGAGCAGATGCAGGCGCTGGAGCTGCGGCCGGCCGACCCGGACCGGGCCACCCGAACGCTCTCGGGTGGGAACCAGCAGAAGGTGCTCCTGGCCCGCTGGCTGGTGCACGGCACCAAGGTGCTGCTGCTGGATGAGCCCACCCGGGGTGTCGACGTGGGCGCCCGCTCCGAAATCTATGCCCTCATCCGTCGCCTCGCCGCCGCCGGCACCGCCATCATCCTGGTGTCCAGTGAGATCGAGGAAGTCATCGGCCTGGCCGACCGGGTGCTCGTCATCGGCGACGGCGAGGTGCTCAGTACTACTGACGCGCACGCCATCGACGAGCGCGGCGTTCTCGACCTGGTCATGAAAGGAGCTGCAGCGTGAGCGAACCGAACGGCGCCGCCACCGCCACGACCGGTGCGGACCCCCAACCTCAGAACCGGCCCGGCGTCGTCCGGCGCATCCTCAGCGGATCGGTGGGCCGCAACCTCGGCCTGGTCATCGCGCTCGTGCTGCTCGTGATCGTGGGCACCATCACGGCCGGAGACCGGTTCGCGAGCTACGACAACTTCCTCACCATCCTCCGCCTCGCCTCGATCATCGGCGTGATCAGTATCGGCCTGACCTTCGTGATCACGGCGGGCGGCATCGACCTGTCGGTCGGCTCGGTGATGGGGCTCGCCACGGTGGTCGCCAGCCTCACCGCCGTGCAGGCCGCCGCCACCCAGAGCTCGTGGGTGTTGATGATCCTGATCCCGATCGGGGTGGGCATCGCGGCCGGGCTGGTGAACGGGATCGTGATCGCCTACGGCAAGGTGGTGGCGTTCATGGCCACCCTGGCGATGCTCGTGGCCGCCCGCGGCCTCGCCGAGCTCATCTCCGGCCGCCGTACCCAGATCGTGATCGAGACCGGTTTCCTGCAGTTCACCCGGTCGAGCATCATCGGTGTTCCGCTGCTGATCTGGATCTTCCTCATCGTCGCGATCGTGGCCTGGTTCCTGCTGAACCGCACCACCTTCGGCCGTCGCACCGTCGCCATCGGCGGCAACCAGGAGGCCTCCCGACTGGCCGGCATCCGGGTGAAGCGGCACCTGGTCTACGTCTACGTGCTCAGCGGCCTGACCGCGGGCATCGCGGGCATCATGATGCTCGGCCGCACCACCGCCGGAACCTCGACGCACGGCACGCTCTACGAACTGGACGCGATCGCCGCCGTTGTGGTCGGCGGGACCCTGCTCATCGGCGGCCGGGGCACCATCGTGGGCACGGTGCTGGGCGTGCTGATCTTCACCACCCTCACCAACGTGTTCACCCAGAACAACCTGGACACTTCGGTGCAGGCCATCACCAAGGGCTTCATCATCGTGGTCGCGGTGCTGTTGCAGCAGCGGTTCGCCACCCGCGACTCGAGCGGCACCTGAGCCGGCCGGCACGCGCCTACCCGGGCCCTGTCAGTCTCGTGCCCCAGAATGGGACCATGCCCATTCCACCGGTCCTGCCCACGCACATGCGCGCCCTGGTCATCGACCGCACGGGCGGTCCGGACGAACTGCACCTGGCCGACCTGCCGCTTCCCCAGCCGGTCGGCGATGAGTTGCTCATCCGTGTTGTGGCCGCGGGCATCAACCCGATCGACGCCAAGACCCGCGCAGGCGGCGGCCCGGCCGGCGTGATCCCCGGCTTCCCCGCCGTGCTCGGCAACGACTTCAGCGGCATCGTGGTGCGCTCCCCCTACGAGGCGTTCCCGTTGCAGCCCGGCGATGCGGTCTACGGCATGGCCAGGGCACCGCGCATCCCGGGTACCTACGCGGAGTACGTGGCGGTGTCGAGCCTGTCGGTCGCCCGCAAGCCCGCCGCGGTGAGCCACATCGAGGCCGCGGGCATCCCGCTGGCCGCACTCACGGCGTGGGGCATGGTGACGCTCGCGGGGGCGCGCGGCGACCAACGGATGCTGGTGCACGCCGGCAGCGGCGGCGTCGGTCACTTCGCGGTGCAGTTCGCCCGGCACCTCGGCGCTCACGTCGCCGCGACCGGGTCCACCGCGTCGCTGGAGTTTCTGCACCGGCTGGGCGCCCACCGGGTGATCGACTACAGCAGCACCCGGTTCGAGGAGGAGGAGCGGAACATCGACAGCGTCATCGACCTGATCGGTAACGTGCACGACAACACCGGCACCCGGTCGCTCGGCGTGCTCCGGCAGGGCGGCCTGCTCGTGAACGCGCCCACCGGCAGCTGGCCGACCATGCAGGAGGAGGCCACGGCTGCGGGCGTGCGCGCCACCTCGTACAAGGTGCCGGCCGACGGCCGGGTGCTCGAGACGATCACCGCCCTCATCGACAACGGCACCGTGCGGGTGAACATCGACCAGGTTTTCGACCTGGCCGACGGCGCCGCCGCGCACCGGGCGCTGGAGGGCGGGCACACCCGCGGCAAGATCGTGCTGCGAGTCTCCGACCTCGAGCAGGATGCCGCCGGTACGAGCGCCGCGGATGAGACCACCGCGACCTTCGCCACCGCCACCGCCACCGAGGAAACGGAGAGCGCAGCATGACCCCCGACGGAACTCCCACCGCACCGGCCTCGCCCCCGCCCGCTCGCCCGGACGGCCCCTCCCTGGTCTGGCTCCGCGACGACCTCCGGCTCGGCGACAATCCGGCGCTCACCGCCGCCGTCGAACGCGACCGCCCGATCGCCCTGGTGTACCTGCTCGACGAGGTCTCCCCCGGCATCCGCCCACTCGGCGGCGCCGCCCACTGGTGGCTGCACCAGAGCCTCACCTCGTTGGCGGCCGACGCTGCCGCCCTTGGCGCCCGTCTGGTGCTGCGCCGCGGCGCCGCGGAGCCGCTGATCGGCGACCTGGTCGAGGAACTCGGCGCGGGCGCGGTGTTCTGGAACCGTCGGTACGGCGCCGCCGAGCGGGACGTGGACACCGCCATCAAGACCAACCTCACCGAGGCCGGCATCGTGGCGCACAGCTTCGCCGGCTCCCTGCTCTTCGAACCGTGGACCATCCGCACCGGCGGCGGCACCCCGTACACCGTGTTCACGCCGTTCTGGCGGGCCTGCACGGCCGGCCCGCCGCCGCGGGCACCGTACCCGGCACCGACGAAACTCGACGATGCCGCCCGTGGCCTGGCCAGCGACGACCTCGCCGGCTGGGCGCTGGAACCGACCCACCCGGACTGGGCCGGCGGACTCCGTGAGGCGTGGACGCCCGGCGAGGCGTCGGCGCAGGACGCCCTCGCCGAATTCCTGAACACTGCGCTGCCCGAATACGGCACCGAGCGGGACGTACCCGCCCAGCTGGCCACCTCACGCATGTCGCCGCACCTGCGCTGGGGTGAGATCAGCCCGCACCAGATCTGGCACACCACCGACATCGCCCGGCGCGGCCTCACCGGGGCGGCGGCGACCAGCGCCACCCGGTTCCTCACCGAGATCGGCTGGCGCGAGTTCGCCTACCACGTGCTGTTCCACGCCCCCGATCTGGCCACCGCCAACCTGCGCCCCGGCTTCGACGCGTTCCCCTGGCCGCCGCTGGATCAGGAGGCGCTCGCGGCGTGGCAGCAGGGCCGCACCGGCTTCCGCCTGGTGGATGCCGGCATGCGCGAGCTCTGGCGCACCGGCACCATGCACAACCGGGTGCGCATGGTGACGGCGTCGTTCATGATCAAGAATCTGCTCATCGACTGGCGCGAGGGTGAGCAGTGGTTCTGGGACACCCTCGTCGACGCCGACCCGGCCAGCAATCCGTTCAACTGGCAGTGGGTGGCCGGTTCCGGCGCGGATGCCGCCCCGTACTTCCGGGTGTTCAACCCCGAGCTGCAGGCGAGCAAGTTCGACCCGAACAACGAGTACGTGCGGCAGAACGTGCCCGAGTGGGGCACCGATTCCTACCCCGCCCCGATAGTCGACCTCGGCGAAACCCGCCGGGCCGCCCTAGCCGCCTACGAACAGGTCAAGGCCGCCCGCCCCGCCCCCGACTAGCCGCGCCCCGCCTCGCCTCGCTCTAACTGTTCCCCGTTCGGACTTCTGCGTCCGGTGCGCCGGGCGCAGAAGTCCGAACCGGCAACAGGTGCGGACGGCGCGGGGCTAGAGCGGGCGCTCCAGGACGTAGTCGTCTTCGTAGCGGGTGCCGACCAGGAAGTGTTTGGTTCCCACCCGCTGGTAGCCGTGTTTGCCGTAGAAGCTCAGGGCCCGGTCGTTCTCCTCATTCACGCCGAGCCACGAGCCGGCGGCGCCCCGCTCGCGGGCGGCATCCAGCGTGGCCGTCATCAGGGCGGCGGCAGTTCCGGTGCCGTGCGCGGCGGCGCGCACGTAACACTTGCTGAGCTCGACGGTGGGGCGGATGCGGATCGCGGCGGCGGCATCCGCGTCATGAGGTTCGCCGAAGACCAGCATCGTGTACCCGGTGAGGGCACCCGCGCCGGCCTCGGTCACCAGCAGGAGCCGGTCCGGGTCGGCCAGGTAGGCCTCGAAGTTCGCCGGGGCGAGCACCGTGCGAATGAAATCGGCGATCGCCTCGGCGCTGGTGTGCGGCGGGCAGGCCAGGGGGAAGGTGGCGGCGGCCAGCTCGGCGAGCGCCGGAGCCTCGTCGGCGCGGGCGAGGCGCACCCGTACGGTGGCGGGCTGGGTTGGCATGGTTTCGTTCATCCCTCCAGCTTCACATGCGCATGGCGGCCCCCGGGTGCATAACTCCTGCAGTTTTTCCCTCGCCGGAGTCGGCACCCGCGTGTTTCCGGCATCCGTTGTGCCACACCCCGAAAATTGCTAGACGGTGGCGCGGGCGAGGTCGGGCAGGCGATGCAGGGCGTCGACCAGGGGGCCCAGTTCCGGTTCCTCCTCGGCGGCGGCCAGGGCTCCGGCGAGGGCGTCGTCGTAGACCGGGCGGGCGCGGGCCAGCAGGGCCTTGCCGGCCTCGGTGAGCTCGGTGTAGATGCCGCGGCGGTCGTCGGCACAGAGGATGCGGGTGAGCAGCGCCCGATCCTCCAACCGGTTCACCAGGCGGGTCGTCGCGCTGCTCGACAGGGCCGCGGCGCGCGCGAGCTGCTGCATCCGCATGTGCCAGCCGTGCTGCCGACTGAGGGCGTCGAGCACCGTGAACTCCACCACCGACAGGTCGAAGCCGGCCTGCAGGGCTTTCTCCAGCACCGCGTCGATGCGTCCGTGCAGCGCGGCCAGAGTGCGCCAGCCCTGGGCGCGAACCTCGACGGCGTCGTCTTCGATGCTCATCCGATTGCTCCCTCGGCTCAAACGCGACTGACTCGGTGATGCACGTACAACGCGCGTGCAACTACCAGTGTACGCAGTGCCGCCGATCGGGGCCGGGCCTCGGTCAGGACTCCCGGGTGATCTCCACCTTCACGAACAGCTGCGACCCGCCCGACCCGGCGTACACCCCGCGTAACGGAGCGATGTCGTTGTAGTCCCGGCCGCGGCCCACTCCCACATGCCGGTCGCCGATGTCGATCTGGTTGGTGGGGTCGTAGCCGCGCCAGTCGCCGCAGAACCACTCCACCCAGGCGTGGGATTCACCGGTGACGGTCTCCCCGATCGCGGCCTGCGGCTTGGGGTGCAGGTACCCGGACACGTAGCGGGCCGGGATGCCCACCGACCGCAGCGCGCCGAGCGCCACGTGGGTGATGTCCTGGCAGACGCCCCGCTTGTCGGCCCAGGCCTCACGGGCGTTGGTCTTCACCCCGGTGACCCCCTGCACGTACGCCATGTTCTCGCCCACGAACCGGCAGATCTCCTGCGCCGCGTCGCACGGGTCCAGCCGGCCGGCGATCTCGGCGGCCGCGGCCGCCACGTCCGCGGGCGGCTCGGTCAGTGACGTCTGCCAGGACTGCTCCACCGACGAGGTCGACCGGGCCACCAGGGCCGCCAGGTCTTCCCACGGCATCGGGTGCAGCGGATGCTCACGCGGCGACACCTCGACCAGACTGTTGGCCGTGAGGGTCAGCTCGGCGTGCGGGGTGAGCACTTCGAACGAGGACACCCGGGTGCCCCAGTAGTCCACGTAGTTGTGGTTGCTCGACACCGGACTGATGTCGAGGTTGGAATACAGCACGAACTGGTCCGGCGACGTGACCGGCAGCATCCGCGCCTCGTTGTACGACGTCGCCACCTCACCTTTGTACCGGTACCCAGTGGTGTGCCGGATGCGCAGACGCTTCACGAGGCCTCCCCCGTCCAGGTCGGTACCGCGCTGGTCGGGAAGTACCGGTTTCCGATCGACTCCGACGCGGTGCTGGTGGCTTCCTGCACCATATCCATGTGTTTGGGCAGGTCGCCGAGGATTTCCATGATGGGGCGGTACTCCAGTTGGCTGCGGATCTGGCCGAGGATGCGCTGCGACGAGTCGGAGACGCCCACCCGGTCGGTGCGCGGTTCCAGTTCCTGCAGACACTGCTCGGCACGGGTGATCGAGTACACGATCGACCGCGGGAACAGGCGATCCAGCAGCAGGAATTCGGCGGCGTTCCGCGCCGACGGCACTCCGCGATAGGTGCGCAGGTACGACTCGTACGCTCCGCAGGAGCGGAGGATCGTGGTCCAGCTTGGCCCGCTGTTCTCGGTCAACGACCGGGTGGCCAGGAGCCGTGCGGTCATGTCCGCCTGCTCCAGGCTGCGGCCAAGGGTGAAGAACTGCCAGGCGTCGTCGCGGCTGGCACTGGACTCCACGATTCCCACGGCCAGGGCGGCGCGTTCGCGCACCCAGCCGAAGAAATCGTGGGTCTTGGCGCTGGCGATGTTGCGCGGCATCTTCGTGTAGGTGGTGTTCAGGCACTCCCACAGCTCGGTCGAGACGATCTCCCGCGCCCGCCGGGCGTTCTCCCGGGCGGCGCCGAGCGAGTACGCGATCGATGCCGGATGTGTGCGGTCCGCCGCCAGGATCGCGAGCACGTCCTTGCGGGTGAGGTCGCGGTCCGGCGGCACCGGGCTGCCCATCAGGTGCAGCAGCGACCGGCAGGCGAGGTTCTCCTCGATCCACGGGTCCTCGAGCAGCAGCTGCAGGTGCACATCCAGGATGCGCGCGGTACCGTCGCTGCGTTCGATGTAGCGGCCGATCCAGAACAGGCTCTCGGCGATGCGGCTCAGCATGGGCTGGTCTCCCCTGCGGTAGGCGTGTGTTGCTGTTGTTGTTGCTGTTGCTGTTCTTCGTCGTCGTCCGCCGGGGTGTCCTGAGGGGAGTGGTCCACCGTGCGGGTCGGGATGACGGAGATCGACTGGGTGTTCGCGGCCTGATCGTTGACAAGACCCTGGATGTTCCGGGCCGACCGGGTGTTGAAGTCGGGTTCGAGGCCGATCACCCAGGTGTCCTTCGAGCCGCCGCCCTGGCTGGAGTTCACCACGAGCTCGCCCTCGGGCAGCGCCACCCGGGTGAGCCCGCCGGGCAGCACCCAGACATCGCTGCCGTCGTTCACGGCGAACGGACGCAGGTCCGCGTGCCGGGGCCGGATGCCGTCGGCGACCAGGGTGGGAATGGTCGACAGCTGCACCACGGGTTGGGCGATCCAGCCGCGCGGGTCCCTGAGCAGCTGCGTGCGCAGGGTCGCCAGTTCGGCCTTGGATGCGGCCGGGCCCACCACGAGGCCCTTGCCGCCGGACCCGTCGACGGGCTTGACGACGAGTTCGTCGAGCCGGTCGAGCACCTCCTCGAGCGCCAGCGGGTCTTCGAGCCGCCAGGTGTCGACGTTGGGGATGATCGCGTCCTCACCGAGGTAGTACTTGATCAGCTCGGGCAGGTAGGTGTACACCAGCTTGTCGTCGGCGACACCGTTGCCCACCGCGTTGGCGATGGTGACGTTGCCCAGCCGCGCGGCCATCAGGATGCCCGGCGAACCCAGCTGCGAGTCGGCGCGGAACTGCAGCGGGTCGAGGAACTCGTCGTCGACCCTGCGGTAGATCACGTCGACCCGGGTGGGGCCGGCGGTGGTGCGCATCCACACCCGCCCGCCGGAGCAGAACAGGTCCCGGCCCTCGACCAGCTCCACGCCCATCAGCCGGGCGAGCAGGGTGTGCTCGAAGTAGGCGGAGTTGAACACGCCGGGGGTGAGCACCACGATGTTGGGGTCGTCCACCCCGGCGGGTGCCGACGCCCGCAGGGCCTGCAGCAGCTTATTGGGGTAGTCGCCGACCGGGCGCACCCGCATCGAGACGAACAGTTCGGGCAGCGTCTGGGCCATCACGCGCCGGTTGGAGATGACGTAGCTGACCCCGCTGGGCACCCGCACGTTGTCTTCGAGCACCCGCCAGGCGCCCGCCTCGTCGCGGATGAGGTCGATTCCGGACACCTGGATTCGCACGTTGTTCGCGGAGGTGATGCCGGCGGCCTGCCGGTGGAAGTGCTTGGACGAGGTGATCAGCCCGGCCGGGATGACCCCGTCGCGCACCGCGGCCTGCGGGCCGTAGATGTCGGCGAGGAAGGCCTCGAGCGCGAGCACCCGTTGTTTGATGCCGGCCTCCACGTTCAGCCATTCCGGCTGTTCGATCACCCGGGGAACGGCGTCGAGCGGGAACGGGCGTTCCTCGCCGGCGAAGTCGAACGTCACACCCTGCGCCAGGTATGAACTGGCGAGCGCATCGGTGCGGCCGCGCAACTCCTCCTGGGTCATTTTGGCCAGCGCCGTGTACACGTCCTTGTACGCGGCGCGTGCCTCGGAGGGCGCCAGCGACGACGGGTCGGGGAACATCTCGTCCCAGGCCGAGACCTGCCCTCGTTCCCGGGGTGGTGCGGAGGTAGCGCCATAGCCACTGAAGAGGTCAACCATGTCTGGGATGCTAGTCGCCCGGTGTTGCCAGTTTGTTTCCTGTTCGCGGCGCGGCGCCGTGACGGCCGTCCACGGCGCGAGAAGTCGGCGGATGTGCCGGGCCTGTGGCGGCGCCGCCCAGACGCTGCATACAACCGGGCGCCGGCGAGCCCCAAATCCCGCATTTGTTGCCGGTATTTATGTCATTTACTGGCTTTTTTGCATACAGTTAGCACTAGTCCGATTCTGACGTCCGCGTCTTTTTCGTTTCGGTCGCACCACGTCAGATTCGAGCACTCATGCGCGCACAAGCGGGGCCACGCTGGTTGGGCGTGCTGCTCGTAGTGGTTCTCGCCGGCGGCGCAGTGCTCCTGGTGGTCCTGCTGGCCGGCCCGGATGCGGCACGGCTGCACCCACTCTCGGCCCGGCTTCCTCTCGCCACGGCCGGCACTGTCGCCTCGCCGGTCCTCTCCGGCCTGCTGGGCATCGGGGCGGGCCTGCTGGCCGCTCGGCGCACGGAGTGGATCAACCGGCGAGTGCGGGCCCTGGTTCTCGCCGGATCCTGTGCCTGTCTGGTGGCCCTGACGCTGACCGGAGCGCTGTGGTTCGCGGTGCAGGGCGAGCTGCTCACCCTGGCGGGCACCGGACCGGCCGGCAGCGCCGGGGCGAGTGCCGTGAGCACCCTGCTGCTGCCGGCCACCGCCGTCATCTTCGGCGCCGCAGGGATCATCGCGGTCCGCATCCGTGCCGTGACCCGCGATGTCGCCCTGGCGGGCCACGTGCTGACGGCCTACAGCTGGGGGTTGCCCACCACCGGCCGGATCATCCGGCGGGTGCTCCGCCGCACCCTGCCGACCGTGCTGGTGGTGCTGACGGTCGACGTCGTCGTGCTGTACGCCGGTTCCCTGGCCGTGCAGGCCGTGATCACCGCGCCGTCCCTCGCCACGGCCCTGCCGCTGCTGCCGGCGGAGAGCCTCCCGGTCGTGCTGGTCGTGACACTGCTGTGCATCCTCGCGCTGATCGTGACCGTGGTCCCGCTCTCGAGCGCGGTCCTGCGCTCGCCGCCGTCCCCGCTGCGCCCCGCCGCCCCCGCCCTCCAGGCACGCCCCGGCACCAGCGCCCTGCCGTCGACGAGTTTTCGCTCCACGGATTTCCTCGACATCCGGGACCTCCGCCTGCACCCCGGGTGCGAGCCCGGCGCCGAGGCCGAGCCGCTCGCCGGCATCAGCCTGACGGTCGCCCGCGGCGAGTCATTGGCGGTCGTCGGCGACCACGCTGACGGCGCCTCGCTGCTGTGCCACGCCATCGCGGGTCTGCCGCCGCTGCGGTCCGCCATCTCGTCGGGCTCGATCCTGTTCGATGGCACCGAACTCGTCGGACTCTCCGAACGGCAGTTCCGGCGTCTGCGCGGACACCGCATCGGGTTCCTCGCCGCGCCGGGAACCGACCGTCTTGACCCGGAGGCCACCATCGGCGCCCAGCTGGCCGGCCTGACGGCCGAGCGGCCGGGCGGCCCCCGTCACCGAGCACGCGCCGAGACTCTGGCGCTGCTCACCGACGTGGGAATCGACGATGCCGTCACGGTGTTCGCGGCGTATCCGCACGAGTTGTCGGTGGCGACCGCTCAGCGGGTACTCCTCGCCGGCGCGATCGCCCGCGAGCCCCGGTTCCTCATCGCCGACCATCCCACCGAGGGCCTCAGCGCCGGCGACGAAGCTGACTTCCTCGATGTGCTGCACACCCTGCAGGTGCAGCACGGGTTCACGCTCATCGTGGCGTCGGCCCGGGTGGAGATCGTGGTGCGCTGCGACCGGGTCGCGGTCATGCAGGAGGGCGTCATCGTCGAGCACGCGTCGGCTCACGATGTGATCACCGCGCCTCAGCATCCACACAGCAGGCAGCTGCTGGCCGCCGATCGTTAGGGCCGCTCAGTCCGCGGCGACGGCGTTGCGGGCGCCGAGAATGTGCGAGCGCATGGCAACTTCGGCCCAGATGGAGTCCCCGGTGCGAAGCGCGGTGAGGATGTCGCGGTGCTGGTGGTTGCTCCGCGCGCGGTAGACCGCCCCCTGCTTACGGAACGCGGCCGCCATGAGCGGAACCCGTCCCACGGAAGAGGTGAGTGTCATCAGCTGCGGGCTGCGGGATGCCGCGACCACCGTGCGGTGGAACTCGGCGTTGAGCCGTGCCAGTTCGGCCATTCCCGACTCATCCTCCGCAGTGACCAGGGGTTCCATGGCGTCGATGAGGGCCGCGAGAATATCGAGTTCGTCGGGGGTGATGCGCGTGGCGGCCAGCGAGGCTGCCCGGCTCTCGAGGCCGGCCCGCACGAAATACGTCTCCCGCACCTGCTCGATCGTCCACCCCACCACGGTGGCACCGCGATTGGGAATGAAGGTCACGAGACCGGCTTCAGCCAACCGGCGCAGGGCCTCGCGCACCGGAGTGCGGCTCACCCCGAGCTCCTCGGCGAGGGCCTGTTCCCTCAGCATGGTGTCGGCGCTGAGTTCGCCAGAGAGAATCCGCCCACGCAAAGCCAGGTAGACCTTTTCACCACCGGTTGACGCCACGATTCCCCTCCCACACTCACGGGCCGAACGATACAGTTCCCTCGACCTTGGCACACTCCGGGCGCCGACGGGCGGAACGGTTGCCGCAGGCGCAAAAAAGGGCCCGTCCTGCGACGGGCCCTTTTTCAGGCGGATGCTTCGGTACGAAGCGAAAGCCGATCCTTAGATGCTGTTCACATCGAGGGGGATGCCCGGACCGAACGTGGTCGAGACGGCGCCCTTGGTGATGTAACGGCCCTTGGAGGAGCTCGGCTTGAGGCGAACGATCTCCTCGAGTGCCGCACCGATGTTCTCGTTGAGCTGGTCAGCGGTGAAGGATGCCTTGCCGACGACGAAGTGCACGTTGGAGTGCTTGTCGACGCGGAAAGCGATCTTTCCACCCTTGATGTCGTTCACGGCGCGAGCCACGTCGGGCGTCACGGTTCCGGTCTTCGGGTTCGGCATCAGACCACGCGGGCCCAGGACCTTTCCGAGACGACCGACCTTACCCATGAGCTCGGGGGTCGAGACGGCGGAGTCGAACGAGGTGTAGCCGGCGGCCACCTTCTCGATGAGCTCGTCGCCACCGACCTCGTCGGCGCCGGCAGCGATGGCTGCTTCTGCCGCGGGGCCCGTCGCGAAGACGATGACGCGGGCGGTCTTACCGGTGCCGTGAGGAAGAATCACGGTGCCGCGAACCATCTGGTCTGCCTTGCGGGGGTCGACGCCGAGCTTGAGCGCGACCTCGACGGTGGAGTTGAACTTCACGGAACCGGTCTCGCGAGCGAGGGTGACGGCTTCGGTGGGGGTGTAGAACTTATCGGCTTCGATCTTTTCGACCGCAGCGCGGTAGGCCTTTGACTTGGGTGCCATTTTGAATCTCCTGTAGATGCATGTGCTGAGAGCGTGGTTTTCGTGAGCCTGGCTGGCTCTTCCACTTGGTGCCTGTCGGCAGATCCAGATGGATCATGCCTGTCGGCGGGTGTTCGACGAATCGAACTGAGGGGTATTAGCCCTCGACCGTGATGCCCATGGAGCGAGCGGTTCCGGCGATGATCTTCGACGCAGCGTCGAGGTCATTGGCGTTGAGGTCAACCATCTTGGCCTCGGCGATTTCGCGAACCTGCGCCTTGGTGAGCTTGGCAACCTTGACGGTGTGCGGGGTTCCGCTGCCCTTGGCGACGCCGGCGGCCTTCTTGATGAGCTCCGCTGCGGGCGGGGTCTTCAGGATGAACGTGAACGAACGGTCGTCGTACACGGTGATCTCAACCGGGATGACGTTGCCGCGCTGGGATTCGGTCTGGGCGTTGTAGGCCTTGCAGAATTCCATGATGTTCACGCCGTGCTGTCCCAGCGCCGGCCCGATGGGCGGTGCGGGGTTGGCGGCGCCGGCCTTGATCTGAAGCTTGATCAGACCAGTAACCTTCTTCTTCGGTGCCATTGTTCTTCCTTCGTTATTGATGTTCGAGCGGCCGCGAAGGTCGCTCTCCCGGTGGCCCGGACGGGCCCCGGTGGTTCAGGGTCCTGCGAAAAGCCTGCAGGACCTAAAGCTTGGTGACCTGGTCGAAGCTGAGCTCGACCGGGGTCTCACGCTCGAAGAGCGACACGAGCACGATGAGCTTGCCGCTCTCGGGCTTGATCTCGCTGATCGAACCGGGCAGGCCCGCGAACGAGCCTTCCTTGATCGTGATGGTCTCGCCGATCTCGTAGTCGATCTCGGCGGGCAGGACGCGCTGGGCGGCCTTGCCGGGAGCGCCGGACTTGGTGACCGGAACATCCTTGATCTCCACGAGGCCCTTGAGCATGCCGAAAGCCTCTTCGAAACGCAGCGGGGTCGGGTTGTGCGCGTTGCCCACGAAGCCGGTGACGCCGGGGGTGTGCCGCACGACAGACCAGCTGTCTTCGTTCAGGTCCATGCGCACCAGCACGTAGCCGGGGATCCGCACGCGGGTGACCATCTTGCGCTGGCCGTTCTTGATCTCCACGACGTCTTCCATCGGAACCTCGACCTGGTAGATGAAATCTTCCATGGCCATCGACTGCTTGCGGTTCTCGATGTTCGACTTCACGCGGCGTTCGAAGCCGGCGTACGAGTGGATGACGAACCACTTGCCGGGCAGGAAGCGCAGTTCCTTGCGGAAGGCTTCGTACGGGTCTTCGTCCTCGGCGTCAGCCTCTGCGTCGACGGCGTCGGTCGCGGCGTCGCCGTCAACCTCTTCCTCGTCTTCGACGGCCTCAACAGCAGCCTCGGCCTCGTCGGCGGAGTCGATGTCGAGTGCGTCTTCGACGATGGCGTCCGCCTCGGGGTCGGTGGACTCGGCGAGAGCGTCAAGCGCGGCGTCGAGATCGTCTTCGATGTCGGCGTTCTCGTCTTCCACGTGCAGTGCGACCTGCTCGGCGGCTTCAACGGACGTTTCGTCGGCGGCGAGGGTGTTGCCCTCCTGCGCCTCGTCGTCGTTGGCGGACTGCTCGGCGGCGGTGGCCCAGTCGACGTCGTCGCGATTGGTCTCAGTCACTAAATATCAATCCTTCTTCTATTGCGTGGGCGTGAGGCTGCAGCGGGGTGCGCGCTCACCGACCCACGTTGTCATGATCAGTCCGGGGTGCCGCTCACGCGGCACGGATCAACTGGGAGTGCCGAAAAGGAAGGTGACGACGAGTGCGAACACCCAGTCGAAGGCCGACACCAGCGCCATCATGATTACGACGAAAACGAGAACCACTGCGGTGTAGCTGAGCAGTTCCTTGCGGGTCGGGGTGACGACCTTGCGAAGTTCGGCCAGGACCTGCGAGATAAACAGGGACAACCGAGCAAATGGACCGCGTTTTGCTTCGCGAGCCACTTTGGCGTTGGCGACGATTTCCTCGCTGGGTTCGTCGATAACTTTTCGGGCCACCTGTTACACCTTTCGTGGGCCGGCAGAAAGACCACCGACTTGCAGGGCGGACAGGACTCGAACCTGCAACCTGCGGTTTTGGAGACCGCTGCTCTACCAATTGAGCCACCACCCTATGGAGCGAAACCCTTCGGCTGCTTCGCGACCAAAATAGGCGCAAAAAAGCTTGGCAGATTTCAACTACCGGAGCAAGTCTAGGTCACGGCGGGTGCCCTGTAAAGCCAGCCCACTCTGCAGGCACCCCAGCGGGCTCCGACCCAGGCCACGGGCGAGGCACTGTCGGGTACCGCGACTGCCCCGTATGCTCGAAGCGTGGCACACGACATCAAACGGATCTCCACCAGAATCGGCTCCATCGCGGAGTCCGCAACCCTCAAAGTCGACGGCAAGGCCAAGGCGCTGCAGGCCGCGGGCCGGCCGGTGATCAGCTTCGCCGCGGGCGAGCCCGACTTCCCCACCCCGGCGCATATCGTTGAGGCGGCTCTCGCCGCCGTCACCGACCCACGCAACCACCGGTACACACCGGCCGCCGGGCTGCCCGACCTTCGCGAGGCCATCGCCGCCAAGACCCTCCGCGACAGCGGCCTTGAGGTGCCGGCATCCCGGGTGCTGGTCACCAACGGCGGCAAGCAGGCCGTCTACCAGGCCTTCGCCACCCTGCTCGACCCGGGCGACGAGGTGCTGCTGCCCACGCCGTACTGGACCACCTACCCCGAGGCGATCCGCCTGGCCGGTGGCGTGCCCGTGGACGTGTTCGCCGGCAGCGACCAGGGCTACCTGGTCACCGTGGAGCAGCTCGAGGCCGCCCGCACCGAAAAGTCCAAGGTGCTCCTGTTCGTCTCCCCGTCCAACCCCACCGGCGCGGTCTACTCCGAGGCCGAGACCAAGGCCATCGGCGAATGGGCCGAGGAGCACGGCCTCTGGGTCATCAGCGACGAGATCTACCAGAACCTCACGTACCCTTCGACAAGCTCAGGGCAAGTGACAAAAGCGGTCTCCATCGTCGAGGCGGTTCCGGCCCTCGCTGACCGCACCATCCTGGTGAACGGGGTCGCCAAGACCTACGCCATGACCGGTTGGCGGCTGGGCTGGATGGTGGGACCGCAGGATGCGATCACCGCCGCGGCCAACCTGCAATCGCACCTCACCTCCAACGTCTCCAATATCTCGCAGCGCGCCGGTATCGCCGCGCTGAACGGACCACAGGACGACGCCGAGGCGATGCGGGTGGCGTTCGACCGCCGCCGCAAACTGATCGTCGCCGAGCTCAACAAGATCCCCGGCATCCGCACGCCCACGCCGCAGGGCGCGTTCTACGTGTACCCCGATGTCACCGGGCTGCTCGGCCGCGAGTGGAACGGCGTCACGCCCACCACGTCGCTCGAGTTGGCCGACCTGATTCTCGACCAGGCCGAGGTGGCCGCGGTTCCCGGCGAGGCCTTCGGCCCGAGCGGGTTCCTGCGCCTGTCGTACGCCCTCGGCGACGACGCGTTGCTCGAAGGCATCCAGCGTCTGCAGAAGCTGTTCTCCTAGGCGCCACCCGTCACCAGAGCTACAACAGGGCCCCGGCAACGTGAGTTGTCGGGGCCCTGTCGTAGCTGCGGAAGGTTCCGCTCGGCCGTGGCCTACCGTTCGATGAGAACCTCGAGGCCGTCGCGCAACTCCTCGAACGGGCTCTGCCCGGCGTCGACCACCGACGTGGGGCAGCTCACCTCGATGTACATGAAGGATTCCGCCAGCGGCATCGCCCGGCCGGCGATCTCGCTGGTGTAGCGCACCTTCGTGGCATTGTCCAGGTAGTCGATCCGGCTGCTGATGAACTCCAGGCTCCCCTGAGCCCCCGGATATGCCACGGCGAAGCTGGTCGTGTCGAGCTCGCCGATCAGTTCGGCGTCGGAAGCACTATCCAGCCACCGCTGTTCGAGAACCTCGAACGTCGCGAGGCTGTCGGTGAGGTCTTCCGTCGCGGTGACGTCCTGTGCGGGCTGCTTGTTCTGGGAGGAGGTGAAGGTGCAGCCGAGTTCGGCGTTCTGGGTGGTGTTGATGCCTTCCTGCTCGAAGACGACGATCTCCCAGCCGTCCAGAATCGGATAGCGCCAGATCGGAAAGGTCTTGCCGAGGTCGGCGTGCTCGTTCAGGGAGATCAGGGTGCCGGTCGCCTCGTCCGCGCCGGTCGGCGCGGCGGCCGACTCGGTGGGCATCGGCGTCGACGGGGTGACCGTGTCGGCGGGCGCCGACGGTGACGCCGGTTGATCCGCTGCGTCGACGACGCGCGTCACCGCGCCCAGGATGGCGCTGGCCGCGAGCCCCAGAATCACGATCACCGCGATGCACAGCACGGCGCCGCCGGTGATGACTGCCCACGCCCAGCCGGGCAGCCCGCGCCGTCGCTGCGGCTGCTGCGGTTGCGGCGGCTGCACAGCAGGAACGGTCGCTGGAGCGGGCTCATCCTGCGCATTCGGATTGGCGTTCTGATTCAGGTCGTCGTTCTGGTCAACCACGGTGCTCCCCCGTTGTGGTCGGTTGGTACTGAACGCGCGGTGACGGTTACTCGAAGACGACCGCGAGTTTCTCCGTGAGCTGCTCGAACGGGCTGTTGCCGGCATCGATCACCGCGGTGGGACAGCTCACGTTGTAGTACAGGAACGCGTCGCTCTGCGGGATGGCACGTGCGGCGAACTCGTTCGCGACGTCGACGCCACTGACCGTGTAGTCGACCCGCGACGTGGCGAATTCCATGCCGTCCGACCCGGCCGGCATGGTGATGGCGATGGTGGTGCTGCCATGGCTGCCCACGACCTCAGCCGTCGGCATCTCGGCCAGGAACTGCTGTTCCAGGATCACCAGGGCGGACTCGGTGTCGCTACCGTCACCGGTCGCAGCAACGTCCGCGGCAGGCTTCGTGACCTGGTTGGTCGTGAACTTGCAGCCAAGCTCGGCGTTGTCGGCTTGACTGACACCCTCCGCGATATACGGTGCCATCACCCAGCCGTCCTCGATCGGGAACTGCCAGTACGGCGTGCCGAACTCGACGTGTTCATCGAGGCTGATGGCGGTGCCGGAACCGGCATCCGCGGCCTTCGTCGGCTTCGCGGTCGGCGTGGCGCTAGGCGTCGCCGCCTCGGTGGGCGGTGCGCTTTCCGTGGCGGCCGAGGTGGGCACGGCGGTCGGCTCGGCGGCCGAGTTGTTGCCCGCCACGGCGCCCAGAACAGTATTGACCACGATCACGACAACCACGATGACCGCGATCATCACCACTGCGGCACCGATGATGAGCGCCCAGGCCCAGCCGGGCAAGCCCTTGCGCGGCGGGGCGGGCGGTCCGGCCGGCGGTCCGGCTGGCGGTCCGGCTGTCCCCGCGTCGACGGAGGTCGGCGGCAGGGGTACGGCCGGCACGGCCGGTTCGTACGGCGTCGTCGGTTCGGTCGGTTCGGTCGGTTCGGTCGGTTCGGTCGGTTCGTTATTCAAGTTTTCCCCCACAACGTTGTGGTCGAACCTTACTGACTCCACCGATCGGTGGATAGCACGGTCGGTCAGGAGGGTGTTGCCGCAATGGGCTCGGGGGACGAATCTGAGTACATGACAACTTCCCCTCCGGCCGTGCGTGTGGCGCGGCTGAGCAAGTCCTACGGCGACGTCGACGCTGTCGCCGACATCAGCTTCGACATTCTGCCCGGCGAAACCTTCGCCCTGCTCGGCCCGAACGGGGCCGGCAAGAGCAGCACCATCGAGATCCTCGAGGGCTACCGCGACCGCTCGGAGGGTGATGTCACCGTGCTCGGCGAAGACCCGCAGCACGGCGACCTGGACTGGAAGGCACGCATCGGCATCGTGCTGCAGTCCAGCGGCGAGAGCGGCAACGCCACGGTCGCCGAACAGCTGCGCCACTTCGCCGGCCTCTACCCCAACCCGCGGACGGTCGAGGAGGTCATCGCGGCCGTCGGACTGGAGGCCAAGGCCAAGACCCGCATCAACAAGCTCTCCGGCGGGCAGCAGCGTCGAGTGGATGTTGCCCTCGGCATCATCGGCCGGCCAGAGCTCCTTTTCTTGGACGAACCCACCACCGGGTTCGACCCGGAGGCGCGGCACCAGTTCTGGGATCTCATCCGCTCGCTCAAGGCCGACGGCACCACGATCCTCCTCACCACCCACAACCTCGACGAGGCGGCCGAGCTCAGCGACCGGGCCGGCATCATCGTGGGCGGCAAACTCATCGACATCGGCACCATCGGCGAGCTCGGCGGACCCGACGCCCGCGTTCCGCTGGTGCGCTGGCGTGATGCGGCCGGGGTGCAACACGAGAAACGCACCGACGCCCCGGCCCGGCTGGTGGCCGATCTGGCCGCGGCCGCCGGCGGCGAGCCCGCCGATCTGCAGGTGCTCCGGCCCAGCCTGGAAGACATCTATCTGAGCCTGGTTCGCCGGCACGCCGCGGACAGCGCCACCGACGCCCTGAACACCGAGGTGCACGCATGAGCGCGACCCAGTCCACCCGGCCCGGTACGGTGCAGCCGGGCCGCCCCCGAGTACCTCGCCACGGCATCCTTCGGCTGGGCCTGTCGCGCATCGGTTTCGAGATCAGGCTGTACTTCCGATCCACCGACACCGTGTTCTTCACGTTCCTGTTCCCGTTCATCATGCTGGGCATCTTCACCGCTGCGTTCTCCGCGCAGGGCAACATCGGCACCAACCCGGACGGCTCCGGCGGCATCAGCGTCGGCGCCTACTACCTGCCCGGCATGCTGGCCGCGGGGATGCTGCTCTCCGGCCTGCAGAATCTCGCGATCGACATCGCCGGCGAGAAGGGCGACGGCACGCTCAAGCGCCTCGGCGGCACTCCCCTGTCGCCGCTGAGCTACTTCATCGGCAAGATCGGGCAGGTGCTCGTCACCGGCACGGTGCAGGCGGTGCTGCTGCTGATCGTCGCCCGGTTCGCCTTCGACATCGCTCTGCCCACCGAGCCGGAGAAGTGGCTCACCTTCGTCTGGGTCTTCTTGCTCGGCGTCATCACCTGCGCTTTCCTGGGCATCGCCCTCTCTGCCCTGCCCCGGTCGGGCCGTAGCGCCTCGGCGGTCGTGATCCCGATCGTGCTGGTGTTGCAGTTCATCTCCGGTGTCTACCTGCAGTTCAACGCCCTGCCCGAGTGGATGCAGAACATCGCCGGGTTGTTCCCGCTCAAGTGGATGGCGCAGGGCATGCGTGCAGTGTTCCTGCCCGACAACTTCGCCGCACAGGAGCAGAACGGCGCCTGGGAGCTCGACCTGGTGTTGCTGGCGCTGCTGATCTGGTTGGTGGTGGGGCTCGTGGGCAGCCGGCTCACCTTCCGCTGGATCCGCAAGGACACCTGATGCGGCCCCGCCGCCGCGGCGTGGACCCACATGGGATGCTTGGGGCATGAACGCACGACGGTGGTGGGACCTCATCGTGGCCGGGACCCTCGTTGTGCTGGCCCTGATCACGCTCGACGTGGGCGGCACCCCGCCGGGCGAGCGCGCGGGCGCCCTCCTGTCGCTGGCGGCGATCGGCCTGGCCTACCTGGGCTGGGGCCGGCGGATGCTCCGGCCGGGCAACCCGTCGGCCAACCCCGGCGACTCCGGCTTCGACCATGACGCCTTCCCCGGGTCCGCGCGACTGTTCCAGGCCACCCTGATCGTCGCAAGCGGCGCGGCGACGGCGTTCGATCCCAGCCTCGCCACGGTGCAGACCCTCGCGTTCCCGATCCTCTGGGCACTAGCCACGTCGTTCTCGCACGCCGTGCTGCTCAGCGCGCTGCTGTCGGCGACCACCGGGCTGGGCCTGTGGGTCGGCATGGACCGCACGGCCGATGCTGCCGTACAGGCCACAGCCATCGAGACGATCTCGTTCGTCTTCTCCCTGGCCATGGGCACCTGGATCACCCGCATCGCCGAATCCGGCGCTCGCCATCGCCGCCTGCTGCAGGAGCTCACCGCGGCCCAGGACGAACTCGCCGCGCTGCACCGGGATGCCGGCAGCGCCAGTGAGCGAGAGCGCCTGGCCCGGGAGATCCACGACACCATCGCGCAGAGCCTCACCAGCCTGGTCATGCTCGCCCAGCGCACCCGGTCTCAGCTCGCGGTCCTGCCCGGCGACACCACGGCCGTGGCCGACAGCGTCGACCTCATCGAGTCGACCGGCCGGGATGCGCTCACCGAAGCCCGGGCCCTGGTGGCATCGATGGCACCGGTGCAGGTCGGCGACGCGGATCTCGCGCACACGGTGGCGAGGCTGGCCGAACGGTTCGGCCGGGAGACCGGCATCCGGGTGAGCGTCGACCTCACCGGCCTCGACCGGGCGCTCGACCGCGCCCTGGAAGTAGTGCTGCTGCGCTGCGCTCAGGAGGGCCTGGCGAATGTGCGCAAACATTCCCTGGCCGGTGCCGCCGGCATCACCATCGTCAGTGGCACAGAGGAGATCATGCTGACCGTCACCGACAACGGCCGGGGGCTGGGCGGCTACCGCCCCGAACTCGAGAACGGCTTCGGGCTGAGCGGCATGCGCGACCGGGTCGCCCTCGTGGGCGGCCGGCTCCTCGTGGCCAACGGGCCAGGCGGCACCGGCACCGTGCTGCGGGTGTTCCTCCCGCTGCCGCAGGCACCGGACGACCTTCTCCCGGGCGCCCTCACGGAGTCCCGGCCGGAACGACTGCTCGGCGGCGTCCGATGATCCGGGTGCTGGTCGCCGACGACCATCCGATCGTGCGCAGCGGCATCGTGGGCCTGATCGGCGCCGCGGACGACATCGACGTGGTCGGCGAGGCCGTCGACGGGGCCGATGCGGTGCACCTGGCCGAGCAGCTGCGCCCGGACATCGTGCTGATGGACCTGCGGATGCCGAGGCTGGACGGCGCGGCGGCGACCGCCGCCATCCTCGCGGCCAATCCGGCCGTGCGGGTGCTGATCCTCACCACATACGAGACCGACGACCAGATCCTCGGCGCTATCGCCGCCGGCGCCAGCGGTTACCTGCTCAAGGCCGCCCCGCAGGCCGAGATCATCGAGGGCGTGCGCTCGGTGGCCGGCGGCCAGACCGTGCTGGCACCCGTCATCGCGGCGCGGCTGGTGCAGCGGGTGCGGGCGGATGCCGTTCCGGCGCGCCGCCTGTCGGCCCGCGAACTCGACGTGCTGCGCCTCGTGGCGGCGGGCCAGAGCAACCCGCAGATCGGCCGCTCGTTGTTCATCGGCGAGGCCACCGTGAAGACGCACCTGCTGCACGTGTTCGAGAAGCTCGGGGTGGGCGACCGCACGCGGGCGGTCACCCTGGCCATGGAGCTGCGCCTGCTCTAGCGCGCTCCCCGCGCACCACGTCGGTGAAAGGTCACGTGAGGCCAGTTGCACAGCCCCCACACTGCCCCCAACTGCCCTCTCGAGAAACCCACCTCCGCCGAGGAGCCAGTTGAGGCCCCCTGGCTGACCGCGAAGGGGCCCCAACTGGCATCTCACGCCACATCCCGCCACGAGTTGAGGCCCAGTGCGACGCGCTGAGGGGGCGCCACGTGGCATATCGCACCCGGGCGCTGTCGTCGACGTGCGGCAAAGTGCCCCTTCAGCGCGCGCGACGGGGCAACGTGCGGCACGTCGCGACCATCCTTCTCGCTCACGTGCGGCAAAGTGACCCTTCAGCGCACGCGAAGGGCAATGTGCGGCACGTCGCGACCATCCTTCTCGCTCACCTGCGGCAACGTGCCCCTTCAGCGCGCGCGACGGGGTACTTTGCGGCACGTCGCGCCCGGGGCGCGCGCTGGCGCGAGGCTAGCCCAGGGCGCCCGCCTGCAGGGAGCCCCAGGCCTGGGAGGCGCCGGCGGTGTTTCGGTGCTGGGGCACATTCCATGGGTTCGCGTCGCGCAGCGCGGCCGGCAGCAGCTCCTGCGGCACGCTCTGGTACGCCACCGGGCGCAGGAACCGGCCGATGGCGGCGCTGCCCACCGAGGTGGAGCTGTCGTTGCTGGTGGCCGGGTAGGGGCCGCCGTGCTGCTGAGCGGGGGTGACGGCCACGCCGGTGGGCCAGCCGCCGAGCAGCACCCGGCCGGCGTTCTGGGCGATCCAGTCGACGATCCCGCGCAGGGCCGGGCTGTCTTCGCCGGTGCCCGCGTGAACAGTCCCGGTGAGATTGCCCTCGAACAGCGCCCCGGCCTGGCCGGCCAGCGCGGCGGCATCGTCGTATTCGACCAGCACCGAGAGCGGGCCGAAGGCCTCGTCGAGCAGGGTGTCCCGCCCGGCGAGCAGGTCAGTTGCAGAGACGGCCACGATGGTCGGGGTCGCCCAGCCGTTGCCGTCCTCGTCGATGCGCACGGAGCCTTCGAGAATCGGCGTGACGCCGGTTGTCGCCAGGATCGCATCCCGCCGGGCCTGGTAACCGGCCGTGATGCCCGGGTTCAGCAGCCGGTGTTCGGCCGGGTTGGCGCCTGTCGCCACCAGCTGTGCGGCCAAGGTGTTGCCGGTCGGCGCGAAGAGGAAGCCGGGCTTGGTGCACAGCTGACCGGCCGATCCGGCCACGCTGGTGAGGTAACCGTCGGCGATGGTCTCGGCGTTCTCGTCCAGGGCCGCCTGGGTCACGAAGACCGGGTTGACGCTGCCGAGTTCTCCGTAGAACGGGATCGGAGTCGGGCGTGCGCCCGCGATGTCGGCCAGGATCCGGCCGGCCCGGATCGAGCCGGTGAAACTGCCGGCGGCGATGCGCGAGTCCTGCAGCATTCGGATGCCAGCCTCTTGACCGCTGATCAGCTGCAGGATTCCGGCGGGCGCTCCGGCACCCTCCAGCGCGCCGGCGACGACCTCGGCCGTGCGCACCGAGAGCAGCGGATGCCCGGGGTGCGCCTTCACGATCACCGGGCAGCCGGCGGCGAGGGCCGCGGCGGTGTCGCCGCCGGCGACGGAGAACGCGAACGGGAAGTTGCTGGCCGCGAAGTTCAGTACCGGGCCGACCGGGATGCGGTAACGGCGCAGGTCCGGCCGGGCGCCGAGGACGAAGCCAGGGTCGGCGTCGTCGATGCGCACGTCGAGGTAGGAGCCGTCGACGACCACCTCGGCGAAGAGTTTGAGTTGCACGGCGGTGCGGGCGACTTCGCCGGTGAGGCGAGCCTCGGTGAGGCCGGTCTCGGCCTGGGCGATGGCGACGAGTTCGTCGCGGGCGGCCAGCAGGGCATCCGCTGCCGCCACGAGCGCGGCGGCGCGAACGGGCGGCTCGGTGCCCGCCCAGACCGGTGCGGCCTCGGCCGCGAGGGCGGCGATGCTGTCGAGTTGGTCGGCGGTGGTGTCGGTGCTGGGTGCGGTGCTCATTGAAGAACGCTCCTTGGTACGTGGACGAATGGAAATCGGGTGCCGGCGCTCAGAACTGGAATCCGGTGGGGAACGGGTCGGCCGGGTCGAGCAGGTACTGGCCGATGCCGGTCACCCAGGCCCGCCCGGTGATGGTGGGGATGACGGCCGGGATGCCGGCGACCGTGGTTTCGCGGATCAGCCGGCCGGTGAATGTCGACCCGATGAACGATTCGTTCACGAAGTCCTCGTCGAGGCCGAGCTCGCCGCGCGCCCAGAGTTCCGCCATCCGTGCGGAGGTGCCGGTGCCGCACGGCGACCGGTCGAACCAGCCGGGGTAGATCGCCATGGCGTGCCGTGAGTGCAAGGCGGTGGAGCCCGGCGCGATGAACTCCACGTGATGGCAGTGGTCGACGCCGTCGATCTCGGGATGCCTGGGCGGATCGGTGCTGTTGATGGCCGTCATGATGGCCAGCCCGGCGGCGAGGATCTCCTGCTGGTGGGCCCGGTCGAAGGGCAGGTTGACGGCGTCGAGGTCGACCATGGCGTAGAAGTTGCCACCGAACGCGAGGCTGTACGGGATCGTGCCGTACCCCGGCACCTCCACGGTGTCGTCGAGGCGAACGCTGTACGACGGCACGTTCTCCAGGGTCACCGAGTCGGCGTGCCCGTCGCTGACCGCGACCCGGGCGATCACCAGGCCCGCCGGGGTGTCCAGGCGGATGGTGGTGACGGGTTCGACAACGGTCACCATGCCGGTTTCCACGAGCACCGTGGCCACCCCGATGGTGCCGTGCCCGCACATCGGCAGGCAGCCGGAGACCTCGATGTACACGACGCCCCAGTCGGCATCCGCCCGGGTGGACGGTTGCAGGATGGCGCCGCTCATGGCCGCGTGGCCGCGTGGTTCGTTCATCAGGAACAGGCGGATGTCGTCCATCTGCTCCATGAAGTGCAGGCGCTTCTCGTTCATGGTCGCGCCGGGAATAACCCCGATGCCGCCGGTGATCACCCGGGTGGGCATGCCCTCGGTGTGGGAGTCAACCGCTGTGTACATTCGCGTGGAGCGCATGGAGCAATCCTGTCAGGCCAGAAAACGTGGACGGCAAGGGAGGGGATGCCGCGCGCGGGTGGGTCCCGCGCGCGGCGGTGCGAACGCGCGCGGCTAGACGACGGCGCGACGGCCGGCCAGGTAGTCCAAAGCCTTCTGGGTGTGTGCGCGAACCGCGGCCTCGTTCTCCGGTGTGAGCCGGCCGCGCGGCGGGCGAGTCGGGCCGCCGTAGCTGCCGCCGGCCATGTCGATCGACAGCTTGATAGCCTGCACGAACTCGGTCTTGGAGTCCCAGCGGAACACCGCGACCAGCTGGCTGTAGATCTCCAGCGCCTCGGGGATACGGCCATCCTTGACCAGGGTGTAGATCTCGACGGCCTCACGCGGGAAAGCGTTCGGGTAGCCGGCGAACCAGCCGGTCGCCCCGGCGACGAGGGACTCGAAGAGCAGGTCGTCCGCGCCGGCGATCACGTCGATGTCGCAGAGTTCCTTGATCTCCAGCACCCGGCGGATGTCGGCGGAGAATTCCTTGACCGCGACAACCTCGGGGATCTGGGCCAGTTTCGCCACCAGGGCGGGCGTGAGGTCCACCTTGGTGTCGTACGGGTTGTTGTACGCCATGATCGGCAGTCCCACCTCGGCGACCCGGGTGTAGTGCTCGATGACCTCGGCGTCGCTGGCCCGGTACAGGGTCGGCGGCAGCAGCAGCACGCCGTCCGCGCCGTCGTCCTTCGCGAACTCGGCCCACTTCTTGGCCTGGTGCCAGCCGACACCGTGCACACCGGCCACGACGAGGCCACGACCATCGACGGCCTCCACGGCGACCTGGACGACCTTGCGGCGTTCCTCGTCGGTCAGCGACGAGTACTCGCCGAGCGACCCGTTCGGGCCCACGCCGCGGCAGCCGTTCTCGATCAGCCAGTTGCAGTGGGCGGCGAACTTGTCGTAGTCGACGGCGAGGCCGGCCGGAGCGGACGGGTCTTCCTTGAACGCGAGTGTCGTGGCGACGATGACGCCGCTGAGATCGAATGCCTGCTTGGTCATTGCGGTCCTTTCGTGGGTGCTTGGTGTGAATCGGGAGAGTGGGAGTGGGTCGGTTCGGTGGCGGAGCGTGTCGGGGCCGTCGTGTCGGACCCTGCTGCCCCGGCGGCAAGCTCGCCCAGCCGGATCGGACCGGCAATCGGTCGGCGGTCGGTGGTCACGGTGTCGCCGAGGCCGCCGGAGCGCGCGCCGAGCAGGGTCTCGACGGTGCGCCCGCAGACGCGGCCCTGGCAGATGCCCAGGCCCGCCCGGGTACTGAGTTTCAGCGCCCGCAACGAGTGCGAGTGGGTGCTGTCAGCGGCGCTGCAGAGCGTGCCGTAGCTCACCACTTCGCAGCGGCACACGATGGTGTCGTCGGTGAGCATCGCCGGCCAGCCGTCGCGGATGCCGTGGGCCGCCTCGATCCGTTGAGCGAAACCCCGGAAGGTGGTGCGCTTGCGGGTGACCCGAGCAACCTCGGGGTCGCCGGCCGTGCCGCCGGCGGCGACGTGTCCGGCGATGGCGCCCTCGGCCAGGGCCAGGTCGACGCCGCCGATCCCGGTGATCTCCCCCGCCGCGAACACGCCGGGAACGCTGGTCTGCTGGCCGGCGTCCACCTCGACGAAGCGTTCGGCGGTGAGGGCGCAGCCGGCGGCGATGGCCAGTTCCAGCCGGGGTGCGAAACCGTGGCTGACGCAGACGGCGTCCACCGCGACCCGTTTCTCGGTACCCGGGATGGGCGACCAGTCGGCGCGAACCGAAGCGACGGTGACGGTCTCGACCCGGTCGGTGCCGTGCGCGGCGATGACGGCCTTGCCGAGGGCGTACGGGATGCGGTTTCGCAGGTGCCCCGCCACGTAGCCGGCGAGTTCGGCGCCCTTGCTCGCGGCGGGGAACAGCTGCCAGAACCTCGGCAGCCAGCCGCGCAACAGGGCGGGCATCCGGTTGGCCTCGTACACGCCGAGAACCCGGGAGCCGGTAGCGGCCAGGGAGGCGGCGACCGGGAGCAGGAATGGCCCGGCGCCGGAGACGATGACCCGCTCGCCCACCGCCAACCGTTCGCCCTTGGCCAGGGCCTGCGCCGCTCCCCCGGTGAAGACGCCGGGCAGGTCCCAGCCGGGGAACGGCAGGGTGCGGTCGTGCGCGCCGGTGGCCAGCACGATCGAGTCGGGGTGCAGCACCAGCCGGTCGCGGCCGGCGCCGTCGGGTTCGCCGATGACCACGTGCACGGTGCCGGGGGCGGTGTCGGTGTCGCTGCCGCGCAGTTCGATCGCCCAGACCTGGGCCGAGGTGAGGATGCGGCAGCCGTCGTCGTCGACGAGCGCGGCGCGAATCGACCGGAAGGTGTCCCAGCCGTGGTGCAGAATCCGCTCGTTCGCGGCCGGCCGGGTGTCGGGCAGGTGCCGCCAGAACTGCCCGCCGAGCTGGTCGGCGGAGTCGAGCACGGTGACCGTGGCTCCGCCGGCGCGGGCGGCTCGGGCGGCGGCCAGGCCGGCCGGACCCGCCCCGATCACAAGAACCGTGCGCGGGGGCGTGGGCGACGGTGCGGTCATAGCGCTCATTCGCTGGCCTCGCCCGGCAACTCGTCGTGCTGGGTGAGAACGGCATCACCGGCGGATGCCCGGCGCTGGCAGGCCCTCACGTCACGCTGTCCGTTCACCTCGACCAGGCAGTCGAAGCACACCCCGATGCCGCAGAACACCCCGCGGGGCGCGTTGCCCATCGAGGTGCGCCGGAAGCCGAGAGTGCCGCTGCCGAGGATCACGCCGGCCAGGCTCTGCCCGGTGACGCCGGTGACGGGTTCGCCGTCCACGGTGATCGTCACCGGCACGGCCGGGGCCGGGCGAATGGGGTCGCGGCCGCCGGGGAGAAGTCGGGCCACCATCAGGCCACCTCCATCAGGTGAGGCGCCAGGGAAGCGCGGGACAGTGCGAACGGGGCCGAGTCGATGGCCGTGGGCACGCCCAGCATCAGGTCCCGGATCAGCTCGGCGGTGGCCAGGCTCAGTCCGATGCCGGCACCCTCATGCCCGGTGGCATGCCAGAGCCCGGGCAGCCGGGGGTCCGCGCCGATGACGGGCAGGTGGTCGGGCATGTACGGCCGAAAACCGCCGTAGCTGCGCATGATCACGGCGTCGGCCAGGAACGGGAACAGCCGCATCGCCTTGGCCGCGATCTCGTGCAGGGCGTCGACCCGGAGCCGCCCGTCGAAGCCGACCTGCTGCCGGGACGACCCGATCAGCACGGTTCCCGCGCCGGTGGACTCGACGACGCTGGAGGTCTGCAGAGCGCTGTCGTCGGACCCGACCGCGCCCACGTAGTCGGCGTCATAGACCTTGTGGAAGATCCGGTGTCGCATCCGGCTGGTGACGAGCACCTCGCCGCGGCGGGGCCGCACCGGCAGGTGCACTCCGAGCCTCGAGGCGACCTCGGCCGACCACGGGCCGGCCGCCACGAGCACGGCGGCGGCACGGAGCGGGCCGGCCGGGGTGACCACGCCGACGAGCGCGCCGGATGCGTCCAGCAGCGGACCCAGGACCGGCGTGTTCTCCAGCACCCGGGCTCCGAACAGCCGGGCGGAAGCCATCAGGGCATCCGTCGCGATGGTCGGCTGCACCTGGGCGTCCTCTGGATAGTGCACGGCGGCCTCGATCCAGGGCGCCAGGTCGGGTTCGAGCACCCGCGCCTCCGCGGGGCCGATCACCCGGGCGTCGACGCCGGCGGCGCGCTGGCCGGCCGCGAAGGCGAGCAGCGGCTCGGCACCCGCGGGTGTGGTCGCAACGACGAGGCCGCCCTTGGGGTCGTACTCCACGTCGGGGAAGGCCTCGCCCAGCTGCTCGGGCAGGTCGACCGCGGCCCGCTTCCACAGCTCGGCGGTGTACTGCGCGAGCACCAATTCGTGGCCGGCGCCCTTGTCGGAGACCAACAGATTGCCCTCGCAGGCCGAGGAGGTGCCGCCGGCGACGGTGCCACGGTCGATGACGGTCACGTCGAAGCCCGCGCCGGCGAGGGAGCGCGCGCACGCGGCACCGATGATGCCGGCGCCGATGATGATCACCGTCTGCGTCATGCCGCCTCCTCCTTCCGAATTAGTAATATGTTACACACTACAGGCGGCGGTCAGGGACGCACCGTCGTGGGCTGCCGCATCCACCGCTCGAGCCCGCTCGCGTCCAGGGGCAGGGCGTCGGAGAGCACGTCGGAGCCGTCGTCGGTCACGAGGATGTCGTCTTCGATGCGCGCGCCGATGCCGCGCAGCTCCGGCGGCACGGTCTGATCGAAGGCGTGGAAGTACAGGCCGGGTTCCACGGTGAGCACCATGCCCGGCGTCATCACCCCGCCCTGGTAGGACTCGTAGCTGGACTGTGCGCAGTCGTGCACGTCGAGGCCCAGGTGGTGGCCGATGCCGCAGACCAGGTACCGGCGGTGCTGCTGGCCGGTGGGGCTCAGCGCCTCGTCCACCGATACCGGCAGCAGGCCCCAGTCGTGCAGGCCGTGGGCGATGACCTCCATGGCCGCCCGGTGGAAGTCCAGGAAGGAGCGGCCGGGACGCACGGCGGCGAGGCCCGCTCGGTGCGATTTCTCGACGAGGTCGTGCACCATGCGCTGCTCGGGGCTGAAGGTTCCGGAGGCGGGGAAGGTGCGGGTGACATCCGCGGTGTAGAACGCTCGGGTCTCCACACCCATGTCCAGCAACAGGAGTTCCCGCTCGAGCACCGGGCCGTCGCAGCGCACCCAGTGCAGGGTCGGCGCGTGCGCGCCGCTGCCCACGATGGTGGAGTAGCCGGGTCCGTTGCCGAAGGTGCGGGCGTGCCGGTCGAAGGTGCCCTGCAACCACCGCTCACCGCCACCGTTGATCGCGGTCGGGATCTCCCCGATCACACTCGCGAACCCGGCCACCGTGGCGTCCACGGCCCGGCGCAGCTCCGCGATCTCCCAGTCGTCCTTCACCATCCGCAGTTCGGCGAGCACCCGGCCCAGGTCAGCGGATGCCCGGACCGGGCCGCAGTCCGGCGGCATGGCGGCCACCTGGCCGGCCAGCAGCACATCACTGACACCCCGCAGCGCGGTGGCGAGGGTGCTGAGCGGCTGGACCGTGAGGCCAAGGGCGTCGGACCACTCCGGCATCCCCGGGGCCGAACCCACCCACAGTTCGCCGTGGGCGGCGTCGGCGAAGAAACCAACCTCACCGGGGTAGGCCGGAGCGGGCAGGTACACGGTGGCGTCGTGGCCGCCGGCGACGGGCTGCAGCACGAGCACGGCATCCTCGGCGTCGCAGCCGGTGAGCCAGAAAAAGTCGCTGTTCGGCCGGAAGCCGTAGTACGAGTCGTTGGCCCGCACCGGCGCGCGGCCGGAGAACACCACGATGGCCCGGCCCGGCAGCGCGTGGCTCAGACGCTCGCGGTGCGCGGCGGCGGCGGCGGCCATGCCGGGTTCCACCGGAGCGGTGCGGTCTGGTGCGGCCCAACCGGTGCCCATGTAGTCCACGAACGCCGGCACCTCGGCCAGCCGGGGCAGGCGGGGATCCGGCGCGGCCGGCCGTGGCATGGAGGCCGACGGGGCAGCGGCGGACCGGTGGGCGCTGGTCTGGTGGGCGCCGTGTGTGTTGTTGTCGGTCTGGTGGTTCTCGGTCATTGTCGTTCTCCGCCCGTCTGGGCCACGAGCTCGGTGAGCCGGGCGAACACCCGGTCGCTCCCGATGCCGTCGTGTTCATATTCGTTGGTCACCCAGGCCTGGGTGTTACCCACCCGATGGGCGGTGTCCAGTTGCAGCTGCGCGTCCACGTACATGTCGTCGTAGTACACCGCCGCAGCCACCGGCACCTCGTTGGCCGCGAGCGCGGCCAGGTCGTAGAGCGGGCTCCAGTCGGTTTCCGCGGCGAGGCGCTGGACCGCGCCGCGGAAGGGTGTCAACGCCCGGATCTCCTCGAACATCCACGGGTACATCATTTCCCCGGTGAACAGCAGAGGTCGGGCGGATTCGTCGAAGTGCGGCAGGCGCTCACGTTCACGCTGCGCCGCCCACCCGGTCGCCCCGGCGCCGGCCGTGGCGTAGATGCTCTCCTGCATCACGGCGAAGAGCGGGTTGTCCGCGTAGCTGCTGCGGGCCTGCACCTGGCTGAGAAAAGTCTCGCTGAGCCGGTCGGGACCGGTGGCGAAGGCCTCATCGATGAGCCAATGCATCCGCTCATAACCCGGTTTCATGCCGAAGTCGATGCCCAGGCTCTGGAACCGGCGCACGGTGAGGATGTCGCCGTCGGGAAGCCGCACGTCGCCAGCGGTGAGGAGATCGGCGATGCGGGCTACCACGGCCTCGTCGTGCGGGTAGCGGGCGTAGTACTGATGGTTCTTCGCCTCGGTGCGCGGATAGGTGCGCCGGTAGACCTCGGCGGCGTCGGGAGTGACGCTGGCCAGTCCCCCGGTGACGTAGCAGGCGCGCAATCCCGCCGGGGCGAACGACAGGTAGCTGAGGGTGAGGAAACCGCCGTAGCTCTGGCCCAGCGTGGACCACGGCTTGCCGCCGAAGACGGTGCGGCGGAGGAATTCGGCGTCCTTCACGATGGAATCGGCGCGGAAGTGTCGGAGGTATCCGGCTGCAGCGGCGTCGTCACCGATCGCGGCGATGCCCTGTCCATCGATGCGGGAGCTGCGACCGGTGCCGCGCTGGTCGAGCAGCACCACACGGTGGGTGCGGAGGGCCTGCCCGAGCCAGCCGGACGGTTCGGTGGGCCGGGGGCCCTTGCCGCCGGGGCCGCCCTGCAGGAAGACCAGGTAGGGCAGGTCGTCGCCGCGCCGCACCGGGTCGACGATCTCGCGGGCGAACACGGTGATGCCCGGCGAGCGCGCCTCATCGGCCCAGTCCAGGGGCACCTGAACCTCGTGATCGATGATGGACATCCCGGGCACTGTGTAGCGGGCGGTGATCATGCCTGTACTCCTCTCGTCTCGGCGGCGTCTGCCGCCAGCCGCCGGCGTTCCCATTCCGGGTTGATGCGGGGCACGGCGGCGAGCAGGGTGCGGGTGTACGGGTTCTGGGGATTGGTGAAGATCTCATCCCGGCTGCCGTGCTCCACGATTTTTCCCCTACTCATGACTGCGACCGTATCGGCAATCTGGCGCACCACGGCGAGGTCGTGGGCGATGAAGATGTAGCTCAGGCCGAGTTCCTTCTGCAGATCGCGCAGCAGGTTGATCACCAGCGCCTGCACCGAGACATCCAGCGCCGAGACGGCTTCGTCGCAGATCACCAGCTTCGGCTTGACCGCGAGGGCCCGGGCGATGCCGATCCGCTGGGCCTGACCGCCGGAGAACTGGCCGGGGTAGCGCTGCGCGTGATCCGGGTTCAACCCCACCCGGTCCAGCAGCTCGCGCACCAGGGCCGCCTTGCCCTGTGGTGGCCGGATGCCCTGATACTCCAGCGGTGCCGAGATGATCTGCTCGATGGTGTGCTTGGGGTTCAGCGACGAGAACGGGTCCTGGAAGACCACCTGCACGTTGTTACGGAACGATGCGAGCTCCCGGGTCCCGGCCCGGGTGACGTCCGCTCCCTCGAACTCCAGCGTGCCGCGGGTCTGTTCGAGCAGCTTGGCGGCCAGTCGGGCGGTGGTGGACTTGCCGCAGCCGGATTCGCCGACCACGGCGAGGGTCTGCCCGGTCGGAACCGTGAAGCTCACGTCGTTCACGGCGAGGAACCGGTTCTTTTTCGCGCTGAACGCGCCGTCGCCGCGGGTGATGAATTCCTTGGTGAGATTCCGTGCCGTGAGGATGCTCTCCGGCCGCACGATGGTGTCGCTCATACGCTGACCCCTTTCAGGTTCTCGAACGGGTCGTCGATGCGCGGCAGCGCAGCCAGCAGCGCCCGGGTGTAGGGGGCGCGGGGGTTGGAGAAGACGTCCTCGATCGGGCCGCGTTCGACCACCTCGCCCGACTTCATCACCAGCAGGTGCTCGGCGACCTGGCTGACCACGGCCAGGTCGTGGGTGATGAACACCATGCCCGACCCGGTTTCCTCTTTCAGTTCGGCGAGCAGGTCGAGGATCTGGGCCTGCACGGTGACGTCCAGGGCCGTGGTGGGCTCGTCGGCGATCAGCAGCTCGGGTTCGAGGCACAGGGCCATCGCGATCATGATGCGCTGGCGCATCCCGCCCGAGAACTGATGCGGGTAGTGGTCGACGCGCCGGGCGGCATCCGCGATCTTCACGCGGTCGAGTGCGTCGATCACCACCGCTCTGGCGGCCTTACGGGAGCCGCCGCGGTGCGCCCGGTACATCTCCTCGATCTGCAGCCCGACCGTGTAGTACGGGTTCAGCGACGACAGCGGGTCTTGGAAGACCATCGCGATCTTCTCGCCGCGGATGCCGCGGAGCTGTTTGTCGCTCTGGCCGAGCAGTTCGTGACCGTTCAGGCGGATGCTGCCGCTGGTCTGGGCGCCGCGGGGCAGTAGTCCCATGATCGCCAAGGAGGTCATCGACTTGCCCGAACCGGACTCGCCGACGATGCCGAGGGTGCTGTGCGCGTCGAGGTGCACGGAGAGGTCCTTGACCACATCGACCGGACCGGCGGAGGTCGGGAAGGTGATGGTGAGGTTCTCGATGGTGAGCAGGGGCGCGCCGGGAACAACCGGGATGGTGGTGGTCATCGTGATTTGATCCTCACTCTGGGGTCGAGGACCGTGTACAACACGTCCACGATCACGTTGCCGAAGACGACGAAGAACGCGGCCAGCAGGGTGACGCCCATGATGACCGGTTGGTCGTTCTTGGCGATGGAATCCGCCGCGAGCTTGCCGACGCCGTTCAGCCCGAACACCGTCTCGGTGATGAGGGCGCCGCCGAGCAGGCCGGCGAAGTCCATGCCGAACAGGGTCACGACGGGTGTCAACGAGGGGCGCAGCGCGTGCCGGGCGAGGATGACCGGCGTGGCCAGCCCCTTCGCCCGCGCGGTGCGCATGAAGTTCTCGTCGAGGGTGTCGAGCACGTTCGCGCGCACCAGCCGGGCGTACATGGAGGCGTACCCGAACGCGAGCACCATCCACGGCATCAGGTAGGACTGGAACCACAGCACCGGGTCGGCGCCGAAGGCCACCGCCGACGGGAACGGCAGGATCTGCAGCTGCACCACGAGCACGTACTGCAGGATCAGCGCGACGAAGTAGTTGGGCAGGCTGATGCCGGCCAGGGCCACCATCATCGCGCTCTTGTCCCACCAGGTGCCCTGCTTCACGGCGGAGAGCAGGCCGCCGCCCACACCGGCCAGCAGCCACAGCACGGCGGCGCCGATCGCGACGGTCGCGGTGACGGGCAGGCGGGAGATCATCATGCTCATGACCGACTCGTTGGTCTGGAAGCTGTAACCGAGGCACGGTGCGGCGCAGGCGACGGCGGACGCGCCGTCGCCGTAGCTGCGGCCGAGGAAGATGCCGCGGAGGAACTCCCCGTATTGCACCCAGAACGGCTGGTCGAGGCCGAGCTGGCCCCGGATCATGTCGATCCGCTCGGGTGTGCAGGTCTTGCCGCAGATGAGCACGGCCGGGTCGGGTGACAGCACGAAGAAGATCACGTAGGTGAACAGGCTGATCAGGGCGAGCACGCCGAGGGCAAGGAGCACCCGACGGGTGAGGTAGAGAACCATTAGGCGGCATCCCGCCCGTCGAGGGCCTTGCGCAGGTGGTCACCGAACACCGTGAACGACAGCACGGTGAGGAAGAGGAACGTGCCGGGGATGAGGAAGAACATCGGGTCGACCGAGTACCAGCCCACGGACGTGGCGATCATCTGCCCCCACGAGGGTGTCGGCGGCATCACGCCGACGCCGAGGAAGGACAGCCCCGCCTCGGTGCCGATGTAGCCCGGGATCGCGAGGGTGGCCAGCACGATGATGGTGCCGCGCAGGTTCGGCAGCACCTCCTTGAAGATGATCCGGCGGCTGGTGGCGCCGCTGGCCCGGGCCGCTTCGACGAACTCGCGGTTGCGCAGCGACATGGTCTGGCCGCGGATGACCCTGGCCGTGTACGGCCAGCCGAAAATGCTCAGCACCACCACGAGCAGCACCGGCCGGTTGCCGGCGGGCAGCGCGGAGAGCAGCGCGATCATGAAGATGAGCGAGGGGAAGGCCATCAGGAAGTCCATGGTGCGGGAGATGGCCTGGTCGACCCCGCCGCCGTAGAAACCGGCGGCCATGCCGAGCACCACACCGACGATCGTCGTGACGAGGGTGGCGGAGACGGCGATGAGCAGCGACACCCGGGCGCCGTAGGCGATGCGGGCGAAGATGTCCCGGCCGTTCTGCGGTTCGACGCCGAACCAGTGGTCGGCGCTGATGCCGCCGCCGGCGCCGAGCGGGATGCCGCCCAGGTCGGCGTTGATGGCGGAGGCATCGAAGTCGAACGGCCCCCAGCCCGAGATCCGCACCAGGACCGGGGCGAGGATCGCGAGAAGCACCACCGCCACGATGAACGAGACGCTGAGGATCACCGCGGGTGAACCGCGGAGGGAGGAGAGGACGCGTCGGGCTGGGGAGGGAGCGCCGCCGATAGCCGACGCTCCCTTTTTCTCAGCCTCGACGGCCAGCTCGCTGGGAACCGTCGACATCACAGGGTTACTCCGAGTCGCTCGCGAGGCCGACCGAGACGAAGTCGATACCGCCCGAGAAACCGGCGTGGGAGTACGCGCCGGCGATGTTGGACCCGACGACCATGACGGTCTTCTCGAACAGGAGCGGCACATCCGGAGCCTGCTCGAGGATCTGCTCGTCGAGCGCACCCCAGGCGGCGTTGGCCTCGTCTACGTCGGTCATGGTGCTGATCTCGTCGATGCGGGCGTTCACGGCGGGGTCGTTGAACTGGGCGACGTTGGAGTTGCCCTTTTCGAAGATCATCCGGCCGTCGAACAGGGGCGGCAGGAAGGTGGCTCCGGTCGACCAGTCCGGGCACCAGCCGGTGATGGCGGCATCGTTCTGCTGTGAGGTGGTGCCGATGACCTCGTAGTAGGTGGCGGAGTCGATGAGGTTGAAGTTCACCGTGATGCCCACCTTGGCCAGCGACTGCTGCACGGCCTCGGCCTGCGCCTGCATCTTGGGCTGATTGCGGATGTCCATGGTCAGCTCGAAACCGTCCGGCACCCCGGCCTCTTCGAGTAGTTCCTTGGCCTTGACCGGGTCACCGGCGTTCCCCTCGGACGGGTAGAGGTCGAAGTCGGTCTGACCGGCGACGGTCGGGGGCAGCATGGTGTTCGCGATGTCGGCGAGCAGCGTGCCGCCGGTGCCGGCCTGCACGCTGGTCTTGTCGATGGCGTAACTGATCGCCTGGCGCACGAGCGGGTTGCTCAGGTTGTCCTTGGTGGTGTTGAGCACCATGTAGGTGGTGCAGCCCTGGATGCCGTTGACGGTGCGGGCCTTGATGGCGTCGGTCTGGATGCGGGAGATGGAGGCGGCCTGCACCGAACCGGCGATGGCGTTCTTGTCGGTGTTCTGGTCGGCGATCATGCGCTCGTCGATGGTGGAGGCGTCCAGCCCGAAGGTCCAGACGAAGGAGTCCGGGTAGGCCTTGCGCACGTCGTCGGTGTCGGGATCCCAGTTCTCGTTCCGCACCAGGGTCAGTTTCGAGCCGCGTTCGTAGGATTCGACCTTGTACGGGCCGGAGGAGATCGGCTGCTGGTCGAGGCTGGTGGTGGTGACGCCGGCATCCACCGGGAACGGCACGAAGGTGTTCTGCCCGACCACGCTCGGGAAGTCGGCGTACGGCTTGTTCAGCGTGAAGACGATGGTCTTGTCGTCGGGTGTCTGGATCGAGTCCAGGTCGCCGGAGATGTACGGGCCCTGGTAGTCCTCGCCGCCGGCGAGCAGGGTGCGGGCGTACGGGGAGCCGACCGAGAGGGCCGGGTCGAAGGCGCGCTCGACGCCGAATCGCACGGCGGCGCTATCGATCGGGGTGCCGTCTTCGAAGAAGATGTCGTCCTTGAGGGTGAACGTCCACTCGGTCGCGTCGGCGTTCGGGGTGCCGAGGTCGGTGGCGAGGTCGGGCACCATCTCGGTTCCCGCTGCGCCTTCGCCCGTGGACTGCGTCGTCAGCGTGCGGTAGATCAGCCGGTAGAAGTTGTTGACGCCGCCGTCGAAGCCCATGGTGGGGTCGAGGTGGGAGAAGTCGGCGTTGGCCAGGACGTTGAGCGTGCCGCCGGTGACCGGCTCTCCGCTGACCCCGGTGGTGTTCTCGGTTGACGACCCGCCGGCGGAACATCCGGTGAGGGCAAGGGCGGCGGTGAGGGCCATGCCCACAATCGCGAAGCGCTTTTTCATGGAGTTTTCTCTCTCGTAGGTGAGGTGGAGCTGGGTGGAAATGATGCTGGTCAGGGTTGGCGGAGCCAGACCCGCATGGCGCGGGCGTCCCGGTTGCCCCAGAGGTAATAGGGCACGAGGGTGAGCTGGGCGGGGTCGCCGGGGTGGGTGGGCCGACCGGATGCGGCGCCCAACTCCGGGTAGAGCGCGGCGGCCACAGCCGGTTCGGTGTGCACGACCGGAATCGTGACCACGATGGAGTCAGGCGGAGTGTCCGGGCTCAGCTGCACCGTTGCGGTCGTTGCCCGATGCAGGTCGGCGGGCGCGACCAGGAGGTCGTCGAGGTTCTCGGTGTTGTCCTGCTGTTCTGCGCAGTACACGATCGGCCCGCGGGCGATGCTGATCGCACCGCGGGTGGCGTCCACGTGGGGGTGTGATCCGTGGGCCCGCACCGGCATGGCAAGGTCGAGGTCGATCACGTCGCCGGCCACGCGGGGGCCCGCCAGGCGCAGCCAGCCGTTCTCGGCCGCGGCATCGACGCTCTCGCCGTTCACCCGGAGTGACGCCGCGTGACACCAGGCGGGCACCCGGAGGGCGAGGGCACGGGCGGTGCCGTCGGCCGCGGTCACGGCCAGGGAGACGGCGCCGTTCCACGGGTAGCCGGTCGTCATGGTGAGGTCGAGCCCAGCGGCGCTCACTGTGGCGTTGGTGTACTGGCCGAGGTAGAGGGTGTCGTCGTCGACCGCGGCCAGGTAGTCCTGCAGCTCCGAGTTCCAGCGGATGATGTTGGGCGGGCAGCACGGGCAGCTGAACCAGCCGCGCCGGAGCAGTGCGCCGTCGGCCTCCGCGCCGCTGCGCTGCTCGTGGTCTTCGCGGCGCTGCAGCGGGTTGTCGTAGAAGAAGGCGCAGCCGTCAGCCGACAGCCCGGCCGCGTAGCCGTTGTAGAGGATGGTCTCGAAAACGTCGAGGTAGTGCGTGTCGGTCGTGGCGACGAAGAGGCGCCAGGCCCACTGCATGGTGCCGATGGCGGCGCAGGTTTCGCTGTAGGAGCGTTCGGAGGGCAGTTCGTAGCGGTCGCCGATGGCCTCGTCGGAGTGCCGGCTGCCGAGGCCCCCGGTGATGTACAGCTTGCTGGCGACCATGTCGTCCCAGAGCCGCACGACCTCGGTGAGGAGCTCGTCGTCGCCGGTCTCCAGGGCGACATCGGTGGCACCGGCCGCCAGGTAGACCATCCGCACCGCGTGGCCGGTGACGGACGGGAGTTCGCGCAGCGGCACGTTGTCCTGGAAGTACTCGGCGGGGAAGACGCTGAGGGTGACGGTGCCGTGGCCGCGACGGTTGATGAACAGCGTGGCGAGGGTGAGGTAGTCGGCGTCGCCGGTGGCACGGAAGAGCTCGACCAGGGCCATCTCGACCTCCGGGTGACCGCAGACCTGGTTGTCGCCGGTCGGGCCGAACTTCGTCACGGCGAGGTCGGCGAACCGGCGGGCGACGGTGAGGAGCCTGTCGTCACCGAGCTGGCGGGAGGCGGCGATCGCGGCCTGGATGAGGTGCCCGAGGTTGTAGAGCTCGTGTCCCCAGGAGAGGTCCTGCCAGGGATCCTTGCCGGTGTCGGGGTGTTGGAAGAAGGAGTTGAGATATCCGTCGTCGGCCTGGGCCGACTCGATCAAGGCCACAGCCTCGTTGAAGAACTCCCGCGTGGCGGCCGCGGCATCCGGGCGGGCCAGCTCGTAGGCGAGCCCTTCCAGAGTCTTGAAGACGTCGGTGTCGAGGAACGGGTACCGCCCGCGGTACGGGGCCGCGGTGGCCTCGGCCACGGTGCGCAGGTTGTCGAGGTTCCCGGCGGCGCGCAGTTCGGTGATGGTGTGCGGGATGGTGCGGGTGCGGTTCCGCTCCTGCCAGCCGTGCAGCACTCCGGCGGTGATCACGGCGCTGGATGAGGCCAGCGGGCGCACCCGCCCGGCGGTGGTGGCCACTGCGGCCGGTCGGTGGGTTGTCGTCGTCATCGTCGGGGTCACCTCGTTGTTCTGCGGAGCGAGCATGGGAAATGTCCTTTGTGCTGTGTGACATTTCACATTACGCGCCGACTACGTCTTTGTAATAGGTGACATATTACAGTCGTGTAAACCTATTGAGTCAACCTCGGCGCTCCGGCGTGCTACTGCGCGTCGGCGTCCGGCGAACCGGACCACCAGGTGAGGACGTGGTTCAAATGCAACACCACGAGCTCCTCGAGGGCCGCGCCATCGCCCTTTTCCAGCAGGTCGAGCATGAGGTGGTGCTCATTGGCGGAGTCGTGCAGCTTTCCGCTCTGGGTCATCCGGGCCAGGTTCACCATCCGGGTCTGCTGGCGCAGTTCCCGCACGGTGTCGACCAGGTGGGTGTTGCCGTACAACTCGAGGAGTCCGAGGTGGAAGTCGCGGTCACGTTCGACAAACCCGGTGAGGTTTGCGGTGTCGGCGTGCACGGTGACCTCTGCGGCGAGTGCTCGCCAGGTGGGCATGGTGGCCATCGGGAAATCGGTGGCCAGGGCGCGCATCGCGGGAGCCTCGAGCATCTGCCGCAGCTCGAGGATCTCCCTGAGGTCCTGCTCGCTCACGTCGGTGACGCGGAAGCCCTTGTTGCGCACCGAGGTGACGAAGCCGCGCTGCTCGAGATCGAGCATGGCCTCGCGCACCGGGGTGGCGGAGACCTCGAACTGGGCGGCCAGGGTGGGCACCGAGACGAGGGTGCCCGGCGCCAACTCCCCCGAGACGATGGCCGCGGACAGCGACTCCCCGATCCGGTCGCGCAAACTCGCCAGCTGTTCCACCCTGCGGATCGTCGAAACGGTCATCGTGGTCTCATTCTCATCGGAGGGCCCTGTTATGTGCCATATTACAAAGCCTGCCCGCGCCCGGATACCACCCGGCCCGCGACAGCGTCTGCGCCCGCCGCCGCCCACGTGCCGCAAAGTGCCCCATCAGCGCCTCCGAAGGGGCAACGTGCGGCAACTCGCGTAAGCACACCCCGCCGACTTCCCGCAAAGTGCCCCATCAGCGAGCGCGAAGGGGCACTCTGCGGCAACTCGATGAAGCACCATCCGGCGAGAGGCCGCTCGGGGGCGCTCCCGCGCCGCCCGCACTGCCCCAAACCGCCCTCTCGCGCACACGCACCGCATCCACGTGCCGCAAAGTGCCCCATCAGCGAGCGCGAAGGGGCACTCTGCGGCAACTCGCGTAAGCACACCCCGCCGACTTCCCTCAAAGTGCCCCATCAGCGAGCGCGAAGGGGCACTCTGCGGCAACTCGCGGCCGAGCGCCGCTCTAGGAGAAGAGGGCGAAGCCCACGAAGACCGGCTCGGGGTGCAGGATGACACCGAAGTCGGCCTGCACGCGCTGCTGCACGTACCGGGCCAGCTGGCCGATCTCATCCGCTGTCGCCGTGCCGGTGTTGGTGATCGCCAGGGTGTGCTTGCTGGAGATCGCGGCGTTGGAGCCCGGCAGGCGGAAGCCGCGGTGGATGCCCGAATTCTCGATCAGCCAGGCGGCGCTGAGCTTGACGGTCCGCAGCACCTCGGCGCCGGGCATGGGCCCGACCCCGGCGTATTCGTCGAGGGGAATGACCCGGTCGGGCAGGTCGATATCGGCCTGCTTCCACCGCGGGGCGTTCTCGGGCAGGGTGCGGGCGAAGCTCTCGGTCACGATCGGGTTGGTGAAGAACGAGCCGGCGCTGAAGGTGTCGGGGTCGGCCGGGTCGAGCACCATGCCCTTGCCGGCGCGCAGGCCCAGCACGCTCTGCCGCAGGTCGTCCAGCGGCACCCGGTCGCCGAGCTGCACCCCAAGGGCCTGCGCCAGTTGCGGGTAGCTGACCGGCTGGCTCAGGGCGCTGCCGAGCACAGCGGCCGGGGTGGTCATGTCGCGCAACTCGAGTTCGATGGCCAGCACCACGCCGCGGCGGCCCTGTTTGAGCACCGAGGTGCGGTAGCCCAGGCCGAGGTCGGCGTTGCTGAGGTGCTGTACCTCGTGGGTGTCGTAGTCGAGGAAGTCGATCGCGATGAGGCTGCTGGCGATTTCCTGGCCATACGCGCCGATGTTCTGAACCGGGGCAGCACCGCTGGTACCCGGGATGCCGGAGAGCGCCTCGATGCCCGACCAGCCGTTGGCCACCGTGCGGGCGACGAGATCGTCCCACGGCTCGCCGGCCTGCACCCGGATGCGCACCGGCCGCCCGGCGGCGTCGACGGACTCGTGGGCGACCACCGGCGCGGTGTCGAGCAGCTCGACGCCGCGAGTGCGCACGTGGATGACGGTGCCGTCGAAGCCGGCATCGGCTGCGACGGTGTTCGAGCCGCCGCCGATCAGCGCCCACGGCTCGTCGGAGTTCCAGGCGTCGAGCGCGGCCTCAACCAGGCCGGCCTCATCGGCGGGTGCGACAAGGTTCGTGGGAGCACCACCGACGCGGAGGGTCGTCAGGTCGGCCAGGCGTACGGGTTCGGTCATGGCCGCCTAGACCAGCCGGACGCGGGCTTGCGCCTTGCCCAGGACGGTCACGGCGTTGAAGGTGACGGTGAGGTCGATCCGGGCGATGCCGGCATCCACGTCGAGCGCGCCCACCTTGGCCACCATGGTGACGACGGCGCCGAGCTCGGGGTCGACCGGCACCGGGCGGGTGAATCGCACCTGGTAGTCGAGCACCCGGGCCGGGTCGCCCGCCCAGTCCACGACGGGCTGGATGGCCAGGCCCATGGTGAGCATGCCGTGCGCGAGCACACCGGGCAGTCCCACCGAGTGGGCGACGTCGTCGCGGTAGTGGATGGGGTTGAAATCGCCGGAGGCGCCCGCGTAGCGCACGAGGCTGTCCCGGGTGAGCGGGAAGCTGCTTTCGGCGACGATGTCGCCCAGCGTGAGGCTGTCGAGGGTGGGCGTTACGGGTGCGCTGATGGTCATTCGTCTCCCCTGACGACGAGGGTGGAGGTGGCGGTGACCACGTGGGCGCCAGTGGCGTCGACGACGGTCGACTCCGCGGTGACCATGGAGTGGCCGCCGAGGCTTTTCACGCTGGCCACGGTGAGCGTGGCGGTGAGCTCGTCACCGGCCACGATCGGCCGGCTGTAGCTGAAGCGCTGGTCGCCGTGCACCACCCGGGTGAAGTCGATGCCGGCGTCGGGCTCGGCGAGCAGCTGGGCGAGCGTCGCCTCCTGCACCACGACGGCGAACGTCGGCGGCGCGACAACGTCGCTGTGCCCGGCGGCGCGGGCCGCTTCGGGGTCGAAGTTGATCGGGTTGGTCGCGAAGACGGCGCGCGAGAACTCGCGAACCTTCTCACGACCGACAAGATACGGCGGCACGGCGGGAAAGACCCGGCCCTGGATTGCTGGATTCACAGACACGTACCCGAGTGTACTTGCGCCACGCCCCACGAACCCGGTGCGACCCCCGACCGGCTCGCGGGTGAGCCGGAATTGTGAGGTGAGAGAGTCTCAGGCAGACTGGGCCCGGTGGATTACCGACAAGTCGCCCTGACCGCCCCCGAGGTCACCCCTCTGCTCACCGGCCTCCGCCAGGAGTACGAGGCCCGCTACGGCCCCGGCGCCGGCGACTCGGTCGACGACGTCGCCGCGAGCGAGTTCGACGCCCCGACCGGAGCCTTCGTGGTGCTCCTCGATGAGGGCGTGACCGTCGCCGGCGGTGGCATCCGGCGCATCGACGACCGCATCGTCGAGGTCAAACGGATGTGGACGAACCCCGACTATCGCCGGCAGGGCCACGCGGCGCGGATGCTGCGGGAACTGGCGGGACTGGCCGGCCAGCTCGGGTACAGCACCGTGCGCCTCGAAACCGGGTATGCCCAGCCGGAGGCGTTGGCGCTGTACCGCGCGCTGGGCTTCGCCGAGATCGGCACTTACGGACCGTACACGAACGCCACGGCGTTCGAGCTGAACATCGACGCGGTGCCGAGCAAGGCCCGCCACTGACAGCCCGCGAGCCGTGAGAAAAGCACCAGGATGCGCGATTCTTCGGTGCTTAGCTCACGGTTCGCGAACTTTTAAGGGGGGAACTAGACGGAGGGGATTACCAGGCCGCCCCAGGTCTCCTCCATGTAGGCCTGCGTCTCGTCGGAGAGCAGCAGTTCCTTGAGCTTGACGATGCGCGGGTCCTTCTCGAGCTCGGGGGTGGTGGCGAGCACGTTGGCGTACGGGCTGTCTTTACCCTCGATCAGGATCGCCTGGTCGGCGGTGAGGCCGGCCGGCAGCGCGAACGAGATGGTGACGAACGCGGCGTCGACGTCTTGCACGGCCTGCGGCAAAGTGGCGTTCTCGATCTCGCGGAACTCGTAGTCGTTGGGGTTGTCGGTCACGTCGGCGATCGACGTGGGCTCCTCGGTCGTCTCGATGAGGCCTTCGGCGGCGAGGATCTTCAGCGCGCGGCCCTCGTTGGTCGGGTCGTTCGGGATGGCGATGGTGGCGCCGTCCTTGAGGTCGTCGAGGGACTTCACGGTGTCGCTGTAGAACGCGGCGCTGGGCAGGTATATCTCGCCCACGCTCACCAGGCTGCCGCCGGCCTGGGAGTTGTAGGTCTCCAGGAAGGTGCTGTTCTGGAACAGGTTCGCGTCGATCGAGCCGTCGGTCAGTGCCACGTTCGGGGTGTTGTAGTCGGTGAACTCCTGGAACTTGATCTCCAGGCCCGCGTCGGCGGCCAGGTTCTCTTCGACGAACTTCAGGATGTCGCCGGCCGGTGTGGCCAGCGCGCCGACCGTGACGGTGCCGAGATCGTCACCGGCGGCCGCGGGCGCGGCCGGCTCGTCGGCGGCGCCGGCGCAAGCGGTGAGGGCGAAGACGGCGGAGAGTGCAACGGCGGCACCAGCAAGGCGCGTGCGGCGGGGAGTGAACTGCATGGGAGGGACTCTTCTCGTGGGGGTGGTGGCCGCGCCGTCATGCTGACTTCGGCGCAGCCGGGTGGGGTATCGGGGTTAGACCGCGCCGGTCGTGGCGCTGGCACGAAGCGCCGCCGCGGTGGGAGCGACCCGGTCGGGCCGGGACTTGTGGGCGAACCGTTTGGCCAGCAACGTGGCCAGGCCCTGCAGCACCATCACGATCACGAAGATCACGATGATCACGGCGACCATGTGGATGGTGCTGTAACGCTGGTAGCCGTAGCGCACGGCCACATCGCCCAGGCCGCCGCCGGCAACGGTGCCGACCATGGCGGAGAAATTGATGATCGACGTCACGGTGGTCGACAGGCCCAGGATCATCGGGGAGAGCGCCTCGGGCACCAACACCTTGGACACGATCTGCCAGCGCGTCGCGCCGAGCGACTCCGCCGCCTCGATCAGGCCGGTGTCGACCTCCTTGATCGCGATCTCCACCATCCGGGCGAAGAACGGGATGGCCACAACGGCCAACGGCACGATCGCGGCGGTGGGGCCGATGAAGGTGCCCACCACCAGCCGGGTGAACGGGATCAGGGCCACCATCAGGATGATGAACGGCACGCTACGGCCGAGGTTCACGATGAACTCGAGCACCCGGTTGATCACCCGGCCGAGCCGGCGGGAGCCGAACGGGCTCTCGAACAGGCCGCCGGCTTCGGTGCCGACGAGCACGATGCCCAGCGGCAGGCCCACGATGACGGTGATGACCAGCGAGACGCCGACCATGTACAGGGTCTGCCCGGTGCCGACGAGAAGCACCTGGAACAGGCCGGACCAGAAGTCGGGTGCGGATGGGTCGATCACGGTTACTCCCCCACGATCTCGACGAGCATGCCCTGACGGCGCAGGTCCTCGATCGGGCCGGTGTTGCTGGTCGGATGGCCCGGCAGCTGCAGGCGGGTGCGTCCGGCCTGGTTGCCGCCGATGGTTTCAATCACGGCGCCGAGGATCGACACATCCAACCCGTAGGTGCGGGCCAGTTGCGCGATCACCGGCCGGTCGGCCGATCCACCGCTGAAGGTGATGTCGATGACGGTGTCGCCCGGGGTGCGCGGTGCGTCGCCCAGCGGGAACAGTTCGTGGGCGAGTCGGGAGCCGGCGGTCGAGATCAGCGAGACGATCCGGCCCTGCTCCAGAATCCGGCCGCCCTCGATCAGCGCGGCGGAGTCGCAGATGCGCTTCACCACCTCCATCTCGTGGGTGATCAGCAGCACGGTCAACCCGAGGTCGGTGTTGATGGTCTTGACCAGGTCCAGGATCGACCGGGTGGTCTCGGGGTCCAGGGCGCTGGTGGCCTCATCGGAGAGCAGCACCTTGGGCTCCCCCGCCAGTGCGCGGGCGATGCCCACCCGCTGCTTCTGGCCACCGGAGAGCTCGGCCGGGTAGGAGCCGGCCTTGTCGCTGAGGCCGACGAGGTCGAGGATCTCGAGGGCGCGCCGGCGGCGCGTGTCGCCGTCGACCCCGATGATCTCCAGGCCCAGTTCCACGTTGCCGCGCACGGTACGCCCGGCCAGGAGGTTGAAGTGCTGGAAGACCATGCCGATCTTGCGGCGGGTCGCTCGAAGCGCCGCGGGCGACAGGGCGGTGAGCTCGTCGCCGTCGACGGTGACGGTGCCGGTGTCCGGCCGCTCCAGCAGGTTGACGGCGCGGATGAGGGTGCTCTTACCGGCACCGCTCTGGCCGATGACCCCGAAGATCTCGCCCTCGGCCACCTCGAGGGAGACGTCCTGAAGGGCGGCGGTCACGGTGCCGCCGGAGCGGAAGGTCTTGGAGACGTGCTGAACGGATATCACGGTGGTCCTGAAGTTTCGTGCGGCCTCTTACCGCAGTAATTCCGAGTGTGCCAATCGCAACGCCCGTAACCAAATCACTGTGACAATTTGTGTCGGTGCGGTCGGCGCCGCGGCGCCGGCATCCTCGACACCTGCGGATTGCCTCTTCCGGCGGGGCAGATGCATTCGTCGGCGGACCGACGGGAGGGATAACGTGGACTCGTTATGCATAACAAACTAACCCCCCACCCCGATCTTCCGATCGACCTGCCCACGGCCGAGCGTCTCGCCAAGGCCGTCGAGCACTACGGCGAGTCCACCGTCGTCGACCATTCGGTCGCCCTCATGCGTGGCAAGAACGCCGGCAAGGACTTCCTTCTCAATGTGGGTGGCCGCCACGCGCTGGGCATCCTCGAGGGCGCCCCCGCCCTGTACTGGCCCGAACTGTGGGGCGCCCGCGCCCTGCTGCACGTGTGGAACGACTCCGCGGCACCGTACGTGGTCGTCGGCCTCAACAACGAGGCGTGGCGCATCCGTGAAATGTGCATGAAGGTCGTCATGCTCCGCAAGCTCGATGTTGCGCCCAAGCTCGTGAAGGCCACCACCGACGAGGTGCCCCGCGTGCGGGTCGCCGCCCTCAACGCCCTCGCCCTGCAGGGTCGCGAACAGGACATCCCCACCATCACGGTGCGGCTGCGCGACCCCGACAAAGACGTGCGCCGCGCAGCGCAGCAGGCCCGCGACGCCATCGCCACCCGGCTCAACCTCCCCAAGGAGTAACCACGAACACCACCGGCACCCCGCACCCGACCGACCCGCAGCACCGCCAGCCGTACCGCCGGTACGTGGCGATCGGTGACAGCTTCACCGAGGGTGTCGGCGATGACCTGCCCGACGGCCAGGTGCGCGGCTGGGCCGACCTCGTGGCGCTCGGCCTCGCCGCGGCCACTCCCGAACCGGTGTCGTACGCGAACCTGGCGATCCGCGGCAAGCTGCTCGGCCCCATCGTGAACGACCAGCTGGAGCCGGCCTTGGCGCAGAAGCCCGACCTGCTCACGGTCTGCGGCGGCGGCAATGACATGATGCGACCCCGCGTCGAGATCTCCTACGTGGTCGACCTGCTCGACCGGGTCGTCGACCGGGCCATCGCCGACGGCATCCACGTGGTCGTGCTCAGCGGCGGCAACCCGTCCCGGCACCTGCCGCTCGGCTCGCTCATGCAGAAACGCGGCGACAAGCTCGCTGAGGCCGCCCGGGAGACCTTCGGCAAGCCCGGCGTGACGCTCGTGGACAACTGGGTCGACACCGACCTGTCGCAGAGCCGCTACTGGTCGGCCGACAAGCTGCACCTCAACGCTCGCGGGCACACCCGGGTGGCCACCAGCGTGCTCAATGCCCTCGACGTGCCGATCCCGGCCGGATGGGCGGAAGGCGAGGGCGGCGAGGCACCGCCACGCGAGCGCATCCAGGACACCGCCGCGTACTATGCCGCCTACGTGCTGCCCTGGATCGGCCGCCGGCTCACCGGCCGGTCATCCGGTGACGGGCGCCCGCCCAAGCGCCCCGAGCTCACCGTCGTCGACACGCCCTAGAACACCCGGCATGGAAGCGGGCCGCGCGGTCACCCACGCGGCCCAGTTGTCGTGGCGAGAAATCAGACCTTGCGGCCCGAGATCGTGCGGAGCAGGAAAACGATCACGGCGATCACTGCGAGGACGATACCGACCCACAGCAGGAACTGGAGTGACTCGACGAGCCCGCCGGTGATCAGCAGGATGACGGCCACGACGGCGATGATAATGACAAGAAGATTCATCTTTGGACCTTTCTCGAAAACCGAGGATTTCCTCGTGTTCCAGATCGTAGACCTCGAGCAGCCCTGATCGCACGCTATTTCTGAGAAATCGTCAGCGTGTCACGATCCGGTTGTAGACGGCGAGAAGGGCCGGAATACCGAGGTAGACGGCCGTCGGCACCACCACAACCGTCAGTGCTAGTGCGCGCAGAACCGGATGCCAGTCTGCGATGAACGGGCTTGTCACGGTCATCCCCACCGCGACCAGCGGGAAAATGACGAGCCAGGAGAGCAGTGCCCGCACATGGATCGACGCCACCGCGGGTGGTCGGGGGCGTGGGACGTTGATGCTTCCCTGTTGGTCCGGCGTTTTTTCGTTTTCCATGGCCTGTCCTCCAGCGTCGATTTTCGGTGAGCGACACGTTGTGCTGCCGACGCTATTGCCCACCGAGCCCGGGGGAATCCGTGCCAGTACGGAAAGTTCGGTCAGCTCACGGTGATCTGTCGCGACCGTCGATGTACCTCTGTCAGCGCGCCGCCGCGACCTGGCCGGTGAGATAACCGCCGAAGCCTCCGGGCACGCGTCCGTCCAGCCGGCCGGAGGTCAGCACGGGGATCAGCGCCGTACGGCATTCCCGTGCGCCGAGCCGCCGCAGTGCCGCAACGAGCAGCACGTCCTCGTCGGTGTCAACATCACTGAACCCGCCGGCCTGCAGGTACCAGTCGGCGCGCACGCCCAGGTTGGCGCCGTGCACGTACGGATGCCCGTCGACCAGGGTGTGCGCCCCGTGCCAGCGGGCGCGCTCGGGCGCCGGCAGCTCGACGTCGGGCAGCACGGTGCCGAGCACCAACTCGGTCCCGGCCTCGGCCAGGGCCAGCTGCACGGCGAGCCAGCGCCGGGGCACCGCGGAGTCGGCATCCGTGGTGGCCACCCAGGTGTGCGCGGTGCCGTGCGCCGGGGTCTGTGCGGTGGTCTGCGCCGAGGTCGGGCCGGACAAGGCCCGCGCCACGCCCTCCCGGCGGGCGGTCCCCACCGAACCTGCCGCGCTCTCCACCGCGGTGAACTGCGGCCACCGGGCCACCACGTCGGCCGAGCCGTCGGTGCAGCGGTCGAGCACCACGATCACGGAGACGGTCGGGGCGTCGGCGCCGAACTCGTCCTCCATGGCTTGGACCGCGCCGGCGAGCGCGGTCAGGCAGCGCGGCAGCCGGTCTTCCTCGTTGCGGGCCGGCACCACCACCACGAGGCGGTCGATGCGGGTTCTCACGACAGCAGCCCCTCCCGCTCGGCCACGGAGGGGGCCGGTCCCGGCTCGTACACCTCGAGCACGAAGTCGCGCTCCAGGTGCTGCACTGTGCGTTCGAGGCCGGGCAGGGCGGCGAGCGCCGCGTGCACCTCGTCGCCGCCCTGCGGGTACTCCCCCACCGGGTGCCGCCAGTGGCAGGCCACCAACGCACCGTTCGGGGCGAGGCTCTGCCGGCAGCGCTCCAGCAGCAGGGCGAGGTCGGCCGGCGAGCAGTAGTAGCCAATCTCGGACAGCACCACCAGGTCGAACGTGCCGGCCGGCCATTCGGCGGGCAACACGCGGCGCTCCACGGTGACGCCGGGCAGGCCCTCGAGCCGGTTGCGGGCCACGGCGAGCGCCTGCTCGTTGATGTCGGTGGCCAGCAGGGTGTCAGAGCGCTCGGCGAGCTCGCGGCTGAGCACCCCGATCGAGCAGCCGAGCTCGAGAGCGCTGCCGTACCGCGCCAGCGGCAGCGCCGCCAGGGTGACGGCGCGTTTGCGGGCCTCGTACCACCGGGTTTCAAAGCCCCACGGGTCCGCGGCCCCGGCATAGAAGTCGTCGAAGAAGTCCGCGGTGAGGCTCGCTCCCGAGGCGGCGGTGCCGGTGCGGGATGCCCCGGTGCCGGTCGGGCCGGCGCCGGAGGCCCCGTCGTGCGCCGCGGCGCCGAGGAAGATCTCGTAGTTCCGGTCGAAGTGGGCGGCGAAACCCGGTTGCACGATCGCCTCGTCGCCGGCCTGTTCCGACAGCGCCTCGACCTGGCTACGGTGTGCTGCCAGGGCGGTGTGCTTGGCGGTGCGGACCGTCTCGTCCAGGTCCAGGCGCCAGGCCACGGTGGCGGAGTCGGCGCCGGGCCAGATTCCGTCGGCCGGGGTCGACCAGTGCCAGGCCCAGATCGGGTATTCCAGCAGCCGGGCACCGGCACGCTCCGCGACGAGTGCCGCGGCGGCGCCGGCGACGGTGTGGTCCGGGTGCCCGTCCAGCCGCCACGGCGCGACCAGCCAGATGTCCGCGCTGGCCGGCGCGGGCGCATCCGCGGTGCCGGTCGGCGTCTCGGCGGCGCCGTCGGCGGGAACGGTGTCCCGCATGGCCTCGTCCCAGATGGCCTCCTCCAGGCTGTTGTGGTGCTGGCCCAGATCACCGTCGGGCAGGTCGAGCAGCCGCACCTGCGCCTCGGGGGCGAGGGCCCGCACCGCGGCGACCACTTCCACCCGGCGGATGGCGGCGAGATCGGCCGGGGTGTGCGTGGGTGAGTGCGGGTGCGAGGCCTCGCCGTTGGTGGCGACGAGCACGGTTACCGGGATCTTGAGCCCGGCCGCGGCGCTGATCAGTCCGCCGGCGCCGAGGGTCTCGTCGTCGGGGTGCGCGGCCACCACGATCAGGCGGGCGCAGCCGGCCAGTGCCAACGGGCGGGCCAGGTCGGGCCGGCCTTCCTGCCGCCAGAGCCGTTCGCTGGTACCGGCCTGGTCGTGGCTGAAGCTCACCACGAGGCGACCTCCGTGCCGAGCAGGCGGGCGCCGAGCGCGGCATCGTCACGCTCGGCATGATGCTGGCGCACGTAGAGAGTGAGGTCGGCCGCGCGGCGGGCGTGCCGCGCGTCGAGGGCGAGCGGAGCCGGGCCGAGCGCGTGCCCGGTGCGGGTGAGTACCTCGTCGACGGTGCGGGCCACCAGACCGCGCACCCGGGCGGCGAGCAGGGTGCCGGCCGGCCCCACGGCCTCGCCGTGGTCGATCGCCGCCGCCGCATCGGCAAGAGCCGCACCGGCGGCCAGCAGGGCCAGGTCCACGGCGCCCAGATGCGCCAGCATGATCTGGTCGGGTTCACGGTCGGCCGCGGCCGCCCGCAGGCGCCGGGCCACACCCACGGCACCACCCCACCAACACGCCGCCACCTGGATGCCGCCCCAGCTGAACCCCGGCCGGGAGAGGTACCAATCGTCGGCGCCGACCGGTACGGCCGGCACGGCGACGAAGTCCACCGGACCGCTGGGCACCTGAGTGAGGCCGGTGGCGACCCAGGCACCCTCGTGCACCGTGACGCCGGGTGCGGTGAGGTCCACCGCGAACAACCGTCGTCGGCCGGGCACCGCGCCCACCGGGGTGGTGTGCGCCGTCACCAGGGCGCGGTCGAGAGAGCCGGCCAGCGAGCACCAGGGCTTCGTGCCGTCCAGCTGCCAGCCGGCTGCGCCTTCGGTGGCGCTGCCTTGGGTGGCGCTGACGCGCTGTCCGGGGCCCTCGGCCGCGAACACGCCCCAACTCGCCGACGCGTCGGCCTCCGACGCACCGCTCGACTGGGCCAGAATCGCGAGGGCATCCGTATGCGCTTCGAGCACCCGGGCCGCGGTGAGGTCCGCCGCGGCCACGGTGGCCAGGGCGTCGAAGAGCTCGAGGGTGCGCCCGGCGCCGGGGCGCGGCAACCCCGCCGCAGTCTCGACCGCGAAGCCGAGGGCCCGGCCGGCATCGCCATCCACCGCCCAGGCGGCCGCGGCCAACCGGTGCAGACCGTCGGTCGCCGGCCGGGTGGTACCGCGCAGACCGCCCACCAGAACCGCCGCCGCGCTCGACTCCGTCACCATGACTCTCCCCACGATTCATCCGGCAGGCCGGGCGCCACTCACGCCGAACCGCCGGATCAGACTGTCAGGTTCGCCCGTTGGAGCGAACCTGTCTGCACATCCTGCCAAACGACGTGCGAAATCGGAAAAAAGCCACCCCGGCCGCCCCTGTCGGGCTCGCGCCAACCGGGCTACCATGCCCCTCATACGGGGGTGTTCCCCGAAGTGTGACCCTGAGGCACCGTTGACAGGGCCCGACCGAGGCCACACCTGAAGCACCTCCGCGTGGGGCAGGCCGTCATCGGGGTGGCCTGCCCCTTCTACTGCCTCCCAGCCGGTGCGCGGGTGCCGCGCCGCTTCGCGGGTGGCACGCCACCCGCGTAGCGGCGCCCACCCCGCGTGACTCGTCAGAGGCCCGCGTGACTCGTCAGAGGCCCGCGTGGCCCGTCAGAGGCGCGCGCCCTCGGTCTCCCGCAGCCGACCGGGTTCCGCCGACCGCTCCACCTCGGTGTGCACGTACCGTCCGTCGGCCAGGGTCACCCGGTGCACGGGGCCGGTGAGGACGATCTCCGTCGCCGTCTGCTTGACCGCGCACGAGGGTCCGACCCAGAGTTCCACCCGACCGGGCTCGACGATCCGCTCGTGACGGAGCCCCGTGAAGGCCAGCCGTGCCGTCGGCACCCGAAAGCTCACCACAACGTCCTCCCCGGGTTCGAGCGTCACGCGCTGGTAGCCGAGCAGTTGGGCGACCGGCCGGGTAACGCTGGCGTGGATGTCCCTGGCGTAGAACTGCACCAGGTCGGTTCCGGCGCGTGTGCCGGTGTTGCGGATGCGCACGCTCGCCGAGAACGTGCCTCCGGCTGCGACGCTGGCATCGGCGGCCAGCCCCGTGCGTTCGAACGTCGTATAGGTGAGTCCGTGCCCGAACGGGAGCACCGGGGTGCTGTCGACGCTGGTGACATCGGACGGCCCGCCCAGGATCGGGTGCAGGTAGGTGAACGGTTGAGCGCCGGCCGACCGGGGCAGGGACACGGGCAGGTGCCCGGTGGGAGTGACGGCGCCGGAGAGCACCGCGGCGATCGCCACGCCGCCCTCCTCGCCGGGAAAGAACGCCTGCAGCACGGCCGCCGGTGCGGACGGGCCGTCGATGGCCCAGGCCACGGCGTACGGGCGACCGGTCATCAGCACCATCACCACGGGGGTGCCGGAGGCGACCAACGCCTCCACCAGGTCCCGCTGCCGGCCGGGCAGCTCGAGGCTCTCCACGTCGTTGCCCTCGCCCACGGTGCCGCGGCCGAACAGGCCGGCCCGGTCTCCGACCACGACCACGGCCACGTCCGCGGATCGCGCGGTCTCGACGGCGGCGGCGATCCCCGAACCGTCGGAGCCCTCCACGTCGCAGCCCCGGGCGAACACGAGCTCCGCCGCGGGAAACTCCAGCCGGAGGGCCTCCAGCACGGTGGGCATGTCCAGCTCCGCCGGCACACCGGGGTGGTGGGCCAGTACGTGGTTCACGAACGAGTAGCAGCCCATCAGCGCCTCGGTCGAGTCGGCGTTCGGGCCGAGCACCGCGATCCGGTGGGGGCCGGGGGCGTCACCGTCCCGCAGCGGCAGGACGCCGTCGTTGGTCAGCAGGATCAACGATTCCTCGGCCAGCTCGCGGGCGACCCTGCGGTGCTCGGGCGAGTCCAGGTCGATCTCGGCGGGCGGCATGGTGAAGGTGGCGTCGAGCAGCCCGAGCTCCTCCTTTTGGGCCAGCACCCGCAACACGGCCCGATCCACCAGGGCCTCGTCGGTGTGCCCGGAGCGCACCCGGTCGATCAACGGCTGCAGGAACGCATCCCCGGTGGGCAGCTCCACGTCGATACCGGCGGCCAGCGCCAGCTCGGCGGCCTCGCCCCGATCGGCGGCGACGGCGTGCATCAGCTCCAGGAAGGCCACCGAGAAGTAGTCGGAGACCACGACCCCGTCGAAGCCCCACCGGTCGCGGAGGATCTCGGTGAGGTACTCGGGGGTGGCGCCGACGGGTGCCCCGTCGATCTCGGCGTAGGAGTTCATCACCGACCGCACCCCGCCGTCGAGGACCGCCATCTCGAACGGGGGCAGGTACACGTCGTTGATTTCCCGCATCCCCGCGTGCACCGGGGCGTGGTTGCGGCCGGCCTGCGAGGCCGAGTAGCCCACGAAGTGCTTCAGCGTGGCGTGCACGCCCGCGGACTGCAGACCGCGCACATAGGCGGTGCCGATGGTGCCGACGACATAGGGGTCTTCGGCGATGCACTCGTCGACCCGGCCCCAGCGGGGGTCACGGATCACGTCCAGCACCGGGGCGAGTCCCTGGTGGATGCCGAGCTGACGCATCGAGTCGCCGATCAGGGCGCCCATCTCCTCGACCAGGCCGGGGTCGAACGCGGCCCCCCAGGCCAGCGGGGTGGGGAAGGTCGCGGCCTTCCACGCCGCGAGGCCGGTCAGGCACTCCTCGTGCACGATCGCCGGGATGCCCAGCCGGGTCTGCTGCATCAGCCGGCGCTGCTCCGCCCACAGCCACTCCGCCCGCTCCACCGGATCGACCGGCCGGGTTCCGTACACCCGGGTGAGGTGGCCCAGCCCGTGCACCGTGGCCTCGTCGTAGCGCGTCGACGAGGCCATCTCCCCGGCGAGCGGGGCGACGACCTCACCACCCTGGTCGACCCAATACCCGACGAGCTGCGCGATCTTCTCCTCGAGGGTCATCTGGGTGTGCAGGGCACGCACACGGTCGGACACCGGCGGTAATTCTGGGTAGGTCACAACGTTCTCTTTCTACTTCGATGACATCAGGAGCTATGAGCCGCGGGCGGCGGCGCGTCAGCCCTTGACCGCGCCGGTCAGCCCGCCGACGATGCGGCGTTCGAACAGGGCGAAGAACACCAGGGCGGGAATCATGGACAGCGAGGTGAAGGCCAGCACCTTCGCCGTGTCCACGGAGTACTGCGACGCGAAGGACTGCACGCCCAGCGGCAACGTGAACACCGCCTCGTTGTTCAGGATGAACAGCGGCAACAGGTAGCTGTTCCAGCTGGCGATGAACGCCAGGATGCCCACAGTGATGACGCCGGGCATGGCCAGCGGCACAATCATCCGCCAGAAGAAGCCGAGCCGGCTGCAACCGTCGATGAAGGCGGCCTCCTGGATTTCGTCGGGAATGGCCCGCAGGAACGGCACCAGGATGATGATCGTCGTCGGCAACGCGAACGCGATCTGCGGCAGGATGACCCCGCCGAGCGAGTTCATCAGGCCCAGGTTCTTCACCACCAGGTAGAGCGGGGTGATCGCGACGGTCATGGGGAACATCAGGCCGGCGGCGAACATGGCGTAGAGGATGCCGCGACCGCGGAACGAGTACCGGGCCAGCACGTAGCTGGCCATGAGCCCCAGCAGCACGACACCGAACGTGGTGGCGAGCCCGGCAATCAACGAGTTGCCCACCAGCCGCCAGAACATGCCCCCGGTGAGCACGTCGAGGTAGTTGCCGAAGTTCCACACCGTCGGCAACCCGGAGGGGTCGGTGGTGATCTGGGCGTTGGTGCGGAACCCGCCGATGATGATGAACAACACCGGGGCCAGCATCAGGCCGATCACGAGCACCGCGACAACGTAGGCGACCGGGGTTCCCCAGCGCCGGGACGTTTTGATCGGAGCCGGCGGGTCGGCAGGCGGCAGCGCCACAGCGGGCGTCGTGAGAACTGTCATCGGCTCTTTCCTTTTCCGGTGATGGCGCCTTCGGTGTCCCGGCGCAGCACGTACCGCTGGTAGATCAGCGCGACCACGAGGGAGATCAGGAAGAGCACGACGGCCACGGCGTTTCCGTAGCCGTAGTTGCCGGCGTTCCGCCCATTCGCGACCAGGTAGGTCGCCATGGTCGAGGTACCGGCGGTGGAGGAGATGTACTGCCCCCAGATGATGTAAACGAGGTCGAACAGTTGCAGCGCGCCGATAATCGACAGGAAGGCCCAGATGCGCAGGGTCGGCGCCAACAGCGGCAGTGTGATGTGCCGCTGGATCTGCCAGAACGATGCCCCGTCGATGGCCGCCGCCTCCGGCAGCTCCTCGGGGATGCCTTGCAGGCCGGCGAGGAAGAGAATCACGGCGAAACCGACGTACTTCCAGGTGATGATCACCATCAGCGTCCAGATCGCGATGTCCGGATTCGACAGCCAGTCCTGCTGGAACGCGCCGAGGCCGACCTTCTCGAGCAGCCCGTTCACGGCGCCGTTGGTCTGCAGCATCAGGCTCCAGCCGGTGCCGACGACAACCTCGGAGATGACGTAGGGAACGAAGATCAGCACCCGGATGAGCGACTGGCCGCGCAGCTTCCGGTTCAGCAGCAGCGCGAGCAGGATCGCGACCGGTCCCTGCAGAACCAGGGAGAGCACCACGATGACGCCGTTGTGGGTCAGCGCCTCCTGGAAGGTGGGGTCCTGCAGGATCGTGACGTAGTTGCGGAAGCCGACAAAATCGGTGGGCGGGCCGTAACCCTGCCAGCTGAAGAAGCCGTAGTACGCCGCCATCACGACGGGGAAAATGACGAAGCCGAGGAAGACGATCAGCGCCGGACCGACGAGGACCGCGATCTCGACCCGTGCCGCCACCGACGTGCGACGGCGCCGGCGCACCGGCGGGAGCACGGGCGTGACGCCCGTGCCCCCGCCGTTCGCGAGGTCCACCTCTGATCGCGTCGGGGTACTCTCGCGAACTGACATGGAGGGTGCCTATGCCTTCTTCGCCGCGTCGTTGACCGCCTGGATGAGCTGCTCCGGGCTGCCCTTGCCGGCGAGCAGATCGACCACACCGACGTTCAGGGCGTTGCCGACGTTCTGTCCGTAGACGGTGTCCAACCACTGCGAGACGTACGGGGCCGCGTTGTAGGCCTCGATGATCTGCTTGAGGTACGGCTCGGTCACGGCTTCCTGCGCCACCGTGTTCACGGGCGGGGCGTTGAAGGCCGCGTAGTACTCCTTCTGCACGTCGGCGCTGCCGATGTAGTTGAGGAAGTCCACACACGCCGTGGGGGCGTCGACGGAGCAGGAGTAGCCGTCCACGCCGCCGAGGATCGAGCCGGCTTCGCCGGCGCCGCCCTCGATTTCGGGGAACGGGAACCAGGCCAGGTCGGCCAGCGGCTTCTCGTCGGGGGTGAGGGAGGCGATCACGCCGGGGTTCCAGGCGCCCATGAGTTCCATGCCCGCCTGGTGGTTGGCCACGAGGCCGGCGGAGCTGCCGGCGCCCTGCTGCGCTGCCGTGGTGAGGAAGCCCTGGTTGAACGGCTCGGTGGCGGCGAAGCTCTCCAGGTCTTCACCCGCGGCGATCCAGCAGTCATCGCTGAAGTCCTTCGTGTCGGCGGCCTCGGCCAGCACGTCGGGGCTGCACTCCCGCAGCGCGAAGAAGTAGAACCAGTGCGCGGCGGGCCAGGCATCCTTGGCGCCCAGGGCGATCGGGGCGACCCCCGTTGCCTTCAACTTCTCGGCGGCTGTTTCGAGCTCGCCGATGGTGGCGGGCGCCTCGGTGATGCCCGCGGCATCGAAGAGGTCCTGGCTGTAGAACAGCCCACCGGGCAGCACCGCGACCGGCATTGCGTAGACCTTGTCTTCCAGGCTGTTGGCGATGAACGACCCCTCCGGGATCTCCTCCTTCACCTGGTCAGAGATCCCGCCGGTGATGTCCATCAGCTGGCCGGCCTTGACCATCGCGGCCATCTTGCCGCCGCCGCGCTGCAGGAAGATGTCCGGTGCGTCACCGGAATTCAGCGCGGTCTGCAGCTTGCCGTCCAGGTCTTCGTTCTGGATCGCCTGCACGTCGATGGTGACGCCGGGGTTCTCCGCTTCGAAGTCGGCGACGGTCTTCTTCCAGAATTCCTGGCCGGGTCCGGTGGTCGAGTTCTGCCACAGGCTCATCGTCACCTCGCCATCGGCGGATGCGTCGCCTGAGGCGCCGGCGCTGCAGGCGGTGAGCCCGAGTGCACCGAGGACCAGGACCGCGGATCCGGCGAGGATCCGTTTCGTTCTCGCGTGGTTCAGCTTCATGTGGTCCAACCTTTTCTCTTCATTGAGTGACGCCAGCTCGTACTGATGCGCTGGGGAATTGCATCAGTGTCACAGCGGAAAAAAGAAGTGTCAAACGTTTTCGAAAACAGTTTCCATGTCGCCTATGCTGAACCCATGACCCCCCGCGCCACCATCCACGACGTCGCCGCTGCCGCGGGCGTGTCTGTGGCGACGGTGTCGAAGGCCGTGAACGGGCGGTACGGCATTTCGGCCGAGACCACGGCGCGAGTGCTCGATGTGGTGCAGCAGTTGGGGTACGAATCGAGCCTCGTGGCCAGCAGCATGCGGTCGCGCCGCACCAGCGTGATCGGCATCCTGGTGGCCGATTTTGAGCCGTTCAGCGCCGAGATCCTCAAGGGCGTCGGAGCCGCGCTGCAGGACTCCCGCTACGACCTGCTCGCCTACAGCGGCTCCCGCCAGCGGGAGACCAACGGTTGGGAACGGCGCTCGCTGAGCCGACTGAGCGGCACCCTGATCGACGGGGCGATCATGGTCACCCCCACGGTCGACACCGCCTCGTCGGAGATCCCCGTCGTGGCCATCGACCCGCACACCGGCCGGGCCGATCTGCCCACGGTGGAATCGGACAGCTTCGGCGGAGCCCTGCAGGCCACCCGGTATCTGATCGAGCTCGGGCACCGCCGGATCGGGTTCCTCGGCGGCCGCCCCGACCTGCGGAGTGCGACGCTGCGGGAGGCGGGTTACCGACAGGCCCTCAGCGACGCCGGCATCCCCTACAACCCGGCCCTGTCCCGGGTCGGCCTGTACAAGCGCGAGACCGCCAAAGCGCCGGCCGTGTCGCTGCTGTCGATGACCGACCGCCCCACCGCGGTCTTCGCCGCGAACGATCTCTCGGCCATCGCAATCATCCAGGTGGCCGCCGAACTCGGCCTCGAGGTGCCGGGTGACCTCTCGGTCATCGGCTTCGACGACATCCCGGAGGCGTCACAGATGCACCCGGCGCTGACCACCATCCGCCAGCCCATGAAACGGCTCGGCGCCACCGCCGCCGGCATGCTGGTGTCGCTGTTGAACGGCGAGGCCCTGCCGCAGAACCACATCCGACTGCCCACCGGGCTGGTGCGCCGTGCGACGACGGCACCGCCGGCCATCTGACTTTTTCAACGAGCACGGCTACACGGTGGTACGCATCAAAACGCTGGTAGTGCGCGGCGGTTGGGACGGACACCACCCGGTGGAGAGCACCGAGCTGTTTGTCCCGTTCCTGAGGGACAACGGCTACGAGGTGCGGATCGAGGAGTCGCCCGCGGTTTATATGCGGATCCGGAAGTCCTCCCGCACAGAATGGCTCCGCCCGGGAGCGTAACTCCTGCAGAATCTGGTCGCCGCGACGCGCTCCCGCGTGTTTTACGGCATCCACTGGCCTGTGGCCGGGGAATTGCAGGAGTTATGCACGGAACCAGCCGGGGAAGCGGCGGCAGACGAGCGGCGGACGGGCGCCGGCCGGAGAAAAAGAAAGGCCCCGTGACCGGTAAACACCTGGTCAAAGGGCCTTCATGTGTAGCGGGAGCGGGAATTGAACCCGCGACACCACGATTATGAGCCGTGTGCTCTAACCAACTGAGCTACCCCGCCTTAGACCGTGAGAGCCTAACTCTCAAGCCTGAGCCCCCTGTGGGAATC
>Ga0247806_10000044_pt1 | contig 77139 bp, 70 predicted proteins | sample UWRJL059202B1_FD_179935 | JGI IMG/M metagenome (GOLD analysis project Ga0247806, IMG submission 179935) | Plant litter microbial communities from Arlington Agricultural Research Station in Wisconsin, United States - UWRJ-L059-202B-1 | ecosystem: Environmental > Terrestrial > Plant litter >... | reverse complement strand
CTTCGCTCAGCACGGCCAGGATGTCGTAGGCACCCAATGGTTTGTGGCTCTGCCAGACCAGTTCCAGCACGCGACGGCGGAGCGCGGTCAGGCGCAGGCCTTTCTCGGCGCACAGCGCATCGGCTTCAGACAGCGCGGTATGCACGCAGTGAGAGTGGTCATGGGGGCGACTGGCTAACGGTGTAATAGACATGAGCGGCGACGACATTTGCTGGAGACGTTATTATGTTACCCGTTCCTGCCTTGAATGAGTGGTCTACGTGCACCGTCTTTTTGCCCTTTTCTTTGTTTTATCCGCCAGCCTGCTGACAATTTCCTCTGCTCAGGCCGAAGTTCGCGTCCTCACCAGCATCAAGCCACTGCAATTGATTGCGGCGGCTGTGCAGGATGGCGTCGGTAAACCTGAGGTCCTTTTGCCGCCTGGAGCGTCGCCGCATCACTATGCGCTGCGACCATCCGACGTACGGCGTGTGCAGAGTTTCGATCTGCTCTACTGGATCGGCCCTGACATGGAAGGCTTCATGCCCCGCGTGCTGAAAAATCGCACATTGCCTGTGGTCGCCGTTCAGTCGCTGCCCGGTTTGCATCTGCGCCATTTTGCTGCGGACAGTGCTTCCCATGAAGAAGAGCACGATGAGCATGATCACGACCATCGCCCCGGTAGCCTGGACGCGCATTTGTGGCTGTCGTCGGTGAATGCGCGGGTGATCGCTGCAAAAATGGCGGCTGATCTGAGTGCGGCCGATCCAGCCAACGCAGCGCGATACGACAGCAATGCCAAGGCTTTCGCTGCGCGCCTGGACGTCATGGATGCGCGCATCAAGGGCCGAGTGGCAGGGATCGCTGGCAAACCGTTCTTTGTTTTCCATGAGGCGTTCGATTATTTCGAAGACGCTTATGGGCTCAAGCATGCGGGTGTGTTCAGTGTGGCGGCCGAAGTCCAGCCCGGTGCCCAGCATGTGGCGGCGATGCGCGCGCGCTTGACTGAGGTTGGCAAGACTTGCGTCTTCAGCGAGCCACCCCTGCGCCCACGCCTGGCCGAAACCCTTACCGCTGGCCTGCCCGCCAAGCTCGCCGAGCTGGATGCACTGGGCAGCAACACCCCAGTGAACGCGAACGGTTATGAGCTGCTGCTGAACAAGCTTGGTGACGATCTGGTGGGGTGTCTGGAGTCGCTTTAGACCTCTTACCTTCGAATTCAGGTACAGAGGGGATCTTGTGGGAGCGAGCTTGCTCGCGAAGAAGGGGTTAGACCCCATGCATTTTTGTGTTTGAAATGCCCTCTTCGCGAGCAAGCTCGCTCCCACAGGTGCGGTGCTTACAACGCAAACGGCAGCGGAACGTGGATTTTCTGGCGCTGTTCCAGGCGCTTCTGGAATTCCATCGGGTCGTGGATCAACACGTCTTGTCCGGCGTTGGATTCTGCTGCGATCAGGCGTGACAACCAGAAACGCACGCAGCCCACACGCAGCATCGTTGCCCATAGCTCCGCTTCGGCAGCGGTAAACGGGCGCAATGCAGCGTAAGCACCCAGCAACGCCCGGGCGCGTGGTCCGTCGATCTGACCGTCTTCGTCGGAGCACCAATCGTTCAGCGAAATCGCCAGGTCGTAGAGCATCGGCCCGGAACAGGCGTTGTAGAAATCGATCACACCGGTCAGGTGTGTGCCTTCAAACAAAGCGTTGTCGCGGAACAAGTCGCCGTGCAGGTTGGCCCGTGGCAAGGCGAGAATCTTGCCTTTCAGCCGTTCGATCTCTTCCAGCGTGGTCTTGAGCAAGTCGCTTGGGGCTTGCTCAAGGTGAGAAATCAGAGTCGCCCCTTCGGCCAGCATCCAGTCCAGCCCCCGGTCGGTCTTGCGCTCCAGCGGCTTGTCCCGAGTCGCCAGATGCAAGTGGCCCAGCAGCTCGCCAATCTGCGCGCAATGCTGCGTGTTCGGCTCGCTAATGTGTTTGCCAGCCAGGCGCGGTTGCAGCAGTGCCGGTTTGCCTGCCAGTTCACGAAGGGCGATGCCTTCAGTGGTTGGCAAAGCGTATGGCACGGGCAAATCGGCGTCGTGCAACACAGCCAGTAGCTCGACGAAAAAAGGCATTTCGTGAACCGGGCCGCGTTCCACCAGCGTCAGCACGAACTCACCCTGCTCCAGACTGATGAAGTAGTTAGTGTTTTCGCTTCCAGCGGCAATGCCTTGAAAGTCGCGCAGGCGGCCTAACCCATAAGGGGCGAGAAAAACTTCCAGCTCGGGCCGAGCCAGGGGGGTAAACACGGACATATCAGGACTGCCAGCAAAAAAGGTGAATGTGGGACGTTACCACTCGAATATCTTCCACTGCGGGATCAGCATATCCGGTTGGTCGGAACGAATGAAATTGGCATCTGTACCATCGGCGCGCACCAGGAAGTAGGGCTTGCCACCTTTGGGGGTGATCTTTATCGCGTACAAAAAGCCATTCTGGCGATACTCCTGAATGGTCTTGTCGCCTTCAGTGCGGATCGTGACCTCCGGGTCTGCCGAGGGCGGCTCATCAGCGGCAATAGCAATTAGCGGGCAGAGTGTAAACAGGCCAGCCAGCAACAGGCGATTTGTTGTGCGCATGATAACCTTGTCCCTTTGTCGTCAATGGTCCTCGCATTCTAGCGCCGACCCCGCCGAAAAGGTTGATTCTGCTCATGAGCCAAGCTCCCCTCGTCCTGGTGGACGGTTCTTCTTATCTGTACCGCGCCTTTCACGCGCTGCCGCCACTCGCTACATCCAAGGGTTTGCCGACTGGCGCGGTCAAGGGCGTGCTGAACATGCTCAAAAGCCTGCGTCGGCAATACCCGGACAGCCCGTTCGCGGTGGTCTTCGACGCCAAGGGCGGGACCTTTCGCGACGATCTGTACGCCGAATACAAAGCCAATCGGCCAAGCATGCCGGACGACCTGCGCGTGCAGATCGATCTGCTGCACGCTTGCGTCAAGGGCCTGGGTTACCCGCTGCTGTGCGTCGATGGCGTCGAAGCCGATGACGTGATCGGCACCCTGGCGCGAAGCAGCGCGGCGGCAGACCGTCCGGTGATCATCTCCACCGGCGACAAGGACATGGCCCAGCTGGTCGACGGGCACATTACCTTGGTCAACACCATGACCGGTAGCGTGCAGGACGTGGCTGGCGTGAAAGAGAAGTTTGGTGTCGGCCCCGAGCACATCATCGATTACCTGGCGCTGATGGGCGACAAGGTCGACAACATTCCGGGCGTGCCGGGTGTTGGCGAAAAAACCGCTGTTGGCTTGCTGGTCGGTGTGGGCGGAGGCCTGAAAGAACTGTACGAGAATCTCGAAACGGTCGCGACATTGCCGATCCGCGGGGCGAAAACCCTGGCCGCCAAGCTCGAAGAGCATCGCGCCATGGCGTTTTTGTCTTACGAGCTGGCGACCATCAAGATCGACGTGCCGCTGGATATCGAACTGGACCAGCTGCACTGCGGCGAGCCGGACCGTGAAGCGCTGCTTGAGCTGTACGCCGAGCTGGAGTTCAAGAGCTGGATCGACGAATTGCACCGCGATGCCAAGCGCGTAGGACTGGAAATCGCCATCGAAGAGGCACCGATTCCGGCTGAAACCCACTACGAGACCATTCTCGAGCAGGCTCAGCTGGACGTCTGGTTGAAAAAACTCAACGACGCCAAGCTGGTGGCCTTTGTCACTCAGAGCAATGGTCTGGATGCTCAAAAGGCGCAACTGGTGGGCATGTCTTTTGCCGTGCAGACCAACGAAGCGGCCTATATTCCCTTGACCCACTCGTACATGGGCGTGCCGCAGCAACTGGACCGCGATCATGTCCTCAAGCAGCTCAAGTCACTTCTGGAAGACCCGGCCAAAATCAAGGTCGGTCAGCACGCCAAGTTCGACATCAACATCCTGGCCAACTGCGCCATTGATGGCGATCAGGCCCAAGGCATCAACGTGCAGGGCTTGCTTTACGACACCATGCTTGAATCCTATGTGCTGGATTCCACTGCAACGCGTCACGACCGTGAAAGCCTGGCACTGAAATATCTGGGGCATACCGCCACGAACATTCAGGACATCGCTGGCAAGGGTGTGAAGCAGCTGACGTTTGATCAGCTCTCGCTGGAGCTGGCCGCGCAATACGCCGCCGAAGAAGCCGACGTCACGCTGCGTCTTCACCAAGCGTTATTGGCCAAACTCGAAGCCATTCCGAGTCTGCTGCCAGTGCTCAACGAAATCGAAATGCCGCTGGTGCCGGTTCTGGCGCGTATCGAGCGTCAAGGCGCGTTGGTGGATGCCAAGTTGCTGGGGATCCAGAGCGTCGAGCTGGGCGACAAGATGGTTGCCCTTGAGCGTGAGGCGTTCGACATCGCCGGGGAAGAGTTCAACCTTGGCTCGCCCAAGCAGCTGGGTGTGATTCTTTACGAAAAGCTTGGTATGCCGGTGCTCAACAAGACTGCCAAGGGTCAGGCCTCGACGGCTGAAGCAGTGCTGGCCGAGTTGGCCGAGCAAGGCTTCCCGCTGCCCAAGGTCCTGATGCAATACCGCTCCATGAGCAAACTCAAGAGCACTTACACGGACCGCTTGCCGGAGCAGATCAACCCGCGCACTGGCCGGATTCATACGTCTTACCATCAGGCGGTGGCAGTCACCGGACGTTTGTCCTCCAGCGATCCAAACCTGCAGAACATTCCGATCCGCACCGCTGAAGGTCGGCGTATTCGCCAGGCGTTCGTTGCGCCCAAGGGCTACAAACTGCTGGCGGCGGACTATTCGCAGATCGAACTGCGCATCATGGCCCACCTGGCCAAGGATGAAGGTTTGCTGCATGCGTTCCGCAATGATCTGGATGTGCACCGGGCAACGGCGGCAGAAGTGTTCGGCGTCGAGCTGGCAGACGTCACTACCGACATGCGCCGCAAAGCGAAAGCGATCAACTTCGGCCTGATCTACGGCATGAGCGCCTTTGGCCTGGCCAAGCAGATCGGTGTCGACCGCAAAGAGTCCCAGGCGTACGTCGATCGCTACTTCGCGCGGTATCCGGGCGTGCTCGATTACATGGAGCGTACCCGCACCCAGGCCGCCGAGCAGGGGTTCGTCGAAACCATCTTCGGTCGTCGTCTGTACTTGCCGGACATCAACGCCAAGAACCAGGCCCTGCGCAAAGGCGCCGAGCGCATGGCGATCAACGCGCCGATGCAAGGCACCGCCGCCGATATCATCAAGAAAGCCATGATCCAAGTGAATAACTGGCTGGAGACTTCAGGGCTGGATGCTCGGGTCATCCTGCAAGTGCACGATGAACTGGTGCTGGAAGTTCGCGAAGATCTGGTTGAGCAGATCAGCACAGAGATTCGCCAGCACATGAGCGGCGCGGCACAACTGGACGTTCCGCTGCTGGTTGAAGTGGGCGTGGGCAACAATTGGGACGAGGCGCATTGATTGCGGCGGAGCGAGTTCCGCCCACAAGCTCAACGAGCCGGTCTTAGGGTATAGATGATCCCTGTGGGAGCGAGCTTGCTCGCGAAAGCGATGTTTAGGCCTGAAGAGATGCCTTGATTGTTCTGTCCCCCTTCGCGAGCAAGCTCGCTCCCACAGGTTCGGTAACGCCAGTTGGAGCCGGGCTTGCTCGGCCTGATCCGCTGGCGAGCCACGCTTCGCGACCAAGTTCGCTCCTGCCCGTCTGGTGTGTGGCTGCGCAGAGAATTTCCCCGGCCCAGGAACTTGTCCCGTGAAATCCGAGTCAGAGAACACGATTGGCTGCGAAGCCAGTCATGCTCCTAGTTGTGTTAAGTGTTGGCAGATATCTGACTCCCCTCCCAGGAAGTCAGAAACTTGAACCCCGAACTTCCCCTCCCCACATGAAGTCCGGGGTTTTTTTTGTCCGGGATTTACTCCGCAGGCGCCTTGTCTTCCAGTTCCATCCAGCCGGCCAGCACGGTGTAGGCATCTTCAAGGCCCATGCGCTTGGGGGCCGAGAACAGTTGGATGCTCACCGCATCACCCCAGCCCTTGCGGATTTCTGCCTGAACTTTAAGCAGGGTGTTCTTGGCTGCGCCATAAGTCAGCTTGTCAGCCTTGGTCAGCAGAATGTGCATCGGCATGTGGCTGGCGATGGACCAGTCCAGCATCAGGATGTCGAAGTCGGTCATCGGGTGACGGATATCCATCATCAGAATCAGACCTTTGAGACTTTCCCGGCTGCCCAGATAAGCCTCCAGGTGACGCTGCCAGTGCAATTTGAGCGGGATAGGCACCTTGGCGTAGCCATAACCCGGCAGGTCGACAAGGCGCCGCTCATCGTCCAGTTGGAAGAAGTTCAGCAGTTGAGTGCGGCCGGGCGTCTTCGATGTACGGGCCAGGCTGGCGTGCGTCAGAGTATTGAGCGCGCTCGACTTGCCAGCGTTGGAACGGCCTGCGAAGGCCACTTCAAAGCCTTCGTCATCCGGGCACTGGTCGACTTTGGCAGCACTGAGCATGAAGGTAGCCTGTTGGCACAGACCGAGGATGGGGTTCTTGAGTTGCATGTGATTTCCGGTAAGAGCGGTGCCAGCAAGGGGTGCGGCAAGAGGTGTCGTTTCCGTTTCAGTGTTGCCAGTATATAATTACCGCAGATTTTGTGTGTGCTTTGTCCCGATACGGCAAAGCCACACCAGCAAGCGAGAACTATATGCGCATTAGAACGCAGTCCGCTTTTAACCTGAAAGGGTTGCTGAGTATGAAGGCTTTGGAGATGCCTGTGTTCAGGAGTTCAAAGCAATGCCGTCGCGTGGATTGTGCAGGGACCGCAGTAGCGGGAATTCGTGGACCATCGTCCGTCTGGATGAGCGAATTATCTTCTACATAACTATTCACATTTAGCCGATCTGGATTACCTGATGAACAAAATTTCCGTGAGCATGCTGCTGAGCCTGTCGTTGAGTTTGGCTATCTACGGTTCGGCCCGGGCGGCCGACCCCGTGGTTGGCGACCCCGCCGCCGGACAGGCCAAAACCGCTGTATGTGGTGCCTGCCACGGTCCTGACGGCAACAGCATGGCTCCGAATTTCCCCAAGCTGGCGGGTCAGGGTCAGCGTTATCTGCTCAAGCAATTGCACGAAATCAAGGACGGCAAGCGCGTTGTACTGGAAATGACCGGCCTGCTGACCAACCTCAACGATCAGGATCTGGCTGACATCGCGGCCTATTACGGCGGTCAAAAAGGCAGCGTGGGCGCAGCCGATGAGAAGCTGGTCGCGCGCGGGGAAGCGCTGTTCCGTGGCGGCAAACTGGATCAGGGCATGCCGGCGTGCACCGGCTGTCACTCACCTAATGGTGTAGGCAATGCGCAAGCGGGCTTCCCGCATCTGGGCGGACAGCATGCTGATTACATTAAGAAACAATTGACTGCCTTCCGCGAAGGCGAGCGTACCAACGACGGCGACACCATGGTCATGCGCTCCATTGCGGCCAAGCTGAGCAACAAGGATATCGAGGCGTTGTCGCAATATATTCAGGGTTTGCACTGATACGCGAGCGCCTGACGCAGAACCTGTGGGAGCAAGCTTGCTTGCGAAGGCGGTATTCCAGCCTCAGATAAGTGGCGAACGTTCATGCCCCTTCGCGAGCAAGCTCGCTCCCACAGGGTTAACGCGGTCACGGATTCACTTCAAAAAAGGGTAGCTTCGGCTACCCTTTTTTGTTCTTGCCAGCGTTACACTAGCGAACTCGCGCCTTGGCGACCGGTCCAAAGCCGGTCGTTTTAAGACGACTCAAATCTGCCTCAGGAGTAAAGCATGCGTAATCTGATCCTCAGCGCCGCACTGGTTGCCGCCAGTCTGTTCGGTATCACGGCACAAGCTGCCGAGCCTATCGAAGCCGGCAAACAGTATGTCGAGCTGAGCAGCGCCGTCCCTGTTTCCGAGCCTGGCAAAATTGAAGTCGTGGAAATGTTCTGGTACGGCTGCCCGCATTGCTACGCATTTGAGCCGACCATCAACCCGTGGGTTGAAAAGCTGCCGGCCGACGTTCACTTCGTTCGCATCCCTGCCATGTTCGGCGGCCCATGGGACGCACACGGTCAATTGTTCATTACCCTGGACACCATGGGCGTAGAGCACAAAGTTCACGCTGCGGTATTCGAGGCAATCCAGAAAGGCGGCAAGCGTCTGACTGCCCCGGAAGAAATGGCTGATTTCGTGGCCACTCAGGGCATCGACAGGGCCAAGTTCCTGGAAACCTTCAACTCGTTCGCGGTGAAGGGCCAGATCGCCAAGTACAAAGAGCTGGCCAAGAAGTACGAAATCACCGGCGTACCGACCATGATCGTCAACGGCAAATACCGCTTTGACCTCGGCACCTCCGGTGGTCCTGAGCAAACCCTGCAGGTTGCTGATCAGTTGATCGCCAAAGAGCGAGCGGCTACCAAGTAACCGGGCGCCTGCCATGCGGCGCTGGAGAGAAACACGTGTTGTCGGCCTGCACGATCCGCGGGTCAACGAACATCATGTCCAAGCAAGCGGGTTGCCGGCCGATGGTCGGCTACGTTTGCTCAGTTTCAATATTCAGGTTGGCATCAGCACCGAGCGTTACGGGCACTACGTAACGCGGGGCTGGCAGCATTTGCTGCCTCACGGTGGTCGAGCCGGCAATCTGCAGAAGATTGGTGACCTGCTGGGCGACTTCGATCTGGTAGCCCTGCAGGAAGCCGATGGCGGCAGTCTGCGTTCCGGCTACGTCAATCAGGTCGAGCACCTGGCGCAGCTTGGGGCTTTCCCCTACTGGTACCAGCAACTCAATCGCAACCTCGGTCGTTTCGGTCAGCACAGCAACGGCGTGTTGAGTCGTCTGCGGCCGGCTGCCATTGAAGACCATCCGTTGCCTGGCCCGGCTGGGCGCGGTGCGATCCTCGTACGTTTTGGCGAGGGCGAAGACGCGCTGGTAGTGGTCATGATGCATCTGGCGTTGGGCGCCCGGGCGCGCACTCGACAGCTTGCTTACATCAGAGAGTTGATCGGCGGCTATCGGCATCAGGTATTGATGGGCGACATGAACACCCACGCTCTGGACCTGCTGGAACACTCGCCGTTGCGCGACTTGGGCTTGCTCGCGCCGCAGATCGAAGCAACATTCCCGAGTTGGCGGCCGCAGCGCTGTCTTGATCATATTTTGCTCAGCCCTACCCTGACCCTCGAGCGGGTGCAGGTGCTGGCGCAGCCTATCTCCGATCACCTGCCCGTCGCGGTGGAGATCCGTCTTCCGGCCTCATTATGTGAGGACTCATTGCCTGTACCCAGTAATCGTGGATCGCTTGCATGAGTGATGAAGCTGAACGCTGGAGAGAAAAGTACCTCAAGGGCATCGAGCAACAAGATAAGCTCGAAAAGCGCTGGAATGCCCGTCTCGACTTGCTGCGCCGCGGTCTGGTACGCAGCAGTCTGGCGGCTGAGGGCTCGGATCGGGCGGTCGACCAATGCATGAAGGAAATGCGCGAGATCGTCCGCAAGGATGATATGGACGCGGGGCTTGCTGCGCTGATCCCCAAGCTCGAAAAGGCTGTGCTGGACTCCGAGCAGCGCCGCGAAGTGCGCGCCGGCCAAATCAGCAGCGCGCTGGTTTCGCTGGTGTCGCAATTGCAGTCGCTGGATCTGCCCAAAGACGTCCGCAAGCCGCTCAAGCGTTTCGCCAAAGACCTTGAAGAGCGTGCCGCTCAGGCGCGAGAACTGCCACTGCTACTGGGCGAGCTCAGCGGGCTGCAAGGCCGGGCGCTGACCCAGATTGAAAAGCCTGAAGAGCAGACGCGGCCAGGCTTGCTGGCTCGGCTGTTTGGCGGGCACGAGGCAAATCCAGCGGGCGCCGAGCCCGGTGATTCTGCTGCGCCAGTGGCGACGCCCACGTTAGAGCCTGCGCCGCGAGACGCCGACGCGGATGATTGGGAAGAGCCTGACGCCTCGCCAACCGCTGTGCCTGCATCGACCCAGCCGGCTGGCACTTCGACTGGGCGGTATGAACCGCTGACAGCGGCAGAGCCGACAGCGGTGGCGCCTCAGCACGTGCCGCTTGTCCAGGCTCCCGCAAAACCCGCCGAGGCTGTCAAATTGGCTGCGGTTGAAGCTGACGCTAAGGTCGATGCCTTTCCGGTCTCAGAGTCCACCCCTGAGCTCGAACCCGTCGCCGAACGGATTGCCTCGCCAGAGCTCCAGCCCGAACCCGCCAGCACTCAGGACCTGCTTACCCCAACGCCAGTCGTGCCGTTTGAGCATTCGTCCGAAGCCGCAAGCGAAGGCCTCGACGAGGGCGCACCCGAGCAAAGTGAAGAAGCCGCGCCCTTTTCACTGCCCAGCTCTCCGGAGCCGAGTTACAGCTCGGTCGCCGCTCACATCGAGGAAACACTGCTGGGGCTGCTCAACGACCTGACCTTGCCCGAGCACCACCGGCCGCAGGCTGAGGCGATGCGCACACGTCTCGAACATGGGCTTAATTGGTACGAATTACTGCCGATCCTCGAGGACCTTGCGGTTTTGATGCTGGCTATCAGTGATGGCGGCCAGCAGGATTTCGAAAGCTACCTCAAGCAGCTCAACGAGCGACTGGAGTCTTTCCAAAGCAATTTGCAGGCAGCGAGTGACGACTATGTAGGCCAGCAGTCGGAGTCGCGAGAGCTGAATAATCAGTTGCGCGAACAGGTGGATGGTCTGCAAAGCAGTGTGCAGGACGCCGCTGACCTGAACAGCCTCAAGCAAGTGCTGGAGAGTCGCCTCGAAGGTTTGCTGAGCACCATGGATCAGCACCAGGTCGCCCGGGACGAGCGCGAAAAGGACGTGGCCGCGCGCTTGCAAAGCCTTGCCAGCCGGGTCGCGACCATGGAGCAGGAGGCCTTGGGTTTCAGGGCGAACATCGAAGAACAGCGGCAAAAAGCGTTGATTGACCCGCTGACCAGCCTGCCCAACCGCGCTGCCTGGGAAGAGCGCCTCGGGCAGGAGGTCGCGCTCTGGCAGCGAGATAAAAACAGCCTGCTGGTGGGCATTCTGGATCTGGATCACTTCAAGCGTATCAATGATGGCTTCGGGCATCTGGCCGGTGACCGGGTTCTGAAGATCGTTGCCAAAGTACTGAAGAAGCACCTGCGTGGCGGCGATTTCATCGCCCGTTTTGGCGGTGAAGAGTTCGTGCTCCTGATGCCTGCCACTCAGGTCAGCGCGGGGTTGGCGCTGCTGGATCAGTTGCGCTCAGCGGTGGAGCTTTGCCCGTTTCACTTCAAGAGCGAGCCTGTGGTCATCACTGTTTCAATCGGCGTGACAGCGCTGCGCCCAGGCGAGCGCAGCGATGTTGCGCTCAAGCGTGCCGACCAGGCGTTGTATCGTGCCAAGGAAAACGGCCGCAATCAGGTAGAGCAAGGCTGAGCAGTCACTCGCCCGGCCTGATCGATCCCTGCGCTTTACGTTATGCTCAATTCTTTTACTGCCAATGTGTACCGGATTCTCATGAAGTTGCTTTGCTCTGCCCTGTTGCTCCTTACCTTGACCGCCTGCACCAGCGGCTTGCGGCTCGACACCAGCCATCCCTCGGCCAACTACGACAATCGGATCCAGTTCGTCGTCGTGCACTACACCTCCACGACGCTGGAGCATTCCCTTGCATTGCTGACCCACGGCGAGGTGAGCGCCCATTACCTGATCGGCGACACGCCCCCCACCGTTTACAAGCTGGTAGATGAGAGCGCTCGTGCCTGGCATGCCGGTGAAAGTGAGTGGGATGGGCGTACCTGGCTGAATTCGGCATCCATCGGCATTGAAATCGTCAATCCCGGTTATCGCGATACGCCGACCGGAAGGCTCTGGTATCCCTACACCGAAGGGCAGATACAGGCCCTGATCGTGCTGCTCAAAGACATTGTTAAGCGTAACCACATCGATCCACGTCATATCATCGGCCACAGCGACATTGCCCCGGCGCGCAAGTTGGACCCGGGGCCGCTGTTTCCCTGGAAGCGGCTGGCCCAGGAAGGCTTGGGCGTATGGCCGGACGAGCGTCAGGTCGCCCAGCAGCAGGCTTTGATGGCTAATGCGCTGCCGGATGTGATCTGGTTCCAGCAACAACTGGCGCGGCTTGGCTACAGCACACCGCAGACCGGGGAGCTGGATGTCGCGACACGCGGGGTTCTGGCTGCCTTTCAGATGCATTACCGGCCGGCACGGTTCGACGGACAACCTGACGTGCAAAGCGCAGCGATCCTTAAAGTGCTCAATCGCCAGCGCTAAAGGTCTGAAATACGCCAATAAAACGAGCGTTTTTCAGGTCTGTTGCTATACCTGAGGGGGTAATCCTCCGGATATCCCCCGATGCTTGGCGCTGCAACCTCATTTCGCATGACTTTTTATCGTCCCTGGCTGATGGCTTTGCTCGCCGCCTTGTTGAGTGCGGCTGTGCTTCTGGCGGGCAGCTTCGCTTTGGCCGTGCATCAGGCACGGCAAAACGAAAGCGAGCAAATGAAGGCCCAGGGCGAGCGCTTTCTGGTACGCCTGGAACAACTTTTCGGGCAGTTACGTGTGGGGCTGGACCAGCTGGAGACTCAGCCTCTGCGGCGTTGCACCCCAGAGATGATTGACCGCTTGCGCCAGGTGATTGCCAGCTACCGCTTTATCTACGAGGCAGCGTTTGTTGGCGATACCCAGTTGTGTTCCAGCTGGATCCGCACCAGCAATCTAGGCGAGGAGCGACCCGCCGATATTCGCGGCCCGACTTATGACTACTGGCTCAATACCTCTGCCCAGCCCGACGACAACCTGGCAGCGCTGGTGCTGGGCCGAGGCGGTTTCAGAGTGTCCACTTCCCGGGGCCATCTGACCGATGTAGTTGATCTGCCGGTGGGAGGCAGCTTGCTGGTAGTGCTCAATCACGGCAGCAAAGCGGTGACGGTTCTGGGCCCGGAGCAGTTGTGGCCGCCGACGGCGCGTTGGTCGTCGGAAGCCGATGAGACCTTGATGGTCACTGATAAACGACTGATTTATCGCATGCCGACCCAGAGTCCCGAATATCAGCTGGTGATGATTGCGCCTCGGGCAGGTTTGCAGGAGAAAGTCGCTGGTGCCTGGTGGTTTCTGGTTCCGGCAAGCCTGCTGGTGGCCCTGTGCATCGGTGCATTGGTGCTGCAACTGGTACGCCAGCGTCGCTCTCTGGGGGGTGAGTTGCAGGGCGCATTGAGGCGCAGCGAGCTCAAAGTCCTGTATCAGCCGATCTTCGACCTCAACACCCGGCTGTGCGTGGGTGCCGAGGCGCTGGTGCGCTGGCGCAGGCCCGACGGCACCTTGACCAGTCCGGACCTGTTCATCCCTTTGGCGGAAAACACCGGGCAGATTCGGCAGATCACGGACTTCGTTTTGCAGCAGCTACTGGAGCAACTGGGGCCGTTGCTGCGTGCCAATCCGCACCTCTATATATCGGTGAATCTGGCGGCCTGTGATGTGATGGCCCCGCGCATCGGGCGAGTAACGGCCAGGTTACTGGCACAGCACCGAGTGGCTGCGCGGCAAATCGCCTTCGAGGTGACCGAGCGTGGGTTGATCGACGTGGTGGTTGCCCGCAATCATCTACAGGCGCTGCGCGACCGGGGGCATCAGGTGTTGATCGATGACTTCGGCACTGGTTATTGCAGTCTGGCCTATCTGCAAACCTTGCCGGTGGATTGCCTGAAGATCGATAAAGCGTTCATCGATGCCCTGGGCCATGATGCCGCTAGCAGCGGTGTCGCTCCGCACATCATTCGGATGGCTCATGCGTTGAATCTGCGGGTGATTGCCGAAGGCATCGAGTTTGAGTCACAGGCTCAGCTGTTGATCAGCGAGGGGGTCATCTATGGGCAAGGATGGTTGTTCGCCCGACCATTGAGCGCGGTGAAATTCACCGAACTGGTCACCGGCGGCCGCCGCAGCCAGGGAAGACGGGCGGAGGATGTGGCGTGAGGTCGGATATTTGCCGTCTGCGGGACTCTGTGGGAGCAAGCTTGCTTGCGAAGAGGGCGGTACATCCGCCGCATATTCATGACAAATAAATAGCCTTCGAGCAAGCTCGCTCCCACAGGGATACAGTTTCGTCAGGCACACCGCGTTATTGGTCAGTCACAAACCGGTTACAACGGCAACGCCATATAAAACTGGGTGCCCTGCCCTGGCCTTGAATACACGCCCATTCTGCCGCCGTGCAGTTGCACGATTTCTTTGCACAATGCCAAACCCAGCCCGGCACCGCCTTTCTTGCGGCCGACCTGGACGAAGGGTTCGAAAATCCGCCCTTGCTGCCCATAAGCAATGCCTTCACCGTTGTCCTCGACACTGATGATGACCCGCTCGCCATGGCGCCGGGCCTGTAGGCGGATCAGGCCATTTTCAGGCGTGTGGCGCAGCGCGTTGTCCAGCAGGTTATCCAGCACCCGTTCAAGTTGCGCCTGATCGGCATGCAGGCGCGGCAGAGGTTCTTCCGCCTCTATCGACAGGACGATGTTCTGCTCCTGAGCCTGATCCTGAAAACGCAGCCGGGTGTGTTCGAGCAATTCCTCGATAGAGCACGGCGCAAGGGTGAGTTTTTGCAGGCCATTCTGATAGCGGGAAAAATTCAGCAAGTCATTGATCAACTGCATCAAGCGCTGCATTTCTTCATTGACCGTATCGAGCAGGTCGGCCTCTCGGGAGTCAGCGGGGAATTTTGCCCGCTCGCGGAACAGGCCGAATGCCATATGCATGCCGGTGACCGGTGTCCGCAGTTCATGGGAGGCGCGCAGGACAAACTCGCTGCGCACGCGCTCGAACGCCCGCTGCTCGGTGACATCATGCAGCACCATCACCGCGCCGAGGATATGGCCTTTGGTGTGGCTGACGGGGGTAAGGCTGTAAGTGAGCAGCCTTATCTCGCCATCGACCTCGATTTCCAGATCTTCCGGCGCGCGCTCCAGTGTTCCCCCGCGCAGGGTCAGATACAGTTGCTCATCCAGTTCGGGGCGCTGCAAGGCCTCGCCAAGCCCTTGGCCCAACCGATCCTCGTCCCAGCCCAACTGACGCTGGGCAACCGGGTTGAGGTGCTCCAGCCGGCCTTGGCGGTCGATCATGAGCAGGCCGTCATCAATACTGTCGAGCACAGCCTGCAGCCGTTGTTGCCCGGCAAGCAATTCGTCGACGTTGGTCACCTGATGCTGGCGCAAAGCTTCAGCCATGATGCCGAAGCGCCGGGTCAGCAGGTTCATCTCGGCAGCCGAAGAGATCGGCAGCGTGACCTCGAAATTGCCTTGGCCGATATTATCGGCTGCTTTGGCCAGCGCCTCGATGGGGGCACCAAAACGCCGGGCGATGCCGTGAGCAGTGATGAAACCGATGCACAGCACCGCAAGCCCAACCAGGCCCAGCAAGCCTGCCACCCATATCGCCCGCGACCTGGCCTGGGATTCCACCTCGCCGATATTGCTCAGGGACTGTCGATGCGCCGCAACCAGGTTGTTGCGCAAGACGTTGAAGCGCTCGCTTAACTCCGCGTTGTCGCGCATGGCGCGCGGGGTATCTCTGGATTTCGCGTAAGCCTCGAGAAACTTTTCATAGTCCCTGCGAACACCCAAAAAGCCATTGTCGACATTGCTCTGTTCATCATGGGCGATGCCCTGAGCCAAGACGTCGCGAAACTGCTCCTGCAGCTTTTGCAGTGGCTCTTGCGCGGGTGACTCATTGAGCATCATGACCAGTTGATCACCCAGGTTTTGCCTGAGCTTGAGCCCCGTATCCAGGGACACGAAGTTCTCATGGATCAGGTTTTCCTGGGATTTGGCCATCTGCATTACGCTGACGAGCCCCAGCGCCAGTCCCAATAACGCTACCGTTATCAGGGCCGAGATGCTGAAGAACAGCCTTGTGCGTAACTTCATTGCCCATTTCATGCGCGAGTTTTCACAGGTTGTACTGCTTGCGTTTGCGGTACAGCGTCGAGGCGTCGATACCCAAGGTTTTAGCCGCCTGGTCAAGTGTTTCGCTGGTGGCTAACACTGCGCCGATGTGGGCTTTCTCCAATTGGTCCAGGCTGAGGGCAGCGCCTACGCGCGGTGCGTTGCTGGTCGGCTGCTCGCCCATGCCCAGATGCGCGACTTCGACGCGCTCCTGCGGGCAAATGATGCTGGCTCGCTCGATCACGTTGCGTAGCTCGCGAATGTTGCCCGGCCAGCGGTAATTGAGCAGTGCGGACTTGGCTTCTTCGCTGAATCCTCGTGCAGGGCGGGCGTAATCCTTGACGAAGCGCGCCAGGAAACGATCAGCCAGTGTCAGGATGTCTTCAGTACGCTCACGCAATGCCGGCAGATGCAGGGTGATCACGTTCAGGCGATAGAGCAGGTCTTCGCGGAAACGGCCGTTGCGCACCATGTCTTCGAGGTTGAGGTTGGTGGCCGCGAGGATGCGCACATCGGCGCGTCGGGTAACAGGGTCACCCACGCGCTCGTATTCCTTGTCCTGAATGAAACGCAGCAACTTGGGTTGCAACGTGAGAGGAAAATCGCCGATTTCGTCAAGAAACAGTGTGCCACCGTCGGCTTGGTTGACACGTCCCAGGGTGCTCTCGCTGGCACCGGTAAAGGCGCCACGGCTGTGACCGAACAGTTCGCTTTCCATCAGTTCGGCGGTCAGAGACGGGCAATTGATGGTGACGCAGGATTTCTTCGCGCGCTTGCTCCAGCCGTGAATCGCCCGGGCCAGCTCACCTTTACCGGTGCCGGATTCGCCGAGGATCAGGATGTTGGCATCAGTGCCAGCTACCTGCCGGGCAGTTTCCAGAATCGCCATCATTGAAGGGCTGTGAGAATCCAGCCCGTCTTTGGGTTTGCGAATTTCACCTTCAAGGGCTTCGAGGCGCGCCGAGAGTTGGCGCACTTCCAATTGTTTGGCAGTCGCCAGACGCAGTTGGTCCGGGCTGCAAGGCTTGACCAGATAGTCGGCGGCACCTGCCTGAATAGCATCCACGGCAGTGTCGACGGCCGAATGTGCCGTGACGATCACTACCCGCATCCATGGGGCCTGAACGCGCATCTGTGCCAGCACATCAAGGCCATTGTCTTCGCCCAGCCGCAAATCCAGGAAGCACAGGTCGAAGACCTGGCGTTGCAGCAACGTTTCCGCTTGCGCTGCGCTGTTGGCGGTGGCGACGCTGTAGCCCTCATCTTCCAGGCAATAGCGGAACGTGCGAAGGATCGCGGACTCGTCATCCACAAGCAGAATACGGCCCTGATTCTCAGTGGCTGCTTCCATTTTTCCTACGCTCCTCAGTGAATTGTCTTGCCTTAGTGTCGGAATAATCGGGCAAGTTGCATGGTCGATTCTGATTGATTATGCGTGCTGCATGGTAGCTATCTGGTAGATATATCGTTAAGTGATTGATTTAAATGGATTTCTAGTCGAAAAAATGGCTGGCACATGACTTGCGGGTTTCTTCTGCTTTTCGATTGAGCGATTTGCTCAAATCCAATGCATAGCCATCGATGGAGAAATGCCATGCACCCGCTGAAAAAGCTCGCCCTGGCCACCGCCACAGTCACGGCACTGAGTCTCAACCCGCTGCTGGCCAGCGCGGCCCAGGGCGATCTGCCCAGCCAGCTGAACGAGGCGCGTCAGGAAGGCTCGATCTGGACGGCCTTCGCTCTGAATAAACATTTGAGCCCTTTCAAAATCGATGTGAGCGTCGAACAGGGCACTGCAGTCCTCAAGGGCAAGGTTGAGAATGAAGTTGATCGCGAGCTTGCAGAACGCATTGCGCTGGACGTCAAAGGCATCGACAAAGTCGATAACCAGCTGGAAATTGATCCCAGCGTAGCTGCCGAGCCGGGCGCCAAAGCCACAATGGCGCAGCGCTTTGAAGATGCCACCCTGACCGCAACGGTGAAATCCAAGCTGTTGTGGAGCAGCGTAACTGAGGCGCTGAAAATCGACGTCGATACCAAGGACGGTGTGGTAACGCTCAAAGGTCGCGCGCAGAGTCCGGAAGCCAAAGAAGTGGCTGGCAATCTTGCGACCAATACCGATGGCGTGGTCACTGTTAATAACTTGATCAGCATCAGTGCCGCTGACTCCATCAATTCCCGCACTGACCCACAGGTCAACAGCCCGGTCGAGGAGATGAGCGATGTCTGGATTACCAGCAAGGTTAAATCCAGCCTCATCTATAGCCGCAACCTCGACGGTATGAGCATCAAGGTTGAAACCAAGAGCGGTTTAGTCTCCCTCAACGGGATTGTCGCCAACTACGCCGAGAAAGAATTGGCCGTGGAGATCGCCCGCAATATACGCGGCGTTAAAGGCGTGAATGCTGACGCGTTGAAAGTGATGGCCAAGACTGCGGGCTGATCCTACAGCGGAGCGGTCGTGCAACCTGCACGATAAATACAGACTCATCGTGCAGGTTGCTCGCAGAAAGATTTGAAGCTTGTATGTAAGTTATTGATTTGTAAGGAAATAAATAGCGTTATAAAACTGGCATGCACCCTGCAATATCCCTCTCACACAAGCCGTGAAGTAACCGGCAACAAGATCAGGATCGAGCATCCCTGCGGGATCTCAGGAGCAACCAGATGAACAGCAAGCGTTTCGCCCAAATGCGCATTTCGCCACTGCATATCCAGCAGATGTTGTTTGCCACATTGGCCGTGCTGGTCACTCTGATTGCGATCCAACAGTTTCAGCGCTGGGACAACAACCGCGCGGCGATGCAAGAAGCGACGCAAATTAAACAGCAGTTCACTTACAGCCAGTCCTACACCACGGCCAGTGCGCCGTTGGCCAGAGACACTGCGCTGAGCTTTACCCCTGTGGAAGGCACAGCGCCTGTCAGTGAAATGCCGCAGCAGCAACATCAGCAATCCTGGGTTTTCTAACCCGCGTTGCCGAAAAAACAGCATTCATTAAAAGCAGTAACCACTTTAAAAGTAGTAACCAAGGAGAATCACCATGTTGAGTTGGGCAATCACGTTTCTGATCATCGCCATTGTCGCTGCAGTACTTGGCTTCGGTGGTATCGCAGGCACCGCGACCGGTATCGCGAAGATTCTGTTCGTCGTATTCCTGGTCATGTTCGTTGTTTCCTTCTTCTTTGGCCGTCGCGGCCGAGGCTGAATATGCGCACTTCGTTCCATTCACTCGCCGCCGCCCTGTTAATGGGCGGCAGCACAATGGCGATGGCTGCCAATGATGGTCAGGCCCGGGTGAACGAGCTTCTTAGCTCTGCTCCCGAGTATCGTCAGACCTGGGAAGGCGTCGTGAAGAAAGAAGAACGGCTACCCGATTGGGTAATCAATCTTTCTGGCGCTTCCGAGCAGCAGATGCAGGCTGTCACGGAAGAGGGCAAGCCCTTCATCGTTGGACCATTGTGCGAAACCGCTGAAAGCTGCAAAAGCAAACGCCTGATCGTGGCTTTCAGCCTCGATAAGGATGATGCCTATGCCATGTTGGTTGAGGTGCCTGCTGGCTTGCCTACGGACAAGTCTCCAACGCGCCATGCGACCTACCGCTACCTCGGCGATCCGGATGATGGAATGAAGAAGCTGTTGGATGAAGAGCTTCGCAAGGATCCGAACTGGTATTAAGCAATACCAAGAACTCGTGAACAGAGAGCACTCTTGTTCGGAGTGCTTTTTGAGCTGCGCCGCTCGAAGATGGTGGCGCATGACCATGGGGCCGGGATGCTTTGATTGTTAGGATCGAAGTGACCTAGGGGTACAGGGAGTACCTCCGTTGAGGGCCGGGTCAGGAAGAACCGCGATGCAAGTTCTGCTTGCGTCGCGTTTACTCGTTTCTGCCAGCGGCACATGGCCGCACATCCGGGTTTTTCTGTAGGAAATTTCCAAACCTGACGTTTGGCACCCCCGCGACAATTCCCTCTTTTTGAATACCCAAAAACCTTCCAGACGCCGTTTTAGCCACCTTTGCGCCAAAATGCGGTACTCATATGTCGTTTTCAGATAGGTTTTCTGTCGTAAACGTTATGCCGATTCGGCATGGGGTAGTCATTTACGGCATTAGACGCTGCCTCTTCCCGTGGGAATAGTTGCGCCTTTTTTCGCCAGCTACAGAGCCAGGATGCTCGCTTGCGGCACCTACTCTGGACGGCTCTGACAGTCACTGCTTCGGATTGCTGCAGATTGGCAATGTTGCGCAGATGAATTTTTCAGAGATGTCCGGGCCACTTGAAAAAAGGTAACGACATGAAGAAGGCAAAGCTGAGCCTGGCCTGGCAGATCCTCATCGGTCTGGTACTCGGGATTGCGCTGGGTGCGCTGCTCAACCATTTCAGTGCCGAGAAGGCGTGGTGGATCAGTAATATCCTTCAACCTGCGGGCGATATCTTCATTCGCCTGATCAAAATGATCGTCGTACCGATTGTGGTTGCGTCGCTGGTGGTGGGCATCGCAGGTGTCGGCGACGCCAAGAAACTCGGGCGCATCGGTCTCAAAACCATTCTCTACTTCGAAGTGGTGACCACCATCGCGATTCTGGTCGGGCTGGTGCTGGCCAACGTGTTCCAGCCGGGTGCCGGCATCGACATGAGTACGCTGGGTACTGTCGATATCTCCAAGTACACGGCAACTACGGCCGAAGTGCAGCATGATCACGCTTTCATCGCGACGATCCTCAACCTGATTCCGTCCAATATCTTCGCGGCGGTTGCCCGTGGCGATATGTTGCCGATCATCTTCTTCTCGGTGATGTTCGGTCTGGGTCTGGCCAGTCTCGACGCCGAAGTCCGCGATCCGGTGCTGAAGGTTTTCCAGGGTGTCTCGGAAACCATGTTCAAGGTCACTCACATGATCATGAACTATGCGCCGATCGGTGTATTTGCGTTGATCGCCGTGACCGTAGCCAATTTTGGTTTCGCCTCGCTGCTACCGTTGGCCAAGCTGGTGATCCTGGTTTACTTCGCCATCGCCTTCTTCGCGTTCGTAGTGCTCGGTCTGATTGCCCGCCTGTTCGGGTTCTCAGTCGTGAAGCTGATGCGCATCTTCAAGGACGAGCTGATCCTGGCCTATTCCACGGCCAGCTCTGAGACCGCCCTGCCGCGGGTGATCAGCAAGATGGAAGCCTATGGCGCGCCTAAAGCCATTTGCAGCTTCGTGGTGCCGACCGGGTATTCGTTCAACCTTGATGGTTCGACCTTGTACCAGAGCATTGCCGCCATGTTTATTGCGCAGCTCTACGGCATTGACTTGTCGCTGGGCCAGCAACTGATGCTGGTGTTGACCCTGATGGTCACCTCCAAGGGGATCGCGGGTGTGCCGGGTGTTTCCTTCGTGGTGCTGCTGGCGACGCTGGGTAGTGTTGGTATTCCACTGGAAGGCCTGGCATTTATCGCTGGCGTTGACCGCATCATGGACATGGCCCGCACCGCCCTCAATGTGATCGGCAACGCCTTGGCGGTGTTGGTGATCTCGCGCTGGGAAGGCATGTACGACGACGCCAAAGGCGAGCGTTACTGGAACTCCCTGCCGCACTGGCGCAGTAAAGAGCCGTTGCCTGGGGTTGAGTCGAGCAAGGCCTGATTTCAATCAGTAGGAGCGCGCTTGCCCGCGATGCGGTGTGTCAGCGAAACATGTGTTGCCTGACCTGACGCCATCGCGGGCAAGCGCGCTCCTACGGGAATGCGATCTCAGTGGGAGCGGTGCTTGGTCTGGGCACCTCGGTCTAGCAGGCATGCCGCGTCATCGTTCATCGCGAGCAAGCTCGGCTTCCACAGGGATCCGAGCTCCAACAGGATCCAGGCTCAAGCCTGAGCCATCGCATCATTCAGGGATTTTTCCAGATGCGCTTTGTAGCGCAAATAGAGAATGCTCTGCCCTCGTGAGTCGCCCAGCAGGCCTGAAAGATCCAGGTCGGTGATGTAACACCGATAGCGTTCAGGCTCAGTGCGTTGCTCAAGGATCTGCCGGGCTACGACGCTGAAGAGCTGATCACCATGTTCCAGCTCGGAAAACTCCTGGTTGTCGCAGTACAGCGTGACGCTCACCTGACCGGGTGATGCTTCTTCGATAATCGCCTGCACATCGTAAAACGGCTTATCCATTGCTACCGGCGCGTTGCGCGGTTCGATACGTCGTGCGCGCGTGGGCCCTGAGGGCAGCAGCTGGTAATAGAGAATATCCAGCCGCGTCGGCTCTACAGGGTTATCCAGCGGGAGCATGGCCCCTCGTCGATACACCAGCGAACGGAAGAACCGCTGCAAGGGCATCAGCAAACTGGTTTCGTCGTGATAAGGCACGCTTTGATGCCATAAAGCATTGCGCTCATCGAGCACGTAAAGCTCAGCGTTCGCGTCATTGATTCGATAGAAGACCTGAACGCATTCCGGCTGACCGGACGGCAGAACCAACGCCAGGTCGTGCTCGGCCAATGCGTACGGGTCCAGATGCAGTGGGCTGTAACGAGGGATTTCCTCGCCTAGATATTCGAACAAGCCTCCAAGGCTGTTGATCACCACCTGCGTCACGGGCTGGCCCGGGACCATTTCCAGAACCTGATACTGCTGTTGGACCTGAATCAGATAACGGTGATTGAGGCGCCGTGCATGCAAACGTTGCGCAGTGGCGACCAGCTCTTCCACGCGCTGGGCGATGGCCGGCGCCCGGTTGTGACAGAAGCATCGCACGCGAACGGTCGGCTGCTCGGCTCCTTCGGGCAGGTTGCTCAACAGGTCACTGAGGCAGTCGAGCAAGGCGTGTTCGCCGTCATGACGGGTGACCAGAATTTCGTTCCAGCTGTTGAGTGTGATCTGATCCAGCGTCAGTACGAGGTTCTCCCGAACCCCTGCGTAACTCAGCGAGTCGGTGCGCTCGGTGGTCATCAGGATGTTGAGGTCGCGGTGGTGCCTGAGCGGGTCGACCCCCACGTTGACCAGCAACAGGATTTCCCTGGGTACGCTGGCACTGAGCAAGCGTTCTTCGCTGACCGCCTCCAGCGGCATGGGGATCTGCTGTTGCAGCGCGCCGAGCAGGTTGAACAGCTCGATCTCGCTCAAGTCGCTGCTGCCCGGATGCAGCGCGAGGCGGGTGCTGGTGTCGATGACGTTGTTGCGATGACACCAGGTCAGCAGCTCCAGAAGCTCACGGCTGCGTTTGATGGGCGAAAAATTGAGCCAGTCCTGAGGGCCGAGGCTGCCGTTATACAGCGCCCACTGGGTCTTTCCCGGCTCGCGGCGGTTGTCTGATTGCACCAGTGTCAGAGTGTCTTCAGCCAGATCGGGAGCAATGCCGGGGTTGATGTACTCGATTTTGCCGGCCTTGCGCTCGAAAGCGGCGTATAGCCTACGGCCGAGCACGTTGAGGTCCCGGGTATTGGCCGAGCTGCCTGCATTTTGAGTTCGGGCAAATTGCGTCAGGAAGCGATAGCTGTAATTGAGTTCGTTGACCAGCGTCCGGCGTTCAAGAGTCACCTGGCGGACTTTCCACTGACTGCGGCTGTCTAGCAACAGCAGTTGCCGTTCATTCCAGCCCCACTCTTGCGTCAGGCGCTCCAGCAGTTGTCGCTGCCAACCCGTGCTGCGCAGGCGCGTGCTGCCGGTGAGCTTTTTATTCACTTTCAAATATAGTGCGCGGCGCACTAACTCCAGGCGCTCAGACTCGCCACGCTGGACGAGGTATTCCTCGATGCGGCGATAGACCACCATGTACGGGTCCAGCTCATCCAGATCCAGCTGGTTGGCGAACACCGCCTCCTTGAAGCGCAGACTCAGGCACTGCACCTGAGGGTGTTCACTGGCATAGACCTCAATCAGCAGCAGTTTGAGCACCGATTTGTAAGGCGACTCAATGCCTTTGAACAGCTGCCACAACCCCGCGCCGAGAAACTCCCCCGGCGGGATTTGCGCCAGATGACCCAAGTCCAGCACCTCGTCGGCGCGGATGAAGCGTTTGGAGAGCAGGGTGTGGGTGAAATCGGTGTATCGCCGCTCTTCGTAAGTGGGTACCAGCCACCACATCGGCGTGCGACCCGCGAGGCAGATGGCCGTGCGATAGAACTCATCCAGCAACAGATAATGCTGGGTAGTGCCGCAGTCGTCTGAGCTGAGTTGCGCGTCGCGCTCGCCAGTCACGAAACGTTGCGGATCGATCAGGAAAAAATGCGCTTCGGCACCCTGGCTGTCAGCCCAGGCTTCCAGCGCCTGGCACTTTCTGCGCAACTCGGCGATTTCGCTGTCGGTCAACTCCGGGTCGTGGCAGACCCAGACGTCCATGTCGCTTTCTTCGGCTTGCGCCAGGGTGCCAAGGCTGCCCATCAAAAACAGGCCCTGAATCGGCTGACGTACGGTGCCCAGCGGCGACTTGTAGGAAAACGAGCGAGTCAGACGTTGGGCTTCGGCCAAGGCCAATGTGCTGGGCTGGTAGTTGGATACGCCGGCAGGCGTGCTGCCCGAGACATAGCCCGGTAACAGCGGGTGGTTGACGTGGAAAAACAGCGGGAGCAGGTTCAGCACGGTCTGCTGGCGGGTCGACATTCCTTCGAGGGCACGGGAAAGCCGCCCATTGCTCAGGGTCATGAAGCGGGTGCGAAGCTGGGTAAGCACGACTCGGTCGATGCCTTGGTCCAGGTCGGGACGAATTTCGGAATTTCGCGTCATTACAACTCAAACCGGCTGCCGGGCTAATAGAAGGGGCAGCGTTGAAGGGGTGAGCTAGACGGCGGGCAGGTACGCGTTGCAAGCGTTTATTGTTCTGGCGCCAATTTTCTATCGGCGCAGTTTTCCATAAATGAAGGGTCCGCTGAACCTTTTTTGGCGACGGACCCTTGCAGCGTTCAGGCAGCTTGTTTGGCGACGTTAAGGATAGTGAGCAGAGATTGCGCATGTTCAGCGGCTTCCAGTCCAAGACTGGTCAGATAACCGCCGTCGACCTGAGTCGTCAGGCCTTTGTCGAAGAGTCTTTGCGCAGCGGCAACAGCGGTCGGAGCCGCGACATGATGGACTTTGAGTCCTTCGAGGGTATTGCCCAGATTGAAGAGTGCGAGGATTTCCAGTTCGGCAACCAGCTCAGGGGTATACGACATAGGTGCTCCAGACTTTTTCTAGTAATACGCCTCACTGACTGGCGGGTGTCCGGGAATCAACGTGTCGGTGCTGCGCTCGTCGGTTCTGGATGACCGTTAAAGCCGGCTCGGCGTGACAGCCTCGTTTGGATAGTGGCAGCGAGGCTTTTGCAGTGTAGTACGGGTCTGGAGTTTTTGCAGATTGCGCTGGGCCAATCGTCAGATTGGCGTAAGAGCCGCGTTGCTCATGCCTCGGGAGGCAATTGCGGCAAGGCGCGCAGGGCCGCTTCGTACCATTCGGTGTTGAATGCGCGATCTTCTTCGAGCAGCCCGTCGATTTCGATAGCCAGCACGTGGGCCATCAGTTGCAGAATCTCTTCGCGCTCATAACCCACCAGCGTCAGCTTGTTGTAGGTGGCTTTGGCGGCAGGCGGGTTGTCGCTTTCGATCTGATTTTCGATGGCCTGGATCAGGGTCGATTCAGCGAATTCTTCTTCGTCGTTGTCGATTTTGTCGGTCATGGGGGTGTTCCTCAAAAAAATATATGTCGAGCACTTCCCTGTGGGAGCGGTGCTTGCCCGCGATAAGGACAACTCGGTTTACAGCCCTGCACCGAGTCATCGTTCATCGCGGGCAAGCACCGCTCCCACAGGAGTGCTCCACCAAATCTGTTTAGCGCGAAGCCAACAGCGCCTGGCCGCGAGCCGCCGCTGCCTTGACTTGCGCCGGCGCGGTGCCGCCGATGTGGTCACGGGCGTTGACCGAGCCTTCCAGGGTCAGCACGGCAAATACGTCTTGCTCGATCTGATCACTGAATTTGCGCAGTTCTTCCAGGCTCATTTCAGCCAGGTCCTTGCCGCTTTCGACGCCGTACTTAACGGCATGGCCAACGATTTCGTGGCAGTCACGGAACGGCAGGCCACGACGTACCAGGTAGTCCGCCAGGTCAGTCGCGGTCGAGAAACCACGCAGGGCGGCTTCACGCATGATGGCGTGCTTGGGCTTGATCGCCGGGATCATGTCGGCAAAGGCACGCAGCGAATCGCGCAACGTATCGGCGGCGTCGAACAGCGGCTCTTTGTCTTCCTGGTTGTCCTTGTTGTAAGCCAGAGGCTGGCCCTTCATCAAGGTCAGCAAGCCCATCAAGGCACCGAACACGCGGCCGCTTTTGCCACGTACCAGCTCCGGGACGTCCGGGTTTTTCTTCTGGGGCATGATCGAGCTGCCGGTGCAGAAGCGATCCGGCAGATCGATAAACTGGAATTGGGCGCTGGTCCACAGCACCAGCTCTTCCGAGAAGCGCGACAAGTGCATCATCGCGATGCTGGCGGCGGAACAGAATTCAATGGCGAAGTCGCGATCCGACACGCTGTCCAGCGAGTTACCGCCAACCACATCGAAGCCCAGCAGTTTGCAGGTCAATTCACGATCGATGGGGTAAGTGGTGCCTGCCAGTGCTGCGCTGCCCAGTGGCATGCGGTTAAGGCGTTTGCGGCAATCCACGAGACGCTCGTAATCGCGGCTCAGCATCTCGAACCACGCCAGCATGTGGTGACCGAACGTCACAGGCTGTGCGGTCTGCAAGTGCGTGAAGCCCGGCATGATGGTTTCGGCTTCGCGCTCGGCCTGACCCAGCAAGCCCTGTTGCAGGCGAGTGATCTCGGACAGGATCAGATCGATCTCGTCACGCAGCCACAGGCGTATATCGGTTGCGACCTGGTCGTTACGGCTGCGACCGGTGTGCAACTTTTTGCCGGTGACGCCGATGCGGTCAGTCAGGCGCGCTTCGATGTTCATGTGTACGTCTTCCAGATCGACGCGCCAGTCGAAACTGCCGGCTTCGATCTCGGCCTGAATGGTATTCAGGCCATCAATGATGGTGTCGCGCTCGGCGTCGGTCAAAACGCCAACGTGGGCCAGCATCGTCGCGTGGGCGATGGAACCCATGATGTCGTGGCGATAAAGGCGTTGGTCAAAGGTGACGGAGGCCGTGAAGCGCGCGACGAAAGCGTCGACGGGTTCACTGAAGCGGCCGCCCCAGGACTGGTTGGTCTTGTCGGTGCTCATGGATTCGCTCGTGATCTGCTGAAAATGGCGTGCCCGCGGTAATCGCAGGGCGCCCGCGATAATAACAGGTTGCGGTTTTTTTATTCTTCGGCGGCTTGCCGCCTGCACTTGCAGCGTCGAGACTGGGGTCATGCGAAAGAACCTCCCGAATCAGCGCCCGCCCTCCGAGCCGGGCAAAGAATTTTTCCTTCCTGAACTGTGCCTGCCCCAGGCGCTGTTGGTATTGGTGCTGCTCGCCGAATTATTGGTGTTGGTGCTGGTATTGGTAGAGCCGATGCGGCCGACATTCGATTGGGTGCGGCTGGCCCTGATGTCGCTGTTTGTGCAATGGATTGTGCTGCTGTCAGCGGCGCTGTTATGCAGTCTGCGCCCATGGCTGGCACGCCTGCCTGCGGGGCTCGCCGGGTTGATCGGCTGTCTGCTGGTGGTGGCGCTGACCCTGTTGTGTACCGCTGTCACGGACATCTGCCAACTCACCGGGCGCTTGAGTCTGGGTGGGATGGTCGAGCGCTACATACGTTATGCGGTGATCGCGCTGATCATGTCGGCCTTGATGCTCCGTTATTTCTATCTGCAGAGTCAGTGGCGCAAGCAGCAGCAAGGCGAGCTGCGGGCCCGTATTGAATCCCTGCAAGCGCGCATCCGCCCGCACTTTCTATTCAACACCCTGAACAGCATCGCCAGCCTCGTGGCGACCAGTCCGGCCAAGGCCGAGCAGGCGGTGCTGGATCTTTCCGATCTTTTTCGCGCCAGTCTGGCCAAGCCCGGAAGCCTGGTGACCTGGCGCGACGAGGTTGAATTGGCGAAACGATATTTATCGATTGAGCAATATCGTCTCGGCGAGCGTCTACAGTTGGACTGGGTGATCAGTGGAATTCCAGACGACCTGCCAATTCCCCAGCTAACCTTGCAGCCATTACTGGAAAACGCCTTGCTTTATGGCATCGCACCTCGGGTCGAAGGTGGTGTCGTAAAAGTTGAGGCGGACTATGAAGGGGGTGAATTCATATTGTGCGTAAGTAATCCCTACGATGAAGTTGCCAGTCGGCAGACTTCCAACGGCACTCAACAGGCCCTGGTAAATATCGGTGCGCGTATTACGGCACTTTTTGGTCCGCACGCCAGTCTGAGCGTGGAGCGCCGTGACGGTCGTCACTACACCTGTCTACGCTATCCTTGTGCGAGACTCACGCAGGAAGCCAGAGCTATATGAATGTCCTGATCGTTGATGACGAACCCCTGGCCCGCGAACGCCTGAGCCGAATGGTCAGTGAAATCGAGGGCTATCGGGTTTTGGAACCCAGTGCGTCCAATGGCGAAGAAGCCTTGGCCCTGATCGAAAGCCACAAGCCGGATATCGTTTTGCTGGATATCCGCATGCCAGGCCTGGATGGCCTGCAAGTCGCTGCCAGATTGTGTGAGCGGGAGACTCCGCCCGCTGTCGTCTTTTGCACGGCACACGACGAATTTGCCCTTGAGGCGTTTCAGGTCAGTGCGGTTGGCTACCTGGTCAAACCCGTGCGCCCTGAACATCTGATTGAGGCCTTGAGAAAAGCTGAGCGTCCGAACCGTGTGCAGCTGGCGGCATTGACCCGTCCTGCGGCGGAAAGCGGCAACGGCCCACGCAGCCACATTAGCGCCCGTACTCGTAAAGGCATCGAATTGATCCCGCTGGATCAGGTGATTTTCTTCATCGCCGATCACAAGTACGTCACCCTGCGTCATGAAGGTGGTGAGGTATTGCTCGACGAGCCACTCAAGGCGCTTGAGGATGAGTTCGGTGATCGCTTTGTGCGCATCCACCGCAACGCGCTGGTGGCACGCGAGCGCATCGAACGTTTGCAGCGCACGCCGCTGGGGCATTTCCAGCTGTTCCTGCGAGGCCTCAATGGCGACGCGTTGATTGTCAGCCGCCGGCACGTTGCCGGGGTGCGCAAGATGATGCAGCAGTTGTAGGCTGCACTAGAACTGTAGGAGTGAGCTTGCTCGCGATAAGGTCGGAACGACCTTCATGCTCTTTGCGCCTGCTTCGCAGCCGATCGCGAGCAAGCTCGCTCCTACAGGTCCTCGGCATATCCGTAGATTTGAATTGAAATTCTGACTGTAGGAGCTCACGAGCAACGCGAGGCCGCGATAGCGGTCTGCCTGACACACCGCAATCGCGGCCTCGCGTTGCTCGTGCGCTCCTACAGGTTCTCGTTCGCTGATCTGGGTCATAACTCCCGCCACACAGCACTGAGCCGTTTTGCCTGAACTGTTATTATCCGTCGCAATTATTCTGTCAGTACGGATTGATCCATGTCCTCTCGCGAAATTCGCATCGCCACCCGTCAAAGTGCGCTGGCTCTATGGCAAGCCGAATACGTCAAGGCCCGGCTGGAACAGGCTCATCCGGGGTTGTTTGTCACGCTGGTGCCCATGGTCAGTCGCGGTGACAAGCTGCTCGACTCGCCACTGTCGAAAATCGGCGGCAAGGGGCTTTTCGTCAAGGAGCTGGAAACGGCCTTGCTCGAAGACCGCGCAGACATCGCTGTGCACTCCATGAAAGACGTGCCCATGGACTTCCCCCAAGGGTTGGGCCTGTTCTGCATCTGTGAGCGCGAAGATCCTCGGGATGCTTTCGTCTCCAATACCTTTGCCAGCCTTGAAGCCTTGCCCGCCGGCAGCGTCGTCGGGACTTCCAGCCTGCGCCGTCAGGCTCAACTCCTCGCCCGCCGCCCGGATCTGAAAATTCATTTCCTGCGCGGCAACGTCAACACCCGTCTGGCCAAGCTCGATGCTGGCGAATACGACGCGATCATCCTGGCTGCGGCCGGCCTGATTCGTCTGGGTTTCGAAGATCGCATCACCTCCAGCATCAGCGTCGACGACAGTCTGCCCGCGGGTGGTCAAGGCGCGGTGGGCATCGAGTGCCGTAGCGTCGATGCGGAAATTCACGCTCTACTCGCGCCGTTGCATCACGACGACACAGCCACTCGCGTCACCGCCGAACGCTCCCTGAACAAACACCTTAATGGCGGCTGCCAGGTGCCTATCGCCTGTTATGCCGTGCTCGAAGGCGAGCAGATCTGGCTGCGTGGATTGGTCGGCGACCCCTCCGGGGCTGTGCTACTGCACGCTGATGCCCGAGCGCCGCTGGCCGATGCGCAGGCGTTGGGTGTGCAGGTCGCCGAAGCGTTGCTGGATCAAGGGGCTGCAGACATTCTCAAAGCGGTCTATGGCGAGGCCGAAAGGGAATGAGCCCTTGGCGCCTGCTGCTGACGCGTCCTGCCGAGGAGTCGGCGCTGCTGGCTTCGACGCTGGCCGACGCCGGTGTTTTCAGTAGCAGCCTGCCGTTGCTTGAAATCGAGCCGTTACCTGTGACCAATGCGCAGCGTTCTCTGCTGGCGAATCTCGATCAGTACGACGCAGTCATCGTGGTCAGTAAACCCGCCGGGCGACTGGGTTTGAAACTGATCGGTGAGCAATGGCCCCATGCGCCGATCCAGCCATGGTTCACGGTGGGTGCGGGCACTGCGCAAGTCCTTCAGGACTACGGCCTGGATGTCAGTTGGCCCGAGCAAGGCGATGACAGCGAAGCCTTGCTTGACCTGCCCCGCCTGCAACAAGCCATCGCGTTACCCGGCACACGCGTGTTAATCATGCGTGGCGAGGAAGGCCGCGAGCTGTTGGCCGAGCGTTTACGCGGTCAGGGTGCTAGTGTCGATTACCTTGAGCTGTATAAGCGTAAGCTGCCTCATTACCCGGTTTCGACGCTGATACAACGCATCGAGGCGGAACGCCTGAACGCGCTGGTGGTCAGCAGTGGGCAGGGTTTTGAACACCTGCGGCAGTTGGCGGGCGATGTCTGGCCGCAGCTGTCGCGTTTGACTTTATTCGTGCCAAGCCCGCGTGTAGCCCAATTGGCCCGCGAGGCTGGAGCTCGAACAGTTGTGAATTGCCGTGGCGCCAGCGCCGCGGCTTTGCTGGCAGCGTTACGGGAACAACCCGGACCTGCCCTTCAGGCGTATTGATTGACTGACTGTCTTTCACCGATAACGCCCAAATGCAAAGGATGGATACGTGAGCGAAACAGCCTTGCCCAAAGATGATTCCGAAGCCGTGCTGACGGCACCGACACCCGATCCGCTGCGGCCTGAGCGCCCTGCGAGTCGCAGCAGCGGCCTGGTAATACTGGCTTTGTTGTTTGGCGTGGCGGGCATTGGCGTTGCCGGCTGGGGCGTTTGGCAACTGCGTGCCGTCCAGGCCAGCCATATGCAGCAACGCACAGAGATGCAGGACATCGCTGCGCAAACCCTTACGTTGCAGCACAACGAAAAACAGCTCTCGGAGCGACTGGCGCAATTGCCACCTGCCGATGAGCTTGAAGATCGTCGTCGCCTCGTGGCGCAGCTGCAAGGTGATCAACAGCGTCTGAGCCAGCGTCTGGAAACCGTGCTGGGTTCCAGCCGCAAGGACTGGAGGCTGGCTGAGGCTGAGCATCTTTTGCGTCTGGCGAGTCTGCGGCTGTCGGCGCTGCAGGACATCAACAGCGCTCAAGCGTTGGTCCAGGGCGCTGATGAAATTCTTCGTGAACAGGACGATCCAGGTTCTTTCGCCGCCCGTGATCAACTGGCCAAGAGTCTCGCCTCGTTGCGCAGCGTTGATCAGCCGGATCGCACCGGGTTGTTTCTGCAATTGGCGGCTATGCGCGACCAGGTTTCGCAGCTCAACGAGCTGGCCCCTGAGTACAAGGACAAGGGCGAATCCCTGCTGGGCCTGACCACGGGCAATTCCGAAAATAGCCATTGGGCCCAGTGGTGGGATCAGGTTTCGCATTACATCCGCATTGATTTCAACGCCGACAAGAATGTTCGGCCTCTGCTGGCCGGGCAGAGCCTGACCCAAGTGCGACTGGCATTGAGCCTCGCGCTGGAGCAGGCGCAATGGGCGGCCTTGAACGGCCAGCCGCAGGTCTATGCCAGCGCCCTGGCGCAAGCCAAGGACGTATTGCGCACCAACTTCAATCAGGACAACGCGCAGAGCAAAATGCTCAGCGAGCGTCTGGATGTGCTCTCGCAACAGCCTGTTTCAGTCATGACGCCAGACCTGGCCCAAAGCCTGAGCGCCGTTCAGGCTTACCTGGAGCGCCGTCACGCTTCCCCTGATGCATCCGGCAAAGCGGCACAGCCTGCCGAAGCGTTACAGGGGACTAGCCCATGAAGCGTATCTATCTGCTGCTACTGATCGCGATTGCTGTCGCAGCGGTCATTGGTGTCGCGATTGCTGAGCACTCCGGTTATGTGCTGATCTCGTATCAGAACTTCCGCTATGAATCGAGCCTCTGGGCTGCGTTGGGTTTGTTGCTGCTCATCTGGCTGGTGATCTTTGTGGTCCGGCTGCTGATCAGACTGCTGACCGCATCCAGTGGTGTGGTCAATCCCTGGTCACGCCGCAACCGCAGCCGTCGTGTGCAGGTTGCCATCGAGCAGGGCCAGATGGATCTTGCCGAAGGTCGCTGGTCCAGCGCCCAACGGCATCTACACCGTGCCGCAGAAGCAGAGCCTCAGCCGTTGCTGTATTACCTCGGCGCTGCCCGTGCAGCCAACGAGCAAGGCCATTACGACGAGAGCGACAACTTGCTGGAGCGAGCGCTGGAACGTCAGCCTCAGGCCGAGCTGGCGATTGCACTGAGCCACGCGCAATTGCAGCAGGATCGCGGTGACAATGATGGAGCCCTGAGCACGCTGCAAGCCATGCAAGCGCGCCATCCGCATAACGCGCAGATCCTTCGTCAACTGCAACGTGTGTATCGTCAACGCGGCGAGTGGTCGGCGCTGATCAAACTGATGCCCGAGCTGCGCAAGGACAAGGTCCTGCCGCCACAGGAACTGGCCGAGCTGGAACGCCGCGCCTGGGGTGAAAACCTGACCCTGGCCGCTTACCGCGAGCAGGACGGTGAAGACACCGCTGGCGGTCTGCCTGCGCTGGATCTGACCTGGAATGGTCTGTCCTCGGCGCAGCGTCAGGAGCCGCAACTGGTCCTGGCCTACGCTGAGCAGCTGCGTCGGCTCGGCGCTGACGCTAAGGCTGAAGAAGCGCTGCGGCAAGCGCTCAAGCGTGACTACAACAGCCACCTGGCGCGTCTGTATGGCTTGGTGCGCGGCACTGATCCAGCGAAGCAGTTGCAAACCGCTGAAGGCTGGCTCAAGCATCATCCCGAAGATCCCAGCCTGTTGCTGACCCTTGGCCGTTTGTGTCTTCAGAGCAGTCTGTGGGGCAAGGCGCGGGATTATCTGGAAAGCAGCCTGCGTTTTCAGCGCAATCCTGAAACCTGCGCCGAGCTGGCACGTTTGCTCGCTCAGTTGGGGGAAACCGAGCGCAGTAATCAGTTATTCCAGGAAGGATTGGGCCTGTTGGACGAGCGCCTCCTGGCGCGACCGCTACCTGCGTTGGCGGGGTGACGTTCAGGTGAGTTGTCTGGATATCGCACAGTATTTCTATGGGAGCGAGCTCGCTCGCGAAGGTCGATCAGCCGATGAATCTGCGGCGGTTGTATCACAGTCTTCGCGAGCAAGCTCTCTCCCACAAATGCTACGCCGGGCACCTGCTGGCGACCTCGATTTCAATTGATTTGTAGGAAATTTCCTGCATATCCAGTTTCCGCAGTTCTTTTCTTTCAAGCCGGATTCCGAAAGCCCTACCTCCGAGTCGCCAAAGCCCGTGAGACGCGACGAAATATCCTCATGGCTGCGCCTTGTAAGGGCTGGGGGCTTTCCTCTACCGTAACCGCCTTCGTTTCTTGTTACGGAATTGCCATGCATCTGGCCCGCACGCGCTCCCTGTTTTTCCTGGCGTTTATCGCATGTGCATCGATCATCGGTTCGGTTGTTTATTTGCAGCGTGTAATCGGCCTGACGCCTTGCCTGCTGTGCTGGTTGCAGCGCTGCGCACTGATCGCCAGCGGCGCTCTCAGTCTGATCGCAACCCTGCAGGCTCCAGGCAAATCTGGCAGCCGCTGGTACGCCTCCCTGATTCTTTTGATAGCGCTGGCAGGTGCCGCGATGGCGGGCGGTCAGGTCTGGTTACAGACCGCTACGCCTGATGAGGTGATTCCGGTCATTGCCTGGTTCGAGCGGCTGTTTGAGCTGCTTGCGCTGAGCGGCCTGGTGGATCGTCTGCTCAGCGACGCTACCTTTTGTGCAGAAATTACCTGGTCATTGTTCGGCATCAGTCTGCCGGAATGGAGCCTGCTGGCTTTCGTTGGTCTGGCAATGGTCGCGCTATACGCCCTTTACAGAGCATTTGCCTGCTGGCCGACCGCCGAAAGTCGGGCCGGGGATTAAACACTTGTATGAACTTTCTCTCCTGCGTACCTTGATGGCCTAGTCCTGCGGGCATAATCTGGCCCGTAAGCGTAATTGGAAATATGCATCATCTGCTATTCATCAAGCCTGTTGCCCTCCATGCGGACGGGACTTTTTCCAGGTTTGGGCAGGCTGCATGCCCCTGAAGGGAAGAGAGAAGATCATGTTGGAAAGCTGTCAGAATGCTCAGGAACGCTGGGGTGGGGTCAATAAGCTGATCGACCGCTGGTTGCAGGATCGCCTTGAACTGGTTCGCGTCTACGATGCTCTGGGTGATACGCCCGAAGCGTTGGCGGCCGACCGTGAAGGCCTGCAGAAATTTTGTGAGGTTCTGGTCGATTACGTTTCGGCTGGGCACTTCGAAATTTACGAACAACTCAACAGCGAAGCCAAAGCGTTCAACGATGAGCGCGGCCTTGAGCTTGCCGATACCATCTACCCTCGATTGAAAGTGATCACCGAGTCCGCATTGGCCTTCAACGACCGATGCGACAAAGGCGATTGCTCTGACTGCACGGTCGTAGCAGCTGAATTCAAGAAGCTCGGCGGACTGCTGCATGAGCGCTTCGAGCTTGAAGACTGCCTGATCGAAGTGCTGCACAACTCCCACAAAGAAGATGTAGCCGCTCAGGCTTGATCACCCACACTATGGGTTTTTTCAGGCATCCCACGGTCCCGTGGGAGCGCCCGAGCAGTACGAGGCCGCGATGGCGGTGTGTCGGACACACCCCATCGCTGGCCTCGTAACCTTGACCTCTTACAGACCTACAAACTCCTTGTAACCACTGACCACCACGTACACCGCGAAGTACGCGAAGATCAGCGCTGACCCTATGTACGTGTACCTCATCAGGCGCTCGCCGATGAGCCGACCACCCTGATACGCCACCGCACATAACGAAATGGACCACAGCACGCCGGCCGTGAAGAAGCCCGACAGAAACAGTCCGGCAGTTGCCAGGTCGTTGCCCTGCCGCGCGATGATCGCGCCACCTACCGCCGCGAACCACAGGATCGCACTGGGAGAAGACATCGCCAGCATGATGCCTTTGGAGAACAAGGCCACTCTGGTTTTACCCCATTGCTCGCCCGCCCCCTGCAAATCCCCGGCGGGTCTGAACGCACTGAGCAGCATTTTCACGCTCAGGTAGCACAGCACCAGCGAGCCGCCGATCCACAGCACCCAGCGCACCGCTTCGAACTGTAGCAGCACAGCCATGCCCAGCATCGCCAGTACGGCGTAGACCAAATCTCCCACGCAGGTGCCCAGCCCCAGCCATACCCCTTGAGTAAAGCCGCGTTGCATCGCGATATTGATCATCGCCATGTTGGCCAGACCGATCTCCAGGCACAACGACAGGCTGAGCAGGAAGCCGTTATTGAATTCCATTGGGTGTGTTCCGTGCGGCCATGAAGACAAGAATGCGCGCCACTTTAAGCAGGCGTTGAACCGTTCGCAAGGTACCGCACGAGTTGTAGGAGCTGCCGAAGGCTGCGAACCGCGGAGTAACAGGCATATTGCTTTCGCAGCCTTCGGCAGCTCCTACAGGAACATCTGCAGCCGCTTCAGGTACTCGCCGGCCGATACTGCAATGCCTCCGCCACATGGCTTCTGTTGATGGCCTCGACTCCTTCCAGATCCGCCAGAGTTCTCGCCACTTTGAGCAAGCGATGGGCCGAGCGCAGGGACAGGGTCAAGCGTTCGCAGGCGGTTTCCAGCCAGGCTTCATCGGCGCTAGACAGCGCACAATGGCGACGCAAGGCGGGTAAATCGAGGAAGGCATTGGCACAACCCTGGCGTTGGTTCTGTATATCCCGAGCCTGTGCAACCAGAACGGCGGCGCTTGCGGTGGTATCACCGCTCTGAGCGCCTGGATTGAGAGCGGTGGCTTCCCGGGCGACGGTCAAATGCAGGTCGATCCGATCCAGTAGCGGTCCGGACAGTTTGTTGCGGTAGCGCTGGATCTGGTCGGTGGAGCAGCGGCAGCGCCCGGTGGGCTCACCGAAATAGCCACACGGGCAGGGATTCATCGCCGCGACCAGCTGAAAGCGCGCCGGGAACCGGACCCGATCTCGCGCCCGGGAAATCACGATATGCCCCGATTCCATCGGCTCGCGAAGCACCTCCAGCACTCGGCGATCAAACTCCGGCAACTCATCCAGGAATAAAACCCCGTGGTGGGCGAGGGTGATTTCACCAGGCTGTGGGCGACTGCCACCGCCCACCAGCGCCGGGCCTGACGCCGAGTGATGCGGTTGGCGAAACGGTCGCTGCGGCCAGCTGCTAAGCGGAACCTGGCTGGCGACCGACTGAATCGCGGCCACTTCAAGCGCCTCGTATTCGTCCAGCGGCGGCAACAACCCTGGCAATCGGCTGGCAAGCAGGGTTTTACCGGTTCCCGGTGGTCCACTGAACAACAGGTTATGCGCACCTGCCGCGGCAACGATCAACGCCCGCTTGGCAGCCGTCTGCCCCTGGACTTCACTCAAGTCCGGGTAAGGTTTGGCTTGATGCAAAAGTCCGCTGGCTTGGTATGGTGCGATTGGCGTCTGGCCATTGAAGTGGGCGACCAGCTCCAGAAGATGATTGACCGCAATCACTCGCAAACCGGAAGCCAGGCAAGCCTCCTCGGCATTGACCGCCGGGATTATCATCGTGCGCTCGGCCGCCCGGGCCGCCAATGCTGCGGGTAACACCCCTTGAATCGGCCGGATCGCCCCGGACAGCGCCAACTCCCCCAGACACTCCACATCCTGCAATGCCACCAGCGGGATTTGACCGCTAGCCGCCAGCAGGCCCAGCGCAATCGCCAGATCAAAACGCCCGCCGTCCTTAGGCAAATCCGCGGGGGCGAGATTTACAGGTCAATTCCTGGGTATGGACATCACAAGTGCAATTGACCATATGGACATCGATAAAGCGCACATCAATTAATCAACAAAGCCTCAGACATCACTCCTCTTACCACCTAGGCGGGGAATTGCGGAAATGCCTAAGTCCCAGCAGTTTGCTCCAGAGGGAAGCAGCGTCAACAGGTGGGACTGTGAGAGATGCCGAAAAAGGGTTTTGTCTGAGACGAGTCGATGCAACCCCCAATAGTGGCTCCATCGGAAATCCTGGTGAAAAGCCGGTGTTTCGAGTGAGCCTCGATAGGCCTCGTTGAAGATTAGGGAGAGCGGGGAGGGCGCTGGAGCTGGAATCGATAGTTGGGACGTTATCATCATTAGCAGTAAAGTGAGAGGAAAATCCAGCGAAAAACTCTGCATGGTTATGTATTTATAAAAAAAATACAAGATTGACGAAAAAGAATACGCAAGTAAAATGACAATACTTTTCAATAGGCGAAAAAAAGCCTCCATGAGTCGAGGATGCATTAATCCTACGGCAAGGATACGGCTTTGTCAATATATGGCTAAATATTCAAATTCACGGGCCTTCGTTGAGCTCATCACCTTGTCCCTCCTGCACATCACCGTGTCGTCACGGGAAGTGAGCTACGGACTTCCGTTTAGCCACGACAAGCGACGTCAAGATAACTATGTAGTGAAAGGGTTTCCCATACTCCGGTGGGCAACAGGGGCATTATGGGATGAGGCAAATATATGGCTTGCAGGAATTGCACAGAGCATTCCAATAAAAGACATTAATATAAAAACGATAAGGTCACTTGCTTATGCTCTGCTGACATTTATGAGGTTTGTCGAGCTTGAAGGTCGAGCGTGGAACTATCTTCCTATGATTCCTGCAGAGAGAACAATAAATAGATACAGGAAGCATCTGGTGGATGCGCGAGACAATAATGAGATTGCAGCATCGACTGCCTCAGCAAAAATGTCAGTTGCGATCCGACTATTTCGATGGGCTCAAAATAGCGAAATTATTAGCGCCGTACCTTTTGAGGTTACGACTAAAAAAGTCATTAAGGTTCCCGATCGATATGGCCGAGATATGGCGATAAGCGTTGACTTCTCGAATCTATCCATTCCTAACCGGAGGGCGTCAGTCGATCGTGTTGAAGGTGGACTGATGCCTATATCCCCTGAGTATCAAGATCAGTTACTTGAGTTCGCGAATGAGAAACTTAGCCGCGAACTATATCTAATGCTTAGAATCGCGTTCGAGTCCGGGTTGCGCATAGAGTCCATATGCGACCTGAAACTCAACTCTATAAACTGGGCTGTGATGGATCATTCCGAGCCAAGTATTTATTGGTTGCACGTAGGGCCCAACGTAGACGGCGCGCCAGTGACAACTAAGTATGGGGTAAGCGGGGCTGTTATGATTGGGGCTGATCTTCTCCAAGACCTTAAAGAGTATTGCCTGAGCACTCGGAGACTTTTGAGGGAGGGAAAGGCGCCTCCAGAGAATCGCTCGTTGCTATTCATCACTTCTATGGGAAATCCCTATGTCCGACGAGAAGGCGTGGATGGGAGCGCTGTGAATTCCATTGTGTATGACATGAAAGCTAAAGCCGTAGCATCAGGCTTATCCTTTGATGACTTTCATTTCCATCGCGCGCGCGCAACATTTGGCGTATCAATAGTACAGTGCGGTATAGACTGCGGAATGCCTTTGTCTGACGTAATTGTTTTTGCACGAGACTGCATGTTGCATAAAGATGTGGAGACTACTCTGTTGTACGTCAAGTTTTTGCAGAACTCGAAAATTAAAGCCAAGTACGCGAATGAGTACACTAAAGCTATCTTGGGGGCGCATGGCGAGCGCCATAAATGAGTGATGAACTAACTTTCGACAGCGTGACCTATGGTGAGGGACGTATCCCGCTTACCCTCAGGCCATGCCTATATGTTAATGGTGCAGGTTGTCACGCAAAAAAATTCAGCAAAAGTCAACATGCGCAATTATTTGGAAGTCCCGTAGGGGCACGCCGACCTCTTGTGTACGCTCTGCACTCTATACTAAATGGGATCGTCTCTTCGGGTCAGAGCCCCGCCACACTTAGGCTTGGTGTTGGTCGTGTTCGAGACTTTTATAAATACTGTGATAGTTATGGGCTAAACCCCACCATGGAGAATGCCTGTGTTCTCTACTGCGGGTGGGTCAAATCCATCTATAAAAAAATCAATGACGATGATATTAAAGAGAGCGGTTGTTACGGGGCCGCAAGCAGCATGGCAACACTGCTAGGTGTTGCGACAGATCTTGGGCGGGATTATTTTGTACTAAGGGCAAATCTCAGGGCACCTATGAAGAGCAATAAGTTCCCTAAGATAGACAAGCAAAGCCTTCGAGATGCCAAGCGTTTCATCGCAGATCTCATGGACATTCGTGATTGCTTGGGAGTGGATGCTTTTAAGAGTCCTTTACCCACCACACTAAAGTTTTCCGATGGTGCAACTGTAGACTTGTATAGTGGACTAACACAGCACGAAAAGCTCCAGCCTCATAAACTCGCAAACACCAGCCTAAAAGCGCGCTACGCTGTATACAACATCCGGGCTGAGTTGGAACTATTTATTTTTATAAGCCAAACCTCAATGAACTTGTCAGACGCCGCAAATCTTGAGGATCAAGATCTTAAATATTATGACGTCGGGGATTGTTTTGAAGCGCGCGCCTATAAGGGTAGAAAAAAAGGCGAAGTTATCTTTACCGCTTATCGCGAGTATAAACCCTATTTCCTAGAGTTTCTTGATTTCAAAAAAGAGTTGTGTGTCGGCAGCTTCACAACCAAAGTTTTCGGAAAGCTCCCTCAGCCGGGAAGAGCTGTTAGCGATAACCCGAACCCTAGGGCATTAATAAAACTAATGAAAAACCTCGGACGGCCAATGGTCGTCGCCACAGTTCTCAGAAGAACTAGGCAAAACTGGTTAGCCCGCAGAGCTGGGAATCCATCCGTCGCAGCGGAGATTGGTCAGCATGACACGTCAACGTTTCTCAGGGCCTACTCTAGACCGCATCATCAAACGGCTTCTACGGAGTGGACTAATTACTTCAGAAACCATGCGCAGGCGAAGAGGGCTGCCTTCGACGGCCACTGCAATGGCACACCTGCTCCGATTGAGGGTTTACCAAAGGCGATAGATAAACCTAACTGCGCGAATCAAAATCTATGCATTTTCTGCCTCAATTATAAAGGTATAAAAACATATTCCTATATATGGTCATTGATTTCTTATCGGATGTTGCGAGAGCGCGAAAAATTGTTGGTGTTGAAGGGTAATGGTGACGTATCAGGTCTGGACTCAACTCTAGACCGCATTGAGAAAATAGTATCTGCATTCGAGGCTGCAGGTAAGAAGTGCGCTTCCTGGCTCGCAAAAGCAGTTCAACAGGTCAGAGCCGGTAATTATCATCCTCGGTGGAGTGGGTTCATTCAAATAATAGAGGTGTCCAGCCTATGAGCTCCATGCATCAACAATACCTTGACGAGCTAGAGGTTCTGCTAGGTCTCGAATCGTCTATAACCTTTCCCTTGCCAGATAATTATCCAATTTTGGTAGAAAAATATAAAAATGGTAATATTAAAAAAGTTTTAGTCACATATGGCCAAGGAAAATGGGATTTTTCGAGCGTTGCTGGGGGAATTCATAATCTGTATTTCTATAAGGTCTCAAATTTGGCCAAAGGATACATTTCTGTTGAAGGCTGGAAAGCGTTCAAGATGGTTATGGCTTATTTGTGGATCAAAGTAGGAGAAAAACTATCTCCTGCCACATATTTCTATTACTACAAGCAATTCCGTGGCCTGTTTGTGTTGTGTACTGCGCACGGCGCTGATGTGCTGCAGGCCCCCCTTACCGAAGAGCAATCATTAAATATCTTTAGTCAGCACCGTCGGCCAGAGGTTGTTCTTCGGCTGGTGACGATTCTATACATAAGTAGAAAAAGCCTCGGGTTCCATTTTTTGTCGCCTTGGGAGGTGGGCCTCGTGCAGAGAATGTTAATGCCGGTTGAGTCTCGACAGACTCCCTGCATTCCTTGGCGAATCTGGGAATATCAAAAAGATCGTCTTCATGAATTCATGAGCGACTTCATCTCTGCCTCGGATAGGATTGTCCGACTCACTGACCGTCTAATAAAGTTGTATAAGGAATCTGATTACAGTAGGAAGCGGGTTAAAGGCCGGGTTACTAGCGATACTCATAATGTAAATCCTTTAGGCAAAGAAAGCCAAAATTTTCTCACTTTTCATCACTACTCGGATTTTTTCTTGCTTTCACCGCTGCTTAAAAAATGGATGGTGCCGTCAGGGCGAAGCCTGGAAACTATCATCTCGCAAGATGGGGCTCGAATCTTCTCATCGTATCTCAGCGCTGTGAGTTTTGTTGGAGTTGTTTATCTCGCAAATCATTCCGGCATGCGCAGAGGAGAGCTGGAGAAGCTCAGGGCAAATTGTTTTGTTCGCGATGATGATGATGTATTTGGAGAAATTTATTTTCTTCAGAGTGGTACGTCCAAGACGATTAATGATCCGGATGCACTGTGGGTGACTAATGATTTCAGTGGCAAGGTCGTAGAGGCTTTGAAAATTGTATCTTCGGTACGCATTGAGTGTGCGAAGATTTTTAATCGAGGCGATGTGACTAATGCGGATATTGATAACCCTTTGTTGTATTTGAGAGCTTACGAACCTTGGGGGCGCGCTAGGGGGGAGGCTTTAGATAAGAGCGTCGACCTTCTCAAGGCTATAAATTACTCAGGATGGAAAGCTGTATGTCCCAATCTTTATGATTTAGATACCATAACCATTACCCATGATGATTTCTTGGTTGCTAAGAAGTATACTCCAACATTAGATGTCAATGAGTATGCTGTTGGTAAGGTATGGCCATTTGCATTGCATCAGCTACGGCGCACGTTGCTTATCGATGGAACGGAAAGTGGAGTGAGCCGCGAATCGAGCCAATATCAGGCAAAGCACCGATCTCGCACATCAACTGGCTATTATATTTCGCATTTCCAAAGCAATATCAGTTCCGAGATGCGTAAAGGGTATTTTGCCGAAATTGTAGCAAGTTTAGGTCGATCTGCAATTGCTCTCAAAGCTGATAACTTCGTTTCGGTCTATGGTGATGGCCACAAAAGTAAGTTAATTGAGTTCGTAGATGTTTCCGACATAAAAAAACTTGGAGGCATGACGGAGGATAGCTCGTTTGCTATTCGTGAGACATTTTTCGGTATTTGCTTGAAGAGAGGCTTTTGCTCTTCAGGAGGTATTAGTTATATGGGTGACTGCGGTTCCTGTGCGGAAGGCTTGGGAGATATACGCAAAATCCCAATACTTATTGTACTGAAGGAAGACCTTGAGTCTCGGCTTCTCGATCTCAAGGGCGGTGATCTGGACTACATTTCTATTAAACTGCAAATAGAAGCGATTGAATTTGCGCTCAATGTTTTAAGGAAAAAAAATTGAAAGCTAATGCTGAAACTGATTTCCGGAACGCGTTTGAACGGCTTAAGACTGGCGATACCATAGTACTTCCTAAAAACTCCGCAGTAACCCAGAACAACGTTGCCAGGGAGGCCGGTAGAGATCCATCCGCCTTGAGGAAGTCTCGATACCCGAAGCTAATCAGTGATATTCAACTTTGGATAGCTGCAGGGGCGGAGATTCCAAGAGCGACGCGGGATATGCCAGTTGCCCAGCTTCGCTCCAAGCTTGAAGACGTCATGCATGAGGCGGAAAAACTTCGTGAAGAGCGTGACTTGGTGCTTTCTAAGCTCCTGGTGGCAAACGACCGGATTCTCCTTTTGACGTCAAAAATCAAGGAGGATAGCGAACCTGGTAAAGGCCCTGCGCCGATCGTATTTACGTAATAGCCAGCGTTCGAGTGGCCCGGCTTTTCTAGCGGGTCTGTCCGTAAGCCACCGAAATTTTGACAACCATGGGGATAATTCCATGCGTGTCCAACGGGTGTGATCGAGCCCCACAGATAGGGCGAGCGTTAATAAACAGTGCACATACCTGTTCTGTATCGAGAAAGGGTGCTGGGCAATCTAGCGATTGCTTTTGGGAGCAGTGTGGTCAGCAGCATGTACCCAACGTGAGGAATCTCGGATTAGGAAAGTTTATGCGCTTGGCAGCAGCGTCATTTTCATGGGGAGTTGGCGGCGGGTTTGGTTGGCGCGGGTGCATGGCGCACAAACCACAGCGGGCTTTCATCCTGTAGGTAAGGGGCTCGTCGTGCAGGTTCTAAGAGTTCCAATGACGCCGGACAGTTGTACGGGGGATTCCTAGCTCTCTCGCGGCTTCGGACGGGTTTTTTCCTTCGGATCGAAGCCGGTGAATTTCCGATATGACTTTTTCATTGCGGGGCTTGCCCCGCGATCGCTTGAGTAGGACACCTTCCGCCATCTCACTGGTTATTAGATCGATCCCACCTGATGATCCGAACCTGTCCAGGCACGCTGTCGTTGAGTCAATCACCGATTTGATCGAAGCATTTTCCTGCAAGCTGACACACAAGATTACGAACGCTGGCAGTTCGAAATCCAGCGCCTGAGAGAGCTCTGCAAGCTTGTCCAAGGTCACGCCGGTCTGCGCCCGCTCTAACTCGCCAATCGTACGACGTGCCGTTGTATCGGACAGGCGCGCGTAACCGCCACCCTGAAGCTGGCGGAGGGCTCTAATGACTGCAGCGACCTCAAATTTTAGCGACATAGGTGCCTAAAAAGTGAGGATAAAGCCATAGGTATGCATGGCAAATAAACGCCGTATATTGTAATTATCGGCCATTGAGCTTTATGATGACGAAAGACCATCCCCGAATCGGGATTAAAATATGCTCTGCGGTCGTTGGTGAGTGCTCAGCTATGTGCGGTGCGCGTAATTTCAATTAAAGGTTAAACCGACTCTTAAAAGATGAAAGCACTCATTTTGTCCGACCTGCATATCGAGTTTGAGCCCTTCCATCTCTCAGTCATGGAGGTAGACGTGGTCATCCTCGCCGGTGATATCCACAAAGGGGTAAGAGGCGTTCAGTGGGCGAACCGGGCGTTCTCGGTACCCGTGATCTATGTGGCTGGTAACCATGAATTCTATTCCGGCCATATCGATTACACGTTGGAGAAAATGCGGGCAGCGTCAGATACCCATGTTCACGTGCTTGATCGAGATACCTTTGTCTTCGAGGGATACCGATTTCTAGGGGCGACCTGCTGGACTGACTTCACATCGTCAGGGGACATGAGTTCGGCAATGGCGATGGCCCGGAATTCTATGAATGATTTCAGGGTTATCAGAGCTGGTGCGGGTTACCGAAAACTGCGGCCAGATGACTTGGTCACGCGCAACCACCTGGCACGTGATTGGCTGTCCTCCCGGCTGGATGCACCGTTCGAAGGTAAAACGATCGTCATCGGTCACCATTGCCCAATCCCTGAGGTAGCTGGAGACAATGAGGAAGGGCATTTGAGCGCGAGCTACACCAATAGGTGGCACTCACTGGTCAGCAGGAGTGATGCGTGGATTTTTGGCCATACCCATTGCGCGATTGACCAGACGATGGGCAGGTGTCGGCTCGTATCGAATCCAAAAGGATACCCCGGCGAACCGACGGGATTTGACCCCATGAAAATTATTGAGATTTAACCTGTTGGACGGAGATGAGAAGGTGGGTGTCTTGAAGACTTCCCGTGATTTTTTGACACGAATTCAAGCTGCTCAATCAATCGATTGGGGCGTTGTAGTGGATGGGTACCTCGTCAATGCAGCGGCTGTTGGGCGGGTGTACGCGGCGTCCTTGTATTTCGACCATTCCCAGAAAATTGCGGACGGGGAAACGGTCGTGACACCCCCTGTCACAACGGTCTATCAGCGGCAAGGATTTACTCTCCTGAGAAGCTTCAACGGTTCAGATCACTACGTGGTTGTAAGTCAATTCATGGGGGATGCGTGATGGACACTTCGGAGCTTGAGATGCCCAGTGTCATTCTGCACGCGACGCAGTTCACCTTCACCGTTGGCGTTACCGCTTTTTTGTACCAGCCAAAGGCATGGGGCTTCAGTTTAGTAGGCATCGTTTATCGCGACTGGAAGGACAGACTCCGAAGCGGTCGACTTATCAGGACGTCCAATGTGCGTGAATTTGATGATGAGCATGGCTATCTGATCGCGATCACCGAGAGTGGAAGTCGATACGTGCTCGTTGAACCCGCCCCTCAGACGGACGCACCCTTGTGGGGAGAATCAATCGATCCGACTGCTCACTGAGCCTTGTCGTACTCTAAGCAAAATAGTGCGTCTCTGCTTTCTATCCATCGCGTAGGTGTTTGCTACTACGGAGATACGATGAAGATTACCGCGGCTATATTCGATGCCTTCGGCACCACCGTTCACATCACTCGGCCAACACATCCTTATCGACAATTGCTTCGTGAAGGCAGGTCTCAGGGGCGCGCGCCTAGGGTGGATGACATTCGCACGCTCATGACCAAAGAGCTTTCACTCGATGAGGCCGCATGTGTTTTTGGTATCAGATTAACACCTGCCAGGCTGCATCTTCTGGAGCAAGCACTGGAGGAAGAGGTCGCGAGCATTCGGCCCTATTCAGATACCCGAGAGGCCATCAAGATATTGCAGGCGGCTGGGGTGAGCGTGGCTATCTGTTCCAATATGGCCAAACCGTATGGTCTGGCCATCAAACAGATCCTCCCTGATATGGATGGATACGTTTTCAGCTATCAGGCCGGTGTTACTAAACCCGATCCGATCATTTATGGCGAGGCCTGTGGTTTGCTAGGGGTGCGACCAGGCAATGAGTTCAGTGGTCAGGGGCGCGTTGTGATGATTGGCGACTCGCGGAGGTGTGATCGCGATGGGCCACGACAGGTTGGAATTTGCGGCCTCCTCTTACGCAGGGAGCAGCCCGATGGGTTCTCAAGCCTGATTGACTTCGCTCGCGCAGTCATTGAATGCGAGTAGTAGTCTAGGGGGCGAAGACCTGAACCCAATGAGATCCCAAATTCAGTCATACGCCAAGGGGCGCATTCTTAAGCGACGTTGGCGGAGAGGTCTGTGGCGCAGATCTTCAAGTTGCAGGCTGACTTCTCTATCCGGCCACTATCGAGTAGTCGTGCGCGGAAAAAATGATGATATCATTTTGGAATACCTTGTTTTTCCAAGATGGATTTTCGGTCATGATCAACCCCATCCGCGTGTATTTGGACAGTAGCGATTTCTCAAACCTTTCCTGTCCCACGATGGATGATACAAACTCATCACAAGCCTTCCGATCCAAGTTGCTGGACTGGGTTAGAGATGGGTATATCGAGATCAGATATTCCATGGCGCACATCATGGAAGCTGTACCAGTTGACCTAAATACCGCAGAGCGAGGTCGGCTACGCCTCAACTGCATAAGAGAATTATGCGGGGAAAAGGTTTTTGTCGATCCGATCACCTTGGTCACACAGGAGCTTTCGGGGAGCCACAGCATCCCTCTGATGAATGACGACGGGCGTTGGTTCCCTGGCATGGCAGCGCTCTGGGCTGACGAAGTCGTTGACGAAAACGACATTGCCTTAGAACTCCCTAAAAACCGCAAGCAAAGACGTATTGAAGAATCCAAAACTAAAAAAGCCGCAGCCAAATTGAAAGGCGAGCTACAAGATTTCCTCAAGGAATATCCGATCAAAAAGGTCAGCGCAATCTCGATGTTTTCGAAGCAGCGCTCAGGCGAAGCAGTGGCGAACGCTTTGCAAAGCTCGGTTAGTGATCTGAATTTTCTGTGCGACTGGTACATCGAAAATTGGAGCCGATCGACCGAGTACTCGAAAGCCGTGCGTGGGGCGGGCAAAGGTCTGAGCAGTCTGCTCACGGACGCCTCCAATGAAATCAAGGCTCTCCATCAAGATTTGGTGAACGAAGGCACGAGCAGTTCTGAGGCTCAAAAACAATTAATGACCCACGCCAAAGAGGTCGCTAACAGAGCGTCACAGGAAATGATCAACTCATTATCCAAGGGGCGCCTTTCGACAGAACTCATGGTGGTAGCGAGCCTCAAAACCACGCCCTCCATGTACGTTTTCTCGAAACTCCTTGCTCAGATATTCTTGTCATCCGTGGTAGCGGTTAAGAACACACGCAAGGCTAGGGACAGCGATTTAGGCGACCTCGTACACTCGATGTATATCCCTTACGTAGACGTGTTCAGGGCTGACTTGGCGACCGCCAGCGCGTTACGTAACGCAAAACTTGATGCTGGAACCAAAATTGTCACGAGCATGGATGGGCTTATGGTCGAGCTCGAATCATTGATTGCACTACGTAAACGCTCGTAAGGTTGTAGGGATAACGCTGCGGGCCATTAGTTTCCGCATCAAGGAAGCCATCGTTTCACTTACTTGCTGAAATGACGCCGGTGCTACATGGACTTTTGGCTAGATCTTGGTTTGAAGCGTTTAAGTAGTGACTCTAGCCTAAAAAAACCTGCCGCTGATACATGACGAGTACATCAAAGTCGTTGGCGAAACCCGGATACCATGGTGGGTGACTCCATGCGCTGCGAATGCTACGGCCCGCGCTCGATTGCAATTACTGCCCACACTTCAATAGACTAAGGAAGATGGCATCAACAATATGATGTATTTTGCGAAGCATGTATGCATCGATTAGTATCAGCTGCGGGGGCAAAACTCAAGGAGGTCAATACTGCGTGTAGCCCACCAGTACTGGTCTTGAAAACACGGCTATCAATGTCTGCATTTAATTATTTTATTCCCTGCAGACCCGGTAGCCGCATTAAAAATGCTAAACGATCCTTAACTCAATTCAAAATTAAAAGCCCCTTTAAACCAAGAAAGACTATTGCCGAGTTTAATTTCCTCGTCTGGAACTAACAAGTATGACCAAAACTTGCCGCCATTAATTTTCGCGTGCTCGTTGGCATATCCGCACCAACGAACAGCTGCACGGGCCTTTTCTTGAGTATCAGTTATGCCTATTTGATCTGCTCGCTTTGGCTCGATCATCAGATATTCACTTTGAGTTTCCACAACAAAGTCTGGCTCGTAGTTCCGCCCATTTTGATATTCTATTCGGAACTGTCCAGGCGCAGGCTTCATCCATTTTATCACTTGAGAATCATCCTCAAGAATGTGTGCGAGCCGCCATTCACCGTCTACTGAGTCGAACTTTTGGTACGGATAGCAACAACGCTGAAAGCCCTCGAATACCATCTGACGTACCATGCGTTTGTCGGTGATGGGAGTGCGGAAATGCCGTGGTTTATCACCAGCAGGAAGAGTGTAGGCCGCAGGCTTCAGGACATCGAAACCTTGAGTCACCTTCCCTCTGTAGTCCGTAGGAGTAGTAAGAACGCAAGATAGCATCTGCGTCCAGATGAAATCACTTAGCTGCTTCTGCCAATAGATCAGCACATTTTCGACGGCATCGTCATCGCTGAGGTAGCTTTTAAGATGCATGACCACCTGACCCGCCAGCTTATAAAGCAGATTCGCATACTGGTCATAGTCCACCTCGTCACGAGCGAACAGATGGCGTACTAAATAATCCTCGAACCGTGCCTCCGTGGCCTCCTGCCGATCCCATTGGATGGCTGCGCTCTGGTTGTTCTCTAGGTGGTGGAGGATAATTTCCTTAGTGACCGGCTCAAAGCGAATTTTATCCAGTCCTTGCAGATTGAAATCTTGGAAGTGGTAGTTGACTTCTCGTGTTGGCAATACTGCGATGCGTGGAACATCGATGGTAAGGGCAACAACCTTTTCCGTGACTTTGAGAACCAGGGCTTGGATTTCTGAAGTATTCTGAGGCTCCGTGTCCTGGAGGCCACTCAGCTCTGGTTGTACGGGCAATTCATTCTCAAGCACCCGCTGTACACGCTTCATTACGCGCTGCTGTGCTTCCGGGCTCTGTAGCTCAAAGCTAGTGCCAAGCTTGCGCGCCTCTTCGTGCAGAGCCTCAAGAGTAATCTCAACCACCCTTGCCTCTTCAGCATTTTTTACTTGAACCTGATACCGGCTCCGACCCTCTTCATCCGAAGCTGTCGCAGAATCATTCGGTATGTACGCAACCAATGGCGCAGAAGGTAATAACTGGGGCTTTTGCTGCGGAATATCTGCTTCGCTCTCGCCACCGATATAGACCTTCTCATGGATAAGCGAATCATCGCTGTTGGCCCGGTCAACGATTTCCTGAAAGCGATCATGAGCTACAATACATAAGCGATCTACTGCTACAACGCCTGTGCGCTTACCATAGGGCAGGCGCAGACCACGACCAAGTGTCTGCTCAGTGAGAATTTCTGAGGCCGAAGCACGCAGCGGCACAATGGTGTACAGATTGGTAACGTCCCACCCTTCCTTCAATTTGTTAACGTGAATGACGATCTCAGTCGTTTCGTCGTGCTCCACAGCCAGAAGGCGTTCGGTAGACTCATCCGACTCCGCGCCTGAAAGATTTGAGTGCACTTCGATCACCCGATCTTTGTAACGCCCGCTGAAGAATTTCTCCGACTGGATCAAATTACGAATCGACGTGGCATGGGAAGTGTCCTGAGCGACTACTAGCATAAAGGGCTTTATTGCTTTGACACCAAGATTGCGCGCATAGTTTTCCAATTCGACCTTGACGAACTCGTGGTGATGAATGCCGTCCTCCAGCTTAATGACTTCGAGAACATCTTGTGTGTACTGTTCGCTTTTGAAATCTCGGCGCGTGCCAACAGCAGGGATTTTAACATAGCCATCCTGCAGTGCCTTGGAAAGTGGGTAGTGATACACTACATTCCCGAATGGGCGCGGTTTAACGCCGGTAGTTTTCGGAGTTGCTGTTAGCTCTAGACCAAGTACCGGTTTGAGGTCGTCGATAGCTTTAGCACCAGCATCTGCGTAATAACGGTGTGCCTCGTCCATCAGTACCACCAAATCAGGCAGTCCAGCCAGATAATCGAAGTAGGACTCTCCCAGATATTCCTGGAGGCGGCGTACCTTCGCTGCTGTCGACTTGGCTGCGCCCTTTTTGTTATCGCGCGCATTGATTTTAGCGATATTGAAGATATTAATGTGCAGTGCACCTTCAACCGTCAACATGTCGCCTTGCATAGTCAAAGGTTTGGGAACTGCGTAGTCTAAACGAACACCGCGACCATCTTCGTAATCATCTCCCGTAATGATAACCGGTGGCGTGCCCGCCATCTCGGGAATCCCGGTGAATACATATTTCGGGTCACCGAAACTAAAGTCCTTTTTCAGCTTCTGGTAAATCGTAAGGTTCGGAGCTAGGATAAGAAAATGGCGGCTGCGCCCTGTGATAAAGAGCCAAGCTATCATCGCCCCCATCAAACGAGTTTTGCCAACGCCCGTGGCTAAGGCAAAACATAATGATGGAAACGCGCGCTCGAACGCGTGCATAGTCGGGTAATGACTACGGATCACTTGCAGCCAATGCTGCATGTCTGGTTCCTTGCCCAGCAATAATTGGTCGAGAAGCTCGACCAAAATGTTGAGCGATTCTCGTTGCGGCTTGCGCAGTGAGAGCCGGGCGTTGATCTGATTGGCTAATCTCCGCCCACTGATTGACTCAGCCATGACTAATGTCCTTATTCATCTTGGAGCCCTTGGCTGTCAAGTTCGGCGGTGACGTTGATGCTGAAACTGTAATCGTCTTGATCCCACTCGCATTTGCCCAGGATCGTCTGTGGGATCTTGTTCAGCGTCAGATTGGGAAATGCATCAACATCGGCCATAAACGCTTTGCAACATATCAACAGGGTTCGCTCATTACCGACGTCGTCACTGATGCGACGCAACTGGTCGTGGCTTAAACTACCAGTTGTTACGTAGATAAAATCGCTCTCGCTGCTGCGCCCATGCTCCCAAAAGTGAGCCTGACTAGGAGAGTACTCAAAGCCCATATGTTTACACATGGCCTCAGCCAACATCTCGGCGTTGTAGGCGGGGTTAATCACCCAGTTGCCCCATTGATCTTTCTTCAGCAAGGAAGGTGCCAGACGGAAATAGCGGAAACCGCCGCCCCCCTGCCAGTCTACCGCCTTGCTAATACCGCCCTGATCTTTACCGTCAATGACCTTTTTCAGGCGCGGTACGATGTGAGTATGGCAATGCTCACCCAGCTCGACCATGATCCAGCGCCGACCCATTTTATGAGCGACGGCCCCAGTGGTACCGGAACCCGCGAAGGAGTCGAGAACCAGGTCGCCGGGGTTGGTAGCAATCTGCAAGATACGGCTAAGCAGCCTTTCAGGTTTAGGTGTGTCGAAGACATCCTTTGCTCCAAAAAGCGCTATGCCCTCTTTTTTGGATTCTTGAGTATTTCCCACTTCATCATTCGACCACCACGTCCATGACATGCGACCTTCCTGCTCTTCGAGGTAGGTTTTTTTACGCGGCATTCCAAGGCCGTCGCTGCCAAACCACATTCGCCCCTCTGAAAGCAGCCTAAAGTACTCCTTCTCTATCGTTACCCAGCATCTACCGGCTGGGGGGACGTGCTTAGCCCCCCCTGGGGTCACGATCGGATACATCTGATTTGGACGATAGCCCTGTGCGGAAAAGTTTGAAGAAGACGTCCATAGCCCGCGCGGATCTTTATCTGGATTTTTAAATTCGGCAAGTTGTTTGGATGTTAGAGGGACTCTATTTGCTCGACTCTGAAAAAGAGCTTTATTTTTTGAAAACACAAGAACGTGATCATGTGCGGCTCCCAAAGGAAGTCGATTGTCCGGGCCAATCCTTTTCTGCCAAAGAACGTTGGCTACAAAATTTGATCGACCAAAAATCTCATCACAAAGCACCTTCAAATAGTGCGCTTCATTATCGTCGATCGTGATCCAAAGCGAACCATCATCGGCCAGCAGATTACGAATAATCTCTAGGCGATCGCGAATAAGCGTCAACCACATTGAGTGTTCTACCCCATCGTCATAATGGGTAAAGGCACTACCTGTATTGTAAGGCGGGTCGATAAAGACGCACTTCACCTTGCCGGCGTATTTTGCTTCCAGCGCCTTTAGAGCTAGTAGGTTGTCGCCCTGGATCAAAAGATTGTCCAGAAGCGCATGGTTCAGCAAGTCGCCTTGGGATGGTGCAGGTACATCGGCTTGGTAAGAAAGAGCCTTATCCTCAATCAGAATTCGCGGTTCGAGCCGCTGACGGTTTTTTTTCCCGATCCAGGTCAGTTCGAGTTTTGGTTGATCAGTCATCATTGGTTTCTTCGTATTCGGCGAATTTCGCCAGCAGGCCATTACGCTCACGACTGGCAGCATAAATAGTAAGTTTCAGCTCTGTATTGTCGATCTGCTCATATTTTGGGCGACGTAATGACAGGCTTTCACTGGCGGCGATAATAGTCGGCACGCCCTCTCCACGCCGCTCGATCATATTCTGACGGCGGGTGCTGGGGTCTGCCGGGTAGTAGCGGCTTAGCAAGTTAACTAAGGTCTCGTTACGGCTAATGCTGTTGGTATCCATGCTATCAACGGTCAGGCTATCAGGGAGCCCGCCGGGCGTGCTGATTTCTAGACGATTAGCGAACAGATGGACACGAATACGTGCTCCGTGCATGGCGTAATCACGGTGAGCCACCGCGTTGACCAATGCTTCGTAGACCGCACCGAGATCATACTGCGGTATGTCGATACGGCCTGGACGCTTAACCGCTTCGACGCGCATGTTACGGCGTATAAATATAAATGCCTGTTGAATCTGCTCATCTACCGGGCCATCGCAGTCCTGAGCATCGGCCTGATATTCAGCATTCCGCTCTTCACTGGAGTAAGCCACGCATTGCACGTAGGCGGAGGAGAGATAGTCGCCAGGTCGTTGAGTCAACAGGAGTAGACCTGCCACCGTCAGGTGCAACTGCTGGTTCTCATCTTCACGCAGTAGGTTGAGCTTTTTCATTTGCATGGTCGCTGGTAGGTCACCACGGATAAACCGCGCTTTTAGCTCAGCCGCAATGTTCTCAACGCTGGTACCGGGCACTACCTGCTCATCGAACCGAATTAGGCGCGCCATACTTCGCTGCTGGAATAACCTAGCTAACAACTCCGGAGACATATCCCGTTTACTCGACCCTACTCGGTGACAGTAACCACCGGGGCTGCGGTGTACGAACAGGCTTTTGAGAATCCGCACCCAAACCAAGGCCCTAGCTTGCCCCTGATGGTCAGGAATCTCCACTAGCCGAGTTTCGATAGCAATGGCGGGCTCGACCAGTTGGCTCACGATGTTGGTCAGCCATAGCTCGACGGTATCCAAGTCAGTCAACTCGATGCCTTCAACCTCGCGAGTTTTGTCATTTACGCCCAACACAAGGATGCCACCGGTTGCATTGGCAAAGGCTGCCAGCTCGTCTGCTATGCTGTTTCGGTGAGGGTCGTTCACCTTGTCGCCGCGCAAGGTGACCGCCTTGAACTCGTAGGCAGAATCTTCTCCTAAGCGAATCTGATAAATCAGTTCACGCACCAATTCCGTAGTATTGATCATGCGCTTGCCTCCAGGCGCCAGCGCAGCGTGAACAACCGCTCCTGACTGATACTAATCTCTAAATTTTCCTCAATGCCTTCCAGCAGGAGATCCTCTTCCACCTCGATTTTTTTCTTCTCCTCGTGGTACGCCAGGAGGAGGTCATCGCGCTCTCTTTCGAGTTTTTTCAATGCTCTTTTGGCACTCATCTTTTCCTGCAGGGTCTCCAGCTGCCGCACGGCTTTACGGGCCTCCTTTATCTCCTGATCTAGCTGTTTGACTCGAATATCCAAGCCAATACGCTTGTCCTCAGCCCAACGTTCCAGCTTCTCGGTTTCCTCTTCAAAAAACCGCTCGTTACGGGCATTTGCCTCGTTCAAGCATCCAGCGCGTAAGACCTCAAGGCTAGCCTCCAACTCGGAAGCATATCGAATCGCCGGCTCCCCACCTGCGTCCTTACCCCGCAGGCTCAACAAACGCTCGCAGGTACGTTGATCCAATGGCTGCTGCTGATCCGTAAGGCCTGTGAGAAGCAAATGCTGGTACTGCAGCTTCGGTGTGTCGAACACTAGCCTCTCTACCGTGAGCTCGCCTGACTGGTGAAGCAGATCCAACAGATTAGAGTACTGGCCATTATCCGCTGGCGCATATTGAAATATCACCTCAGCAACAGCACCGTTGCGGAAAGAGGTGGCTTGCTCGATAAGTCGCTTCCCTAACCCATCGTTGGCTTGTAAAAACTGACTATCCGTCTGCTCCACGGACTGCCAGTCCGGGTCATACCACTGACCGTCGAGTTCAAATCTCTGTCCTACAAAGCTCGCATTCGGCAAGCTCATACGCGCAAGCAGCAGGAGGTGATGTTGATATTCGTCGAGCGCATTCTCCGTTAGCTCGCGGCGCATGTTCAGGCGCTTGATGACATCCACGTCAAAATGTTCCAGCAAGGATCGACGAGCATCATGGTTGCGACTTTCTATTTGCGCCTGCAATTGCGCCTGCAATTGGTCGAACTCCCGCTCGATTTCATCATTGCTGCGGCACTTTTGGTAAATTGCATGAATTCGCTGCTCGATATCCACCCCAGACTCAATGGCCCCAAGGATTTCATCTGAAGCTCCGAATACACCTTCGAACAAATTGAATTTCTTGCTCAGCAACTCAAAAACACGCACATCTGCTTTGTTCGCGCTATTGATAAAGTTAACAACAACGACGTCATGCTTCTGCCCGTAGCGATGCACCCGTCCGATACGCTGCTCGACACGTTGGGGGTTCCAAGGCAAATCGTAATTGATCACCAACGAGCAAAACTGCAGATTGATACCCTCGGCGCCTGCCTCGGTGCAAATCATAATGCTTGCCTGATCGCGAAAACGCTCCACTAACGCCGCTTTCATGTCAGCATTGCGAGAGCCGGAAACGCGAGATGAACCAGCATGTCGTTGTTGCCACGCTTGCAAAGTCGCCAAAGAGTCTTGATCGGCGTTAGTGCCATTGAGCAGTACAATGCGACCGCCATAGCCTGCATCCGTGAGTTGTTGAAGTAGCCATGCTTGGGTACGGACTGACTCGGTGAAGATCACAGCCTTTCTTTCCCCGCCCAAACGCTGGGCGAAGTCGAAAGCTTTTTCCAGCACGGTCAAAAGCTCGTCGCATTTGGCGTTGCTGGAGATGCTGTCCGCTACTGCTAGAAACCCTTTAAGCCTTTCGACCTCAGATTGCAGCGCCGAAGGGTCAATGAAATCCTCGTCGTCCGTGCCTGTTTCGTCTGAAAGATCCCCAAGCTCTTCGTAATCGACAAGCGCTTCAGCCAGTGAGGCTTTCTGCTCCAGCCTTTCGATCATGCGCTGCAGTGTGGCACGCAGTGCGTAAGAGGAGGACGCGAGAATCTTACGAACGACCAGTGTCACCAGATGCCTGGCCTGCGGTTTGATCGCCAAAGTTTGCTCGTCCTGCAGATACTCAGATACGAGTTCATACAGCTTTGTCTCACTAGGCTTGGGCTGATAGGTCGAGGTCATGGAATAGCGACGGGTGAAATTGATGCCACCTTCCTCCTGCACCTGGCGTCGCAGAGTTCGCTTGCAGATGCTCTGCAAGCGATGACGTAATAACTCAAGCTCGGCATCATCTACACGTGGCCGGCCATACCGAGCTTTGAAGGATTGCAGGTCGCCGAAGAGGTGCGGATCCACGACCGAGACCAGACCATAGAGTTCTAGAAGACTGTTCTGCAACGGAGTCGCCGACAGCAACATCTTCGAACAACCAAGCAAAGCTTCATTCAAAGCCTTCGCGATTTTTGCTCCGTCATTCTTGTAGATATTACGCAAGCGATGAGCTTCATCGAAGACTACCAAATCCCAAGGAACTCGCCTCAGCTCAACCTCCTTGCGGGCAGCGAACTCGTACGAGCAGATAACGATCGCCGGCTCTCCAGCCATTCCCCTGTCAAAAGGATTGCTGAGACCAGCCTTTTGAGCTTCTTTAAAATCTCTGGCTTCTAGGATCTTGGACGGCAGTGCGAATTTGTCGAAGAGCTCCTGCTGCCATTGCTTCCGGAGTGTCGCCGGGACGATCAATAACAAATTACAGCGCTGCTCGGCCCATTTCTGCGCCAGAACAAGACTTGCCTCAATGGTCTTACCGAGCCCCACCTCATCCGCCAGGATCACACCCTTGGACAATGGAGATTTCAAAGCGAATAGAGCCGCATCCACTTGGTGAGGGTTCATATCAACCCTGGCGCTGGCAATCGCCTTGGTCAGGGCCTGCTCGTCAGCTCGGGATAGGGCTAACCAATGGCCCAAATATGCACGCTGGTAGTCGGTGTACATCAACCCTCCTTGCGCGAGGCAAGCGGATTGAAATCAGCAGGCTGCTCCAAGCGTGCGAGGAACTCATTGATCGCCTGTCGGATCACCCAGGCTAGCGACAAGCCATGCTGGTCTGCTAGCGCTTGCAACTGCTCCAGTTGCTCGGGCGTCAGAGAAATTGTAGTACGCGAAGATTTCATGTCTTTTGTGATCATCACGAGGAAAACTGCATCACTTTACATCGTTGTGAAGCAAATTTCTTGCCTGTCACGGACTCCATATGCGTCCAAGGCGTCCACAGAATCGAAGCAAGAGCTGGTGGGTATAGGTATATTCGGTGATCACTGCTCAGAAGGTGCCTGGCAGCCTATCCAAAAAGCCAGAGCGGAATACGGCCTGCAAACTGGTTAGGCGCTTTGCCGCTGTAGAAAGGTCAGATGCGAAGGAAGAAACTGCGGTTGTTGCACCCATCCGAGGACTTTCCCGAATACACCCTGATAGCCTATAGCGTGTCTGTGAATCAACAAATGGGATCAGGATCAATCAGCTCACTTAATTAGACCTGTCTTGGTGGCAGGAGCCTTACCGGCGGCGCTTCATGTTTTTGCTAATAGGAGATGTGCATGGGAAGGACGTTCGCATTTGTCGACGAGTCTGGCAATCATGACTTGGACACGTCGAAATCAGGTAGCTCATGCTTTTTTGTGATCTGCTCGATCATCATCGCCGAAAAGGATCTGCCTCAGGCCTATGGGCTTGCAGAAGCTCTGCGGGAGCAGCACTTTCAAACGGGTGAGATCAAATCTAGCAAGCTCAAGTCCAAGGATTCAGATCGTCGCCGCAAGATTCTTGTCGATCTTGCCGAGCTACCCCTAAAGCTTTATTTCACGGTTGTGGATAAAAGGCGTGTGTACAAGGACGGCGGGCACCAATTCAAGCAGTCCTTCATCAAGAGCGTGAACAACCTTTTGTACGAACGCCTGTTCAATCATTGCCAAGATTTGCACATGACCGTCGACGAGCACGGCGGGCCGGAATTCCAAGAGAGCTTGCGGGATTACGTTGCAGCGCGGTACGCCAACGATCTTTTCGGGGACTCGGCATTTCAGACGAAAAGCAGCAAGAGCGATGTCTTGATCCAAGTGGCCGATTTTTTCGCTGGCACTGTGGCCCATATCTACGAAGGCAAGACCTCGAACGATGTAGTCGATGTCTATAAAAATATACTGCGTAACCGCACCTTGGGGCTGCTGGAGTGGCCACCCAAATATCAGCCCTTCCTGCCTCCACCGATGAGCGCGTCTGCATTTGCAGACTACCGTGTACATCAGCAAGCGTTGAAGCAAGCCGATTTGTTTCTCGCCAAGGTTGGCGAGCACCCAAGCGAAGAGGAACGGTTACCGCTCTGCATCTTGGATTACCTACGTTTTCGAAGCGAATTTGTCAGCGACGATTACGTCTCCACTGATGACATCGCCAAGCACCTTGCGGACAGAGGCTTCCCTGGACTAGGCGATCAGAAGATCAGATCAAGTGGAATCGCGAAACTTCGGGACTGCGATGTAATCATCGCCTCCGCTACGAAAGGGTACAAGATCCCTCGAACCCGCGCCGACATAAACGATTTTCTGGAACTTGCATCGAGCCAGATTCTTCCGCTTCTTGATCGGGTCAAGAAGGCCCGGGATGTTTACCGGCTCAGCAGCGTAGGGGATTACGATATCTTGGCGGAAGACCAATTCGCAGAGATCAGGAAGCTGTTGTTGTCGCTTGAAGCTTTTTAGGCTCAGGATCACAAAGCGCTGTAGGTCGTGTGATGGGCTTCAGAATGACGGACATGGCAGCCGACACGAACCTTCATTAACGTCCATAGATCGGACAGCTAAGGTGTCGTCCCATAAATGGCTACAACATTCTGTTGCCGGCTTTTTTGATTGATCGCATCTTCGGCTTGCGTGATTGGATACCGCCGATTTGGCTCTAACACATTAGCGCTCGGGAAGTCCGCCCAGCTGGCCCTGGGTGAGTATGACCTCTGTCTGAACCGCTTTCACTTAATAAAATGCCCATCGAACTCCATTACGACTTAATCTTCGGAGTCAAACTTTCTCAGGTATTGGATGAGCTCACGTACATTCAAAATGCCTCGGGCGATGGATGGACAAGGGTATGTGTCTGAGATGGGAAGTCTTGATTGGAATTGTTCTGTTGGCACTCGTTAGGATTTACCATAAGGCCGACCGAGTGCATACGCAGCGATGCGGCGGGTCTCGCACATTTTATTCGACGTGGTTTGCGCCATAAACTTCGACATGAGTGTCAACTTTGTGGCTTGGCTAAAACTACGGCGAAAACTACATATTTAGAATATAGGGTAATCAGTATCAGCATCCAAGTCGAAGGCTCCATTAGCGATCTCAGCTCGCGTGTTCTCGGCCTGCTCCGCATAGTCTGGCCCAAACATGTTCGCGGGTTCCCACTCATCATGGAATAGAAACATTTCTTCGGTGAAGGGCTGAATGCCAAGCTCACGACTGTTAAGTATCTCGCGAATGCGGCCAAAGAAGCAGTTTCCTATTTGGTACGGAATCTCGTGCTCGCCAAAGAACTTTGGAATCCACGCATCATACCAAGCCCCTTGGGCAAGCTTTGCCCAGCTCTTGTAGAATTTCAAAGCGTTGCCCGGATGGAGGTCTCTATTGTATACAATATTCAGATCTCCCTTAGCGGCATAAAGAACTTTGACTGGCGGTAGCACGCCAGCAATTAATGCTTTCTCCGCAATGGCGATCAGTCGAGTATCGACAGTATCTTTCCACAGGATGGCGATTGTTTGGGTGCAAACAATTCTAGAAGGCTTTAACTTTAGATTGAAGGGTTGGACTACTCTTAAAATGGTGTATGCGCCGTCTCCCTCTGGGGCGGCAGGTTGTTCGTGCACCGTTTGTAAGACTAAGGAGTAGACCATCATTGTTGACTCTGGCTAGCTAGTCTTGCAACTTAAATACAGATGCTTGGTCGGTGTCAAGGGGAAGCGAGAGCGAAGATGTAACATCAATATATTATGTATTCGAAGTTTATGCTGATAGACATATTTTATTCCATGGTAAACGGAGTATACGAATATTGTTTATGCATATATTGAATGCGTTGACTTTTCTCTCTGAGTACGCGTGTGCTAAACAGGTTTGCTCAACCCGCAAAGCTGAAACCCACGCGCCCATGTGACTCAAAGAGCTCACGAGCTAACTATGATGAGTTGTGAAGGTCTAGACGGTGCCTGTGCCCTAACCTGGCCTGGCCCTCGGACGTCTTAGGGAAAGATGACGTGGTCGAGTTCGAGCTTTTGGCTGATGCCTTCTAGCTGCTCACCTTGTCTCCTGGCCCAGTCTGGTTCGACGCTAAAGCCGTAGGCAATCTTCCCGCTGACATGGTTGATAAGCCCCTGAAGCGACTGAAACCCATGACGCTTGGCGTGGGCCATCGGGGCGATCTTGGAGTGGGACAGATAGTAGAGGTGATCACTCACGTACTTCTTGTAGGACTTGGGAAGCCGGGGCTCGTCGCCGTCGACAAGCAGGCCCAGCACGATCTTGCGAGCACCTGGAGGGACGATTTTTGTCTTCGCCTCGTTGAGCCAGAACCCTTCTTCAATCAAGCACTTACCAATCAACTTGATGTGTTGGATCGCTTCTAGCCGGTCGAACGCATTCTTCGATGAAAACACCAGATCGTCTGCATACCGCGAGTACACATGTACGAGCACTTTTATCTGATTAGCGCGGAGGCTGGCGAACAGATAAGCGCAGTGCGCTTCTCTGCACCGAATATCGCGATCACACGGGCCAGTGCTGTGCTCGTGCCGACGCACATGTTCATGAGCTTGTTGGCGAGCCATTGTTACGGTTCGTCCGCTTCGGGCATTGCTCACTGTTCGTCTGGAAATTTCATCTGGCATGGGGCGATGTCGCCGCATGCGGTGCTGATGGCTATTTCAATATTGCAGAAAACAGTGTGGACATCGTCATAGCTATGGACGTCCATACCTATGATGTCTAACACCCCTGCGTACGGGCTCCAAATAGTGTCCATACCCTCAATCATTGACCTTTAGACATTGAGGGTGATGCGCCGATCCGGGAATTTCAGGCCCGAGTTAAGAATCGCACTGCGCACCCGATCTTTGCTTTCGCGCACGGCACCTTCGGGCAATCCCACCAGCGTCAGAGCAGGCAGACCGTTCGCCAGATGAGTTTCGACAGTAACCGCAGGCGCCTCCACACCCACTTGGGCACGGCTATGAACGATGGCTAGAGACATTGATTCTTCCTTGAAAAAACGACCCCCGCATCGTGCGGCATTGGGCGGTTTTTTGAAGGAAGCAATGGATACAGGGTGTTAACGATGACGCCGAATCAAACCCCGTACTCAATCTTCTGTTGGAGCGAGGCTTGCCCGCGAAGGCCATAAACCGTTTTGTCTGTTACAACGCGTCGCTTTCTTCGCGGGCAGGCCTCGCTCCAACGGCTCACAGCATTTTCCTGTGGGAGCGGTGCTTGGTCTGAGCGGCATTCCGACGATACAGCCGCTGTGGTCTGTCAGCCATACCGCGTGATCGTCATCGCGGGCAAGCGCGCTCCTACAGGGTATACGTGCGACGTAGCTGAGCCGTGCGTTAAGCTCATCGACCGATACCCCTCAATACAAAAAGAGCCCGCAATGCCCACTCCAGCCCAGTCCATTGAAAACTACATCCTGGCTAAAGACGGCAACCGTCCGCACCTGCTGCGTCAGGCATTCGCCAGCGATGCCACGCTGGAAATGATCGTGCACACCGGCACCATTTCATTTCCGCCGAAGGTTGAGGGGCGTGACGGCATCGCCGAGGTGCTGGTGCGTCGCTTCGGGCAAACCTACGAGAACGTCTACACCTTGTGCCTGGGTGAGCAGCCGGCAGACGACGCAACTACGCACCGGTGCAAATGGCTGGTGGGGATGTCGGACAAAGCCAGCGGGCAACTGCGGTTCGGTTGCGGACACTACGACTGGCAGTTCCACTCGGGGTTGGCCACGCATTTGAGTATCACCATCGAACACATGCTGGTGCTCCCTGCGGCAGAGCTTTTACCGGTGATGGACTGGTTGCAGCAGGTCAGCTACCCATGGTGTTCAGATCAACAACTGGCTTTAGCGCCACCGCTGGCAAGCATCCAGACGGTCCTGGATTATCTGAAGGCGTGACTTCCTGATACCCCACACGAAGGCAAATCCCTTGAGCGGTTGCAAATTCCGCAATGCCTTTACACAATGCGACTTATTATCATTTACATCGCGCGGGGATGGCGCGCTGCAATGCCCTCTCATCACATCAACATGCGTACGTTCTATATCGATCATCACGGCTGGCTCAATGCCTGGCTGCGTAGCCGGTTGGGGAATGCCGCCGATGCGGCGGATCTGGCGCAAGACACCTTTCTGCGCCTGCTCAACCGGCACGAATTGCTGGAACTCAAGGCGCCGCGTGCCTTCCTTCGCACAGTCGCTCGAGGGATTGTCATCGACCACTGGCGGCGCGAAGAGCTGGAGCGCGCCTACCTTGAAGCCATTGCCCATCAGCCCTGTCACGAAACGCCTTCGCCAGAGTCCCGGCAGTTGGTTTTAGAGTTGCTGGAAAGCATCGCCAAAATGCTCGACGGCTTGAAACCCAAGGTCCGCCAGGCGTTTTTGCTCGCCCAGTGTGAAGGCATGCCCTACAAACAGATCGCCGAGCAAATGAGTGTCTCGCTGCGTTCCGTGGAGCGTTATATCGCCGATGCGCTGTATCACTGTTATCTGCTTCGGTATGCACCATGAGCAGGGCTTCGGCACATACTCATGAGGGTCAACCCTCTGCGCAGATCGTGAAACAGGCGATCCAATGGTCGTTGCGCCTCAACAGTCAGGGCTACAACCCCAGGCTGCATCAGCAATGTGAACAATGGCGCACCGAACACGCTGATCACGAATGTGCCTGGCAGCGCATTCAGACCCTGAACGGCGAGCTCAATAGCCGCTTTCAGACCCTGCCGAATTCAGGCGCGGCTCTCCAAGCGCTGGAAAACAGCGCGCAGCGCCTCGGACGCAGACAGGCGCTGAAACTGCTGTCCGGCCTCGTGGTTGTCGGTTCCAGTGCATGGGTTACTCGCGAGCTCATGCCTTGGCAGCAGTGGCGCGCAGACTACGCGACCCAAGTAGGGCAGCGCGGTCGCTATCAACTGCCGGACGGCACCGCCTTGCAATTGAACACCGACAGCGCAGTGGATCATGACTTCAACGCGGAGCATCGCCTGATCTCCCTGAATCGCGGGGAAATCCTTGTGGCGTGCGGTGCAGATCCACAACCCCCGGCCCGTCGCCCGCTGCTGGTGCAAAGTCGACATGGGCTGTTCGAGGGTATCAACGGACGTTTCGTGGTCAGGCAGTACCAGGACCACACCCGCATCAGTGTTCTTGAAGGCCAGTCGATCATTCGTTCATCCGCCGCATTGCCCGTCAGTGTGGGAGCTGGTCAGCACTATCGGGTGTCGTCGCAGCAGGCAGTGCGGTTACCGACGCTGAATATGGACGCTGGCGCCTGGGCTGAAGGCCTGATCGTGACCCGTGAGATACGCCTGAAAGATTTCCTCACTGAGGTGGGCAGTTATCGCCGTGGTTATCTTGGCTGCGCAGACGATATTGCCGATCTGAGACTTTCCGGTGTGTTCCGCCTGGAAGACACCGACAAACTGCTCACGGTGCTGACCCAGACCCTGCCTGTGCGACTCCAGTACCGCACACGCTGGTGGGTGACTGTGCAGCATCAGGTCTGACATTTTCATTTTTTTGGCGGGTTTCGCTTATGGGTTCGGCTTAGAGATCAGTCCCTTTGCCCAACTCACTGACTTTCACGGAACTGCCCATGACCCGGCTTCGAGCTATATCGCAATCAAGCAATGTGAATGACTCCGATTTTTCAGGGGTTACACGCCTCACCACAGCCATTCGCACCGCCATGATCTGCGTGGCTTTGGGCGCAATAGCGTTGCCTGCTCAGCTTCAAGCTCAGGAAGCGGCAGGGACGGTAGGCGCAGCCCGCAGCTACGCGATTGCAGCCGGCCCACTGGGCGAAGCGCTGAACCAGTTCGCCCGGCAGGCCGGCATTACCCTGGCCGCCACCCCGATGCAGACGGCGGCCGCTCAATCTCCTGGCTTGCAGGGGAGCTATTCCGCTGATCAGGCGTTGACCATTCTGCTTGGTAGCAGCGGCCTGCAAGCGGTGTCGCAGGATGGCAGCAACTATGTACTGCGCGCGTCTGCTGGCGAGGCGATGTCATTGCCCACCACGGATATTCGCGGCTTCGCGCTGGGTAACGCACTGGGCAGCATGGATGGGTACAACGCAACCCATAGCCAGATCGCGACCAAAACCAGTACTGCCTTGCTGGAAACCTCTCAGTCTGTCTCGGTAGTGACCCGCCAGCAGATGGATGATCAAGGTTCGCAAACGGTTTCCCAAGCCATGCGCTACACACCTGGCGTGCTGACCAACCCGTATGGCGCGACCCATCGCTATGATTACGTCGCCATGCGTGGCTTCAACGATGGCTCTGTGGATAACATCTACCTGGACGGCCTCAAGTCCATGGGCGATAGCGGTACTTACAGCACTATGCAGGTCGATCCGTATTTCCTGGAGCGCGTCGATATTCTCAAAGGTCCCTCTTCGGTACTTTACGGGCGCAGTTCACCGGGCGGTCTGGTGGCACTGACCAGCAAGAAACCGCTATACGAGCCTTATCACCAGATCCAGGCCACTGTCGGCACTCAGGGCCAGCGCGGGGTCGGCTTCGACTTCAGCGGGCCGCTCGATGATGACAAGCGCATTGCCTACCGGCTTACGGGGCTGACTGACAAATCCGACACTCAATTCGATCACGCCGAAGAGAAACGCTACGCCCTGGCACCGACCGTCAGCATCGACTTCAGTGAAGACACCTCGCTGACCCTTCAGGCTTATTTGCAGCATGATCCCAAGGGCGGTTATCACGGAGGCGTACCGGCCAGTGGCACGCTGCACCAGCGCAATGGGCAACGTATCTCCGAGAACTTTTTCGATGGCGAGCCTGGCGTTGATGGCTACCGCCGCAATCAACAATCTTTCGGCTATCAGTTCGAACACCGCTTCAATGACGTCTTCACCGCAAGGCAGAACTTTCGCTACCTGGATTCGAAGGTCAACCTGGATCAGGTTTACGCCTATGACTGGACCACCCCTACCAGCAATGAGTTGACTCGCTACTACTCCGGGGGCGACGAGCGCCTGCACGCGTTCATCGTCGATAACATGCTTCAGGCGGAATTCTTTACCGGGGCAGCCAAACATACGGCGCTGTTGGGCGTCGACTACCAGCGACGCAAGACGGTGGTGGACTGGACCAGCGGCTCCGTGGCGCCCCTTAATGGCTTCAATCCGGCGTATGGCAATTCAGCGATCAGTTATTACAGCCCGACCAGTTACCTGCGCCGCCTGGAGCAGACAGGTGTCTATGCCCAAGACCTGATCGAACTGGACAAGTGGCGCTTCTCCCTGGGCTTGCGCCAGGACTGGGTAGAAACCTCCGACGAGAATCGCCTGGCTGAATCCGGGCGTCCGGCGGGCACCGAAATCAGCGACCGACGCACCAAATTCACTGGCCGAGCCGGGGTTCTTTATCTCTTCGATAACGGGATCGCGCCTTACCTGAGCTATTCCGAATCATTCAACCCGAACTCCTACTCCGACAGCACAGGCAATCCCCTTGCGCCTACCGATGGCACGCAGTGGGAAGCCGGGATCAAGTATCAACCGCCGGGGACTGACAATCTGTTCACCGCCTCGGTGTTCCGCATTGATCAGGAGAACCTGGCATCCAAGCTGCCCCAGGAGAATTTCTATCGCCCCATCGGCGCCGTCCGCTCCCAGGGCCTGGAGCTTGAGGCGCACATGCAGCTGACCGACAACTTCAAGCTGCTGGGCAGTTACACGCTGACCGATATCGAATATTCGAAGTCGATGATCAGCACCTTGAGCACCGCCACCAACCCCATCGAAAACAAGGGCAACTCACCCACTCAGGCACCGAAGCACATGGCGTCGCTCTGGGGTGACTATGCCTTCAACGAAGGCGCACTGGACGGGCTACGCCTCGGGGCCGGGGTTCGCTACGTGGGCTACAGCTGGGCAGATGCGGAAAACACCATGAAGGTGCCGTCGTACACTTTATTCGACGCCTCGGTGGGCTACGACCTGAGCAAGGTCGGCATCAAGGGCGTGGATGTACGGGTGAACGCTAACAACCTGACCAACGAATCCTACATCGCCACCTGCGCCAGCCTGAGCTTTTGCTACATGGGCGAGGAGCGCAATGTCAGCGCGACGGTTAGCTACGCGTTCTAGCCATGACCGAAAACGGGTCGCCTGCACCAATGGGTGGCCTGAAAAACTGACAGCTCTGCGAAGACTGGGTGCGGGCCTCGAAAGCGGGAGCCTGCACCAATTTGAACCTGTAGGCGGGTGGCCATCGTGCGGACACCACGCTATCGCGCAGCAAACACGATCCCTCTAGGAGCGCGCTTGCCCGCGATAACGCGGTTTGGCTTACAGACAGCAGCGGCTGTATCGCGGGCAAGCTCCCACAGGAAAATGCTGTGCCCCGTTGGAGCGAGGCTTGCCCGCGAAGAAAGCAACGCGTTGTAACAGACAAAACGCGTTATGGCCTTCGCGGGCAAGCCTCGCTCCAACAGAAGATTGAGTACCCCGTAGGAGTGACCGTAATTGCTGCGCGACAGAGCGGCGTACGGCCTATGCCTGCGTTTCTTCAGCCGCAGGCGGGTTCAGTTTCGCTTCCATCTCAGCGACTTTCACCTCAAGGGCTTCAAGGCGAGCGCGGGTACGGGCCAGAACGGCCATCTGGCTGTCGAATTCTTCCCGGCTAACCAGATCCAGCTTACTGAATCCACTCTGCAGCAACGCTTTGAACTGAGTTTCGAACTCATTGCGCGGGATGGGCGTCTCGCCATTGAACAAGCGCGAGGCGTGGCCGCTCAGGGCATCGAGAAAAGCTTTGGGCGCGAGCATGGCAAACCTCCAGATTCAGATGGGCGGCAGTGTAGCACGCAGCGTCTATAGTCAATTCAAGCCGCTGGTCGTGCACGATAATCGAGCACAGGAACGTGCACGTGCGCACTCTTGTTGTGCGTCCGCGTCGGTGGCGACGCGGTTTTGCCCCGCTAATCATTGGTCAAGACCCTGTATTCAATGAAAAATCAGGAGATGGCAAGCTTTCTGCTTAGTCGCAGTAGACCCATGCACTGATGCAGTCGCTGTGACGAATGCAGTGCGGCAGGCGGAGCGGGGAGTGTTTCGTCATAAGCGGTTTTCTGGAGTTGATCGGGCCCCCATCAGGCGACCGACACGTTACAAAGCCAGGTACTGCGCTTAGACTTGAGTCGGGTTTGTTTTCCTGGGGCAAGTCCACCAATTCGGGAGAAAGTTTCATGAAGCTAGTCACTGCCATCATCAAGCCGTTCAAGCTGGACGACGTGCGCGAGTCGTTGTCGGAAATCGGCGTGCAGGGCATCACCGTTACTGAAGTCAAAGGCTTCGGTCGTCAGAAAGGCCACACCGAGCTGTATCGCGGTGCGGAATACGTAGTCGACTTCCTTCCAAAGGTGAAGATCGACGTAGCGATTGATGACAAGGATCTGGATCGGGTTATCGAGGCCATCACTAAAGCCGCCAACACCGGCAAAATTGGTGACGGCAAGATTTTCGTAGTCAATCTGGAACAGGCTATTCGCATCCGTACCGGCGAAACCGATACCGACGCAATTTAAGCCGCCAACCCCAACGCCCCAGGAGAAAACAATATGACTCTGCGTCAATTCGCAGGGCTAGGAGCCCTGTTGTCCCTCGTAACCCCTGGCTTGGCCATGGCGGCAGACGAAGTGGCAGCCCCAGTCCTCAACTCAGGCGACACCGCCTGGATGCTGACCGCGACAGCCTTGGTACTGTTCATGACCATCCCTGGTCTTGCACTGTTCTACGGCGGCATGGTCCGCTCGAAAAACATTCTTTCCGTGATGATGCAGTGCTTCGCTATCACTGGTCTGATCAGCATCCTGTGGGTCGTTTACGGCTACAGCATTGCGTTCGACACCACTGGTATGGAAGCTGGCGTCGTCAACTTCAACTCCTTCTTCGGCGGCATGGGCAAGGCGTTCCTGGCAGGTATCACCCCTGACAGCATCACTGGCGCTGCTGCATTGTTCCCGGAAGCCGTGTTCGTCACCTTCCAGATGACCTTCGCCATCATCACTCCAGCCCTGATCGTCGGTGCCTTCGCAGAACGCATGAAGTTCTCCGCGATGCTGATCTTCATGGCTATCTGGTTCACTCTGGTCTACGCGCCAATCGCGCACATGGTCTGGGGCGGCGTCGGCGGCCTGATGTGGGACTGGGGAGTCCTGGATTTCGCAGGCGGCACCGTTGTTCACATCAACGCCGGTGTGGCTGGTCTGGTTGCCTGTCTGGTACTTGGCAAGCGTAAAGGCTTCCCTACCACTCCAATGGCTCCGCACAACCTGGGTTACACCCTGGTCGGCGCGGCAATGCTCTGGGTAGGCTGGTTCGGCTTCAACGCTGGCTCCGCTGCTGCTGCCAACGGCACCGCAGGTATGGCGATGCTGGTTACCCAGATCGCTACCGCCGCTGCCGCACTGGGCTGGATGTTCGCCGAGTGGCTGACACACGGTAAGCCAAGCGCACTGGGTATCGCTTCGGGTGTGGTTGCCGGTCTGGTTGCCATCACTCCGGCCGCTGGTACCGTTGGCCCGATGGGCGCTCTGATCATCGGTCTGGCTGCAGGCGTGATCTGCTTCTTCTGCGCCACCAGCCTCAAGCGCAAGCTGGGCTACGACGACTCCCTGGACGCCTTCGGTGTTCACGGTATCGGCGGCATCGTCGGCGCGATCCTGACCGGCGTGTTTGCAGCACCGGCTCTGGGCGGCTTCGGCACCGTTACTGACATCGCAGCTCAAGTCTGGATTCAGTGCAAAGGCGTCGGCTTCACGATCATCTACACCGCGATCGTGACCTTCATCATCCTCAAGGTGCTGGACGCGGTCATGGGCCTGCGTGTCACCGAAGAGGAAGAAGCGGTCGGCCTCGATCTGGCGCAACACAACGAGCGTGGCTACAACTTGTAAACCACTGCAAAAAAATGCCCGGATTTCCGGGCATTTTTTTGTCTGGCGTTTGTCGATAAGGAGCGGTTCAGAGAGACTTCTGCCCGCAATGTCGTCCAATTCGAGCTTGCGTCATGGGTTCGATTCGCCTGACGTCAATGGCTTACAAAGAAGGCGGATTATTGCGCGCTTTGCTTTTTCTACCAGCGCGTTAGAATGCGCGCCGAACGTGCGGAGAACTGTATGTGGCAACAGACCAGAATTACCCTGCGGGCACGACCACGCGGGTTCCATCTGGTAACCGACGAAATTGTCGCAGGCTTGCCCGAGCTGCGCAGTTGCCGAGTCGGTCTGTTGCATTTGTGGCTGCAGCATACCTCGGCTTCGTTGACCATCAACGAGAACGCCGACCCGGCTGTGCGTCGCGACTTCGAACGCTTTTTCAACCGTCTGGTGCCGCAAGGTGTTCAGGGGTTTGAGCACGACGACGAAGGACCTGACGATCTGCCGGCGCATTTCAAGGCCAGTTTGCTAGGCTGCCAGTTGGTTTTGCCGGTCACGGCGGGCCGATTGGCGTTGGGCACCTGGCAAGGTGTTTATTTAGGTGAGCATCGCGATGGTGGCGGTGCGCGCAATGTCCTCGCCACCCTTCAGGGTGAGCAGGCATGACCGCTGTTGGATGGCGGATGTTGAATTTTTCCCGGCAGCATTCGAAAACGGGCGCAGCTGGGCTATAACTAACGTGCTTTCGCAAGTCATGAGGTAGAACATGAGCGACGACGACAACGACGATCTGGTTGATGATCTGGAAGGTGAAGAGGACGGTGAGGAGCTTGCAGCTGCTCCCGAGGATGATGGTTCTGAAGCCGATGACGGTGCCGAAGTTTCGGTAACACCGACCAAAGGCAAGGCCAAGGCTGCGGTCTCGGTTGATGAACTGCCTAGCGTAGAAGCAAAAAACAAAGAGCGTGATGCTCTGGCTCGCGCCATGGAAGAGTTTCTTGCCCGTGGCGGCAAGGTGCAGGAAGTGGAAGCCAACGTGGTTGCCGATCCGCCCAAGAAGCCTGACAACAAATACGGTAGCCGCCCTATCTAAGGGTGCCAGGTGCCGCATGAGAAAAAGCCCGCTGTCGCTGCGGGCTTTTTTTTGCCTGGGTTTTTAGGATGAGAACGACAATCCTGTGGGAGCAAGCTTGCTTGCGAAGGCGATGTCAGGGCCACTGAGAATGTGCAGTCTGTACCGGCCTCTTCGCGAGCAAGCTCGCTCCCACAGTCATCACCAGACCGGTGGATCACCTACGCCCAGTCTTTCAACACACCCGGTAACTGACTCAGGCTGCTGATCTCTGCATCCGGTAGCCGATCTGCTTCCCAAGGGTTGCCCGCCGGGTTGTACCAGATGGCGCGCATGCCGGCCTGCTGGGCGCCGGCGATGTCGTCGCCAGGGTGGTCGCCGATATGCACGGCGGCAGCGGCGTCGACGTTGCCGCGCTTGAGGGCTTCCAGGAATGGAGCCGGGTCAGGCTTGCCGATGCCCAGATCTTCGGCACACAAAGCAAAGGCGAAATAATCCGCCAACCCCAGGCGGCGCACGTCGGCATTGCCGTTGGTGATCACCCCCAGTGTGAAAGTCTTCGCGAGGATTTCCAGGGTCGGATGGACTTCCGGAAAAATTTCCACCTGATGCCGACCATGCAGAAAAACCTCAAAAGCCTGCTCAGCCAGTTCCTGAGCTTCGGCACCTGGGTAACCGGCATCCTGCAGGGCGTGGAACAGCACCTGCCGCCGCAACGCGCTGATGCGGTGCTTGAACGTCGGATCAGCCTCCACCAACCGCGAACGAATCTCCCAGAGGTGCTCAACCGGCACCGGACCAAGTTTTGGAGCGTTGTCCGTCAGCCAGTCACGCAATATGGCCTCAGCGCCAACGATAGCGGGCGCGGTGTGCCATAGCGTGTCGTCGAGGTCGAAGGTGATCAGCTTAATCATGGTCAGAACCTTTGCGTTTGGCTCGCGGGTGGGCGCTGTCATAGACCGTCGCCAGATGCTGGAAATCCAGGTGCGTATAAATCTGCGTGGTTTTGATGTCGGCGTGCCCGAGCAGTTCTTGCACGGCGCGCAGGTCCTGAGACGACTCCAGCAGATGGCTGGCGAAAGAGTGACGCAGCATGTGCGGATGCAGATTCTGCCCCAGCTCGCGCTCGCCTACGGCCTTGACCCGTTTCTGAATCGCTCGCGGCCCGAGGCGTCGGCCCTGCTGGCTGATGAATACCGCGTCGTCTTCAGGGTTGGCTAGGGCGCGCAGCTTGATCCACGCCTGCAACGCCTCCCGAGCCTTGCTGCCCACGGGCAAGACGCGGGTCTTGCTGCCCTTGCCGAGCACTTGCACCAACCCTTCGCTCAGATCCAGCTGCTCCATGTTCAGGCCGGTCAGTTCTGACAAGCGCAGGCCCGAGGAATAGAACAGTTCGAGAATCGCCTGATCGCGATGGGCAAGGAAGTCGTCTTCAATGGCCCCATCGAGTAATTGCAGGGCGCGGTCGGTGTCCAGGGTTTTGGGCAGGCGCCGCTCACCTTTGGGGGGCGACAGGCCATTGGCTGGATCGTGCTCGCAGATACCTTCGCGATTGAGGTAGTGATAAAGCCCGCGCACCGCCGACAACAAGCGCGCGAGACTGCGCGAGGACTGCCCCTGCTGATGCTGGCGGGCGACCAGGCTGCGCAAATGCTGGATGTCCAGCGCGGCCCAACTGGTCAGCTGATGCTTTTCGCAGTAAACCAGGACTTTGTTGAGGTCGCGCCGATAGGCTTCCAGCGTATGCGGCGAAACCTGGCGCTCACTGCGCAGATGAGTGCAGTAGGCGTCCAGCTGCCGTTCCATGCCTAGCGAACCGAGCGCAGCGAGTGGGTAAAGCGCGGCAGCAGACGGCTCAGAACATCAGCGATGTAATTGAGGAACAGGGTGCCCACCGAACTCTTGTAGTGCTGTGGATCGCGGCTGCCGATGGCCAGGACCCCATGCAGCCCCAGATGATTGAGGGTCACGATAGCCGTGGAGCCCACTTCCTTGCCCTGATCTGCGCCGAACAGGAAATTCAGCTCATGCTCACGCAAGGCGCCGCACACGGTTTTATCGCCAATCAGCCCGCCAATGGCCTTCTGTGCCTCAGCGCTGCTGACCCAACGACCCACCGGCATCGCGTTGTCGCTGAACAGAATCAGGCTGACAAAGGGCACCTGGAAGTCCTGACGCAGGCTGTCTTCCACGGCAATCACGATTTCTTCAAGGCTGCCGGCATCCATCAGGGCGAGGTTGAGGCGGCGAGTCTTGTCGAACAGGCGGTCGTTATCACGGGCGACATCCATCAGCTGTGACAAGCGGTGGCGCATCTCGATGTTGCGTTCGCGCAGCAGCTTGAGCTGGCGCTCGACCAGCGACACCGTGTCACCGCGTTGATGCGGAACGCGCATCGACACCAGCAAATCGTCGTGTTCGGCGAAGAAATCAGGATGGTCGAGCAGGTAAGCGATGATCGCCTCTGCTTCAGGGTTTGCCGCTGCGCTATCGGCTGGCGATGCGCTGGGCTTGTCGGTTGAAGTCTGAGGCTTGTCGGTCATCGCTTTTGCTCACTCATAGACGAACTTGGCCTTCAAAAACCCGCACGGCGGGGCCGGTCATCAGTACCGGGTGGCCTGGGCCTGCCCATTCGATGGACAAACGCCCGCCCGGCAGATCGATCAGCAAGGGCGAATCCATCCAGCCCTGGCTGATGGCTGCGACGGCGGCGGCACAAGCGCCGGTCCCGCAAGCCTGGGTTTCCCCGACTCCGCGTTCCCAGACCCTTAACTGCGCCCGTTGACGATCCACGACGTAGAGAAAACCGACGTTGACCCGTGCCGGAAAGCGCGGGTGATGTTCGATTTTCGGGCCTAGAGCATGCACCGGCGCGCTGTTGATGTCATCCACCCGCAGCACCGCATGAGGGTTGCCCATGGACACAGCAGCCAGCTCGACCGTTTGCCCGTCCACATCAAGGTTGTAGCTCAACGCCTGTTCGGTGGCCTGGAACGGGATATCCGCAGGCAAGAGGCGTGGCGGGCCCATATCAACGCTGATCTGGCCGTCGCTACGGATATCCAGCTCGATAATGCCGCCCTTGGTCTCGACCTTGATTTGCCGCTTGGCAGTCAGGCGTTTGTCCAGCACGAAACGGGCGAAACAGCGGGCACCGTTGCCGCACTGCTCCACTTCCGAGCCATCGGAATTGAAGATTCGATAACGGAAATCGACATCCGGGTTAGTCGGCGTCTCCACCAGCAGCAGCTGATCAAAACCGACGCCCGTGTGGCGATCGCCCCATTGTTTGGCATGCTTGGGCAAAATATGAGCGTGCTGGCTGACCAGGTCCAGAACCATGAAGTCGTTACCCAGGCCGTGCATCTTGGTAAAACGCAGCAGCATGGGTTACTCCGGCAGCAGGCTTTCGCCAGCAAACAGCTCGGCCACAGTCTCGCGGCGACGCACCTGGAAAGCCTGCGAGCCATCGACCAGCACTTCAGCGGTTCGGCCACGGGTGTTGTAGTTCGAACTCATGACAAAACCGTAGGCACCGGCTGAATGCACAGCCAGCAGATCACCTTCGGCAAGTGCCAGATCGCGGCCCTTGGCGAGGAAATCCCCGGTTTCGCAGATCGGACCGACGATGTCATAGGCGCGGGTCGCGCCGTCACGCGGGCGCACAGCGGTCACGTCCATCCAGGCCTGATACAGCGCCGGGCGGATCAAGTCGTTCATGGCCGCATCGACAATGGCAAAGTCTTTGTGCTCGGTATGCTTGAGGTACTCGACCTGGGTCAGCAGCACGCCAGCATTGGCGACGATGAAACGGCCCGGCTCGAAGACCAGCGACAGGTCGCGGCCATCCAGACGCTCACGCACCGCCTTGATGTAATCCGACGCCATCGGCGGCTCTTCGTCGCGATAACGCACGCCCAGACCGCCACCCAGATCGATATGACGCAGGTAGATCCCGCAATCGCCGAGGCGATCGACCAGGGCAAGCAGGCGATCCAGGGCGTCAATGAAAGGCTCGAGCGTGGTCAGTTGCGAACCGATATGGCAATCAACACCGACCACATCAAGGTTTGGCAACTGGGCAGCACGCACGTAGACGTCTTCAGCATCAGCGATGGCGATGCCGAACTTGTTTTCCTTGAGGCCAGTGGAAATGTATGGGTGCGTACCGGCATCGACGTCCGGGTTGACGCGCAGCGAGATCGGCGCACGAACACCCATTTCGGCTGCGACAATCTGCAGACGCTCAAGCTCGTCGGTGGATTCGACGTTAAAGCAGTGCACACCGACTTCCAGCGCACGACGCATGTCGTCGCGAGTCTTGCCTACACCGGAGAAAACGATTTTGTCCGCCTGGCCGCCAGCAGCCAGCACACGTTCCAGCTCGCCACGGGAAACGATGTCGAAGCCCGAGCCCAGGCGTGCAAGGACGTTGAGCACGCCCAGATTGGAGTTGGCTTTGACAGCAAAGCACACCAGATGCGGCATGCCGTCGAGTGCGTCAGCGTAGGCGCGATATTGTGCTTCGATATGAGCACGGGAGTAGACGTAAGTCGGCGTGCCGAAACGCTCGGCAATGGCAGACAAGGCTACTCCTTCCGCGAACAGCTCACCGTCGCGGTAGTTGAAGGCGTCCATGTGATTCCCTTAAAGATGCTTGTGCGATTGCGACTTGGCTTGTTCGTCTGGTGATTTGGTGTCGTCAGGCAGGTACAACGGACCCTTTTGACCACAGGCAGTAACAAGACAAGCAACCGCGACAAGCGCAGCAAGCGAAGAGATCAGGCGCTTCATGGCGAAATCCTTTGAAAAAGCATTAATTGCGCCCGAGTATACCGGCCACCCGGCGGCTTGCCTACGTGGCGCGCTTCCCGTCCGGCGGGGGTTTGACGCAGCGTCGGTGATTTACAGCAGCCCGCGCGGATTATTGGCGTATCTGTTGCTCGTTGGGCGGGTAAGCTTTGCATTTGCCTTTAAGCGTCCGTATCTTGCGTCGCTGTGCCACCAGTAGACACTTTTTGAGGTTCCTGTAATGAGTCTGACCGAAGCCCGCTTTCACGATCTGGTCGATGCCACCCAGCAAGCGCTGGAGGATATTTTCGACGAGAGTGATCTGGACCTGGATCTTGAAAACTCGGCTGGCGTGCTGACCGTCAAGTTCGAAAATGGCACCCAGCTCATCTTCAGCCGCCAAGAACCCCTGCGCCAGCTTTGGTTGGCGGCGCGCTCCGGCGGCTTCCACTTCGACTATGACGAAGAAGAAAAGCGTTGGGTCTGTGACACCAGCGATGAACTACTCAGCGAAATGCTCCAGCGCATCACGCAAGAACAGGCGGGCGTTGAGCTCGACTTCGACGAGATCTGATTGGTGACTGTGACTTCTGCACCTGTGCGCCCGCCCAAGCCGTTGTTCAGCAACGTCAGCCCGGCCGTGCCCTCGCCCTGCATCAGCCTGTGTCGGCTGGACGAGCAAAAGGTCTGCCGGGGCTGTTTCCGACACGTGGAAGACATCCGCGAATGGCGCTCGGCCGACGACGATCGTCGTCGCCAGATTCGCGCCAACGCCGACACCCGTCGAGCCGCAGCTGATTCAGATCAGGCCGCCGACGCGTAGCAGGCCCGGCGGGTTGTGTATTGCCCGGGCTGTGTTAGTGTCCAGACATGCTTCAACGAACGAAGCCTTCCAAAACCCCGCCGAAACCGGCGGGGTTTTGCTTTATGCCGCGCAGAAAAAAGGAGTCTGCCATGACTACCGCACCTTCCATCATCCTGACCCGCCTGGACGTACAGCGTCTTGAGCAACTGATCGACAGCCTGGATGACGCAACTCCCGGCGTTCTGGCTCTTCAAGCCGAGCTGGACCGCGCCGAACAAGTGGTTGGCCACGATGAAGTACCCGCTGGTGTCGTGACCATGAACTCGAAAGTCCACTGCCGCGAAGAAGTCAGCGGCAAGGATTACCACCTCAAACTGGTCTACCCGAAAGATGCTGGTGCCGAGGGCACGGTTTCTATCCTGGCGCCAGTAGGTTCAGCGTTGCTGGGTTTGCAGGTCGGCCAACACATCGACTGGCCCGCACCGGGCGGCAAAACCCTCAAGCTGACGCTGTTGGCGGTGGAATATCAGCCAGAGGCGGCGGGGGAGTATCAGTAAAAAACTGGCCTCTGTAGGAGCTGCCAAAGGCTGCGAAAGCAACCTACCTGACACATTGCTTCGCAGCCTTCGGCAGCTCCTACAGGTATCCTGTGGCCAGGTCGCGATCGTTGTGGGAGCAAGCTTGCTTGCGAAGAGGCCGGAACAACCACAGCATCTACCTGACGGATAGACCGCCTTCGCGAGCAAGCTCGCTCCCACGAACGGGGGATAGGCAAGCTTGCCTGTGCATGGGCGGGTCAGCGCCGAATCAGGCCCTATGCAACGTCGCCAGAAAACCCGCTGCGCCCACGAACAAACCTGCAAAAGTGCGGTTCATGCGGCGTTGCTGCTTCGGGGTTTTCAAGGCGCGCAGCACGCGTGAAGCCAGGCCCGTGTAACCCGCCATGACAATCATGTCGACGACCACCATGGTGGCGGCGATGATCACGTACTGGGCGAACAGCGGTGCTTGCGGGTCAATGAATTGCGGCAGGATCGCGAGGATGAAGACCATCGCCTTGGGGTTGCTGATGTTAACCAGAAAGCCGCGGGCGATCAGTGCCAGAGGCTTGCCAATAGGGCGAATGGCCGAGTCCTCGGACAGGTCGGCAGGCAGCGCGCGCCATTGCTTGATGCCCAGATAAACCAGATAACCCACGCCAAACCACTTGATCAGGGTGAAGGCCATATCCGACGCGGCGAGCACTGCGCCCAGGCCGGCGGCGACAATCGCAATCTGCACCACCAGCGCCACTTGCAGACCAAGGGCGTTCCAGTAACCGCGCCAGAAACCATAGCGCAGGCCGCTGGACATGGACGCAATGGCGCCGGCTCCCGGCGAAAGACTGATAACCCAACACGCCGCAAAAAAAGCCAGCCACGTTTCTAAAGACATTTCACACCTCGGACAGAACGGCACTGCCGGATAAATTAGTGGCTTCGTCCAGAATTGACTAACGTTTTCTTGCTGCTTTGTCCGCGAATGCGGAGATTCCGTAGGGTGATCCAAACACGGCCCCTGTAGGAGCGCGCTTGCCCGCGATGCGGTGTG
>Ga0247806_10000043_pt1 | contig 78214 bp, 67 predicted proteins | sample UWRJL059202B1_FD_179935 | JGI IMG/M metagenome (GOLD analysis project Ga0247806, IMG submission 179935) | Plant litter microbial communities from Arlington Agricultural Research Station in Wisconsin, United States - UWRJ-L059-202B-1 | ecosystem: Environmental > Terrestrial > Plant litter >... | reverse complement strand
TACGTCGCCAACCAGCTCAACGACCGCCCCCGCAAAACCCTCGACTGGAAGACCCCGAAAGAAGCCCTCAACGAGCTACTCTCGAAGCCACAACCGACCGGTGTTGCGCTGACCGGTTGAATCCGCCTGCGGAAGCGTCCTTACAATCTCACTATCTCCCAATTTGCCGCTGACCGACGGGCCGAGGTGAGCCGCGCACGCGCAGCATCCGCCGATCTTTGTGGCCCATCGTAGGTACAGGCACCACCTCGTTGTAGAAGAGCTACAGTTCGAGCGCGGTGCCGTGCACCCTTCTTTGTAGCCCCGTCACGCACTATTTTGGCCCGGGAGCCGCTCGACCTAACGTGGTCGAACACTCACAGCCGCGCGTAGACGTAAGGACCAATGATGGTTGACACTGCCCAGCGCCCCACCCCCGCCCCGCGTAACGCGGTCGAGACCGACACCGGACCCGTTCGGGTTGCGGGGGACCCGGATGCCCCGCGCATCGACGTGCCGGCCCTCACTCACACGCTGCTCGGCACCTGGGCCGACGTCCGCATCAAGGCCAGAGAGCTCACCGCCCGGCCCGACCTGCAGCGCATCGAGGGTCTCTCCATGGCCGACCACCGACAGCGCGTGCTCGGCCAGCTCAAGATCCTCGCCGACAACGGCCACGTGCACCGTGCCTACCCCGCTTCCGTCGGCGGCTCCGACGACCACGGCGGCAACATCGCCGGCTTCGAAGAACTCGTCACCGCCGACCCGAGCCTGCAGATCAAGGCCGGCGTGCAGTGGGGCCTCTTCGGCGCCGCCGTGCTGCACCTGGGCACACCTGCGCACCACGAGAAGTGGTTGCCGGGCATCATGAGCCTCGACGTTCCCGGTGCCTTCGCGATGACCGAGACCGGGCACGGCTCCGACGTCTCGGCCATCGGCACCACCGCCACCTTCGACGTGGCGACCGGCGACTTCGTGTTGCACACCCCGTTCCGGGCGGCGTGGAAGGACTACCTCGGCAACGCGGCCAACGACGGCATCGCCGCCGTGGTGTTCGCCCAGCTGATCACCCTGGGTGTCAACCACGGCGTGCACGCGTTCTACGTTCCGCTCCGTGATGAGACCGGAGCTTTCCTGCCCGGCATCGGCGGAGAGGACGACGGCCTCAAGGGCGGCCTGAACGGGATCGACAACGGCCGGCTGCACTTCGACTCCGTGCGGGTCCCGCGTCAGAACCTGCTCAACCGGTACGGGGACGTCGCAGGCGATGGCAGCTACACCAGCCCGATCGGCAGCCCGGGCCGGCGCTTCTTCACGATGCTCGGCACCCTGGTGCAGGGCCGCGTCTCCCTCGACGGCGCCGCCACCCAGGCGTCGGCGCTGGCGCTCACCATCGCCATCCGTTACGGCAGCGAACGCCGCCAGTTCACCGCGGGCAGTGACACCGACGAAGAGGTCATCCTCGACTACCAGCGGCACCAACGCCGGCTCATCCCGCGCCTGGCCACCGTGTACGCGCAGACCTTCGCGCACGACGAGTTCCTGGTCAAGTTCGACCAGGTCTTCAGCGGTGCGGCCGCGACGGATGCCGACCGGCAGGACCTCGAAACCCTCGCGGCCGCCCTCAAACCGTTGTCCACCTGGAACGCCCTCGACACGCTGCAGGAATCCCGGGAGGCCTGCGGCGGCGCCGGGTTCCTCGCCGAGAACCGCTTCGTGGGACTCCGCGCCGACCTCGACGTGTACGCCACCTTCGAGGGCGACAACAACGTGCTCCTCCAGCTCGTGGCCAAACGGCTGCTCACCGACTACAACCGCAAGTTCGCCGGCGCGGATGCCGGGGCTCTTGCCCGGTACGTCGTGCAGCAGACCGCTGGGCGCGCGTATCACGGCACGGGCCTGCGCACCCTGGGCCAGTCCGTCGCCGACTTCGGGTCGACGGCCCGCAGCGTCGGTGCGCTGCGGGACACCAACACCCAACGCGCCCTGCTCACCGACCGGGTCGAAACCATGATCGCCGGCGTCGCCCAGGCTCTGCGCAACGCCACGAAGCTGCCGAAGAAGGAAGCGGCCGACCTCTTCAACTTGCACCAGAACGAGTTGATCGAGGCGGCTCGCGCCCACGCCGAACTGCTGCAGTGGGAGGCATTCACCCGCGCGGTCGAGGCGACGGAGCATCCGGGCACTCGGCAGGTGCTCACCTGGCTGCGCGACCTCTTCGGGCTCCGCCTGATCGAGGAGCACGCGGCCTGGTACCTCATCAACGGCCGGCTCTCCGGCAAACGGGCGCTGGCGGTCACGGCCTACATCGACCGCATCATCGCCCGGCTGCGTCCGCACGCCCTCGACCTCGTCGACGCGTTCGGGTACGCCCCTGAGCATCTGCGGGCGCCCATCGCCTCCGGTGCTGAGCGGGTGCGCCAGGTCGAGGCCCGCCAGTACTACCGCGACCAGCGTGCCGCCGGCACCGCGCCCGTCCCCGAGAAGCCGGCCCCCCGCCGCTGACAGGCGGTCCTCCCGGCGGGGGAGGAGGGCCGGCCCAAGGACCATCCGTACGGATGACGCGACACCCAGGCGCGGGCTTCTAACCTGTCTGGTGGGGGTTGACGCGGTCTGCGTCTTTTCCCACCGATGAGGGAAAGAGGTACCGGATGATCCAGGCACAATCCCTGACCAAACGCTACGGAAGCAAGACCGCGGTCGACGGCATCGACTTCACCGTGCAGCCGGGACGGGTGACCGGGTTCCTCGGGCCGAACGGCGCGGGCAAGTCCACCACCATGCGCATGATCGTGGGCCTTGACCGGCCCAGCCACGGCTCGGTCACCGTGAACGGCAAGCAGTACCGCCAGCACAAGGCCCCCCTGCGCGAAGTCGGTGTGCTGCTCGACGCCAAGGCCATCCACACCGGCCGCAGCGCCTACAACCACCTGCTGGCCATGGCCGCCACTCACTCCATCCCGGCCGGCCGGGTGCGGGAGGTCATCCAATTGACCGGCCTCGAATCCGTCGCCCGCAAACGCGTGGGCGGCTTCTCGCTCGGCATGGGCCAACGGCTCGGCATCGCCGCGGCGCTGCTCGGCGACCCGGCCACCCTGATCCTCGACGAACCCGTCAACGGGCTCGACCCCGAGGGTGTGCAATGGGTGCGACACCTCGTCCGCGAACTCGCCGCTGAGGGCCGCACCGTCATGCTCTCCTCCCACCTGATGAGTGAGATGGCCGTCACCGCCGACCACCTCATTGTGCTCGGGCGCGGCCGGGTCATCGCGGATGCGCCGGTCGCCGAACTGATCGGCGCCGCCAACCGCAACACTGTCCGCGTGCGCACCCCGTACGCGCCGGAGCTCGCCGCACTGTTCCAGGGCCCGGACATCACCGTGACCCAGTCCGAGGTCGACCTCCTCGAGATTTCCGGGGTGCCCGCCGCCGACATCGGCAACCAGGCCGCTCGCGCCGGTATCGCGTTGCACGAGTTGACGCCGATCAGCGCGTCCCTCGAGGAGGCCTACATGGCGCTCACCCAGAACGACGTCGAATATCGCACCGGGGCGACCGATGCCCCCGCCGTCGAACACGCCGCGACCGACCTGCAGGAGAGCGCCCGATGACCGCGACAACCACCCCAGCCCGGGCCGGAGCGCCCACCTTCGTCCCCTCCGGGTCCGGTCTCAGTTTTGTGGGGATCCTGAACTCCGAGTGGATCAAGTTGCGCACCGTGCGCTCCACCGTGTGGTCGTACGCGACCGTCATCGTGATCTCGCTCGCGTTGGCGCTGCTGATGTCCAGCACCCTCGACCTCGACGGCAGCCAGGTCGCCGCGTCCGAGCAGGGCAGCTGGATGATCCAGGTGTCCACCTTCGGGATCATCTTCGGCCAGCTGGTTGTCGGTGTGCTCGGTGTGCTCTCGGTCAGCGGGGAGTACAGCACCGGTATGATCCGCTCGAGTGTGACCGCCGTGCCGCGGCGACTGCCCGTGTTGGCCGCCAAGGCCATCGTCCTGTTCGTCTGCACGTACATTGTCGGACTCGTCAGCGTCTTCGGCTCGTACCTGGTCGCGTCGCCGATCATGGCCGGCAAGGGATTCTCGGCCGGCCTGACCGATCCGGACCTGTTCCTGCCGCTCGTGAACGCTGCGCTCTACCTGTCCTTGGTCGCGGTCTTCGGGCTCGGCATCGGCACGGTGCTGCGCAGCAGCGCGGGCGGTATCGCCGCGACGCTGGGTGTCATCCTTCTGCTCCCCACCGTGTTCCAGCTCATTCCGGCGACCTGGGCGGCCGACCTGATGCCGTACATCCTCTCCAATGCCGGCACGGCGACCTTCCTCTGGGGCGGCGCGATGGAACCGTGGCAGAACATCCTCATCGTGCTCGGCTGGGTGGCCGTGTCGCTCGTCGGCGCCGCGGTGCTGCTCAAACGCCGCGACGCCTGACCCGCACCGGCTCGCGGCGCACCCCGACTCCGGGTGCGCCGCGAGCCTGTGCAGCGGCCGCCGACGCGGACCGTAGGCTCGAAGCATGAGAGAGTTCTACCCCGAGATCGAACCGTACGACACCGGCATGCTCGACGTCGGGAACGGCCACACCCTCTATTACGAGGTGTCCGGCAACCCGGAGGGCAAGCCCGCCGTGTACCTGCACGGCGGTCCGGGCGGCGCCTCCAGCGGCACCCAGCGCCGGGTGTTCGACCCGGAGAAGTACCGGATCGTGCTCTTCGACCAGCGCGGATGCGGACGCAGCACCCCGCACGCCAGCGCACCGGATGCCGACCTGTCCACGAACACCACCTGGCACCTGGTCGCCGACATCGAGCGCCTCCGTGAACACCTCGGCATCGACCGGTGGCTGGTCTGCGGTGGGTCCTGGGGCAGCTCCCTCGGGTTGGCCTACGCCGAGACCCACCCGGAAAAGGTCACCGAGCTGGTGCTCCGCGGTATTTTCACCCTCCGCCAGATCGAACTCGACTGGTTCTACGAGGGCGGCGCGGCGGCCATCTACCCCGACCTGTGGGAGGACTTCATCGCCCCGGTCCCCGTCGATGAGCGCGGCGGCCTCATCGAGGCGTACAGCCGGTTGCTGCACGACCCCGACCGGTCCGTGCGGGAACGCGCCGGCATCGCCTGGTCCACCTGGGAGTCCTCCACCATCACTCTGCTGGAGCACCCGGAGACCATCGAACGCTTCACCGAGCCGGCCTTCGCCGTTGCCTTCGCCCGGATCGAGAACCACTACTTCATGAACAAGGGGTGGTTCGAGCCGGAGCAGTTGATCCGGAACGCCGCCTTGCTGAAGTCCATTCCCGGCGTCATCGTGCAGGGCCGATACGACATGTGCACGCCGGCCTTCACCGCCTGGGCGCTGCACCAGGCCTGGCCGGAGGCCGACTTCCACATGATCCCCGACGCCGGTCACTCCTTCGAGGAGCCGGGCATCCGCGCTGCGCTGCTCGACGCCACCGACCGGTTCGCCCGGTAGCCGGCCGGTCGCCTCCGCTCAACGGCCCCGACGGGCCAGCCGGTCGGTGATCCGGCGGAGGTAGCGGGCGAGCGTCGCCAGGTCGGTGCGGCGCAGGCCGTAGAACGCGAGCGGGTTGATGCCGAACACCCGCCAGAGGAACACCAGGTTCAGGTTGCTGGAGATCACGTTGCCCGCCAGCGTGGCCAGCGCCGCTCCCATCGCTCCCAGAACGGGGGCGAGAAGCAGGAGCAGGCCGATGTTCACCAGACAGGCGACGGTGAGCGACGCGCTCCGCAGGCCGGGCCGGCCCCGGCCGCTGAGCCCCGAGCCGGCGATCGAGCCCGGGGTATTCAGCACCACGGCAGCCAACAGCACCGCCGCCACCGGCAGGGCCTCGCGGAAGTCCTCACCGAACAGGAACGGGAGCCAGAAGAGCATCGTGACGCCCAGGAAAACAGCGGCCAGCCCGCTCAGCAGCGTCGAGATGCGGGCGGATGCGCTCAGCCGGTCGTCCACCGACTCCGCGGACTCGTTGACGAAGGTGACGTCGCGCACCGCCTGGTGGATGATCATCGGCAGCTCGCTGACGCTGACGGCGACCACGTAGAGCCCGAGCTGGTAGGTGCCCGCCAGCGGCGTCATCAGCACCTGGTCGATGCGGGAGAGCAGGATGCCGGAGATCGCGCCGATCCACACTCGCATGCCGTACCCGAGGAGCCCGCGCGTCTGCGCCACGGGGGGCACCTCTGCGGCGCGGGCCGGCAGGCTGCGCATCCGGCCGATGTACACCAGGGCGCCGGCGACCGGCATCGCCGCGACGGTGATCGTCGCCACCAGCGGAGTCAGGGTGTCGGTCAGCCAGAACGGAATGATCACCAGCAGGCGCAACGACGAGGTGAGGATGCGCTCGATCGCGACCAGACGCCAGGTCTGGGTCGCCGACGCCACCCCGCGCAGCACTCCCACCAGCAGGTTGGGCACAATCGCCAGCCCGGCGACCAGGATCAGCTGGGTGACCTGGGCAGAGCCGCCGCTCAGCCAGGGTGCGGACACCGCTACGGCGGCCATCGCGAGGAGCCCGGCGATGGTCAACAGCAGCATTCCCCGGCCGGCGGTGTTCCGCGCCAGCCCGGGGTTGCGGGCGACGACCCAGGTCACCGCCTCCGGAATGCCGAAGGTGGCCAGGGTCACCACCAGGGCAAGCGGCGCGGTGGCGGCGGCGACGGCACCACGACCCTCCACACCGAGCGCCTGGGCCAGAATCGGGCCGGAGAACAGGGCGACCAGCGGGGGGAACGCATTCCCGAGCAGGGCGATCGACATGTTGCGCGACACGGAGCCCACCCGTTGGACAGCCGGCTGGGGCGCCGCGGCGGCTGGCTGCACTCGCCCGGGTCGGCCAGTCACGGCGATGGTGCTCCCCTCGCTTCGGCCCGGGAGTCCGGCGGCCGGTGTCGGCTCGCCGGTCTCCGCCCGGCCCTGAGGCTGCACACAGTACTCGGGCCCCTCGGCGGCGGATACCTCCCACCTTCGGGGGGTACCGACGCCGGTTTCGGGCCCTTGTCGGGGCTCCGAGCGCGCTCTATGGTGTCGAACGAAGCGGCCAGACGCCGGCGAGAAATCCGACTCGCCGTGCCGGCCCGGTGCGGTGGTGGGCGTGGCTGGACACACAGGATCGATACACACGGGGTCGACACACACGGGATCGATACACACAGGGGCGACACGCACGAGTTCGGCGCCTCGGCGGTCGACCGGCACGGACCACTCGACCGGTCCGGTGAGTCCGGCGGGCGGGTTCTCCCGCGGGTTTCCGCTCTCGGCGGCCCGGTTGGCCGAATCCCAGCGCACGCGGCTGCTGGCCAGCACCGTCGCGGCCACCGTCCTGGTGCTCCTGGCCATGCGCACCGAGATCCAATCCGGACTCACGATCGGCTACCTGGTGGCCGCCGTCCTGGCCCCTCTCTGGATCCCGGCGCTGCGCCTCTACCGGGGTGCCCGGCTGCTCCTGGTGGTGGGGCTCCTCGCCGTCGGATCCGGACTCTGGCTCACCCAATCCTTCGCCGCAACCCACGACACCAGCCTCAGCCAAATGGTGTCCATCTCGGTCGGCCTGCTCGGCATCCTGTGCGGTATTGGCTGTGTGCTGTGGGCACGTACCGTGCTCTCCGACGCCCAAGTGGCCCTGTGGTTCGGGATCGGCCTACTGCTCGGGGTCACTCCCACCAGCGAGCTCTACCTCACCAACCCGTGGAAGTTCGGGTACTCCTTCGCGCTCACCCTCATCGTGCTGGCCCTGGCCCGGCAGACCGGGCGCCGCTGGCTCGAACTCGTCGCGGTGTCGGGCTTCACCGTCATCGCAGCCTTCACGGATGCCCGTTCGGCGTTCGCCATCCTGCTGCTGACCGCGGTCATCGTGCTCTGGCAGATGCGGCCGGGGCACCGTACCCGCACGGTGTCGACCGCCTGGTTGGTGCTCGTTGTCGGTTTCCTCACCCTGGTGGTGTACCTCATCGCCCAGGCGCTTATCCTGGACGGAACGCTGGGGCAGGAGACCCAGCTGCGCAGCGACGCCCAGTTGCAAACCTCCGGCTCGCTCGTCCTCGGCGGCCGGCCGGAAGCGGCGGCGACCGCAGCCCTGATGCTGCACCAGCCGTACGGTTTCGGCAGCGGCACGGTGCCCAGCGGTGAGGACATCTCGGCGGCGAAGTCCGGGCTCAGCCGCATCGGCTACGACCCCGACAACAACTACGTCGACATCTACATGTTCGGCGGGCACATCGAACTGCACTCCATCGTGGGCGACCTCTGGGCCTGGTTCGGTATCCCCGGACTGCTGCTGACCGTGGTCCTGGTGGCCGTCGTGCTCCGCGGGATCGCGGGCAGAATCGCCGGCGGCACGGCGTCGGCCGTAGCGCTGTACGTGGTGATCAAGCTGTTCTGGGCGCTGCCGTTCGGTCCGGTGTACAGCTCCTCCACGCTGATCATCCTGGCGGTCGGTCTGGTCGTGGTGCGCAGGAGAGTCCTGCCCCCGACGGCCGGCCTGATCGGTGCCCGGCACAAACGGGGAGCCGTCACGACGGGAGACTAGGCCCGAACATCGCCGACCCGAGCAGAAAGCGCTTCCAACGCACGCCGAAGCGCCGTGCTTGAGGTGTGCACGGTGTATGGGAAATAGACCACGTCGACACCGACCTCCGCGAACTCGCGCTCCAGCTTTGTGCCCCGGGCGGTGCCACGCCAATCGTCGCCCTTGAAGAACACATCGAAGCCGATGGCGCGCCAGGTCTCGAGCTTGTCCGGTACGGTCTCCGCCACCGCCTCATCGACGAAGCCGATGGCCCGAACGATTTCGAGGCGCTCGCCGAGCGGCACGATCGGTGCCGCGCCCTTGGCCATGATCAGCATTTCGTCTGAAACTACGCCCGCAATCAGGTAGTCGCACCTGCTGCGCGCCTGCCGCAGGATGTTGAGATGTCCCACGTGGAACAGGTCGAACGCCCCGGCGGCATAGCCGATGCGACGGCGCGGGGAGCCGGGTCGGTCAACAGTCATCAGCACGCTCGTTTTCTCTCGGGCCGCGGCCGTGGGGCCGGGCGAGTCTGGGTGAGAGATGTCGTTGGGGACTGTAGCTGTGGAGGTCCGATCCGGCTAGTGTCGCGGCGAAGGAACCTTGGAATGTGGTGTAAGCGTTTGACCAATCCGGGATAGTAGGCGAAGCTAGGTGCACGATCGGTGGCCCCCTACGGTTGCTCCATCCCGCATGTCCCGGACGTTGTGCACCACCAGAAATCACCTATTTCCTCAATGCTGTCTTTACATTCGCGCTCCACGTCGTCGAACACGACGACCCCGTCCGTTCCCGACCTGGCATCGACAGGTACCGGGTCTTCGCTCCGCAAGCGCCCCGCGATGATCACGGCCGCGGCTCTCGCCGTCGTCGTCGGTTTCACCGGTTTCGCAGCGGTGCCCGCTCAGGCCGCTCCGGCCGCTGTGGTTTCCGCCGCGGTCACAACGGCCCTCAGTACCGCTCTGGAAGAGGTTGTGGCTCCTCCCGGCGGAAGCAAGACCATCTCGTTGGGCAACGTACCCAAGAACGCCACCGCCGTGCAGTTGAAGATCACCGGTTCCGGCGCCTGGCGCGACTCAGTGGTGAAGGCTTCCATCAGCCCGAACGGCGGCCAGCGCACCATCTTCACGGCCAAGCTCAACGAGAAGCCCAGCACCACCGTCACCCTGCCGCTGCAGGCCGGGCACGACGGAAAGCTCACCCTGGCCAGCAGCCAGGCCAGCGTGCGTCTGAAGACGACCATCACCGGATTCACCGTGCCGTCCGCATCTGCGGCGTCGGCGGCGACGTCGGCGAAAACCGGCGCGCTGCCGACCGTCGTGGTGCCGCCGAGCGGGCAGAAGACCCAGTCCCTCGGTGATATCCCGGCCGGTGCGACTTCGGTCAAGCTCACCGTCACGGGCGCCGGCGCCTGGCGCGACACCGCGGTCAAGGCCTCCATCGGCCCGAACGGGCGCCAGGTGCCGGTGTTCACCGCCTCCCTGAACAAGAAGCCCAGTGCCACCATCACCCTGCCGTTGCACGCCGGCCACAACGGCAAGCTCACGCTCACCAGCAGCCAGGCCAGCGTCGAACTGAAGACCTCCGTTGTGAGCTTCGGCTCCGGTGCTGCGGCGAAGCCCGCTCCGGCTCCGGCCCCCGCGCCCGCACCGACCAAGGCTCCGGCCCCGGTCAAGGCCCCGGCCGCGACGGGTACCCCCGGCAGCGGCAACACGGGCGTTCCCGCCGGCACGAAGCTCACGATGCACAACGGTGACCTGAATGTCACGACGGCCGGCACGGTCATCGACGGCCTCGACATCCGTGGCCTGGTCAAGATCAGCGCCCCGAACGTCACCATCAAGAACACCATCATCCGGGGCAAGGCCCTGTCGGGCGTCGCCCCGCTGATCAACAACCTCAGCGGTCAGAGCGGCCTCAAGATCGTCGACACCGAGCTGTTCCCGTCGGTCGCGTCGCCGTACGCCATGGGGATCTACGGGTACAACTTCACCGCCACCCGGGTCAACATCCACGGTGTCGTCGACGGTATCCACCTCACCGGTGGCAACGTCGCGATCGACAAGTCCTGGTTGCACGACAACCTGCACTACTCGAGCGACCCGAACCACGGCGGCAAGCCCAGCCACGATGACTCGATCCAGATTCAGAAGGGCAGCAACATCAGCGTCACCAACAGCAACATCAGCGGCTCGCACAGCGCTGGAGTCATGATCACCCAGGACACCGGCAAGGTCTCCAACTTCACCTTCACCGGCAACTATGCCAACGGCGGAGCCTGCACGGTGAACATCGCCGAGAAGACCCACGGACCGGTGCAGGGCGTGAAGATCGCCGACAACACCTTCGGCCGCGACACCAAGCACGCCAACTGCGCCGTGATCGCCCCGACGTCGACTCCGGTCAGCCTGGCCCGTAACTTCTACGTGCCCGACATGGCTGCGGTGTCGGTCAAGAAGGGCTAGTCACCACGCCGAACCGGCGATGAATACGGACAGGACCCCGCGTGCACTGCACGCGGGGTCCTGTCCTGTAGTGCGCGTGAAAAGGGCGGGAAATCAACCCCGAAGGGGGGTCGGTCCCCGAAAGCGATCGACATATACTCACGAGATCGCGCCGGCCACCCGAAGGTCGGCTCCTACCGATGAGGGTCAATGATGCTTTCCGGCGCCCGAAATGCCCTGCTCGCACTCGTGACCGCCGTGGCCGTGGCCGCCGCGGCCACCCTGACAAGCACCGCCGCTATCGCGGACACCTCGCCGGCTTCCGGCACACCGGCCACCGTCGCAGCCGACGCCTTGCCGACCCCACAGATCAACGGGGTCGTCTGGGCGCAGGTGATCGTCGGCAACACGGTGTACGTCGGGGGTGAATTCACCAAGGCCCGCCCGGCCGGTTCTGCGGCCGGTGTCAACGAGGTCAGTCGCAACAACATGCTCGCGTACAACCTCTCCACCGGTGCGCTCACCTCGTTCAATCCCAACCTCAACGCCACGGTGCGGGCTCTCGCCGCCGCGAAGGACGGTTCCAGGGTCTACGTGGGCGGCAACTTCACCAAGGCGGGCAGCGTGACCCGGAACCGCCTCGCCGCCTACGCCACGGGCACAGGCGCCCTCGTGAGTTCCTGGGCGCCCTCCCTGAATGGCCGCGTCGCGGCTCTCGGAGTCAGTGACACTGCGGTGTACGCCGGTGGCACGTTCACCCAGGCGGCGGGCCAGGCCCGCACCTACATGGCCAGCTTCTCCACGTCGAACGGGGCGGTGCGGGCCTGGAAGGGGAAGCCCGCCGGCGGGACCGTCGTGTCGCTGACGGTGGCCCCCAAAGGAAGCAAGGTCGTGATCGGTGGCTCGTTCACGTCGTACAACGGCAGCAACAACCCCGGCTACGGCATGGCCGCCACCGATGCGAGCACCGGTGCGTCGTTGCCGTGGAAGGTCAACAGCGTGATCCGCAACGCGGGAGCCAGCTCCGCCATCCTCAGCCTCACCTCGACAAGCGACGGGGTTTTCGGCACCGGGTACGGCTTCTACGGTCAGGGTAATTTTGAGGGTGCATTCAGAGCCTCCTGGACCGATGGCACCCTCATCTGGCTGGAGGATTGCCACGGGGACACCTACTCCGCCGCACCGACCACGAGCGTGGTCTACACGACCGGGCACCCGCACGACTGCAAGACAATAGGTGGTCCGCCAGAGACGAATCCGCGGACGTTCCACCGCACCCTGTCGTTCACGATGAACGCGACGGGGAAGGTCTTGAAGAACACCGCGGGCAAGTACTTCAACTTCGAGGGGAAGCCCCGCCCGTCGCTGCTGACCTTCTATCCGGAGATCAACACCGGCACCTACACCGGGCAGGGCCAGGGCCCGTGGAGTGTTGCCGCGAACTCGCAGTACGTGCTCTACGGTGGCGAGTTCACGATCGTGAACAACAAGGCACAACAGGGGCTGGTCCGGTTTGCCGTCTCATCGATTGCGCCGAACAAGCAGGGGCCGCGCGCCAACGGGGCGGGCTTCGTCCCGACCCTGACATCGCCGGCCGCCGGGTCGGTGAAGGTCGCCTGGACGTCCAACTACGACCGCGACAACGAGCTGCTCACGTATTCTGTGCAACGCGGAAAGGTGACGGTGAAGACCGTCACCGGGCGCTCGACAGACTGGAAGCGGCCGGCGCTCTCCTGGACCGAGACGGGGCTTGCCGCCGGGACCTACGCATACCGCATCAGGGTGACCGACCCTCGAGGCAACGTCGTGACCGGTAATGAGGTCACAATCACCGTGAAGAGTGCAGCCGCGAACAAGTCGGTGGCACCGGCGGCGACACCATTCGCCGCGACGGCCACAGGTCTCACGCTCGCGGTAGATGCCTCGGCGGTGACCTCGCCCGGCGGAAAGATCAGTTCCTACTCCTGGTCGTGGGGTGACGGCGCCAGCGGGACCGGTGCGACCGCAACCCACGTGTACGGCAAGGCCGGTACCTACCCGGTCACGCTGACCACCACCGATGAGGCCGGCACCGAGCAGACCCAGAGCCAGTCGATCGAGGTCGTCGCCCCGCCGGCCCCGCCAGCAGAGCCGGCGCCCGTCGAGCCGACCCCTGCCGAGCCGGATGCGCCCGCCGCGCCACCCGAGGCGGAGGAACCGGCACCGGCCCCGGTGGAGCCGGCGCCGGCCCCTGAGGTCCCGGCGCCCGCTCCGGTCGAACCGGTACCCGCGCCCCAGGAACCGGATCCCGCGCCGGTCGATGAGGCCCCTGAGGCTCCGGCGCCGGAGAAACCGAAGCCTGAGGCTCCGGCACCCGAGGTTCCCGCACCCGAGGTTCCGGCCCCCGAGGTTCCGGCCCCGGAGATTCCCGCCCCTGAGGCGCCCGCCGCTGGGGCGCCGGAAAAGCCGGTCGCCGTGCCTGCCGCCGACGATCCCGCCGGGCCATGATCACCGTGGAGCCAACCCAACAATCCATCGATCCGAAGTGACCGGAGCGTCAGGAGCACCACCATGGTAGGAAAAGATCCCACGAACACCAGCGGGCACCCCGGCCGAAAGTGGCGGTGGATCGGCCTGGTCAGCGTGGTCGCCGCGGCGTTGCTGTTGTTCGGTGCCACCCTCTGGGCGTCACAGGGCGGCGGCCAGCCGCTCGCCGGCGCCACCGGCGCGGGTACGACGGCGCCGACGACCGAGGCAGCCACGGCCGAGGAGCTACCGGCCGCCGCACCGGTCGTTCCCACCGAGCCGGCCGCGGAACAACCCGCGCCGACCAGCGACGAACCCGCGCCGGTCGACCCCGATGAATCCCCCGCCGCCGAGGTCCCGGTCGAGGCGGCGCCGCTGCCCGAACTGCCGCCGGTGCCCCTGACCGAGCAGGTTGCCCCGGTGCCCGGCGTGGTCGTCAGCATCGAGAACCTCGAGGCTGTCGCGGGGGAGGCACAGGGCCCCGGCGAGGTCGGCGGACCCGCGCTGCGGTTCACCCTGTCGCTCCGGAACGACGGTGACGCTCCGGTGTCGTTGGAGTCAACAGTCGTCACCGTGTACTCCGGACCGGAGCAGCTTCCGGCTACCGACCTGACCGGGCCGGGCGGCGTTCCGCTTCCGGGCGAGATCGCGGCCGGTGCCACCGTGACCGGGGTGTTCATCTTCACGGTGCCACCCGAGCAACGGGATCAGGTCAAAATCGGCGTCGATTACACGGTCGGCGTGCCCATTGTCGTCTTCGAGGGCGCCGCCCCGCGCTGAACCGCGGGAGCACCGTCCCTAGCTTGCCAACCCGAACCGAGATGTGATGGCTACTCCGTCCCCCCACCCGCACCGTCCCGGTGACGGGACGAGTTCGGGCGTGACCATCGCTGTCCTCACCTATCAGCGGCCCAGGGACCTCGCCGAACTGCTGCCCGCCTTGGTGAGTCAGGCGCGCGAGGTTTCCGCCGAGGTCGATATCCTCGTCGTCGACAACGACCCGGCCGGCGGCGCTCGCGCGGTCGTCCGGGAGGCGGCTACAGACGCTCCCGTCCGATACACGCACGAAGCCGCACCCGGTATTGCCGCGGCCCGCAACCGTGCCCTCGACGAGGCTCGCTCGGCACTGCTCGTCTTCATCGACGACGACGAACGCCCCACCCCGCACTGGCTGGCCCACCTGTTGGCGGTGCACGCCGGCCACCGGGTGCAGGCTGTGGTGGGGCCGGTCGTCTCCCGCTACGACACCCCGCCGAGCCGGTGGGTGGAATCCGGCCGGTTCTTCGACCGGCGCAGGATGCCCACGCTCACCCCGGTGACGGTCGCCGCGACCAACAATCTGTTGCTGGACCTGGCCTGGGTGCACCGGAAAGGCCTGCGCTTCGACACCCGGTTCGGGCTCAGCGGCGGGTCCGACTCACTGTTCACCCGCCAGCTGCACAACCGCGGCGGGCGGATGCTGTGGTGCGACGAAGCCGTGGTCATCGACGTCGTTCCCGCCAGCCGGCTCACCCGCAACTGGGTGTTACGTCGGGCGTACCGCATCGGGAACGCCTCGAGCCGGGTGCTGTTGGACGGCACCGCCCCCGGTTGGCGGTTTCTGGTCCGCCTCCGTCTGCTCGGCGCCGGCGGCGCGCGGGTGGCCGGCGGTTCCCTGCGCTACCTCGCCGGGCTGGTGACCGGGCAGATCGGCCATCGCGCCCGTGGTCTGCGCACCGCGGCCAGAGGCGCTGGCATGCTCTCTGGTTCCGTCGGATCGGTCTACAGCGAATACTCCCGGAGCTGACATGGCCGGCGTGCTCGCAGACCGGGTCAGGCTCTACCAGACCGTGCGCAGCGCCCACCTCGAGCGGGCTCGAGCGCTCTCCCCGGCCACCATCATCTACCGCGGAACCCGATACGACTTCGATCGCTCCCTCGCGCACGGCCTCGACCTGGTGCCGGCGGGTCCGATACGGGCGGCATGGCTGCTGGCCCGGTCCTCGGTGCGACAGCTCGAGGTCAACGAGCCGCTCATGGTGTCGAGCCTGCGTCGCACAGCACTGGCTATCGCGGTGCTGCGGGTGCGTGCCCGGATGAACGGTCGGCCTGTCCGCTTCGTCAGCTACGCCATCGAGAACGCGAACCCGTTCGACCCCGGCGCCCGCGGGTGGTCAGCCCGGCGCCGAGGTGTCGAACACCGAATCCTGGCCCGCTACGTGTGGCGGTCGCTTCATCGGGTCGCCTTCGGTACGGAAGCGTCTCAGGCCGTCTACGGATCGGTATTTCCCGGGACTGAGGTTGCCGGCGCCGCCGGCCCCGGTCAGAGCATCGTGATCCCGGCACTTCCCGCGAGCTGCGATTGCCCGCCGGCCCCCGTCGGCGACGCACCCCGGCTGCTTTTTCTTGGCGCCCTCACCGAGCGGAAGGGCTTCCCCGTGCTGCTTGCCGCCTGGCCCTATATAAAGGTACGACGTCCGGATGTGCGACTGACCATCGTCGGCACAGGGGCCCTCGAGCAGAACGCGCACGCAGCGGCCGCGGCCGACCCGGCCATCGAACTGTTCATCGCGCCATCCCGGTCCGACATCCACCAGCAACTGCGCAGCAGCACGGTCCTCGTCCTACCGTCTCAGCCGGCGCCGGGATGGCGGGAGCAGGTGGGCTTGCCGATCTGCGAGGGACTCGCTCACGGCTGCAGCATCGTGACGACGACCGAGACTGGCCTGGCCGGCTGGCTCGGCGCGCACGGGCACACCCTGGTTTCTCCCGGCGCCTCCGCTCAGATCGTGGCGGAGGCCCTACTGGAGGCGCTCGGGCAGGATCGGTCCGCCGCCTCCGTGCTCGCTGATTTGCCCCACACCGACGGCCGGCTCGCCGCCGACGCCTGGTTGTTCGGTGACGGATGAGTCGGCGGGCGCGGCCTCCGGCGTCCCCGGTGCCGCCGAACGCACCGCCCGCACCGCCTGCGCGTACGCCTCGCGGTGTGCGGCGGCGATGTCCGGCCACGCCCGCGCGCTCAGGTCAGGGCGGGCGCCGGGTTCGGGTGGGCGGAGGGCGCGTACCCGGCCCAGCGCGTCCCTGAGTACGTCGGCGGTCAGCGAGCCCGCATAGGTGTGCACCCAGCCACGACCCACCTCGGCGCGCAGCGCCTCGGTCACGGGGTTCGAGGGGGCCAGAATGGGGCGCACCAATGACAGGGCGAGCAGCGCGGCGCCCGAGTTGTGCATCTCGCGGTACGGCAGCACGACCAGTTCCGCCTGCCCGATCTCCAGGGCGAGGTCGGCGTCGCTGGCGTGGCCCAGTGACACGTCGACGCGGTCGTCAGCGGTGGCGGAGAGCAGCACTTCAGCACCGATGTCGGCACTCGTCGGCTGGCCGACCACCCGCAGCGAGAGCGGGTCCCCGTCTGGTCCGGTGGTCAGCGCGGAGAAGGCCTGAATCAGTCCGGGCACACTCTTGTACGGACGGATCAAGCCGAAGTAGACCAGGCGGCCGGGAATCGAGGCGGGAACGGGGATGTCGGCAAACCAGTCACGGTAATCACCGTGCTCGATGGTCATCGACGCCACCGCGGCGGGGGTGGGTGTGGTCGGGTTCAGCCGAATCCAGAACGACGTGGCACTGTCGAACCGCTCGAGCAGCCGCCGCTCCACCCGCAGACCGGTTTCGTGGCTGCGCGGGTTGTGCACCGTGCGCACCACGGCAACCCGGTGGCGGCTGAGCCGGAGCCGCAGCAGCAGGGCGCGGAACATAAGCCGCCGCGCCCGGCTGCGCGCCGGGGTGCTGCCGTGCAGCAACGCCTCCGGCCAGTGGGCGTGGAACACGTCGTACTGCTCGGTGAGCGCACGGCGCCAGCTGAAACCGAGGATCACCGGATCCGGCGCCAGCCGGTCGCTGAGTTGGATCAGATAGGGGTTGGTGGTGCTTCGGCCGGTGGGGAAGGAGACGAGGACACGCATTACCGAACCGGCGTCTGGTCCGACGTCTGCACCGCACGACGGGTGGCGGGACCCGGGTCGGTGACGCTTGCACGCGAGGTGGCCGGCACGGAGATCGCCGGCGGAGTCGTGAGGGGAGCCTCGTCCGTGGCGGGGACCGGCGCGGTGCGTTCGGGCACGACCGACGTGCCGTAATACGCGTGCTGCCCGCGTTCCTTCACCTGGTTGAGCACGATCCCCAGAACCCGGGCGTTGACGTTGTCGAGTGAATCGAGGGTGTCCTTGAGCTGGTTGCGTCGGGTGGCGCGGTACCGGGCGACGACGATCGCGCCGTCCGCGATGTGTGCCAACCCGAGGGCATCGGTGGTTGCCAGAAGCGGCGGTGAGTCGATGACGATGTACTCGAACGTCTCCGCCAGGCTGCGCACGAGGCCGCGCATGGACTCCGAGCTGAGCAGCTGACCGGGGTTGGGCGGCAGGGCACCCGCCGGCAACACCGACAGTGACGGGCTCAGCGGCACGATCGCGTCCTCCGCTGAGATCGCACCGACAAGAACCGTGGTGAGTCCCACGTCACCCTCGAGACCACAGACGTCCGCGATGCTCGGGCGCCGCAGATCCCCGTCGATCAGGAGGACCCTGGCGGAGCGTTCGGCCAGGGCGAGGGCGAGGTTCACCGCCGTGGTGGACTTGCCGTCCTTGGTCACCGACGAGGTGACCACGATGGTGCGTGGCCGGTGGTCGACGTCGATGAATTCGAGGTTGGTCTGGATGCGCCGGTACGCCTCAGCCAAGCTGCTGCGCGGCATCACCCGCATGGCTATACCGGCCGGGTCCCTGCGCCCCTTGGTGCCGACCTTGCCCAGCAGCGGCGCGTCAGAGATCCGCGCCAGATCCTTCTCGTCGCGCACCCGGGTGTCGAACATGTCCCGCAACACGGCGAAGGCGGCGCCGATGGCCAGACCGATCAGGGCCCCGGTCGCGGCGAGCAACATCAGGTTGGGCGAGAACGGTTTGAGCGGCGCCTGAGCTGTCGACACGGTTTCCAGGGTGATCGATGGCGCCCCGGTGGGCCCCTCAGGGGCGAGGTCCTGACCGATCGTGGCGAGGGACCGGGTGACGGCGTTGGCGATTCTCGCCGACTGCTCCGCTGACCGGTTGACCACCGTGACTTCCACGATCACCGTGTTCAGCGGCGTCGAGGCGCTCACGTTCGCCGCGAGCGCGGCCGGGGTGGTGTCCAGCTGCAGGGTGTCGATCACCGGCTGCAGCACTGCCGGGGTGGTTGCCAACTGTGAAAAGGACTGCACGAGTTTTTCGGTGAACGTGAACCCCTGCACCAGCTCATTGGTGGTGTCGCCACGCGGGCTGGACACGAAGACGCTGCTGGTGGCGCGGTACATGATGGGCAGCGTGGACGCGTAGGCGTAACCGAGGAGGCCCCCCAGGATTCCCAGCAGCAGGACCACCTGCCACCGGCGGATCACTGACCTCAGATAGTCGGCCGATTCCATGTTGTCTTCCCCTCGTTGAGTGCTGATCGACGTGCGTTGGTCTGTACCGCGCCGGGCAGTGGGCCGGCAGCGGCGGAACCGGCCGCGGCCGGGCTGAGCACGCCGGTCACCGCGGTCCGGATGGATGAGCGGTAGCCCGCGAGCGCGTGACGATCACGGGCCACGAACTGGTCGGTGGCGGCGGTGAGCCGGTCGTGCGCCCAGTCCCGAACGATCCGGTCCACGGCGTCGGCCAGGGCGGATGCGTCACCGGGCGGCACCCGCAACGCCGAAGCGAACCCGGCGGACGCTTCCCGCAACCCCGAGGTGTCACTCACGACGACCGGACGCGCCGCCAGGGTGCCCTCCACGGCGGTGTTGCCGAAGCCTTCTTCGAGGACCGACGGAACCAGCACGATGTCACTGGCGGCCAGGAACGGCCAGACGTTGCGTTGGTAGCCGTGGAAATACACGCTGCTGTCCAGGCCTTCCGCGTGCACGAGCTCGTGCAGCCGGGTGAGATACCACTCGTATCCGGGGAACACGTCTCCGACCAGGTGCAGCTCGACCGCGTGCCCGGCCGCCCGGTACCGCGCGGCCGCGCGGACCGCGACGTCGACACCCTTGCGCTCCGAGAGTCTGCCGACATACACGAGGCTGACGCGGTCGGCCAGCAGAACCCGCGCCGGCGCCGGGCGCTCGGGACCGGCGATCGGGTTGGCCACCACAGTGATGCGCGAACGAAGCATCGGGAACGTCTCGGACACCACGTTGCGGCAGTGATCGCTGTTGGTGATCACGCTGTCGCAGAGCAGGAGCGGAGCCGCAAGAGCGCGCCGGATCGGGCCCGGCGCATTGCGTTCCGCCTCGTGGATGTGGGCGATCACCGGCAGCCCGCGAAGCCGGGCGAGCACGACCCAGAGGGGGAGGGTGACGGTGTTGATGTACACCAGGTCGGGTCGGGTCCGGCTCAGCAGGCCCCAGCCGGCGACGGCGCCGACAAGGGCATCCCGCAGAAAGGCCAGCGCTCCGGCCGGGCGCAGGATGCTCTTACGCAGCACGGGAGTCCGGCAGAACACCGTGGTGGCGCCGCGCCGCTCGAGCTCGCCGACCAGCGGGCCGTCGCCGGGGAGGGCCACGGTCACCACGGTGCCGGAGCCGACGAGAGCGCTCACGGATTCGAGCAGCACCAGGTCGGAGCCGTAGAGCTCGGCGCCGGGGTGGGCGATCAGTACGGCACCCGGGCGGTGCCGGGCGGTCACGACTCCTCCGTCACGGGCTCGCGCCGGGCCGCGCCGGGTGCTCCAGGCCGTACGGGTCGGGTGGTCAGGGCCGTCAGGGTGAGCGCCGCACCGCGAACCGTGCCGCGGATTCCGGCCAAGCAGAGCGGACCGAGGTGGCGGAACAGGTCTCGGCGACCGCCGCGTTGCAGCACGTCGGCGGCATAGCCCGGGCTGAGCAGGAACCAGCGCAGCACCTGACGCCGCGTCAGGTGCGTCACGGCGAAGAGCATTCGGTTGCGAATGTTGAAGTACATGTACACGGGCGATTTCCCGGTGCCCGCCTGCGTGCCGCCGACGCCGTGCACCACGGTCACGTCGCTGCGCACTACAAGGGTGCCGCCGGCCCTGGTGCAGCGCCAGGACAGGTCGACGTCCTCCCAGTAGAGGAAGTAGCGTTCATCGAAACCGCCCAGCCACTGCCACATCGAGGCGTGCACCACCAGGCAGGCCCCGGTGACCCAGCCGTTCGGGGCCGAACTGTCCGACCGGGTGTCCGCGCGCGTGCGAGCGCCGCGGATGTCGACGGTACCGCCGGTGAACCAGTCGGTGCCGTCGGACCGGATGATGCGCGGGCATTGCAGGCTGGCCGGGTCATCGGCGCACGCATCGGCCAGGGCGCGCACTCCGGCCTCGTCGATGCGGGCGTCCGGGTTGAGCAGCAACAGGCGTCGGCAGCCCCTGTTGATGAGGTGGCTGGCCCCGGCGTTGACTCCGGCGCCGAAGCCGAGATTCAGCGCCGGAGCGATCAGCGCCCAGCCCTCCCGCCTGGCCAGTGCCGTCGTCGCGGCGCGCTCGGCGAGCCCCGAAAAGTTATCGACGACAACGACGTGGTCCCCGTGCAGAGCGCGGGCCAGGGGCACGAGGTTCTCTTCGAGCAGGGTCGGGTCGCCGTAGTTGACCACCACGATGCCCAGGTCAGCGGGGAGCGACATCGGTGACCGCCTCCTCGGCCCGGTGCCGGGGGGCCGCCGGCGGTCGGGCGGCCGGACGGGCCGGTGCGCCGAGGGTGCGCATGTCGCCGAACCATTTCACGAGCGCCATCAGCAGGTAGAGCAGGTTGGCGGCGAACAGTGCGGTGTACACGGCGAAGAACACCATCGGTGCACCCAGGAGTACAAAGGACAGGCACAAAACGCCGTAGTCGGTCGGTAGCCCCAGCAGCGCTCGCAGCGGGGTGCTCGCGCGCGCCGGGGCCGCCGCCACGGCATATTTGGCCTTGAGCAGGTCGTTCAGGATCATCGCGAAAAAGGCGACGGCGGCGACGACGGCGAATCCGATCGGCACCAGCAACCAGGCCGGGTCCAACCCGGCGGGGTGCCGGAAGGCCATCACCAGCACGGCGAGGTGCACGGTGGAGATCTTCCACGCGTCGACGACATGATCCAGCCATTCGCCGGCCGGACTGCCGCCGCCACGCAGCCGGGCGAGTTGGCCATCCGCCGAGTCGAGCACATACCCCCCGGCGAGCAACAGCCACACCATGGCCCCAGACGCGAGGGAAGGGTCGGCGAGCGCGAGTACCAGCACCCCGGCCAGGCTGAACGCGGCGCTGAGCGCGGTGACCATGTTGGGAGTCCAGCCGAGCCGGAAGGCGACCGCCGCGGGAACCCGGCCCAGCGGCCGGTTCACGAAGAGCGAGTACGCCGGCGCGCCCCGGGCGGCGACCTTCTGGGCGCCGGCCAGCTGGCGCACCAGGTCGCTCACCCGGGCGGGTGCGATCGCGCTCGCGCCGCTCACAGCGAGCCCCGAGCAATGGTGGGCGGGTTGGCAGGCTCGGGCCGGTGCAGCGAGGACCGGCCGGTGCGGCCGGTGCTGAGGCCCTGGGTGCTGTAGCCGGCGACGAGGCGGTGCGCCAGATCTTCGTACCCGTCGGTGACGTGACCCCAGTTGTAGAGGACTCCGGCACGACGTTGCAACGCCACGGCGACCTCCTGCGTGTGGTGCGGATTGAACTCGGCGTCTTCGATGAGCGACGCCAGGGTGGCCGCGTCACGGAAGTACGCGCCGTAAACACCGAGCACCTCCCGGTTGAACGACACGTCCCAGGCGATCGCCGCGGTGCACGCACCCATCGCCCGCAGCAGTGACGGGTTGGTGCCCCCGACGGAGTGACCGTGGAGATAGCTGACCGAGTGGGCGTACAACTGGTCGAGCTGCTCCTGGTCCCATAACCCGCCGAGCAGCCGCACCCGGGGGTCGGCGGCGAGGGCTCTGATCCGGCGCCCGTGCAGGCCCGAATATGGTGCCGAGCCGACGACCACCAGCGGCAGCCGGGAGCTGCTGCGCAGAAAACCCTCGATCATGACGTCGACGTGATTCTCGGGTTCGAACCGGGCAACCACGAGGTGGTAGCCCTTCGGAACGAGCCCGAGTTCGCCGAGCCGGTCGCTGGCCGGGTCGTGGAGTACCCGGGTGCCGTAGCTGATCAGTTCGGTGGGGATTGCGAATTCGTCCCGGTAGTAGTCGACGATTCCCTGCGCGTCGGCGATCAGGGCGTCGGCGGACCGCACCGACAGCTGCTCGGCCCACCGGTAGTAACGGCGGGCGGTGCCGCCCCACTTGTCGCGCTTCCACTCCAGGCCATCCACGTGCACCGTTGTGGGGATACCGCGCTGACGCAGCCACGGCACAAACGGGGCGTTGGCGGCGTTGAACACGAACGCGGCATCCGGGCGACGGTGGCTGGTGACGTGTGCCACGGAGAGAGCGGTATGACTGAGCGTCTCGCAGGCCTTGAGATTGATGGCCGGCAGGCGCACCAGGCGCATCCCCAGGTGTTCTGCCTCGACGGGGCGATGGCCGGGGGAGCCGGTGCGGCAGTACACCGTGACGGCGTGACCGCGGTCGACCAGACGCCGGCCGATCTCTTCGACGGCGGTTTCGAAGCCCCCGTAGGCGGCCGGTACCCCACGGGTGCCGATCATGGCGATGTGCAGGGCGGAGGCACGGTTCGATGCCGGGGCGTCAACGGTTGCATCGGTCATGTCAGTACGCCCCCAGTGGTCGGACGATGATTTTGAAGGTTCGCCAGATGATCATGAGGTCGCCGGCGAGTGACCAGTTCTCGACGTAGTAGAGGTCGAGCCGGACGCTCTCTTCCCAGCTCAGGTTCGAGCGTCCGTTCACCTGCCACATGCCGGTGAGGCCGGGCTTGATGTACAGGCGGCGGTGCATGTGCGACTCGTAGTGCTCGACCTCGCTCGGCAACGGGGGGCGAGGGCCCACCATGCTCATCTGACCGACCACGATGTTCCACAGCTGGGGCAATTCGTCGAGTGAGTATTTGCGCAGGACCCGGCCGATCTTGGTGATGCGCGGGTCGCTTCGGATCTTGAAGAGCACCCCCGCGCCCTCGTTCTTGTCGAGCAGCCCTGCCAGGTCGTCCTCGGCGGTGCGCACCATCGACCGGAACTTGAGCATGTGGAACGGCCGCCCGTTGCGGCCGATCCGTTCCTGGCGGAACAGGGCAGGGCCGGGGCTGTCCAGCTTGATGAGCAGGCCGATCACCAGGAGGATCGGGCTGATCACGATCAGCGCCGCACCGCCCAGGGTCATGTCGAGGGCCCGTTTGAGGACGTGCTTGACTCCGTCGTACTGCGGGATCTCCACGTGGATGAGCGGAAGCCCTTCGACGGGACGGAAGTGGATGCGGGGACCGGCGACGTCGGTCAGCCGGCTGGAGAGCACCAGCTCCGCCGACGTCTTCTCGAGGTCCCAGCCGAGGTTGCGGATGAAGGTGTTGCCCAGGCTCGGGTGCCCGGCCACGATCACTGCATCCACCCCCAGCGACGCGGCGGCGCTGGCCACGTGGGCGAAGTCGGCCACCACGGGAACCCGCTGCCCGGCCGCGGTGAGAGTCGTCACGCTGTTGCCCTCGAGTGCGGCCCCCACCACCTGATACGCCGCCCCGGACTTGTCGTTGATCTGTCTGACGACGTACTCGACGTCTTCCCGGCCGCCGACGACGATCGCCCTGGCCAGGTAGTGCCCGAAGCGTCTCTGACGGATCAGCCACTTCCGCCACAGCCACCGCTCCAGCACCAGGGCGGACACTCCCAGCGGCAGGGCGAAAACAAAATAGGCGCGGGCAGAGTCCACCTGAAGCAGCAGGAACACGATGGCCAACATGCCGAAGGTCAGTGCGCTGGCGTTGATGACGAGCTTGTACTCCGTCGCGCCGACCCCGACGATGCGCGCGTCACGGGTGCGGAACGTACCGAGTGTGATGATCCAGGTGACCGCGACGATCGCCATGACCGCCCACTGGGATAGCGGGATCTGCACCGCGTCAGCGATCGGGTTCGCCATCGCGAATCGGCCGAGGAAGGCCACCGTCACGGCCGCGCCGATCACCGCGGCATCGGTCAGGGTGAGTCGCACCCGGTACTGCCGTGCCCAGGCCGCGCCCGACAACCCGCTGACGGGGTCGCTCGCGGGCGGCGCGGCCGGGACAGCTACCGGCTCGGTGGTAGCCGGTCCGACCAGGCGCAATGGTGTACGACCGGCGGAGCCCGGAAACGCCCCGGTGAACGGGGTGCGCGGCTCGGACGTGCTCACGTGTGACCGCCACGGGTCGCCGGCACGGGGCGGGCCGAGCGCGGGCAGGCGTAGTGCGGGCTCCGGCTGGCCTGAGGGGCTGGCTGGTGCTTCTGGGGTCGACGAATGAGTCGACACGTCAAGGACGTAGTCACAGTGGGTCCCCTGCATTTCGGGTTTACAGGTTCGAACGGGTGATGGAACGGTGCTGCGTCGGGCCGGCGGGTGGGTGGCCCACGGAGGTGAAGACCCGTATCAGCGGATGTGGCAGGTGTGACACTGAGGCATGCTCAGCAACTCACGACGTGACCATAGCTCGCATTTTGCGATCGGCGCTGTGACCAGAACAGGGGCCAGTTCCGCCGGGCAGAGCACACCCCCGGTTGGGGGACTGCGGGACTGCGCGGGCGGTGGCACTGTGCAGGTGAGCAACCCTCACTCAATTCCGGGTTGCTTGTTGTGCTTTCCACCACCACCACATCATTGGGGCCTCTGTGAGCGACACTTTGCGAATCGCCGTCATCGGCGCGGGCTACTGGGGACCGAACCTGGTCCGGAATTTCCGGGCGAGCCCGCACTGGGAGCTGTCGGCGGTCTGCGACGTCGACCCGGACCGGGCCAGACGCCTGGCCGGACCCGGCACTGGAGTGAGGGTCGCGACCTCCGTCGAGGACCTCCTCGACGCGGACGACGTCGACGCGGTGGCCATCGCGACCCCGGCGGCGACGCACCATGACATCGCGCACGCGGCGCTCGCCGCCGGCAAGCACGTCCTGGTCGAAAAGCCGCTCGCCGACACCGGCGAGCGCGGCCGGTCCATGGTGCAGGCGGCATCCGACTCCGCCCTGGTGCTGATGACCGACCACACCTACTGCTATACCCCTGCGGTACTCAAGATGCGGGAGCTGATCCACGGCGGCGAGCTGGGCGAGATCCTGTTCATCGACTCTGTGCGGATCAATCTCGGTCTGGTGCAACCCGACGTCGACGTGTTCTGGGACCTGGCGCCGCATGACCTGTCGATCATCGACTTCATCCTGCCGGGCGGTCTCACCCCGGTCACGGTGAGCGCCCTCGGCGCTGACCCGTTGGGTGCCGGCAAATCCTGCATCGGCTACCTCACCCTGCCGCTGGCGAACGGGGCCATTGCGCACGTGCACGTGAATTGGTTGAGCCCCACCAAGATCCGGCAGATGATCGTCGGCGGCTCCAGGCGCACCCTGGTCTGGGATGATCTCAACCCGCAGCAGCGCCTGAGCGTGTACGACCGCGGCGTCGACCTCGGCCTGCAGGCACTGGACGGCGCGGAGCGCCGAACCGCCACGGTGTCCTACCGGCTGGGCGACACCTGGTCACCGGCGCTGCCGGAGACCGAGGCTCTCGCCGCGATGGTGACCGAGTTCGCCTCCGCCATCCACGCCAAGCGCAGCGCCCGCACGGATGGCGGTTCGGGCCTGCGCGTGCTCTCAATCCTCGAGGCGGCCAGCCGCAGTCTCGATGCCGGCGGTGGGGTGGTGCCGTTGGGCGCGGAGCGCGAACCCGTGCTGGCCGGGAAGAGTTTCGGTGGTTAGGCCACCCGCCGACCGTGAATCATCCCCCGTCGACGTACCGCAGGAGCAGCTGATGAACACCGAGGCCACCACTTTTCTCAACGGAGCCGATGTCCTGGTCACCGGGGGAGCCGGCACGATCGGATCGACGATCGTCGACCAACTGCTCACAGCGGGGGTCGGCCACATCGACGTGCTCGACAACCTCGTGCGCGGCCGGCCGGCCAACCTCACCGAGGCGCTGGGCTCCGGTCGGGTGTCGCTGGTGGTGGGGGACATCCGCGACCTGGCGATCGTGGACGACGTGACCCGGGGCAAGGACCTGGTCTTCCACCAGGCCGCGATCCGCATCACCCAGTGCGCCGATGAACCCCGGCTGGCGCTCGAGGTGCTCGTGGACGGAACCTTCAACGTGGTCGAGGCCGCCGTGCGGCACGACGTCGGCAAGGTCATCGCCGCCTCCAGCGCGTCGGTGTACGGCCTGGCCGAAACCTTCCCCACCCCGGAGGGGCACCATCACCACAACAACGACACGTTGTACGGCGCCGCCAAATCCTTCAATGAGGGCCTGCTGCGCAGTTTCCGCGCCATGAACGGCCTGGACTATGTGGCCCTGCGCTACTTCAACGTCTACGGCCCCCGTATGGATGTGCACGGCCTGTACACCGAGGTGCTCGTGCGCTGGATGGAACGCATCATGGACGGCCGGCCGCCGTTGATCTTCGGTGACGGGCTGCAGACCATGGATTTCGTCTTCACCGAAGACATCGCCCGGGCCAACCTGCTGGCTGCCGCGAGCGATCGCACCGAGGGCGTGTACAACGTGGCCAGCGGCACCGAGACCACCCTGCTGGGACTGGCCGAGGCGCTGCTCGAGGTGATGGGCTCGGACCTGTCCGTTGAGCACGGACCGGATCGGGCCGTGAACTCGGTGGTGCGACGGCTCGCCGACACCGATGCCGCCCGCGAGGAGCTCGGCTTCACGGCGACGGTCGGATTGCACGAGGGCCTGCGGCGGCTCGTCGACTGGTGGCAGCCCCATCGCGACGAGATCGCCGCCGGTCGTGTGGAGGCGGTCTCATGAACCGCATCAATGTGATGAAGCCCTGGCTGGGCGAGGAGGAGGTCCGCGCGCTCACCGAGGTGATCGCGTCGGGGTGGGTGGCGCAGGGCCCCCGGGTCGCCCAGTTCGAGCGGGAGTTCGCCGGGGCGATGCAGGCCGAGCACGCCATCGCGACATCGAACTGCACCACCGCGCTGCACCTGGCACTGATCGTCGCGGGAGTCGGTGCCGGCGACGAGGTGATCGTTCCATCCTTCTCGTTCATCGCCACGGCCAACGCTCCGACCTACGTCGGTGCGCGGCCGGTCTTCGTCGACGTCGACCCGGTCACGGGCAACGTCACCGCCGAGGGTGTGGCCGCCATGATCACGGCGTCCACACGGGCCGTCATCGTCGTCGACCAGGGCGGCGTCCCGGTCGACCTCGACGCGATCCGCTCGGTCTGCGATCCGCTCGGAATCGTGGTGATCGAAGACGCGGCGTGCGGTGCCGGCTCCACCTACCGGGGCCGCCCCGTCGGGGCGGGTGCCGTGCTGACCGCGTGGTCGTTCCACCCGCGCAAGCTGTTGACCACCGGGGAGGGTGGGATGCTGACGACCTCCAACCCGGACTGGGCAGCGCGGGCCAGACGCCTGCGGGAGCACGCCATGAGTGTGTCGGCAGCCGACCGGCAGGCGAGTGTGCTCGCGCCCGCTGAAGAATACCTGGAGATCGGATTCAACTATCGGATGACCGACCTGCAGGCCGCTGTGGGGATCGTGCAACTCGGCCGCCTGCCCGCGATCGTGCGGAGGCGCCGGGAGATCGCGGACGGGTACACCGAGGCGCTGGCGGGCATCCCCGGGCTCCGCCCCGTGGGCGACCCCGGCTGGGGCACCTCGAACTTCCAGTCCTACTGGGTCGAGGTCGGCGAGGATTACCCTCTCGACCGGGACGCTCTGCTGCTCCACCTGGCCGAGGCCGGAGTCTCGGCCCGGCGCGGCATCATGTCTGCGCACCTGCAGCCGGCGTACGCGGGGAGCCCGTCGCGGCGCGGCCCGCTCCCGGTCTCCGAGCACCTCACCGGCAGCACCCTGATCCTGCCGCTGTACCACCAGCTCGAGGCGGCTGAGCAGGCCACCGTGATCGATACCGTGCTGGCACCCCTGGCGGTCTCGAACCATGGCTGATCTTCTGCTGGTCGCCGCGAGCGGCCTGGCCCGGGAGGCGTTGGCGGTGCTGAGACGTTCGGGAGAACACGCCGTGATCGGTTTCCTCGACGACGACGCGTCGCTCTGGGGCCGGAACCTCGACGGGGTGCCGGTCCTCGGCGGAACCGGCCATGCCGCCGATCACCCGCGGGCGCGGCTGCTGATCTGCGCCGGACGTGGTGTCGTGCGGGCGTCGATCGCGGCCGCGCTGGCGCGGTACGGTCGCACCAACGACGATTACGTCAGCGTGATCGACCCCGGCGTGGTGGTTCCGGAGGACTGCACGGTGGGGCCGGGCAGCATCCTGCTCGCCGGTGTCGTGCTCACCACGAACGTTCAACTCGGCCGGCATGTGGTGGTGATGCCCAACGTCACGCTCACCCACGACGACCTCGTCGAGTCCTTCGCCACCCTCTGCGCCGGTGTGGCGCTCGGCGGTCACGCCTGGATCGGTGAGGGCGCCTACCTGGGCATGAACGCGAGCGTGCGTGAGGGCATCCGGGTCGGGAAACGTGCGGTGCTCGGAATGGGCGCAGTCCTGACGAAGGAACTGCCGTCGGATGAAACCTGGGTCGGCGCTCCCGCCCGGCCGCTGGCGGTGGTGGCATCGTGAGGGTTCCCTTCCTTGACCTGACCGCCCAGCAGGCGGAGATCGCCGACGAGGTACTCCCGACCTGGACGGCGCAGTTCACCTCTGCCGCGTTCATCGGCGGAGCCGAGGTGACCGCGTTCGAGCGGGAGTACGCCGCGTATATCGGCACCCTGCACTGCGTCGGCGTGGCGAACGGCACTGATGCAGTGGAGCTCGGGTTGCGAGCCGTCGGCGTGCGACCGGGCGACGAGGTCATCATGCCGGTCAACACCTTCATCGCCACAGCAGAGGCCGCGACCCGGATCGGAGCGGTCCCGGTCTTCGTCGACGTCGACGACGAGTTCCTGCTCATCGACCCGGCCGCCGTCGAGGCGGCGATCACCCCGCGGACCCGGGCGCTCGTTCCCGTGCACCTGTACGGGCAGACCGCGCCGATGGAGGAGCTCACCGAGATCGCGTTGCGCCACGATCTGGTGATCGTGGAAGACGCCGCGCAGTCGCAGGGAGCGTCATCCGCCATGGGCCGAGCCGGCTCACTCGGCCGCGTCGCCGCGACGAGCTTCTACCCCGGCAAAAACCTCGGCGCTGCCGGCGACGCCGGCGCGGTCCTCACCGATGACCCGGAGATCGCCCAGTTCGTGCGGAACGTCGCGGCTCACGGCAGTTCCGTGAAGTACGTACACGATCGGGCGGGCGTGAATTCGCGGCTCGACGCCGTGCAGGCCGCGGTGCTCCGTGCGAAGCTGCGCCGGCTGGACGGCTGGAACGCCGCCCGCCGTGCGGCGGCCGCCCGGTACACGCAGCTGCTGAACGACCTTTCCGGCGTGCGGGTGCCGCGCGTGCGGCCCGGCAACGAGGACGTCTGGCACCTCTACGTGGTGCGGGTCGCCGAGCGTGACCGGGTGCTCGCCGAGCTCGGCGCCGCGGGCATCGGCGCGGCCATCCACTATCCGACACCGCTGCATCTCACGAACGCCTACGCCGGCCTCGGCTACCGGGCGGGCCAGTTCCCGGTCGCCGAGGCGGCCGCCGATCGAATCCTGTCGCTGCCGATGTTCCCGCACCTGGACGAGGAGCAGCAAGCGATGATCGTGGATGCTCTCCGCACCGCCGCTGTGACGGGTCGAGGACGCTGATGGCCCAGGAATCACCCCTCAAGGTGCTCGTTCATCTGAACAACCTCGAGCTGGGCGGAACCCAGATCAACGCGGTCGATCTCGCCGCGCAGATGCGGGGTCTCGGCATCGAGTCGATTCTGCTGGGCGCACGGGACACCATCCCTGACGGCCCGTCTCTGATCGAGATCGCGGCGGCGCGTGATCTCCACATCGCTCTCTACGATCCCGCGCCGACGATTTTCCCTCGCGCGCGCCAGATCAGCGCCATTGCCCGTCAGCACCGGGTTGACCTGGTGCATGTCTACGGCTCCTGGGGCGGCGGCGCACGACCCACCTACTGGGGACCGTCCAGGTTCGCCCGGACGCCGTGGCTGCAGACGGTCTACGAGATGAGCGTCTCCGCCAAGATCTACCGGCACATGCCGATGATCGTGGGCACCGGGTACCAACGTGATGAACAGCAGGATCGTCCCGGTCGCACCATCCTGATCAGTCCTCCGGTCGATCTGCGGCAAAACGGCCCGGACGAGCACAGCCGGCGGCAATTTCGCAGCACGCACCATATCGATGACGGCGTCCTTCTGGTCATCGTCAGTCGTCTCGACGCCAGCATGAAAACCGTCCCCGCTCTCGCCGCCATCGACGCGATGCGTGTTCTCGCACCCACGGGCGCGACCCTGGCCATCGTCGGTACCGGCGACAATGTTGCCGTGATCCAGTCCAGAGCGGATGCCGTCAACGCCGAGGCTGGCCGGGACGTGGTCCGCCTCCTCGGGCCGATGGCCGACCCACGACCCGCCTACGCGGCAGCCGATCTCATGCTCGGTATGGGCGGCTCCGCCGCACGGGCGCTGGCGTTCGCACGGCCGCTGATCGTGCAGGGTGAAGCCGGCTGGTCGTCTCTGTTCGAACCCGCATCAGCCCAGGTCCTCGCGCGATCCAGCTTTTGGAGCCCCGCTGCGGTGCCGGACGCTGCCGCGCGGCTGGTCGCCACGATCGCGCCGCTGCTCGAGGACCCCGAGCGTTGCCGTGAACTCGGGCGTTTCGGCCGGGACTTCGCTGAGCAGAACTTCGCCCTCGAGGCGATGGCCGACCGGCTCAGCCAGTTTTACCGAACTGTCCGGGGTGAGTACACCAGACGGGATTGGCTCGCCGACCTCCCTGTCGAGGGACGAACGCTGTCCGCGAAGGTGTCCCGCCTCACCCGTCACGCGCTTCGCCTCCGACCGACGGTGGAGGAGGGTGTGTGATGGCCGTGGAGCGGAGTAAGGATGCTCACGCTGAGGAGATCGCCGCCGCACCGCAGATCGGGGTACCGCGAGCCGAGCCGTCCGGCGACCCCGCGGCCCCGCGTGATGTCGGGCAGAGCGCTGCCTCTGGGGTGGTCTGGCTGACTATGCAGAAGTGGGCGATCCGGGTGCTCGGCCTGGTGACCATCGCGGTGCTCACGCGGCTTCTCACCCCGGCGGACTTCGGTACCGTTGCGGCCGCCTCGACGGTTCTGCCGTTCTTCTTCCTGCTGGCCGATCTCGGATTCGCGGCCTACATCGTTCAGGTCGACAGGACCAACCGGCGGATGCTGAGCACCGCGTTCTGGTTCTCGATGACCGCGGGGATCCTGCTGTGCGGCTTCGTGTTCCTCGCGTCACCGGTGCTGGGCGCGGTGTTCGGCTCAGATGACGTCGTGCCGGTCCTGCGGGTGCTGTCGATATGGGTCGTCGTCACTGCGATCGGCTCCGTCCCCACCGCCCTGTTGCGCCGGGATATGCGTTTCCGAACCATCGCCGCGCAGGGCGCGGCGGCCGCTATCATTGCCCAGGTCGTGGCGATCATCATCGCGTTCGCCGGGTTCGGTGTGTGGGCCCTCGTGGCCCAGTCGCTCGTGACCGCCGTGATCTCGACCGTGTTGGCATGGTGGAGCGTGACCTGGCATCCGACGAGGGAGTTCTCCCGACTCGATTTTCTGAGGATGGTGCGCTTCGGCGGGCAGGTACTCGGCGTCGAGTTCATCGCGATGCTGCGCGCGTGGGGTGAGGCCGCCGTCATCTCGGCCACCCTCGGTCTGACGGCGCTGGGATACATGACCATCGCGCAGCGCCTCGTGCAGATCGTGCAGGACATGACGGGCAGCGCCATCGTCCCCGTCACCAACGTCGCCTTTGCCAAGATCCGGGATTCCGCGGCGAGGCTGCGGGACGCGTACGGGCGGGCTCTCAAAGTCACGTATGCCGCGTTGTCGCTGCCGCTCACCGTCGTTGCCGTCGCGGCGCCGCTGATGATCCCGATCCTCTTCGGCGACGGATGGGAACAGAGCTATCAGGTTGCCCAGGTCCTCGCCCTCGCCGGGACCCTCTCGGTCGGAGCGTGGCTGGATCACGGCCTGTTCTACGGGCTGGGCAGACCCGGCGCCTGGTTCGTCTACGCACTGGTCATCGACGTCCTCACCTTCGCGACCACCGTGTTCACGGTGCGGTGGGGGCTTGTCGCCGTCGCCGTCGGATTCCTCTGCGTCGCCGTCATCGCCACGAGCGTCCGCTGGTTCCTGGTCGCACGTGCGCTCCAGACGACGCCCCGCGCGATTGCCGGGCCGTTCGTGTATCTGATCACCGTCGTCGGATGCATGGGCGCGGTCGGCTGGGCCGCCCAACTCTGGACCGCGGCACTTCCCGACTGGCTCGCGCTGATCATGATTGTGTTCGTCATGCTGCTGGTCCACGTCGGAATAACGCTCCTGATGGCCAGACCGGCCATCCGGGAAGCGCTGAGGATCGTGAGCCGTTTTCCCATCGGCTCTCGCGTCCCCTTCCTCGCGCGGATGCGAGAGCAGCAATGACCGCCGTACGGGGAGCACTCACCCGTATGGGTGGGCGCCTCAGCGCGTTGGTGCTCGCCGGTGTCACGGTGGCGACCGGGCTGCTGCCTCCCCGCATCAGATACGGCTACGTTCACCGGATCACCGGGTTTCTGCTGCGCAAGCCGCTTCCGACCGTCTCTGCCTTCGGCCCGGCCCCGAGCTCCCGGTGCGCCGACCAGGTCACGCCAACCGGGGAACTCACCTGTGTCCTCGCGGCGGGTGCGCTGGATATCGGCGGAATCGGCACAGTCGTCGAGCAGCTGGCGTCCTCACTGCCGGCGCTGGGGATCACTCCGGTCGTCTGCTGCTCCGACGACGGGGCACGCGCCCGACGCCTCCGCGACCGTGGGATCGACGTTCGCACTGTCACCGACTCCCCGTCTGCCCTGCGCGTGCTCAGAGAGCTCCGCCCGGATGTCATCCAGCTCCATGGTGCGCCGGCCTTTCTCGAGGTCGCAGCCCAGGCCAGTCATGCACCGCTGGTGCCCGTGCTGCACAACACCGAGATTCATTACTCTCGCGCCCGGTGGCAGAGGCTCTCGGGCGTCCTCGCCGGGTCATCGTCGGCGGTGGCCGTCAGCGAACTGGTGCGTACCTTCCATACGGCGCACCTACCGGCCGATCTCGGGGCGCGTGTCACGGTGATTCCGAACGCCGCGCCCGGACGAGCGGCGCCAGACCCGCAGCGTCGGAGCGACGCTCGCGAGCATGTCGAGCGAGCCCTCGGCGCACGCTTCGATCGAGACATCCTCTTCGTCGCTCTGGCCCGCTACGACGCCCAGAAGAACATCGCCGGAACCGTCGCCACATTTCTGGCCGGTGTCTCCGCCGGTGTTCCGGCGCGGCTGGTGGTTGCAGGCGAACCGTCAGACTGGGTCGAGTTCCGCCGAGCCGACGCGATCCGACGCGGCAGCAGAAACGCCCACCGGGTGCACCTGCTGTCAACCTCGGACGCACGGACGCTTCTCGACGCCGCCGACGCCTTCGTGCTGAATTCGTTCTTCGAGGGGTGGCCCGTCGCGGCAACGGAGGCGTGGGCCGCGGGGCTGCCGCTCATCCTGAGCGATGTCGGCGGCGCCAGGGAACTGGTGTCGCGGGATCCCGGCCGTTCCATTCTCGTCGCCAACGAGACCGGTGAGGCGAGTGCGGTCACCGACGCTCGGGTTGAACGCGCACGGTGGAGAGCCCGGCACCAGCACAATTCCGCCGAACTCGCAGACGCGTTCCGGTGTGTTGTGGATACCGTGCGTCGTGAGCGAGCCCGGGCCCAGGAACCGCGGGACAGAGCAGACGGCGTCGACGTGATGATAGGTCTGCACGCGAGTGTGCTGCGGCATGCGGCACACACCGAGCCCTCCGGCGATCCGGCCCGAACCGGACGATTCCCCAGCGACGACGTACGAGGGACGGTCACGACGTGAGTATCAGTGCAGATCTGATTGGGAAGACCCGCAGGGCCCTTGCCGTGGGCTCGTCAGGGATCGCGCAGCGCATCGCGCATCGCGCATACGCCAAGACCGGCGCGGCCCAGCTCCTGTTCAACCTCGACCCGGAGGATCTTCTCCTTGACGTCCCGGACGAGCTCCCGGTGCCCGCGACGCGTCCCCGGCGAGGTACGCCTCTGCGGATCGGCTGGGTGACCACGCCGCCCTCGGCAGGATCCGGGGGCCACACCACTCTTTTCCGGGTCATCGAAGCACTCGAAGCCGCTGGGCACCACTGCGTCCTGTACCTGTATGACAAGTACGGCCTCGACGAGGCGCGAGCGACAGCGGTTCTGCGGGAGAACTGGCCGGGAGTGCACGCGGAGGTTCGGGATGCCCGAGGCGGCATCCTGGATGTCGACGCGGTCGTCGCGACAACGTGGGAGTCCGCCCACGTCATCGTCAAGTATGCCCACACGCCGATGCGGCGGCTCTACTTCATCCAGGACTACGAACCGTTCTTCTACGGCCACGGCGCCGAATACGCCTTCGCCGCGATGACCTACCGGCTCCCATTTCGCCGCATCGCCCTGGGGGAGATGCTCGACGGGATCATCCGCGAGGAGACCGGCCTGGAAAGTGACGTCGTACCGTTCGGCTGCGACTCGTCCGTCTACCACCTGCCCCGAGAGGGGACAGAGCGCAGCGGAATCGTCTTCTATTGCCGGCCGGACACCCCGCGCCGCGGCTACGAGCTCGCCTGTATCGCGCTCACAGTGTTCCACCAACGACATCCCGACCAGGAGATTCACGTGTATGGAGCGGCCCCTCGAGGACTCAAGATACCCATCACCTTCCATGGGCGCATGACAACAGCCGAGTTGAATGAGCTCTACGGACGCACTGTGACCGGGCTCGCCATGTCCTTCACCAACATCACACTGGTCGCGGAGGAAATGTTGGCCGCGGGTAACATCCCGGTCGTGAACGACGTCCAATTCGCCCGCCGCACCCTGCCCAATCCTCACGTGATCTGGGCGGAGCCGACCGCCGCGGCTCTTGCAACTGCGCTCAGCGAGGCGGTGACCACCGACGACGTGGCCGGGCGAGCGGCCGCGGCCGCGGCTTCCGTCGTCGGACGTTCGTGGAAACCGACCCAGGACGCGCTCGTCCGGATCATCCTCGAGGAGGTGACGGGAACATGACGACAACCGCTGCTGTGCCTCCGCACGTGCTCATCATCGTGCAGAACCTCCCGGTGCCACTCGACCGACGGGTGTGGCTGGAATGCCAGGCGCTCATCGCCCGCGGATACCGCGTCAGCGTGATCTGCCCCAAGGGTCCGGGTGACCCCGCGCGTCAGCGGATCGAGGGGGTGGACATCTACAAATACAAGCCCGCACGCGACGCGACGAACGCGCTGGGTTTCGTCCGCGAGTTCTCCTACAGCTGGCTGCGCACCGCATGGCTCTCCATGAAGGTTCGTCGCCGACGCCGCTTCGACATCATCCAGGCCTGTAATCCGCCGGACACCTACTGGTTGCTGGCCCTGCTGTGGCGTCCATTCGGAGTGCGCTTCGTTTTTGACCACCACGACCTGAACCCCGAACTGTTCATCTCCAGGTTCGGTGAGCCCCGCGGCCCGGTGAAGTCGCTGGAGTACCGCGGCCTGCTCTGGCTTGAACGTGCCACGTTCCGAGCTGCGGACCGGGTCATCTCGACCAACGAGTCCTACAAGGCGGTCGCCGTCCAACGCGGACAACGCCGCCCGGCCGACGTGACGGTGGTGCGCAGCGGCCCGGACACTCGGCGGATGCGCCCGATTTACCCCGACCGGCCCCGTGCCACCGACGGTATCAACCTGGTGTACCTGGGGATCATGGGCCCCCAGGACGGGGTCGACCAGGTGCTGCTCGTCGTCGATGAGCTCGTGCATCGCCGCGGGCGCACCAACGTGACCGTCACCCTGCTGGGATTCGGTGACTGCCTGGAGGCGCTGACGAAACAAGCGACCCAGATGGGGCTCGACGAATATGTGACCTTCACCGGCCGGGTCGACAAGGTGGCGATCGCCGAACACCTCAGCCGAGCCGACATCGGGCTGTGCCCGGACCTGAAGACCCCCCTGAACGACGTGTCGACGATGAACAAGACCATGGAGTACATGGCATATGGACTGCCTGCGGTGTCCTTCGACCTGGTCGAGACCCGTGTCTCGGGCGGGGACGCCCTGATCTACGTCCCATCCGGTGACATCGGAGCCTTTGCGGACGCCATCGAGTCGCTTATCGATGACCCGGCGCTGCGTGCGACGCTGGGCCGGCGTGCCCGCACCCGAGTGGCGACCCTTCTCGACTGGCGTCCCCAGGCCGAAGCGTACCTGTCGGTCTATGACGAGCTGACCGGCCGCCGGCCGCGGCCGAAGCGCGGCGCTGACGAGGGGTCATCCGCCGAGCGTGACCCGGAGGGGCGGCTGTATGTCGACCTCGACGACGCCGAGGAGTTCGATCATTTCCTCACGCACCGCCGCATACGAGTCGAAGGGACCGAGGCACTGATGCCCGCCAGAACCAATGTCCATCACCTGCTCAGCCAGGCGGCCGCCACCACCCCGGATGCCCCGGCGCTGACATACCGCAACACCACGCTCAGCTACGCGGAGACCTGGCGGATGTCCGGTGCCGCCGCGGCCCAACTGCTCGCCCTGGGTCTGAACCCCGGCGACCGGGTAGCGATCTACCTCGAAAAGCGCCTCGAAACCGTGGCGTCGATCTTTGCCGTCTCCGCAGCGGGAGGCGTGTTCGTTCCGATCAACCATCTGCTCAAGCCGGCACAGGTGGGCCATATCCTCAGCGACAGCGGGGCGGACGTGCTCATCACATCGACGGCCAGGCTGTCGCAGCTGGCGCTGGTCCTGCCCGGTACCCGGGTGACTCAAGTGATCGTCGTCGATGAGGTTGTGCCCGATCCAGCGGCCTCCTGGCGGGTGAACAGCTGGGCCGACGGGCAAGCGATGGCACCGAACGCACCCGGCGCGCGCGCGATCGACATCGATCCGGCAGCGATCCTGTACACCTCGGGCAGCACCGGGCCGCCGAAAGGGGTGGTGCTCAGCCACCGAAACCTGATCGTGGGCGCCGAAAGCGTGAGCACCTATCTCGCGAACACCGGCGACGATGTCATCCTCAGCGTGCTGCCGCTCAGCTTCGACGCCGGGCTGAGCCAGGTGACGACTGCATTCTCCGTCGGCGCTCACAGCGTGCTCATGAACTACCTGTTGCCGAGGGAGGTTCTTCAGCTGTGCGCTCAATACGGTGTCACCGGGCTCACCTGCGTGCCGCCCCTGTGGCTGGCCCTCGCGGACCTGCCCTGGCCGGAGGCCGCCACCCGTCGGATGCGGTACTGGGCCAACACCGGTGGGCGGATGCCGCGCGCCACCCTCGATCGACTCCGGGGGATCTTCCCCGCGGCCGATCCCTTTCTCATGTACGGCCTCACCGAAGCGTTCCGCTCGACCTACCTGGATCCCGCCGAGGTCGACCGGCGTCCGGACTCGATCGGCAAAGCCATCCCCAATGCGGAGATCCTGGTCCTCCGCCCGGACGGAACACCGTGTCTTCCCGGTGAGGAGGGTGAACTCGTGCACCGGGGCGCCCTCGTCGCGCTCGGGTACTGGAACGATCCGGTGCGCACCGATGAACGGTACCGCCCGGTGCGCCACCTCGAGCAGGCGTGGCGTGCCCCGGAGCGTGCCGTCTGGTCCGGAGACACCGTGGTGGCCGACGACGAGGGTTTCCTCTACTTCGTGGGCCGCAGCGACGACATGATCAAGACCTCCGGGTACCGGGTGAGCCCGAGCGAGATCGAGGAAGCGGCGCAGAACACCGGCCTCGTCCGCGATGCCGTCGCGATCGGCGTGGACGACCCGCTGCTCGGTCAGCGGATCGTGCTCATCGCCACGTCCACCACCCAGGAACTCGACGTCGACGCGCTGGCCGTGGCGCTCAAACGGATGCTGCCGCTGTACATGGTCCCGTCGCGCATCGTGGTGCGTGACGAGTTGCACCGCTCGCCCAACGGCAAGTATGACCGCACGCGGCTTCTGTCAGAGGTCACCTCGGAGGTGACCGATTGAAGCCGCAGGAGCACGTCGGCGGCTTCGGCACCGTCGACGGCGAACTCCGGGTCGGCGGGATGCCGCTCTCCAGACTCGCTGCACGCGTCGGGTCGACGCCGTTCTTCGCCTACGACCGGGGCCTGCTCGACCAGCGGGTCGATCTGCTGCGTTCGGTGCTGCCCGAACGGGTCGAACTCAGCTACGCCATGAAGGCGAATCCGATGCCGGCCATCGTCCACCATCTCGTGGGCCGGCTCGACCGGATCGACGTCGCCTCCGGGCTGGAACTGAGGACGGCGCTGGACACCACCATCCGGGCCGAGAAGGTCAGTTTCGCCGGCCCGGGTAAGACCCCGGCGGAGATCCGGCAGGCGGTCGCGGCCGGTATCCTCATCGAGGTCGAATCCGCCACCGAGTTCCGTCGCGTGCTCGCCGCAGGCGACGAGCTGGGGCTGGAGCCGAACGTCGCCGTGCGCGTGAATCCCGACTTCGCCGTCAAGGGATCGGGCATGCGGATGGGCGGTGGGCCGCAGCAGTTCGGCGTCGACGCCGAACAGGTTCCGGGGTTGCTTCGCGAATTCGCCACGGCGGGAGCGAATGTGCTCGGTTTCCACGTCTTCGCCGGCTCGCAGAACCTGAACGCGGCCATCATCGCCGAAGCCCAGCGGCACACCGTCGACCTGGTCAGCGAGCTGGCCGAACACCTGCCCAGCCCGGTGCGGTACCTCAACCTCGGTGGCGGTTTCGGCATCCCCTACGTCGAGAAGGACCGGCCGCTCGACCTCGACGAGGTCGCCGCGAACCTCGGCGAGTTGATCGACGGCCCCATCCGGGAACGGATGCCGGAGGCGAGCCCGGTCATCGAACTCGGCCGCTACCTCGTGGGCGAGTGCGGGGTGTACGTCACCCGGATACTTGACCGCAAGGAATCCCGTGGCACCACCTTCCTGGTCGTCGACGGCGGAATGCATCACCAGCTGGCGGCCTCGGGCAACCTCGGCCAGGCCATCCGCCGCAACTATCCCGTCACGGTCGGCAACGTCAGCGATCTGGCCCCGGCCGAGACGGTCACCGTCGTCGGGTGCCTGTGCACCCCGCTGGATCTGCTCGCCAGCGGCGTCGACCTGCCGAGGACCGACATCGACGACCTCATCGTTATCTTCCAGGCGGGTGCGTATGGCCTGACCGCCAGCCCAACCGCATTCCTCGGACATCCCGCACCCGCGGAAGTCCTCGTGTGACCCAAGGAGCAACAGTGACCGACACCCTGAACGCCGTTCGCACCGTCCTCATCGAGACCCTCGAACTGAGCCAATCGCCGGAAGACCTCAGAGAGGAGACCGCACTGTTCGGCTCGATGCCTGAACTCGACTCGTTCGGCGTCGTGAGCCTTGTGGCCTCCATCGAAGATCACTTCGACATCACCGTCGACGACGATGAGTTCGGTGCAGAGATCTTCGAGACCGTGGGCTCCCTCACCGGGTTTGTCGATGCCAAGCTCGCCGCGGCCTGAGAGCGGTCCGCACGGCGCCCTGCCGGGATTCATCGCCGTCGACCGGGAGGAGCCGATTCTCGACGGTGTGCTCGGCCGATTCGAGGGCCGGAGCACGACGGTCGCCGGTCCGGCGCGGCTCACCTCCTGGGGTGTCCCATCGATGTGTCCGCCACATCCGACGCTCGCCCTCTCCAACGTCCGGAGAACCGAGAGCGGCACCGTGTCACCCGAAGAGATCGCCGAAACCATGCGGAAAGATCCGGCGGACCTGATGCGACTGCTTCCGCCCTTCGCGGCGGTGCGCGGCGATGACCGAGGGGTCACCATGGTCGCCGACTCGATGGGGTTCCGGCAGCTGTACCACAGCGCTCCGGAGGCCGCCGGGGCCCCCGTGCTCAGCTCCTCGGCCCTGCTTGCGGGGTGGCTTCGCGGTGCCGAACTCGACGACACCGCGGTCGCCGTGCAGTCCCTGCTGGGGTGGCAACTCGGTCAACGCACGCTGTTTCGCGGTGTGGACAAACTCGCCCCTGGAGCCCTCGCGCACCTCGGAAGCGAAGGCGTGCGTGTCACCGAGACCCAACGGGCCGACGAGACCGGCATCGGGCTGGACGAGGCAGTGACTCGAGCGGCCGCTGTCCTCCGTGGAGCATTGGCGGCGCTCTTGGACGATCACCCGGACGCAGTGTTGCAGCTCACGGGCGGACAGGATTCCCGGCTGCTGCTCAGCGCCATCCCGGTCTCCCGACGGCGGGGGCTCGGGGCGATGACTCTGGGGGTGCCTGGCAGCGGAGATGTCACTGTCGCCCGCCAGATCGCCGAACGGTACGGCATGCGGCACGACGTGCACGGATTGGCGCCACTGGACGCAGTGAGCGCCGCCGAAGGATGGGAACTCGTGCGGGACGCGGCCATGCAGCTGGACGGCATGTCTGATCCCGTCGCGCTCGCCGCCCTGACCGTTGCGGAGGGCAGCTTCGATCAGGGCGTTCGGATCTCAGGCCTCGGCGGGGAGATCGCCCGTGGTTTCTACTACGTCGGAGCCGTGCGGGAGCGGGCGTACACCCGCAAGGACTCCGAGCGACTCGCGGGGTGGCGCATGTTCGTGAATGAGGCAGTCGAGCCCGGACTGTTGAACCCGGAGTTCGCTGCCTGGGCCCGCACGGCAGCCCAGGACGAGGTGGCAACCGCGTTGTCCGCCGGCGGTGACGAGTGGTTCCGCGCGACGGATGAACTCTACCTGCGGCACCGGATGCAACGGTGGGCCGGGGTCACGGACACTGCCGTCGGTACCCGGCGCATCGTCGTGAACCCGATGCTTGACGCGGAGTTCCTCCGCATCGCGGCGCGGCTGGCACCGGTGGACAAGGCGCACTCGCGGTTTCTCGCCCGTTTGCAAATGGAACTCGACCCCGAACTGGGCCGGATCCCCCTGGAGGGACGCGCGGCCCCGATCGTATCGGCGTACCCGAGCCCGTGGCACGCGGCGACCGGCGCGGTAGCAACGGGCCGTCGCCTGGCGAAAAAAGTCGCCCAGCGCGTGCAACGGGGCAATCGGCCGCCGGCGGGGGGATCCGTCCTCGCCGCACGAGTCGTCGAACACTGGCGAGAGCATTCACACCTCCTGTCGGACACGTCTCTCACAGCGCTTGTCCGACCGGACTGGATCGACGGGATGCTCGACGGGCGGCTGGAACCCCGACCCAGCTCGGTGGCGTTCCTCACGAACCTCATCGTCGCGAGCGGGGCACACGCGCCACGGGAGATTCGAGCGGACGCACGGTGACCGACCTCCATGAGGCTCAGGCGGGCCTTTCACCCAGAGTCTTCACCGCGACCCGGCTGCGACGGCTCGCGGTGGTGCTCGCGATCCTGCTTGTCGCCGGAGCCGTGGCGACGGCTCTGTGGATCCAGGGATCACGGGGGCCGGACACCAGCACGATCATGGGCACCGAGGCTCCCGACCGGCTGGTCGACCATTCGGATGCCGACGGGGTCGAGGTCGGAACCACGTTCACCGTGCGTGCCGATGGCACTGCCACCGGAATGCGCTTCTGGAAAGGCGAGGACGCAGCCGGAACGCACACCGGAACCCTCTGGACCGGGCAGGGTAAGCGGCTGTCCCAAGCCACCTTCACCGAGGAGACCGAGTCGGGGTGGCAGAGCGCTTCGTTCACCGAGGCAGTTCCCCTGCAGTCCGGTCAGACGTACGTGGTGTCGTACTACGCCCCGAACGGGCGTTACGCGGTGACCGAGAACTACACCGGACGCTCGCTGTCGACGAACCTGGAGATCTCACCGGGCTTCGGGGTGTACGCCTACGGCCCCTCGACGCGGTTCCCCACCGAAACCACGCGCGACAGTTCGTACTGGGTGGATGTGGATTTTGTGCCGGCCGGGACCGATTCCACCACCTCGGCGGCCACGTCGACGTCAGGCCCGACCACATACAGCTACCTCGGCCAGTCGTGGCCGGACACGACAACGACGGGCGTCCCTGCCGGGACCGCCCTCACCCCCTACACCGGGCCGTGCACCATCACCGTGGCCGACACCGTGATCGACAAAAAGGACGTGACGTGCGACGACCTGCGCATCTTTGCGAAGGGGGTCGTGATCACCAACAGTCTGGTGCACAACCGCATCTTTGTCGACGACAGCGCGAACGAGGGTTCAGTGTCGGTGACCGACACCACCGTGTCGCTGCCGGCCGCGCCGGTCACGGGCATCGGCGACGTGGACTTCACGGCGACCCGGGTCAAGGTCACCGGTGGCGGGCGAGGCATCGCGTGTTACCGCAACTGCACCGTCACGGACTCGTACGTGGTCGGCGGATTCGTGGATGAGTCCGGACAACACCACATGTCCGGCATCCGGGTGAACACCAACAGCACCCTGATCCACAACACCATCGGGTGCTCCGCACCCGACATTCCCCCCGACGCCGGCTGCTCTGCAGCTATCACCGGTTACCCGGACTCCGACCCGGTGTCGGGAAATCAGATCCGGAACAACCTGATCCTGTCCGAATCGGGTGGGTACTGCGCCTACGGCGGGTCGACGGCGGGGAAACCGTTCTCGGGCCAGACCCGCGACATCGCCTTCACTGACAACGTGTGGCAGATGGGTCAGAGCGGCCAGAGTTGCACCTGGGGGCCGATCACCTCGTTCGATGTCACGGCGCCGGGCAACCAGTGGGTCAACAACCGGTTCGATGATGGAACGGCAATTCTGCCCGCCAACTGAGGCTCAGCTCACGCATCAATCCAGCAAAAAAAGGTAGAGATTTTGCCGGCCCGGGGAATGGGCCTCCGGCCGGGGATTCGTGCTGAACCTGCGTGCGCGGTCGCCCCATCATCGGCACCCTATGCGGTCGCATATGATTTGACGTGTGAGTTTTCGTCAGGTCTAATGTTCTGCACGTCCCCCGAATGGGGGTCAGAAGTGAATTCCACGATGGTCAGTCCCCTGGTCGCCATTCATGGCCGGGGGCTCTTCATTGTTGAAGACAGGAACAGGACCACATGCAACCCCAAGAAGGTTCGGCGAGCCATTTCGCCACTCTGACCAGCAGTTCGTCTCGCGTCCGCCGTATGGCGGTGGCTTCCGCGATGCTGCTCGCGCTGCTTGTATCCGGCGGATCCTGGGCTCTGAGCCCAGCAGCCGCAGCCACCGCCGAGGGCACGATCCTCGGCACGGCGGCTCCCGCCAAGCTCGTCCAGCACACTGATTCGGACGGAGTCGAAGTCGGCACGCGCTTCACCGCGCGCACAAACGGAACCACGTCAGCGATGCGTTTCTGGAAGGCCTCGGACGCTACCGGACCCCACACCGGCACCCTGTGGTCGGCGCAAGGCACGAAGCTCGCCGGCGCGACGTTCTCGAACGAGTCCGCATCCGGTTGGCAGACCGCCGCGTTCGACAAGGCGGTCACCCTGAAGGCCGGCCAGACCTACGTGGTCTCGTACTACGCCACGAAGGGTCGATACTCGGTGGCGCAGGATTACACCGGCAAGTCGGTCTCACCTGACCTGTCCATCGCGGCCGGAGCCGGAGTGTTCTCCTACGGGTCGAAGACACAGTTCCCCACCGGAACCTTCCGCAACAGCATGTACTGGGTCGACGTGGTGTTCGCACCGACAACGGCCCCGGCGCCCACGCCGGCCCCCACGGCCACACCGGCTCCCACTCCGGCACCACAGCCGACCACGACCCCGACCAAGTTCAACTACCTCGGGCAGTCCTGGCCGGACCAGAACACGACCGGCGTACCCGCCGGTACGGCTCTCACGCCGTACACCGGTCCGTGCACCATCACCACGGCCAACACCGTGATCGATAAAAAAGAGGTGAAGTGTGACGACCTGCGCATTTTTGCGAAGGGTGTCGTGATCACCAAGAGTCTGATTCACAACCGGGTCTACACGGACTCGGAGGCGGGCGCGGGGTCGTTCACGATCACCGACTCCACGATTCAGCTCGGCGCCGCCACCTCCACCGGTATCGGCGACGTGGACTTCACCGCCCTGCGGGTGGAAGTGACCGGCGGTAACCGGGGGATTGCCTGCTACCGCAACTGCACGGTCAAGGACTCCTACGTGGTCGGCGGTTACGCGGACACTCGCGGCTTGGACCACATGAGTGGCATCCGGGTGAACACCAACAGCACCTTGATCCACAACACCATCGGCTGCTCCGCTCCCGACATCGCGCCGGACGCCGGTTGTTCCGCAGCCATAACCGGCTACCCGGACTTCGACCCTGTCGTGGGGAATCAGATTGTGAACAACCTGATCCTGGCCGGCTCCGGTGGATACTGCGTTTACGGAGGCTCTACCGCCGGCAAGCCTTTCTCCGGTCAGACCCGTGACATCGTGTTCCGCGACAACGTCTGGCAGAAGGGCTCGAACGGAAAGGGCTGCTTCTACGGCCCGATCACGTCGTTCGATTCGAACGCTCCGGGCAACCAGTGGGCCAATAACCGGTTCGAGGATGGCAGCGCTGTCGCGCCCGCCAACTGAGCGGCGTCCGCGTCGCGTGACTGAGTGACACCGGACCCCCGGAATCGACATGGGCACCGCCCAGGTCGGTTCACGGGGGTCCTTGTCGTGTGCCCGAGCTACCAGTCGAGCAGGGTCAACTCACTGTAGAGATAGTCGATGGCGTCAGCGGGCACCGAACCGCTCCGAAACATCTTCGCCCGAGGGTGGCTCAGGTTGAGGCCGGGGGAGGGCAGGAAACCGAGAACGCGTCCCTCTGCCAGGGTCGCGAGCGCCGCGTGCCGAGTTAACAGGTGTGAGCCGATCTGTGGCCACGCCGATCGGAGCAGGTCGCGGCTTCCTCCGGCATAGAGCGGTGAAACAAAAAACGGAAGCCGTTTGCGGCGGTCCTTCCGCACGATCAGGTAGGCGTATACGCCCTGGGAGACGGCGACGATGTGGCGAGCCGCCGGGGCGCCCAGGTGGTCACGATATACAACGGCGTCCTGCCCCGTCACCACCCCCGCGACGACAGCCGGATCATCCGACACCGTCAGACCTCGCCGGGAGAGGCGAGGCAGGTTCGGCACCAACCGGGTTGCAGTGTCCAGCACGGTGAAGCCGAGCCTCGCATTCAGGGCCACCACGTTTCCACTCGGCGAGAAATCGGTGAACTCGAAGCCTTTCTGGGCAAGCATCGCTCGCATCAGACGAACGCTGTGGGCCCGGTGCTCCTCGAGCACACAGAACGCGGCGAGGTTGCAGAACCGGCGCGGTTCGCCGTCGATCACGCGTTCGGAGTAAACCGCGACGTACGCTCCGACGACGGAGCCGCCGGTGACAAGGTGGAAGCCGTGGTTGGGTGCCTGGCCGCCCCACGGCGGGGACAGGAGCGCACGGAACGCCGATCGGCTCACTCGCGAGTTCAAATGTTCGTGCAGAAACCCGGCGACGGCATCGGCGTCGTTTTCCCTGATGGGGCGAACTTCCACTCTCTCCGCTGCCATGAGCCGATCGTACGGCACACGGGGCGCGTACTGCGGGTATTGTGCCGGCATAAGACCAGAGTTCCGGCCGCATTCGTCCCATGGAAAGGAACCACATGCCGAGCATCGTGATTGCCGCTCACAACGAGGAGGCCGTGATCGGCGGCACACTCGACTCCGTCCTCGGTCAGTGTGCTCAGGGCTCCATCGACATCGTTGTCAGCGCCAACGGATGCACCGACGGGACGGCGGTCGCGGCAACGCGGCCCGGCGTTGTCGTCATCGATCGCAGAGAACCCGGCAAAGCTGCAGCGCTGAATGCGGGGGACCTGGCGGCGACGGGATTTCCCCGGATCTACCTCGACGCCGACATCCTCGTGCCGCCAGGCGGGATCGACGCTGTCGCCACGCGCTTATCGGCGGCCCCCCACGTGCTCGCCGTGGTACCCCGGCGCCGCCTGGACACCGCGGGGAGGCCGTGGCCGGTGCGAGCCTACTTCGCGATCAACGAACGGCTGCCCGCCTACCGGAACGGGTTATTCGGACGAGGCATGATCGGTCTGTCCGAGGAGGGCCGCGCGCGATTCGGCACCTTCCCCGCCGTGATCGCCGACGACCTGTTCCTCGACTCCCGGTTCAGCGACGCCGAGAAAGCCGAGGTTGAAGCCGTGGAGGTCGTCGTGGGGACCCCCTTCACGACGAGGGACCTGATACGCCGGCTGGTGCGGGTTCGACGGGGGAACGCCCAGCTGCGGGCGGCAGCCGGATCGGGCCGGGTCGGTGTGCTGGTGCGCCCAGCCGACCGTTGGGCGTGGTTGCGCGACGTGGTGATTCCCCACCCTCGATTACTGCCGTCGGTCGTGCCCTACCTGGGGATAACCGTGATCGCGGGCCTCCTGGCACGGCGGCGGGTGACTACCGGTCACGGCTGGGGCGGGAGCGCTCGGAGAACTCACGCGAACCCGGGTATGCCGGCGTGATCATCAATCTCTGCTTCCACGGCATCGGGGCCATCGACCACGAACGCGAGGCCGGGGAGTCCCGGTACTGGGTGACCGAAAAATCGTTCCTGCACATACTGGACGACGTGCGGGAGAGTCCCGCCGTGCGGTTGAGCTTCGACGACGGCAATCGCTCGGATCATACGATTGCGCTCCCGGCCCTTCTCGAGCGGGGGTTGCGTGCGTCGTTCTTCGCTCTCGCCGGCCGCCTGGACGACTCGGACAGCCTCTCACCGGCCGACCTGGTGGACCTCCGCAGTGCCGGCATGGCGATCGGCAGCCACGGGTGGACGCACATGCCGTGGCGTGGGCTCAGCGCCGCGGAAGCCGGCCGGGAGTTGGTAGATGCCCGTGCCGCGCTCGCCGAGGCCAGCAACGGCGAGGTCGAGGATGCCGCGTTGCCGCTTGGGCGGTACGACCGCCAGCTACTCGGACGGCTCAAGCGAGTCGGCTACGGCACTGTGTACAGCAGCGATCGATTCCCCGTTCGCTCCTCTGCCTGGCTGCAAGCGCGATACAGCGTCACGGCGGATGACACCACTGAGTCCATCCGTTCGGTGATCGGGTCTCGTCATGCCGTGCAGGACGTCCGCAACGTCATTGTCAGCGCGGTGAAACGAATTCGGTGAGCGGATCCGGTGCGGGCGTTCAGATCCTCGAGGCGGGGAAGCTGATTTCCTCGTAGATCGCACTCACCCGATCCATCCGGTGGCGCCACAGATGGGTGTTGCGGGCGTGGGCGCGTGCCGCACGGCCCATGCGCAATCGGAGGTCGGGGTTCACCACCAGGGCGCGCACGGCGCTCGCGCAATCCGCTGCGAGCTGCTGCGGCGACGTGGCGGGTAGCCGGAACGCGCAGGACGCGTCGACGTTGGCGCCGGGTCCCCCTCGATCGCAGACGATGAGTGGCAGCCCGAACGCCATCGCCTCGAGGACAACGCTGCCACCCGGCTCGCGATAGCTCGGAAACACAAAAATGTCGGCGCGCTCGTAAAAGGTGTCGACAAGGCTTCGAGGCACTGCGCCGTGGAACCTGACCCGGTCTGCCAGACCCAGATCGCGAACAGCACTCTCGCACGCGGACCGGTCGCCGCCCTCGCCCACCACGTCGAGGACGACGGACAGGTCGCGCAATTGTGCCATCGCCCGGATGGCGTCGAGCACACCTTTCGTGCGAATGATCCGGCCGACGTAGAGCAACCGCACGGGGCCTGGCCGGTCAGATCGATCCGTCACTTGCTCGACATCGTGCAAGGCGACGTCGCTGAGCGTTTCGAACCGTCGGACGGACAGGTCACCCAGTAGGTCACCGACGTAGGGTGCGATGCCCAGTATGCAGTCGGCCGACTCGAAGGACCGGCGCAGCAGGGGATCATGGCGAAGACGAAAGCCGTCGAACCGCCGGAGGCGTTGGTACCACGGTGTCCCGCCCTCCTCGGCGACGAAGGCCGCAGGGGATTCGAGGCTGCCGCCGACAGGGCCGATGATCAGCGGAATGCCCAGTCCCGCCACGGGCGACGGATAGCGCATTGCCACCGGGACGGCCTGGTGTGCAATGTCGAAGTGCTCACCATCGGCCAGGCGGCCCCTGACCCACCGACGCGCACGGACATAGAACGGGACATAGGCCGGCTGGAGCAGACTGTTGAGGCGTTCGAAGCGCCCGACCAGCGGTGGTTCGCCCCATTCGATCACCCGCGCGCCGGGCAACTGCAGTGAGGCCGGCGTGTGATCCCGCTTGTACGTCGTCAGCAAGGTCAGCTCGAACCTGGTGGAGAGCAGTGTCGCCCACTGGAACGCCAACCAGGACTCTCCGACGTCTTCGCCGTCGCAGGCCGGCGCGACCATGAGCAGTTTTTTCATCCGCTCAGCTCGGCAGGAAGTGTGCGTTGGCGTCGAGCTGCCGCGGACGCAGGGACGGACGCAGCAGAGCGCGTAAAGTCTGCCGGGACCGACGGTGTCCGAACATCGCGCGTCGGACCTCCACGAGCACGGTCATGGCGAAGTACAGCCACGCTCGTGTGTCCCCGGTTCGTCGTCGGTACAGGCGAATGCGGTTCAGCATTTTCATCGTGTGGGTCGTGGCGCTTTCCCCGGAGCCCCCACCGACATGCATCGCACCGGCATGAGGTGTGTAGACCGTGGCCCATCCGGCGTCCTTGGCTCTCAGGCTGAAGTCGGTCTCCTCGGAGTACAGGAAGTAGGACTCGTCCAAGCCGTTCAGTGCCCGGAAACATCGGGCATCGACCAGCAGGACCGCGCCGACCGCCCAGTCGACCTCGTGTTCGCGCAGATACTCGTCCGGGTCCTCAACCCGCTCCGTGAACGCCGGGAGCCCGGTGAAGCTCAACCCGCCGACCCGGCCGAGGGTGGGACCACGCCGGAGTGTGGGGGACAGCGTGCCGTCCCTCTCCCGCACAAGCGGGGCAACGATGCCCACACCGGGGCGACGAAGAGCGTCGAGCATGCCGGCCGCCGAACCGGGATCAAGGGTGGCGTCGGGATTGAGGATCAGGATCGCCGGAGCGTCGGGCGACGCGAGTACGGCCCGATTGATACCCGCCGCATAGCCGTCGTTCGTCGATCTCACGACCGCGCAGTCTGATCTGCTCGCGAGCAGCTCCACGGTGCGATCCCGAGAGCCGTTGTCGACGACGACGACGGAGTACCTGAGGTCGCCGAAAGCCGCGGGCAGGCTGTCGAGAAGCGCGTCAATATGGTCTTCGCTGTTGAAGGTCACGATGACCGCAGCGATGTCGGTGCGGGTATCTCCAGCCGAGTCGGTCATGCGGGCGACCGGGACGCGATCGTGCGGACGCTTCCGCACAGCCCCGCCAAGAGGAACAGCATGCCACCGGCGATAGGAAAAGACAGGCCGTCGAAGAACGCGAAGAGAATGGCGACATTGAATATCGAGGCGGCGAGAGAGTAACCGAGAAGGCGAAGGTCGGCGCTCTCCGACCATCGCGCCTGACGAGCGCTCCAGATGCCCGCCACAAAGATTCCGGCGAACCCGATGACGCCGAGGATTCCCAGTTCGATGGCAACCAGAACCCACTGATTGTCGAAGATGTAATACCGAGGCAGAAAGAGCCCGAACCCCGACCCGACCAGCGGTGAGGTGGACATGAACTCGGGAACCCTCTCCAGCGCGTTCGTGCGGGATTGGGTGCTCGGGTCATCCGCCGCGCCCGTAAACAGCTGCACCGTCGTCGACAGGAGCCCCGGGACTGCGGCGAGGACCGCGAGGGCAAGCACCGAACCGACGGCGATGGCGCCCAGGCGCAACCGTCCGGGCAGGGTGGGGATCATCGAGATGACGGCGACGGCCAGACCGATGATCGCCGAACGCGAGACCGCGACCAACGATGAGATCGAGATGAGGCAGACGGGCAGCCACCACCAGAGGGCACGACCGCTCCGGCGCGACCTGAAGCCGTTCGACACCGCAGCGGCGATGACCAGCGGCAGGGCGGCGTTGAGTGCCGTCGCGTATTCAAGAGGGTGGATTGCCGTCCCCGAGGACCTGATCACTCCGGCCCGCTCTCCCAGACCACCCGCAAGGGTCAGCCCCGGAATCGAACCGAAAAAGTCGACCAGGGCCTGCCCGGTGAGAAACTGGGTGAGGCCGAGGGCCGCGAGGAGCCCGGCGCCGATGCCGATCCGGCGTGCCATGCGGGCAAGATCCGGCATCGTGCGGATGCCGTCGATCGCGACGAGCAGCACTCCCGCCCAGGACAGTACCCGCACCAGCGCGGTGAACGCGGGGCTGACCTGATCGTCCGGCTGGCCGCGCAACATGGCGGCGGCGAAGCTCACGAGGATGATCATGAGGAACACGACGAAGGCGAATCGCACCGGCTGGGACACGGTCCTCGTGTCGCGTGGCTGGGCCTGCAACCGGTCGACGATCCACCAGCTCAGCAGCACGAGACCCCAAATCAGGGATGGTCGGCCGAGGGAGCCGAGCGCGCTGATCACGACCCCGGAAGGTATGGCCAGGAGCAGCACGAGGTACACCGTCAGCATGGTGACGGCGTCAATACCTCGTCGACCCTCGACGACACCATCAACGGGCAGGGTTTCCCGCGATGGATGGGTCGTGCGCATGGCGCTCACCGGGCGCTGCGGACGGGGTCTGGCGCCGGTTCTGGCTCGTAGCTCGCGGGGCCCCGAACCGGGGATTGTTCGAGCGTCTCAGCGTCGTGCCGTGCGAGCGCGGATTCGTCCACCGGTTCGGGCCCCGGAGTGTTCGAGCGGTCACCCGCCGGTTGCTCGTCATCGGGGTGTGCGCGCCGCTTCCGTCGCCTGCTCAACCCGTCCACAAGGCCGGCGATGAACAACGTGAGCGCCATTCCGACCAGCCCGGTGGCCGCGACCGCGATGAACCGACTCCTCTGGTAGAGAACACTTTGGCTGTCCACAGTGATGGGCAGCAGGGTCACCCGATTCTCCGGCGCGATGTTCTCGGTCTCCTGCAGCTCGTCGAGCGTGGTCGACGTTTGTTCGATGAGCAGCTCGAGGACCTCCTGGGCGGTGCCGTCGCTGGCCGCGGTCACCGAGATGAGAATGATCGGACCCGCTGTCGAGACGTCGCGTGAGATTTCGATCTCCACGCCGGGGTAGTCCTCCACGACCTCGTTCCTCGCGTTCTCGGAGCCGGCCGCCCGAACGAGTACGTCGGCTGCCGGCGACAGGCCGCCCAGGAACAGGTACGGGTTGGACCCCGCCGGCATGCTCTCGGGACCGGGGATGAGCAGCTGCGTCGAGGAGCGCACGTGGCCGGGGGAGATCATGCTCCACGCGCCGGCGGCGAGCGCGGCGGTGATCAGTATCCCCGGGAGGACGATGTACCAGCGTCGCCAGAGGCCGCGAAGCGTGTCGGCGAGATTCATGATGGCGCTCCTTCCAGGATGCGATGGGATGAGACCTGTGTGGTGGTGGCGGTGGACGCTCGTCGTCTGGAGACGAGCCGATCCAGGGAGACCGACCCCCACGCGCCGAGGATCATGGCCACAACGAACATGGCGCCCGCGGCGGCGGCCTGGTCGAGCAGGCTCGGGTAGACGAAATCGATTTGAGTGGTGAGGGGGGCCACCTTCGCAACGATCCGGTCTTCCGCCGGAATCTGAAGCCCGGCCTGCTCGGCGTCGGCGAAGCTGAGGACGAGGCCGATCATCTGTTCCTGCTTCGACTCGACCCAGTCCCTGGAACGCCCGACAATCTGGATCTCGACATCCGCCCGGCTGAACGTGGACACCCACTGATTGCCCTCGTCCGCCAGATTCACCCGGATGCCCTCGCGCACCCCCGCCCCGTAATAGGGGGCATCCTGCGTCGAGTACGGCGCCGGCGGGCTGCCGTTATTGATCGTATTGACGACGGCGCCGGCGAACGCGACGACGCTGGAGTCGTCCGCTCCGTTGTAAGGCGACAGGCTGGTCGTCGAGGAGCGGGTGAAGGTCACGACGGTGGTGGTGGTGTACACCCCGCCGTCACGGGCGAGCAACACGGTGACCAGCGCGGCGCAGGCGAGTACCCCGAGGGTGATGTACCAGCGACGGAGCACGGCCGTCAGGATCTCCCGAACGGTCATCGGCGACCGCCCGAACCGGCAGGGACGGGAGCTGCGCCGCGCGACAGACCGTGCGCGTGACGGGTGCCGGGTGAGGATGAGGTCACAGAAGGTGTCCCTGCAGGTCGGGGTATCGGTTCGATCCGGGTTCGGTCAGACATGAGGAGGTGACCGCTTCTCACCTCCTGCTCGGCGAGAGTATCCTCGTTCGCCGCCGACCGCTGTGGCCCCTTCGGGGGGTGGTCTAGGACGAGATGATCGCCAGCGAGCCGGCGACCTCGCGGTAACGGGCACCGGTGACCGGGCAGGTGTACTGGTCGCCGGCGCCCACGAGGGGCACGCCGGCTTCGCCGACCCAGCCGACCTGCCGGGCGGGAACGCCGACGACGATGGCGAAGTCGGGAACGTCCCTGGTCACGACCGCACCGGCCGCCACCAGCGCCCACCGCCCGATCCGCACCGGCGCGATGCACACGGCGCGGGCGCCGATGGAGGCTCCGGTTCCGACGACGACTCCCACCGCATCCCAATCGTCGGCGCTCTTGCGGGTGCCGTCGACGTTGATCGCCCGGGGGAACGCGTCGTTGGTGAAGACGGCTGCCGGTCCCACAAAAACGCCGTCGCCCAGCACCGCCGGTTCGTAGAGCAGCGCGTAGTTCTGCACCTTGCAGTTCGCGCCCAGAATGACTCCGGGGCCGACGTAGGCACCGCGGCCCAGGATGCACCCCGCTCCCACTCGGGCATCCTCCCGGACCTGCGCGAGGTGCCAGATGGTGACATCGCTGCCGATCACCGCGCGGGAGTCGACATCCGCGGTCGGTGCGATGTGGTCGGTCTTCTGGGTCATGAGTGCCGTCCTGAAAGGTTGTTCAGACAGTGTCAGTGCACCTGGTCGACCTCAGTATGCCCCGGTTCGGCGAGTTCGGTTCGGCCCTTTACAGGGCCGGGCCGGTCAGCCGAGCCGGGCGGGCTGGGCGACGTCGTCGCGGGGGAGCACGTCGGCGACGGCCGTCACCCGGAGCACATTCAGCAGCACCGCTGCGCCCGCCGACGACAGGAACGCCGTGTCGGCCGCATCCCGGCCCGTCGCGATGCGCATGAGGGACTGGCGGGGCGCCAGCCCGGTCGCGTCGACGACCTGCCAGGCGCCGTCGATGTAGGCCTCGGCGACGGCGTGGAAGTCCATCGGGCTCAGCCCCGGCGCATACACCGACACCAGTCGCGCCGGCACGTCGTGGGCTCGGAGGAACGCGATGACCAGGTGAGCGTAGTCGCGGCAGACGCCCTGCCGGGCCAGCAGGGTGCGCACCGCGCCGTCGGTGGGGAGGCTCGCACCGGGCACGTAAGCCAGGTGAGCCCCGACCCAGGCGGTGACGGCGGTCAGCAGTTCGGCCCCGGTGAGGCCGCGGAACTCGGCCTGGGCCGTGGGCCACAGGTGGTCCGATTCGCAGTACCGGCTCGGCCGGAGGTAGCGCACGATGTCGATCTCGGTCACCTCGGGGGCCACCGATTCGCCCGTCACCTCGACGGTGTAGTCGATGTCGATCCGGCCGGCCTGCACCGATATGAGCTGCAGCCGGGTGCCGTGCTGGTCGAGGGTCTCACGATAGGGGAGCGTGACCCCGTTCTGCACGATGGTCAGCAGCTCCGTGGCACTGGCATCCGCGGCGACGGTGACGGACAGGACCAGCTCGGCGGGCCCGAGGGCCTCCAGCTCGAGATGTGCGGATGCGGAGCGCTTCATGCACCGATCGTTGCATACATCCGCGACCCGTGAGGAGAGCACCCACATCGGGGACTTTTCGGTGTGAAGCTCACGGTTCGCGGGCAGAAATGAAGAAATCCCCGCGAGTAGAAGCCTCACGAGGATTTCAGTGGCCCCGACCGGCGTCGATCCGGTGACCTTTCGATTTTCAGTCGAACGCTCTACCAACTGAGCTACAGGGCCAGAAGCGCGAATGAAGCGCTTCTGTAAGGAGAAAAGCCCCTTCTTTCGAAAGGGCTTGTCGCCTTGGCGACCCTGACCGGACTTGAACCGGCGACCTCCGCCGTGACAGGGCGGCGCGCTAACCAACTGCGCTACAGGGCCTAACAGTGAATCTGTGTATCTGGTGGAGCGGTGAAGCTTCGTGCTTTTTCTTGCCTTGTACAACCTACAGTATTGCGTGACCCCAACGGGATTCGAACCCGTGCTGCCGCCGTGAAAGGGCGGTGTCCTAGGCCACTAAACGATGGGGCCGAACCTCCGGGAGCCACCAACTTCTCGCTGACAACTTCCGACGCATAATCATAAGATGGAAAACCCGTAATGCCCAAATCGGCTGTTGCGACCGATGCTGCGGCGCCGCCTCGAGGGGCCGTTTGCCGCGTGATTCCGGGCCTGAACGCGTTCCGCGCGTTCGGCCGCCTCGGCGTGTCGCTTCGCACCGCGCCGGTGAATGGTTCAGCTGTTCCACAGTCTGCGGGTTAGATTTTGTGCTGAGCCCGGGATATCAGCCGGGTTTGTTATTGTGACGAGTGTTACCACAGTGACGGATGTGACTAACGCAAGCCCGATCGGGGAGTTATGAAGCGCACGGCAACCGTGATCAGCCGCGGCATGAAGGCTGGTCTGCACCGGATGCGACCCCGCCTTCGTTCCCAGGACAGTTCGCGCGCGGTTTCGCCGCGCCGGCGGGGATTGGGCGTCACCGGTTTCGTCGCCGCCATCACCCTGGCGGTGACCCTCGCCAGCCCGATCAGTCCGGCCATGGCCATCGACTATCCGAGCTGGGAAGACCTGCAGAACGCGAAGTCCAACACCGCTGCCGCCGCGAATCAGGTCACCGAGATCCAGAACGCCATCGCCGGTCTGCAGGCCGAGGTGGCCCGCACCCAGGCCGAAGCCGAGGCCCGCGGACTCGAACTGCAGACCGCCCAGGAGAAGTTCGATGAGGCCAGCCTGCGCGCCTCCGATCTACAGACCCAGGCCGACGCGAGCAAGACCCAGGCCGATGCCGCCACCCGGCAGGCGGGCCAGCTCGCCGCCCAGCTGTACCGCACCGGCGGCACCGACCTCAGCGTGAACCTCTTCATCGACGGCCAGGAGAGCGGCGAGGGCGCGGATGAGCTGCTGTCCAAGCTCGGCAGCATGAGCAAGCTCGTCGAGCGCAGCACCGACGTCTACGACCAGGCCCAGACCGCCAACAACACGGCACAGTCCCTCGGTGACCAGGCGGCCGTGGCCCAGGCCGAGCGGGAAACCCTGCGGATCGCCGCCGAGGCCGCCATGGCCGCGGCCCAGCAGGCCGCAGACGCTGCGGCCGGTGCCCTGGCCGAGTCCGAGGCGAAGAGTGTCGAACTCGAAGCCCAACTCCAGTTCATGCAGGACGCCGAAGCGACCACCGCCGCCGGCTACCAGGCCGGTGTGATCGAACGCGCCCGGATCGCGGCCGAAGAGGCTGAGCGGGCCCGGCAGGCGGAAATCGCCCGCGCCGCCGCCGCAGCCGCAGCGGCCTCGTCCTACTCGCCACCTTCGGGCGGCGCCGCCACCGGCACGGCCGGCGCCGGCCTTGCCGGCGGGCGGATCGGTAACGCGGGCTGGGCGGTTCCCGCCGGCGGTCGCATCACGGCCGGCTACGGTCCCCGCGCGGTTCTCTGCGGTGGTGGAGCCTGCAGTGGTGGGTACCACTACGGCACCGACATCGGCACCGGCTGCAGCGCTCCCATCTACGCGGCCGCCACCGGCACCGTGGTCTACGCAGGCCGCTACGGCACCTACGGCAACTTCGTGCAGATCAGCCACGGTAACGGTGTCGAAACCGGCTACGCGCACATTCGCGACGGCGGTATCTTCGTCTCCGTCGGTCAGCGTGTCGACGTGGGCCAGAACATCGCCAGCTCCGGCACCACCGGCGCCTCCACCGGCTGTCACCTGCACTTCGAGGTGCGCACCGGGGGCAACCGGATCAACGCAGTTCCGTTCATGTCCGACAGGGGAGTCCCAATTGGCTGAGAACACATCCACCCGGCGCTCGCGACGTAACACGGCGGCGCTGATCTCTGCTGCCGTGATCGGATCCGTCACGGCCACGGCGGGAGTGGCCGCACCGGCGTTCGCGGATGAGGACTACCCGAGTTGGGACGAGGTGGCCAAGGCCAAGGAGAGCGAGGCCACCAAGGCCGCGGAGATCGCGAATCTCACCGGCCTGCTCGACGGCCTGAAGAACTCCTCCGCCGCGGCATCACGCAGCTCGCAGATCGCCGCTGAGGACTACCGGATCACACAGGATGACCTCGATGCGGCAATCGTCCGCGAGGAGAGTCTGACCAAGCAGTCGGCCGTGGCGCAGACCGCCGCGGACACCTCGAAGATGCGGGCCGGTCTCATCGCCGCGCACCTGGCCAAGACCGGCGCCCAGGACCTCTCCCTCAACCTGTTCGTCAACGGCAGCACCGCCGACGACCTGCTCAGCCAGCTCGGCACCGCCAGCAAGCTCAGCGAACAGTCCGAGACGGTGTACCGGCAGGCCGTGCAGGACAAGAACACCGCCGAGTCCCTCATCGCGCAGGCCACCGCCGCCACCGCGGAGCGGACCCGGCTGAGCGACGAATCCAAGGTCAAGTTCGACTCAGCCTCGGCCGCCGCGGTGAGCGCCCAGGCGGCCGTTGACGCCGAGGTGAAGAAATCGGCCGAACTGTACGAACAGCTGGCCCTGCTCAAGGACACCACCGCGGAGGTCGAGCGCGAGTACCAGAGCGGCCTCGACGCTGCTGCCGCCGCCGCCGCGCTGGTCGAGGCCCAGGCCGCGGCCGCGAAAGCCGCCGCCGTAGAGCCGAAAACCCCGCCGGCGGAATCGGCACCGGCGGCCACAGCCGCTCCCGCCGCCCCGGCACCCGCCGAGCCGGCACCCGCCGAGCCTGCTCCCACCGAGCCTGCTCCTGCCGAGCCTGCTCCTGCCGAACCGGAGTCGGAACCGGCCGCTCCGGCCGAGCCCGCTCCCGCGGAGCCCGCACCGGCCGCGCCTGCGCCCGCCGCACCCGAGCCGGCACCGCCCGCACCCGAGCCCGCACCCGAGGAGCCGGCCAGCGCTCCGGCCGCGATCGCTCCGGCTCCCATCGCGGCTCCGGCACCCGCTGCACCGAGTGCCTCGGCGGTGTCGACCGCTCTGGCTTTCGCGCAGTCACAGCTGGGTGACGCGTACGCTCTCGGCGGCTCCGGCCCCGATGTCTGGGACTGCTCCGGACTGACCAAGGCCGCCTACGCTGCCGCGGGTATCTACATCGGAACGCACTCCGCGACCGACCAGTACAACACCATGGCCAGCCAGGGCAAGCTCGTCTCGTTCTCCAACGCGCAGGTGGGCGACCTCCTGTTCTGGGGAGTGCCGGGCAACTACTACCACGTGGCGATCTACGTCGGCAATGGTCAGATCCTCGAAGCGCCCAACCCCACCGCGCCGGTGCGGGTGCACAGCATCTGGTCGCCCGGCGAGGTCGCACCGTACGTGGGCCGGCCGTCCTGACCCCGCGTCGCTGACCGGCACCGCCGAGCCGGCAACGACAGAAGCCGCCTCCCGACCGGGAAGCGGCTTCTGTCGTTGCTACGGTGTGACGAGTCTCAGTGACCTTCGTCGACGAGCTTCTTGAGGCCGTCGCGCACGATCTGGTCGGCCTCAGCGGCGTCGCCCCAGCCCTCGGTCTTGACCCACTTGTTGGGTTCGAGGTCCTTGTAGTGCTCGAAGAAGTGCTCGATCTCCTTGCGGGTGTACTCCGGGATGTCGGTGACGTCCTGGATGTGATCCCAACGGGGGTCGCCCGCCGGAACCGCGATGACCTTGGCGTCCGAGCCGCCGTCGTCGGTCATGTTGAACACCCCGACGGGACGCACGGAGACGCCCACACCGGGGAACAGGGGGAAGTCGAGGAGCACGAGCACGTCGACGGGGTCGCCGTCGAGCCCGAGGGTGTTCTCGAAGAACCCGTAGTCGGTGGGGTACACGAAGCTCGTGTACAGCACCCGGTCGAGGTAGACCCGACCGGTTTCGTGGTCCACCTCGTACTTGTTGCGGCTACCGCGTGGGATTTCAATGACTGCGTCGTATTCGGCCATGGCCTGGTATCTCCCTTATGTCGAAGTCTGCGGATAACGTTACTGGATGGAATCCCCCCGCCGCCCGCGCCTGTCGCCGGCCATCGCCGACCTCCGGCGGGCGGTGCGCGGGCAGCTGCCGGAGCACGGCCTGGTGCTGGTGGGCCTGAGCGGGGGAGCGGACTCGCTGGCCCTGGCGGCCGCGGTGGCGTTCGAAGCACCGCGGGCGGGGCTGTCCGCCGGCGCCGTGATCGTGGACCACGGCCTGCAGGCCGGCTCCGCCGACACTGCCCGGACCGCGGCAGCACAGGCCGTCGCGCTCGGCCTCGACCCGGTGCTGATCATTCCCGTGACGGTGACGGATGCCACCGGCGACGGCCCGGAGGCCGCCGCGCGGACCGCGCGTTACACAGCCTTCGACGCGGCGCTGGCCCGCACGGGTGCCGTCAGTCTGTTCCTCGGCCACACCCTCGACGACCAGGCCGAAACCGTGCTGCTGGGCCTGGCCCGCGGCTCCGGCGCGCGGAGCCTGCAGGGGATGACCGCCGTCAGCGGACCGTACCGGCGCCCGCTGCTGGGCATCCGCCGCACCCAGACCCGGCAGGCCTGTCGAGACGCCGGCCTGCCCGCCTGGACCGACCCGCAGAACGTCGACCCCCGCTACGCGAGGGTGCGCGCGCGTGAACGGGTGCTGCCCGTGCTCGAAGCCGAGCTTGGACCGGGCATCGCCGAGGCACTGGCCCGCACCGCCGACTCTCTGCGTGAGGACGCCGACGCCCTGGACGCCCTGGTGCCCGGGCTGCTCGCGGACCTGCCGATTGCGGTTGGGGCCGGCATCGGCGTGCCAGTGGATGCCCTGACCGGTCAGCCGGAGGCCCTGCGGCACCGAATGATCCGCGCCGTCGTGGCCGCAGAATTCGGTGTGAACCTCGAACGCAGCCACACGCTGGCCACCGCCAGGCTCGTCACGCACTGGCACGGGCAGAAGGCGCTCGACCTGCCAGGCGTTAGAGTGGAACGGCAGGGGGGAACGCTCGTATTTTCAGCTCCTCGACACACCCAAAACAAAGGACCCTTCCGCTCCCATGGAACCTCGTGACATTGACGGCGACCTCACCGAAATCCTGATCGAGGAGACCGAGATTCGATCTCGGCTTGCCGAGATGTCCCGGCAGATCGAAGCGGACTACGCCGGCAAGGACCTGCTCCTGGTGGGCGTGCTCAAGGGCGCGGTTATGGTGATGGCCGATCTGGCCCGTGAACTCGTGCATCCGATCACCATGGACTGGATGGCCGTCAGCTCCTACGGTTCCGGCACCCAGTCCAGCGGCGTCGTGCGGATCCTCAAGGACCTCGACACCGACCTGCACGGCCGTCACGTGCTCATTGTCGAAGACATCATCGACTCCGGCCTCACGCTGTCCTGGCTGATGGCGAACCTCAAGTCCCGCGGCCCCGCGTCGCTGGAGATCTGCGCACTGCTGCGCAAGCCCGATGCCGCCCGCGTCGAGATCGACGTGAAGTACCTGGGCTTCGACATCCCCAATCAGTTCGTGGTCGGCTACGGCCTCGACTACGCCGAGAAGTACCGCAACCTGCGCAGCGTCGGGGTGCTCGCCCCGCACGTGTACTCCACCGGCGAGTAGGCTCCCGCTCGTACGACGTCCTCCAGTTCACCTTTGGGCGAACACTCGGTGTTCCCCCAGTACGAGAGCGGTAGCCTGTGACCACCATGAACGTCAAGAAACTTCTGCGCGGGCCGCTCCTCTACATCATCCTTGCGGTCATCGCCGTCTGGGTGGGGTCGAGCCTCCTCACCATGTCGGGCTTCCGCGAGATCTCCACCCAGCAGGGACTGGATTTCCTGAAGGACGGGAAGGTGGCCGAGGCGAAGATCGTCGACGGCGATCAGCGCGTCGACCTCACCCTCGCCAAGGCCGACAAGACTTACGGCGAGCAGGTGCAGTTCTACTACGTCGCACCCCGCGGTGAAGAGGTCATCGACGCCGTCACGGCGGCGGACCCCAAGGACGGGTTCACCGACGAGGTGCCCCAGGCCAGCTGGTTCCTGTCGCTGCTGGGCATCCTGCTGCCCGTGCTGCTCATCGGTGCGTTCTTCTGGCTGATGCTCTCCGGCATGCAGGGTGGCGGCAACAAGGTTATGCAGTTCGGCAAGTCCAAGGCGAAACTGGTCTCCAAGGAGACCCCGCAGGTGTTCTTCACCGACGTCGCCGGCTCCGACGAGGCCATCGAGGAGCTGCAGGAGATCAAGGACTTCCTCAAGGAACCCGCGAAGTTCCAGGCCGTCGGCGCCCGGATCCCCAAGGGTGTGCTGCTCTACGGCCCTCCCGGAACCGGTAAGACCCTGCTTGCCCGCGCCGTCGCCGGCGAGGCCGGGGTGCCGTTCTACTCCATCTCCGGTTCCGACTTCGTCGAGATGTTCGTCGGCGTCGGCGCCAGCCGGGTGCGCGACCTGTTCCAGCAGGCCAAGGAGAACTCCCCGGCGATCATCTTCGTCGACGAGATCGACGCCGTAGGCCGGCACCGCGGCGCCGGTATGGGCGGTGGCCACGACGAGCGCGAGCAGACCCTCAACCAGCTTCTGGTGGAGATGGACGGCTTCGACGTCAAAACCAACGTGATCCTCATCGCGGCCACCAACCGGCCCGACATCCTCGACCCCGCCCTGTTGCGCCCGGGTCGCTTCGACCGGCAGATCGGCGTTGACGCGCCGGACATGCTCGGCCGCAAGCGCATCCTCGAGGTGCACGCCAAGGGCAAGCCGATGGCCGCCGGTGTCGACCTCGAGGTCCTCGCCCGGAAGACCCCCGGTTTCACCGGCGCCGACCTGGCCAACGTGCTCAACGAGGCCGCGCTGCTCACCGCGCGCTCCAACGCCCAGCTGATCGACAACCGGGCCCTCGACGAGGCCGTCGACCGGGTCATGGCCGGACCGCAGCGCCGCACCCGTGTGATGCGTGACCAGGAGAAGCTCATCACCGCGTACCACGAGGGCGGCCACGCCCTGGTCGCCACGGCGATGCGCAACACCGACCCGGTCACCAAGATCACCATCCTGCCCCGCGGCCGCGCCCTCGGGTACACCATGGTGATGCCGCTCGAAGACCGCTACTCGGTCTCCCGCAACGAACTGCTCGACCAGCTCGCTTACGCGATGGGCGGCCGGGTCGCGGAGGAGATCATCTTCCACGACCCCACCACCGGAGCGTCCAACGACATCGAGAAGGCCACCGCGACCGCCCGCAAGATGGTCACCGAGTTCGGCATGAGCTCGGACGTCGGACCCCTCAAGCTCGGCTCCGCGTCGGGTGAGATGATGTTCGGCCGCGACATGGGCCACCAGCGCGACTACTCCGAACGGCTCGCAGAGCGGGTGGACGCCGAGGTGCGGAAGCTCCTCGAGAACGCCCACGACGAGGCCTACACGGTGATCAACGCCAACCGGGCGATCCTCGACGACCTGGCCGCGAAGCTGCTCGAGCACGAGACACTGGACCAGACCGCGCTGGTGGACATCTTCGCCGACGTCGAGAAGCTGCCGCCGCGTCCGCAGTGGCTCTCCAGCGACAAGCGCCCGGTGTCCGACGTGCCGCCGATCGCGATGCCGGCCCCGAAGGCTCCCATCGACGGCGCCGCCGTGGACGGCGGCGTCACCAGTGGCGGAGCCGAAGCCGACAAGCCCAAGCGCGCCCCGGCCCGCAAACCGCGCCCCGCAACAGCGTAGAACGGCGCCAGTGGGAGTCGACCAGCCACGCATCGAGGCGGCCGTCGCCGAGATCCTCGCCGCCATCGGTGAGGAACCCGGCCGGGCCGGCCTGGAGACCACGCCGCAGCGTGTGGCCGCCGCATACACCGAGTTCTTCGCCGGCATCGGGCAGGACCCACTCGACCACCTGCGTGATTCGGTGCCGGTGGGGGAGAGCACCGGGGACCTCGTTCTGCTGCGCGACATCGAGTTCCGCTCCGTCTGCGAGCACCACCTGCTGCCCTTCCTGGGGGTCGCCCACCTGGCATACCTGCCGGGCGACCGCATCGTGGGCCTGGGCAAGCTGGCCAGCGTGGTGGAGACCATCGCGGCCAGGCCGCAGCTGCAGGAACGCCTGACCGAGGAGATCGCCGACGCGCTCGAGGCCGGACTGGCTCCCCGCGGCATCCTCGTGGTGCTCGACGCCAGCCACGGCTGCGTCACCACCAGGGGTCCCCGGCAATCACGCAGCAGCACGGTCACCCTCGCCGCCCGCGGTGACCTCGCCGAGCCGGCCCAGCGCGCCGAGGTCATCACCCTGATCGGCGGATCCCTGTGACCGGAGCCACCCTTGTGATGGGCGTGCTCAACGTCACCCCCGACTCGTTCAGCGACGGCGGACGGTGGGCGAGCACCGAGGCGGCCGTGCGGCACGCCCTCGACCTGCAGAGCGAGGGTGCGGACCTCATCGACGTCGGCGGGGAGTCCACCCGGCCCGGCGCCGACCGGGTCTCACCAGAGGTCGAACAGGACCGGGTACTGCCCGTCATCGCGGAGCTGCACCGTCGCGGCATCCGCACCAGCGTCGACACTCTCAACTCCGGCACGGCCGCGCGTGCGGCCGAGGCCGGCGTCGACATCATCAACGACGTCTCCGGCGGTCTCGCCGACCCGGGCATGGCCGATGTTGTCGCCCGCACCGGCCTGCCGTACATCGCCATGCACTGGCGCGGCCACGCGGGCGCCATGGACTCTCTCGCGACCTACGACGATGTGGTTGCCACCGTCGTCGCCGAACTCTCCGCACGCGTTGCCGTGCTCGAGGCGGCGGGGGTGCAGCGCAGCCAACTGATCCTGGATCCGGGCCTCGGCTTCAGCAAGAACGCCGATCAGAACTGGCGGGTGTTCGCCGGTCTCGACGCCTTCGAACCGCTCGGCCTGCCCGTCATGGTGGGCGTGTCCCGTAAGAGGTTCCTGGCCGGGGTGCTACCCGCGGACGCCGCCATCGTCGACCGGGACCTGCCGACGGCAGTGCTCAGCGTGCTCGCCGCTCAGGCCGGCGCGTGGGCCGTGCGGGTGCACGACGTCGCGGGCACCCGAACCGCCCTCAATGTGCTGGCCCGGGTCGATTCGGCCAGAATAGGGTCATGAGCACCGACTCGATCACCCTTACCGGGCTGCGGATCACCGCACACCACGGCGTCTTCGACTTCGAACGCGAGAACGGCCAGGAGTTTGTCATCGACGTGACGGTATGGCTGGATTTCCGGGCGGCCGCGGCGGGCGACGACCTGGCCCGCACCATCCATTACGGCGAACTCGCCGAGGAAGTCGCAGAGGCCGTGCGCCGCGACCCCGTCGACCTCATCGAAACCCTCGCGGAGCGCGTTGCCGATGTTGTGCTGGCACACGAGGCCGCCGAGCGGGTGCGCGTGACGGTGCACAAGCCGCAGGCGCCCATCGAGGTTCCCTTCGCGGATGTGTCGGTACAGATTGAACGTGTACAGAGCGAACGCGTGCAGAGTGAACGCGTGCATACCGACGGGAGCCGGGCATGACCGAGCCAGACACCACATCCGCTCAGCCGCGGGCGGCCGTCCTCGCCCTGGGCAGCAATCTCGGTGACCGGGAAGGCACCCTGGCCGCGGCCGTGCGCGCTATCACCGATCTCCCGGGGTTGACGCTCACCGCCATCTCGCCGGTGTATGCCTCCGACGCCGTGAAACCCGATGGTGTGGACCTGACCGCGTCCGGTTATCTCAATCTCGTCGTGACGGTGTTGTGGTCGGCTGACCCGCACGACCTGCTCGACGCCGTGAACGCCATCGAGAACGACCACGGCCGGGTGCGGGAGGAACGCTGGGGCGACCGTACCCTGGACATCGACCTGATCTGCGTCGGCGATCTGATCGTCGACGACGCCAGGCTCACTCTGCCGCACCCGCGCGCCGCCGAGCGCGACTTCGTTCTGGCGCCGTGGGCCGACATCGACCCGGACGCCGAGCTGCCCGGCCGCGGCCGGGTCAGGGAACTCCTGGCCGTCGCCACGCGAACCGCCCGGGCGCATCCGGTGACCGCGAGCACCGACCCGGCGCACACCGAGGTCGCCCACACCGCAATCCTGCACCCGACGCCCGAGCGGCCGCGCCCGGGCACCCCGGATGCCCTCGACGATGACACCGACGGCCCGGCCGGTTCGCGGGGGCCTCACCGATGAAACGCACCCAGCCGACGCCGCTCATCGCCCTGGGCCTTGCGGGACTCGTCGTCGGATTCCTGCTCGAACTGGCGGCGACGGCCTGGGGCTGGCCGATCATCGTTCCACCGTTCACGCTGCCGCTGGCGCTCGTGCTCATCGCCGGAATCCTGGTGGTACTCGCCTGGCCGATCCGCCAGGCCACGCGGGGGCGTGGGTCCCGGCGGGTCGACCCGTTCACGGCGATGCGGATCGCGTTGCTGGCCAAGGCGTCGAGCCTGAGCAGTGCGCTTCTGCTCGGTTTCGGTGTGGGCATCGCGGTGTTCATCCTCACCCGGTCGGTGGTACCGGCGGTAGCATCGTTGTGGCTCGCCATCGGGATGGCGCTCGGCGCCGTGGTCCTCCTCGTGGGCGGGCTTGTCGCGGAGCACTTCTGTACGCTTCCGCCGGACGACGATCAGGATCGAAACAATGGGGGAGCGAACAATGGCCCAGCAGCCCGTGCCTGACTATCTCGGCGATGAGTCGGTGGCCCCCGCGTCCACGGAGCCCGCGTCCACGGAGCCCGCGTCCACGGAGCCCGGGCCCGCCGCGCCCGCGCCGGCCGAACCCACCGTGCCCGCCGAGCCGGTGCCGCCCGTCGGCGCCCGGCTCGATCTGCCCGAGGCCGGCGAGTGGAAACGTGTCTCACCCAAGTACGTCATGGTCGAGATCGTCGGCACCGTGATCTTCCTGCTCGTCGTGTGCGCCGCCGCCGGGGCGCTCTGGTTGCTCCTCGACCAGGTCTGGGCGGCCTGGGCCGGTGGCCTGCTCGCCCTGATCACGCTGATCTCGCTCGCGTTCGAACCAAGGCGCGTGCGCTCCATCGGCTACCAGCTGCGTGCAGACGACCTCCTGTTCCGGCGCGGCATCATGTACCAGCGGTTCGTCTCGGTGCCGTATGGGCGGATGCAGCTCGTCGACATCACCCGCGGGCCGGTTGCGCGCCTCCTCGGCCTCGCCGACCTCAAATTCGTCACGGCCGCCGCCGCATCCGGCGTGGCCATCCCCGGTCTCGCCGAAGCCGACGCGGACGCCCTCCGCGACCGCCTCGTCGAACTGGCCGAGAGCCGGCGGGCCGGGTTGTGACCTCCCTCGCCGACGGGGACTGGCACCGCCTGCACCCAGCGAGCCCGCTGCTGCGCGGCGGCATCTTCGTCTTCGCCCTCCTCGGGTTCGTCATCGCCAATCTGCGCGAACGACTCGTCGAACTCGCGTTCGGCGTCCCGCGGGAGTCCGGCGACCCCATTGACGCGATCTACGAGAACGGCGCCGTGGGCTGGGCCCTGCTCATCGTGGCCGGGATCCTCATCGTCATCCTGATCGCGTTCACCCTGTCCTGGCGGATGCACACCTTCCGGGTCGGCGACGAATCCGTCGAGGTGCGCAGCGGCATCCTGTTCCGCAGCCACCGGCAGGCCCGGCTCGACCGCATCCAGGGTGTCAACATCGTGCGCCCCCTCATCCCGCGGTTGTTCGGCGCGGCCAAACTCGAGGTGAGCGTGGCCGGTCAGGACGCGAACGTGCAACTCGCCTACCTCGGGTCGGCCCTGGCCGACGGTCTGCGCCGCGACATCCTGCAGCTGGCCTCCGGCGCACGCCAACCCCGCTCCGCCGAGGCGCCCACCGCAGTTGACGAGCCCACGACTGACGCCGACGCCGCCCAGCCGGCCGCCGACAGCGCGACCGGTCTTCCGGCAACCCGCCGGACCGCGCTGAACGACTACGCCAACGCCAGGGTCGGCGAGTTCCTGGCACCCGAACTGGACCCGGATGCGGCCCCGCCGGAGTCGGTGGTGCGGATCCCGCTGCTGCGACTGATCGGGTCGATCGTCTTCAGCGGCTTCACCGTCTTCATCGTGATCGCAATCGTCGCCCTGATCGTGAGCGTCATCATCGGCGGCAACGAGTGGCTGCTGATCGCGATCTTCCCCGGCCTGATCGCCAGCATCGGCTACTACGTCTCCCGGTTCACCAAGTCGCTGCGCTACAGCATCGCCGGCACCAGCGACGGGGTGCGGGTGGGCTTCGGCCTGCTCACCACGAGCAATGAGACCCTCCCGCCCGGACGCATCCACGCGATCGGCGTCACCCAGCCGGTGGCCTGGCGGCCGTTCGGCTGGTGGCAGATCAGCATCAACAAGGCCGGTCACTCCACCAACAGCGGCGCCGCCGGCCAGGCCGCCACTACCGTGCTGCCGGTGGGATCGCTCGCCGACGTAGCCAAGGTGCTCGAACTGATCCTGCCCGGATTCGCGATCGACGAGCAACGCGCCCTGATCCAGCAGGGCCTGACCTCCCGTGGCGGCGGCAACGACGGCTTCACCAACGCGCCGCGCCGCGCGGCCTGGCTGCGGCCGTTCTCCTGGCGCCGCACCGGCTACGCCGTGTCGGCCGAAGCCGTGCTGCTGCGCCGCGGCGTGCTGGCCAGGGAACTCGTGCTCGTGCCGCTGGCCCGCCTGCAGAGCGTGGCGATCAACCAGGGCCCGGTCCGCCGCCGACTCCGGCTCGCATCCGCCCGGCTGCACACCGTGACCGGTCCGGTCAGCGCGACCCTCGGAGTGATCGACGTCGGTGAGGCCGTGCGCCTGCTCGAGACCGTCACCGCCGGCGCCGTCAGGTCAGCGGACTCCGACACCAGCCACCACTGGAGCCGGAGCGCACAGAATTCGCCCGGCACACCGACGCTTGTGCCCTACGGTCCCACCCCGGCACGCACGACCCCCACCGAGGTGACCTCGTGAACCAGCGACCCGGACGGCTTGGCATCGGCGTGATCGGCGCCGGCCACGTGGGTCCGATCCTCGCGGCCGCGCTGGCCGGCGCCGGCCACGCCCTGGTCGGCATCTCCGCGATCTCCCAGGCCAGCCGGGACCGTGCCGAGGCGATTCTGCCACGGGTGCCGGTGCTGACGGTGCCCGAGATCGTCGAACGCAGCGAACTCGTGATCATCGCCGTGCCCGACGATCAACTCGACAGCCTGGTGACCGGGCTCGCCGCCACGGGTACCTGGCGGCCGGGCCAGCTCGTGCTGCACACCTCCGCCCGTCACGGCACGGCAGTGCTCGCTCCGGCGCTCGGTGCCGGCGCGATTCCGTTGGCGATCCACCCCGCGATGAGTTTCACCGGCACCAGCCTGGACATCGCCCGGCTCGCCGACAGCTACTTCGCGGTCACCGCACCGGGGCCGGTGCTGCCCATCGGGCAGGCGCTGGTTGTGGAGATGGGCGGCGAACCGGTGATCGTCGCCGAGGGGGACCGCGCCGCCTACGCAGAGGCCATCGAGACGGCGACGGCCTTCTACACGGCTATCGTGGAGCAGTCCACCCGGCTGCTCGGCGACATCGGCATCGAACAACCGGGCGCGGTCATCGCGCCGCTGGTGCGATCAGCCGTCGAGAACGCCCTCACCCGAAACGGCGCGGACCGGCTCGGGGCGCCGAACCCCCTCGACGAACTCGACTTCGATGGTTAGACCGGCCCGCGCATCCGCCCCGCCCGTATGACCCGTTAGACCCGTTAGACCCCTAAGGACCCAGTGATAGTGCTCACCAAGCCAGAAGTTCTCGCTCACGTAGACGAGCTCCGCAACCGGCTGTGCCTCGCCAAGCAGAACACCGCAGCCAAGGGCGGCGACGCCCATGTGGTGCTCGTGCCCACCATGGGCGCCCTACACGACGGCCACCGGGCGCTCGTGCGCCGAGCCGCCGATCTGGGCGACATCGTGGTGGTGTCGATCTTCGTCAACCCGCTGCAATTCGGCGCGAACGAAGACCTCGACACCTACCCGCGCACCCTCGACGCCGACGTGGCAGTGCTGGCCGAGGAAGGCGCCGCCTTCGTTTTCGCACCGCACGCCCAGGAGATGTACCCCGACGGCGCTTCGTCGACCCGGGTGACCGCCGGGGCCGTCGGCGGCCTGTACGAGGGCGCCGCGCGGCCCGGCCACTTCGACGGCATGCTCACCGTGGTCGCAAAGCTGCTGCACATCGTGGAACCCGATCTGGTCGTGTTCGGCCAGAAAGACGCCCAGCAGGCGTTCCTGGTGCAGCGGATGATCGCCGACCTCAACCTGCGCACCACCATCGATGTTGTGCCCACCGTGCGCGAAGACAGCGGCCTGGCCCTGTCCAGCCGTAACCGAAACCTCGACGACAGCGCCCGCGCCGCCGCCGGATCCCTCTCGGTGGGGCTCACCCGGGCCGCCGCAGCAGCTCCGGGCGGTGTGCCGGCCGCGATCGTGGCCGCGCACGCGGTGATCGGTGCCCAGCCTCTGGTTAAACTGGACTATCTCGTTGTCGTGGATCCGCAGACGTTCCTGCCGGTCGGCGACGACTATCACGGCCCGGCCAGGATGCTGGTGGCCGCGGTGGTCGGCAACACCAGGCTCATCGACAACATTTCACTGGACTTCCCTTAACTTTTCACAACGCCACGCGCGGCCGAGGCTCGCGCACGCAGACGGAGATTCGCATGAGCACCACCCCCGACGCCGTACCCGCCGACGACGAACAGGCCGCCGCCGCCGCGCAGGCCGAATTGTCCGAGCAGAAAGCCGTGCGCCTGGCCAAGCGGGACCGCCTGAACGCGGCCGCAACCAGCGCCGGCGGCGGCGCCTACCCCGTCTCGGTGCCCGTCACGCACACCATCCCCGCCGTGCGCGCCGAATACGGCGAGCTTGAAGCGGATGCCGCCACCGGCGTCACCGTGGGACTGGCCGGCCGGATCGTGCACCTGCGCAACACCGGCAAGCTGTGCTTCGCGAGCCTGCAGTCCGGCGATGGCAGTCGCATCCAGGCGATGGTGTCGCTGGCCGCCGTCGGCGACGAGTCCCTCGCGAGCTGGAAGGACCTCGTCGACCTCGGCGACCACGTCTTCGTGGCGGGAGAGGTCATCTCCTCCCGCCGGGGCGAACTGTCGATCATGGTCACCGACTGGCAGATCGCCGCGAAGGCGCTGCTGCCCCTGCCCAACCTGCACTCCGAACTGAGCGAGGAGACCCGGGTGCGCAGCCGCTACCTCGACCTCATCGCCCGCGAGCAGGCCCGCACCACCGTTGTGCAGCGCTCCCAGGCCGTGTCGAGCCTCCGCGCCACCTTCACCGCGCGCGGCTTCCTCGAGATCGAGACCCCGATGCTGCAGACCATGCACGGCGGCGCCTCCGCCCGCCCGTTCTCCACGCACAGCAACGCGTTCGACACCGAACTGTTCCTGCGCATCGCCCCCGAGCTGTTCCTCAAGCGCGCCGTCGTCGGCGGCATCGACCGGGTCTACGAGATCAACCGCAACTTCCGCAACGAGGGCGCAGACTCCACCCATTCACCCGAGTTCGCGATGCTCGAGGCCTACGAGGCGTACGGCGACTACACCTCGATCGCCGAGCTCACCCAGACGCTGATCCAGGATGCCGCGAAGGCCATCACCAACGGGTCGCACGTGGTGACCTGGGCCGACGGTACCGAATTCGACCTGGGCGGCGAATGGGACCGAATCAGCATGTACGACAGCCTGTCGGCGGCGGTGGGCCGCACGATCAGCCCCGCCACCCCGCTGGCCGAACTGCAGGCACTGGCCGCGGCCGAGGGCGTCGAGGTCGACCACCCCATCCACGGCAAGTACGTCGAAGAGCTCTGGGAGCACTTCGTCAAGGGCGACCTGGTGCGGCCCACGTTCGTGCTCGACTTCCCGGTGGACACCAGCCCACTGGTACGCGGCCACCGCTCGATCGACGGCGTCGTGGAGAAGTGGGACCTCTACATCCGTGGTTTCGAACTGGCCACCGGCTACTCCGAGCTCGTCGACCCCGTCGTGCAGCGGGAACGTTTTGTGGAGCAGGCCCGTCTTGCAGCCGGCGGCGACCCCGAGGCCATGCGCCTGGACGAGGAGTTCCTGCGGGCACTCGAACACGGCATGCCGCCGACCGGCGGCATGGGCATGGGCATCGACCGGCTGCTGATGGCGTTGACCGGTCTCGGCATCCGCGAGACGATTTTGTTCCCGTTGGTAAAGTAACTCGCATGATGACCTTCCTGCCCAAAGATGAGCTCAAGCCGGACGACGACGGCGGCGGCAAGAAGGGCCCGTCGACGAACCGGATCCTGGTCTGGATTCTCGTGGGAGGGATCGGCCTGTACTTCCTGGGATCGGGCATCTACGGCCTGATCACCCAGTAGGCCGCCGACGCCGGGAGGGGCAGCGAGTTCGCGTAGGCTGGAGGCACTATGGATAGCTTCTGGGCCAACGCTTTGTTCTCGCTCGCGCCCACCATTCTGGTCGGGGTGATCTTCTGGATCATCATGCGCGCGATCATCCGCGCCGACCGCACTGAACGAAACGCCTATGCGCGCGTTGAAGCCGAAGAACGCGCAAAGCTCGGCCTCGACAAACCGGCCGGCTGACCGTGTTCGGAATTGACCTGTCCACCATCCTCCTCGTGGTGGCATTCCTCGTCGACTTCGCCATCCGCGTCGTCGCGATCATCGTCGTCCCGCGCAACCGCCGGCCCACCTCCGGTATGGCCTGGCTGCTGGCGATCTTCCTGATCCCCTACTTCGGCGCTCTGCTGTTCCTGCTGATCGGCTTCCGCACCCTGCCGAAGAGGCGCGTGGAAATGCAGGCAGAGATCAACCAGTTCATCCTGGACAGCACCGCCGGCATGGAGCGGGTGCAGCGGGACCACCCGTGGCCGGGGTGGCTCGAATCGGTGGTGGCCCTCAACCGCAACCTCGGCGCGATGCCGCTGGTCGGCGACAACCGCGCCAGGCTGCACGGCCACTACGAGGAGACCCTCGCCGCCATGGCCGCGGACATCGACAAAGCCACCAAGTACGTGCACGTCGAGTTCTACATCCTCTCCCTCGACCACACGACCGGCCCGTTCTTCGATGCGATGGAGAACGCCGTCAAACGCGGTGTGACGGTGCGGGTGCTGATGGACCACATCCAGTCGATGCGCAAGCCCGGCTTCAAAGAAACCAAACGCCGCCTCACCGCCTCCGGCGTGCAGTGGCAGCTGATGCTGCCGCTGCAACCGTTCAAGGGCAAATGGCAGCGGCCGGACCTGCGCAACCACCGCAAGCTCGTCATCATCGACGGCCGGGTGGGGTTCATGGGGTCGCAGAACGTTATCGACCGCACCTACAACATGAAGAGCAACATTCGCCGCGGCCTGAAATGGAAGGACCTGATGGTGCGGCTCGAGGGCCCCATCGTGTCGGGACTGAACGCCATCTTCATCACCGACTGGTACAGCGAAACCAACGAGCTGCTCACCCGCGACATCGAACCCGTGCACCCCGAGCAGGTCTCCGACCCGATCGACTGCCAGGTCGTGCCCAGCGGGCCCGGCTTCAAGGGTGAGAACAACCTGCGCCTGTTCCTCGCCTTGCTCTACTACGCGCAGGAACGCATCGTGATCACCAGCCCCTACTTCGTTCCGGACGAGTCGATCATGTACGCCGTCACCACCGCCGTGCAGCGGGGCCTGCACGTGGAACTGTTCGTCTCGGAGATCGGCGATCAGGCGCTGGTCTACCACGCGCAGCGGTCCTACTACGAGGAGCTGCTGCGGGCCGGCGTGAAGATCTACATGTACAAGGCACCGTACGTGCTGCACGCCAAGCACTTCACCATCGACGACGACGTGGCCGTGATCGGCTCGAGCAACATGGATATGCGCTCGTTCAGCCTCAACTTCGAGGTGTCGCTGATGGTGCGCGGGCACTCCTTCGTTCAGCAGTTGCGCGAGGTTGAAGACGGCTACCGGGCCGACAGCCGTGAACTCACCCTCGACGAGTGGATGAAGCAGCCGCTCAAGTCCACCATCCTGGACAACCTGGCCCGGCTCACCTCCGCGGTGCAGTAACCGTCGCCGGCCCGCCCGGCGGCGGTGCTCAGCGGCGCGGTTTCAGGCGTACGTTGGGCAGCAGCGGCGCGGGCAGGGCGGCGCCGTCGTAGTCCACCCGGCCGAACCGGCCGGCGGCATCCGTTCCGTCGATCACCTCCGCCTGCCACTGGGCGCGGAAGGCCGCGACCTCGTCGTGGGTGCGGCCGATGAAGTTCCACCACATCACGATCTGTTCGCCGAGCGGTTCGCCGCCGAGCAGCAGCACGCGCGCGGCGGTGTCGCCGGTGTTCTCCAACCGGATGCGGGTGGTCCCCGCCGCCAGGAAGCCCAGCTCGTTCTGCTGCACGGCGGTGCCGGCGACCCGCACGGCACCGGTGTCGACGAGCACCCCGTGTTCGAAGCTCTGGTCGACATCCAGCTCGATGGAAACGCCGACCGGCAGGTCGATCTGCGCGCCCACCAGCGGGGTATCGCCGACGGCGGCGGCCCAGTGCCCGGCGAGGGTTCCCATGAAGACGTGGAGGGTCGCACCGTCGTGCACGGCTGGCGTGATGACGTGGTTCTCGAAGTGCGGCGACTGGTGCCGGGTCGTTTCCGGCAGTGCGATCCACAGCTGAACGCCGTGCAGCGCCGTGGTGCTCGGGGTGGACACCTCGGAGTGGCTGATGCCGGCACCCGCGGTCATCAGGTTCAGCTCGCCCGGGCGCACCAGGGCCAGGCTGCCCACGCTGTCACGGTGCTCCACCTCGCCGGCGAACAGCCAGCTCGCCGTCTGCAGGCCGGTGTGCGGGTGCGGCGGCACCACCATCCCGCCGGTGATGGAGACGTCGTCCGGTCCGTAGTGGTCGACGAAGCACCACGCTCCGATGAGGGACCGCTCACGCTGGGGGAGGGTGCGGCGTACGCCCATCGCCCGAGGTCCGCCGAGCGGCACGTCCCGCGGCTGCAGGATCAGAACGGCGGCGGCCGGGGACTCGGTCAGGACCGCCGTCGGTGCGGCCGTGCCGTCGCACACGATTTCCGCTGGTTCGCGCTCGAGGTTGCTCACCCTCAGAGCTTAATCCGAGTCGCTCCTGGACGGTAACGGTGGCAGCGGTTCGGTGGGCGCGGTCTGGCTCCGGTCGGCGGGCGCGGTCGGTGGCAGCGGCCGGGTGGCGGCCAGGACGGCGTCGGGCTCGGACGGGTGCGCTTCCGTCGAATGCGGCCCCGGAGTGCCGACCTTGGCCGCTGGCGGCTCGATCGGCGGGCGCTGTAGCAGCTCGACGAGGAGCACGGCGATCAAGCCGAGGATGGCGGTCCAGATGATGACGGATGCCGGCAACGGCCGCCAGAACAGGGCCACCGCGGCCGCCGCCAGGGCGATCAGCACGTGCGCCACGCGGCGGTACGTGTAGAGGACCTCCCCGAACCGTCCGGTGCTGACGCCGGCGTCGTCCGCCGCCGCCCGCAGTCGCGCGGCCGAGCGCACGGTTGCCCTGCGCAGGATCGTCGACCCGTGGAACGGGCCGGCGAGATAGGCGACCACCGCGACCGTGAAGCCGACCAGCCCCACCGACAGCGCCGTGACGTTCATGAACGGCACCACGGCGTCGTAGAGGGCCTGGCTCAGGTCGGTGGGCAGGTAGGCGGGCGACACCGCGTTGACGAAGAGGATCCGTCCCACGGCGATACCCGCCGACAACAGCGCCATGGCCGCTGTCAGGGCGAGGCCCGCCCAGATCAGGGTGCGCGCGCGACGCCGGGCCACGAGCACACCGAGCGCGATCAGGCCCAGGCTCACAAAGGGCAGCACGAAGCCGAGGACGTTCAGCAGTTGGTAGCCGGTACGGGCCTGCACGAGGGCGTCGGACTGGGCGACCACGATGGTGCGGTCGACCTCCGGGATGTTCTGCGCCAGGCCGAACCCCCGATTCACCAGCTCCTTTTTCACTTCCGCAACGATCGGGCCCAGCTGAATGCCGAGCTCACCGGTGTCGCTGATCGCCAGAGCGGAGCTGGAATCCCCCTCCAGCGCCGCGATGACCTGGGTCTGGCTGGTGCGCACGGCCTGTTCCCAGAGCTGGGCGAAGGCGTCGGAGGTCACGATCCTCGTGGCGGCCGACTCGATCAGGCCCTGCACACCCTGCACGGCGGGTTGCTCCAGCAGCCCGAGCGCGTTCGTGGCCTGCGGCGGCAGGTTGAGGGTGGCCAGCCCGTCGAAGAGATCCTTGGTGATTCCGGAGATGTCCACGTTCTCGTTCACGACGGTGACGATCTCATCGACCAGGTAGGCCTGCACGGCCGGGTCCTCAGCCAGCGGGGCCAGCGACGAGGCGAACCTGTCGGTGTCGTTGATGTACCCCTTGGTCCAGTAGGCGACCACGGCGATCGGCGCCAGCAGTGCGCCGACGGCGATGAGTAGGGCTGCGAAGAAGGCCCGCCACCGGTAGGCGGCGCGGTGCTCGGCCGCGGGTCCCACACGGGCGCGCAGCCGGGCGTTCTCCTCGGAGAGCCGGGCGATCTCCTCGGCCGGGTCGGGGGACGGTGTGGTTCCGGCTTCGCCGGCGATGTTCGGGGAGCCGTGCATGGGTGCCGCCGCCTTTCGCCCGCGGTTCTCGGGTCGCGAAATCGTGGTGCAGATTGCTGCCAGTATTTGCGCCCTCGGGCCCCCTCGCAAGGGGGATACCGTTGCCCCGTCAGGGCGAACGCACGAGCAGGTCACCCACCTCGCAATCCAGTGCCGTGCAGATCGCCGCGAGTGTGGAGTACCGGATGGCCCTGGCCCGGTCGTTCTTCAGCACCGACAGGTTCACCACGCTCATGCCGACCAGCTCGCTGAGCCGGGTGAGGGTGAGCCCGCGCTCGGCCAGCAACTCGTCGAGCCGGCAATGGATGCCGGTCTCGTCGTCGGTATCGTCCACCGACATCAGATCAGGCCCTCGGTGTCACGCTGCAGGCGCTGACCGAGGTGGATGGCGGCGGCCGCAACGAGCAGTACGAGGCCGGCAAGGGCAGGCGACGGGTCGATCAGCGCTGCCGCCGGCCAGAAACCGTCGATGGGGATCTGGTTGAGTTCGCTGGCGGCCATCATGCGGCCCAGGCCCCCAAAACCCTGGCCGAGGATGGTGCCCAGCACGAGGGCGTACCCCACCCAGGCGACCAGCCAGAACACCGGTCGGCTGAACGGGCGGCGGCGCAACAGGCTCCAGCAGAAGTATGCGATCGTGGCCGACACCAGCAGGCCGGTGGCCAGCGCGGTGGCACCCTCGAGCGTGATCAAGAACCGTGGCAGGGCGCTCAGCCCGGAGACGATGACGTCGGCGGTACTGAAGCTGCCGCCGGCCAGCTGCGCGGTGCCGGCCGACGCGCTGTCCGGCAGCGGGTCATCGACCAGCAGCGTGATCGCGAACCGGTCGGTGACCACCTGGCGCACCAGAGACACCGTGCCGATCCCGGTGGCGAGGGCGCCGATGATCACCGAGCCGACGAGCATGATCCCGGTGAAGACCCTGCTGAGCTGGTGGTTCAAGCGTGCCGTGCGGGCGGCCTTGACGGATGCAGTTCGTGTCACGGGAATCGCCTCCTAACGATTATCGATATGGTGGTCGGCTAAACATAACGATTATCGTTGTGCGCGGCAAGCCCCATCACCGAGTTGCCCCGCTGCGGACGAGTTGGACCGTTCTGCCGGGGCAGCTCGTCCGCCGGAGGGCAAGTCGGCGTTGAGGCGGCCTCGCACACAGCATCCCGTCACGCCCACGGCGAACAGAGGCACGCATCCGGGCCTGCGCTGGTTACTCTCTTTGTATCGGTGCCATAACCGCCCTGGCGCCAAGGGAGTGTTCATATGTTTGAGAGATTTACCGACCGAGCTCGTCGTGTCGTCGTCCTGGCCCAGGAAGAGGCCAAGATGCTCAACCACAACTACATCGGAACCGAGCACATTCTGCTCGGACTCATCCACGAGGGTGAAGGCGTGGCCGCCAAGGCCCTGGAGAGCCTCGGCATCTCCCTGGATGCCGTGCGCGAACAGGTGCAGGACATCATCGGCCAGGGCCAGCAGCAGCCCACCGGCCACATCCCCTTCACGCCTCGCGCCAAGAAGGTCCTCGAGCTCAGCCTGCGCGAAGCGCTGCAGCTCGGCCACAACTACATCGGAACCGAGCACATCCTGCTCGGGCTCATCCGCGAGGGCGAGGGCGTGGCCGCACAGGTGCTGGTCAAGCTCGGCGCCGATCTCAACCGGGTGCGCCAGCAGGTCATCCAGCTCCTTTCCGGCTACCAGGGGAAGGAGCAGGTGCAGGTGGGTGCGAACGAGACCGCGGCCAACCCCGCAGGCAGCCAGATTCTCGACCAGTTCGGGCGCAACCTCACCCAGGCGGCGCGCGACAACAAACTCGACCCGGTCATCGGACGCGAGAAGGAGATCGAGCGGGTCATGCAGATCCTCTCCCGCCGCTCCAAGAACAACCCGGTGCTGATCGGCGAACCCGGCGTCGGCAAGACCGCCGTCGTCGAGGGCCTGGCCCAGGCGATCGTCAAGGGCGATGTGCCCGAGACGCTGAAGGACAAGCAGCTGTACTCGCTCGACCTCGGCTCGCTCATCGCCGGCAGCCGCTACCGCGGTGACTTCGAGGAACGCCTGAAGAAGGTCACCAAGGAGATCCGCACCCGCGGCGACATCATCGTGTTCATCGACGAGATCCACACCCTCGTCGGAGCCGGTGCCGCCGAGGGCGCCATCGACGCGGCCTCGATCCTGAAGCCGCTGCTGGCCCGTGGTGAACTGCAGACCATCGGTGCGACCACGCTGGATGAGTACCGCAAGCACTTCGAGAAGGATGCCGCCCTCGAGCGCCGCTTCCAGCCCATCCAGGTGAACGAGCCGTCGCTGCCGCACACCATCAACATCCTCAAGGGGCTGCGCGACCGCTACGAGGCGCACCACAAGGTTTCCATCACCGATGGCGCCCTCGTGGCCGCGGCCAACCTCGCCGACCGTTACGTCTCCGACCGGTTCCTGCCCGATAAGGCCATCGACCTGATCGATGAGGCCGGCGCGCGCTTGCGCCTGTCGATCCTCTCCAGCCCGCCGGAGCTGCGCGAATTCGACGAGAAGATCGCCGTGGTCCGTGCCGCCAAGGAAACCGCGATCGAGGACCAGGACTTCGAGAAGGCCGCGGGCCTGCGCGACGAGGAGAAGAACCTCCTCGGCGAGCGTCTGCGCCTGGAGAAGAAGTGGAAGTCCGGCGACGTCAAGACCACCGCGGTGGTCGACGAGGGCCTGATCGCCGAGGTCCTGGCCCAGGCCACCGGCATCCCCGTCTTCAAGCTCACCGAGGAAGAGTCCTCGCGGCTCGTCTTCATGGAGAAGGCACTGCACCAGCGCGTCATCGGTCAGGAAGAGGCCATCTCGGCGCTCGCCAAGACCATCCGTCGCACCCGTGCGGGCCTGAAGGACCCGAAGCGTC
>Ga0247806_10000042_pt1 | contig 79581 bp, 75 predicted proteins | sample UWRJL059202B1_FD_179935 | JGI IMG/M metagenome (GOLD analysis project Ga0247806, IMG submission 179935) | Plant litter microbial communities from Arlington Agricultural Research Station in Wisconsin, United States - UWRJ-L059-202B-1 | ecosystem: Environmental > Terrestrial > Plant litter >... | reverse complement strand
GTCATCCAGACCTACGTCTACAAGGTGGGACTGCAGCAGGCGCAGTTCAGCTACTCCGCAGCCATCGGGCTGTTCAACTCACTCATCAACCTCGTCTTGCTGCTGACCTTCAACCAGGTTGCCCGCAAGGCGGGCCAATCAAGTCTCTGGTGACGACGCCATGACCCACATCACTCACACGTCCGACACTCCACTCACCGGGCCGACGCCCGTGCCGCCGCGCCGCGCGGCGACGCCCCGCAACACCGGCAGCGGCACCTGGCGCTCCCGGATGGCGGATCCCGTCTTCAACGTCGTGGCCATCGGCGGGCTGCTCCTGGTGATCTTGGCAATTCTCTATCCGATGTACTTCATCGTGATCGCCTCGTTCAGCGAACCCTCCGAGATTCTCAACGGCAACGTCTGGTTGTGGCCCAAGGGCTTCACCGTCGAGGGCTACGCCCGGATCTTCTCGGACTCCACCATCCTTCGCGGCTTCGGCAACTCCATCCTCTACACCGTGGTCGGCACCTGCATCAGCGTGGTGTCGGTGCTCTGCGCCGCCTACGCCCTCTCCCGCAAAGACCTGTACGGGCGCACCTTCTTCATGCTCCTCTTCATCATCACGATGTTCATCGACGGCGGCCTCATCGCCCGTTACCTGGTGGTGCGTGACCTCGGTATTCTCGACTCGATCTGGGCCGTCGTGCTGCCCGGCGCCATCGGGGTCTGGAATCTGATCATCGCGCGGGCATTCTTCGAGAACAACGTTCCCTCCGAGCTGCGGGATGCGGCGCAACTTGATGGGGCGCACGACTTCCGGTTCTTCTGGAGCATTGTGCTGCCGCTGTCGAAGCCGCTGATCTTCCTGATGATCATGATCCACCTGGTCGCGAACTGGAACGCGTTCTTCGATGCCCTGATCTTTCTGGAAGACCAGAACAAATACCCGCTTCAGCTGGTGTTGCGCAACGTGCTCATCCAGTCCGAAGTGTCCTCCGCCGGGGGCTCGGGCGCGATGGATTCCTACGCGGCCGCTCAGCGCCTCGGGGAGCTGATCAAGTACGGAATGATCGTCATCTCCACGCTGCCGCTGCTGATTGTGCTGCCGTTCATGCAGAAACACTTCACCAAGGGCGCCCTGCTCGGCGCCGTCAAGAGCTGACCTCCCTTGCCCACCATCAACCCCACTAACAAGATCGGAACACAGATGAGACACCGTAGTTTCTTCACCAGCATGGCCCTGGGCGTGAGCGGCGTGCTGCTGCTCAGCAGCTGCTCGGCCGGCGGCACCAGCACCGAAATCGAAGACAAGTCCGCCGACTTCGGCTTCCAGGCCGACGGCCTCCCCATTGTGACCGACACGCTGTCGTTGTCCTTCGGTGGGACGAAGTCGGCCCTGGCCCCCGACTACGGCACCATGGCCCTCGTGCAGCAGTGGGAGGCGGACACCAACATCGCAATCAACTGGAAGAACCTCCCCGAGCAGGTGTACATCGAGAAGAAGAACCTGATGCTCGCCAGTGACGACCTGCCCGACGTGCTGTACAACTCCGGCCTGACCGACGCCGACATCGCACAGTATGGCGGCAACGGCACCCTGCTGCCGCTCGAGGACCTGATCGAGGAGCACGCGCCGATCCTGTCCGGAATCCTCGACGACCGTCCGGACATCCGTGCCGCGATCACCGCCTCCGACGGGCACATTTACACCCTCCCGTCGGTCGAGGAGCTCGGCATCCTGCAGCACCCGAACTTCCTGTACATCAACACCGCCTGGCTGGATGCGCTCGGCCTGCCGATGCCGACCACGATCGACGAATACCACGACGCTCTGAAGGCCTTTGCCACGCAGGACCCCAACGGAAACGGCCGGGCCGACGAGATCCCGCTGTCGTTCCGAACCGACTCCTTCTGCGCCAACCCCAACGATCTGATCGCCGCGCTGGGCGGTCAACCCGAGAACAACGACCACCGGATCGTACGAGACGGCAAGGTGGAATTCACGGCCAACACGGATGGCTACCGTGACGGGGTCAAGGCCCTGGCCGACTGGCATGCCGACGGTCTGATCGACCAGGAATCGTTCTCCCAGGACGACCTCGCCTACCTCTCGAAGGGCAAGACGGACACGCCCGTCCTCGGCTCCTTCTTCTGGTGGGAATTGAAGGAGATGGTGGGGGAGGACCGGGTCGATGACTACGCGCTCCTGGGAATCCTCGAGGGAGTCGATGGAGACAAGCTCGCCAGCGTCGCCAACAACCAGGAGATCAACCGCGGCGCGATGGCCATCACCAAGTCCAACGAGTACCCGTCGGCCACCATGCGCTGGGCCGACCGGTTGTTCGACCCGGTGATGTCGGCGCAGGCGAACTGGGGTCCGGTCGGGGTGACGCTCGAGGAAGACGCTTCCGGCGTGCTGGTGCAGATTCCGGCGACCGGTGGCGAAGCCGAGGGGGAGCGCCGCCAGAAGGTCGCGCCGGGTGGACCGAAGATCACCACGAAGGAAGACTTCGAGACTGTCGTAGCCCCCGAGCCCCGCGCCAAGGAACGCCAAGACCTCGTCACCGAGTACTACGCGCCCTTCACAGCCAACGAGGCCTACCCGCCGGTGATGCTCTCCACCGACGAGCTCGACCAGACGTCCTTCGCCGTGACCGACATCAACGCGCTGGTGAAGGAGAAGTTCGCGGCCTGGATTGTGAACGGAACCGTGGACAAGGAATGGGACGGCTACCTGTCCCAGCTGGAGTCCCTGGGCGTCGACGACGTGGTCGCCACTTACCAGCAGGCCTACGACCGCTTCCAAAAGGGCGGCGAGTAGCCCGTGGGCTCGTGCGGGCACCCGCCCGCACGAGCCGCTTCACCCTATTTACCTGCGCGCCCGTCGCCCACGTACGTACCGACAACCAGACGACTGACACGTCAGGAGCACTCATGACGACCATCCGCCCCGCACCCACTCTTTCTCGGGAAGATCCGCCCATAGCCTCGCCCCGTCCGGTGGCCCACTTCACTGCCGAAAGCTCCTGGCTGAACGACCCGAACGGGCTGCTGTACCACGACGGCATCTATCACCTCTTCTTTCAGACCAACCCATTTGGCGACACCTGGGGCAACATCTCCTGGGGACACGCGACGTCTACCGATCTCGTGTCCTGGACTGAGCAGGCCATCGCCATTCCGGCAACCGCGGACGAGATGGCCTTCTCGGGCAGCGCAGTCGTCGATGTGCGCAATACCGCGGGATTCGCGGGGCCGGGCCAGACGGCGCTGGTGGCGATCTACACCAGCGCCCGCCCGGCATTGAACGGCGGCCCGTCCAGCCAGGCGCAGTCCTTGGCCTACAGTCTCGACGCCGGAATGACCTGGAGCCGGTACGCGGGCAACCCGGTACTGGACATCGGATCCGCAGAGTTTCGGGACCCCAAGGTGTTCTGGTACGGCGGCGACGACGGGTACTGGGTGATGGTCGCCGTGGAGGCGACCGACTTCCGCGTGGTCATCTACACCTCCGATGACCTGATCACCTGGACCAGACAGTCACATTTCGGTCCCGCCCACGCTGTCGGGGGAGTGTGGGAATGCCCGGACCTCTTCCCGCTGACCATTCAGGGGACGGATGAGACCCGTTGGGTGCTGGTAGTGAGCCTCAATCCCGGTTCGATCGCCGGGGGTTCCGGAACCCAGTACTTCATCGGGGACTTCGACGGCACGGTCTTCACCCCCGACCGGCTCTCCGAGTCCACCGACCTGTCGACTTTCGACTGGCTCGACTACGGCCGGGACTATTACGCGGCGGTGTCATTCAACGACGTGCCAGACGGTCGGCGGCTCATGATCGGTTGGGCAAGCAACTGGGAGTACGCCAATGACACGCCCACCTACCCCTGGCGATCGGCGATGTCTCTGGTCCGGGAGGTGACCCTCGTGCGGTCTGAGGATGGGCGCCTGCGGATTGCCCAACGGCCGGTGCTCCCGGCGGAGTCCTCGGCGGTCACCGTTTTCACGGTCACCGTTCCTTGCGGCCCGGGCGAGCGCACAGAACTGACTCTCAGCGGCGCGACCGACGATCGGGTGGTGCTCATGATCGACGGCGACGAACGAACTATCTCCTCCGACCGCACTCACAGCGGCGCCGTGGACTTCCACCCCGCCTTTCCGTCGGTGGACAGCGCACCCCTGATGGGCGACGGTGCGCGCCTGCGTCTCACCATCGTCATCGACGCCACGATCCTCGAGGTATTCGCCGACGACGGAACCGTCGCGATCACCCAGCAGATCTTCCCCCGGGCCCCGCTCACCTCGCTTTCATGAATGAGCATTTACACGGAGCTGCATCACCTGGTGGTCTCGGGCGCTCTGGACTCGCGCACACGAACGACCGAGTCCGAGCTGGCGACCCGGCTGGGCAGGAGCCGCACCCGGTGAAGCCCTGCACCGCCTCGAAGGCAATGGCCTGGTCGTCGCCGAGGGGCCGCGGGGTTTCCTCGCCGGCATGACGGCTGAATGGGAATGACCGGTATCCCCAGCCGGATTGGCCGGGGTGGCAGATCTCGAAGGGTCCGGCTTCCGGGCTGAGGGCGACCGGGCGAGCCAGTTACCGGGAGTGGCCGGCCCCGGTCACCACGGCCGTCACCCCCGCAACGAGCGCGGCGCGATGCTGCCGAAGTCGCAATTCCGGCGCCTGGTGCATCGATCGCACGGCCGGGCTGGTGGTGTTCCAGGCTTGAGCCATGGCCAGGGTGAGCATCAGGGCGTCCATGCCCTGCGCGTCATCGACGCCGAGCGTGTGCGCGAGAGCCTGGGCTTTCGACACGTGTGAGTTCAGTTCCAACTCCGTCGCTTCGGGCCGCTCCAGTTGTTTCCACTGCGTGAGCCGCACGAGCTCGGGGTGGGCCACCATGTGGTCGAAGAGGGCCCCGATGTACCCGGTGAGGTCGTCCGGGGTGTACGGGACCAGGTCGGCCAGGACGCCCAAACGGTCCTCCAGGACCGCGTCGAACAGGCCCTCTTTGGACGCGAAGTAGAGGTAGATGGCCTGCTTGTTCGCGCCGGACTCGGACGCGATGCGGTTGACGCGCGCCCCGGCGAAGCCTCGATCGGCGAACTCCGCGTAGGCGGCATCCAGTAGGCGGGCGCGGGTTGCAGCGGAGTCGTAGGACATCTCCCCATACTAAACCAACCATTCGGTTGACAACGTTCCGGCCAGCCGCTACATTAAATAAACCATCCAGTTGGATTATTAATTGTGACAGAAGGAGAAACCATGAGCACGTGGCTTATCACAGGGGCGACGTCGGGGATCGGTCGCTCCGTTACGGAGACATTGCTGGAGCGGGGGGACCGGGTGGCAGCGCTCGTCCGCCGGCCGGACGCCCTCACTGACCTCGGCCGGGCCTACCCGGGACAGCTGTGGGTGGCGCCGGTCGATGTCACCGACACCGGCGTGCTCCGCGCCGCGGTGGAGCGGGCCTTCGCTGACCTCGGGACGATCGATGTGGTCTTCTCCAACGCCGGAGCCGGAGCTTTCGGGGCCGCCGAAGAACTCGACGACAGCGCGATCGAGCAGCAACTCGCGCTCAACCTGGTCGCGCCGATCCAGCTCATCCGGGCCGTCCTCCCGCACCTGCGCAGCCAAGGCGGGGGCCGGATCATCCAGATGTCCACCATGGGCGGCCAGATCACCAGCACCGGCGGCAGCATGTACCACGCCTCCAAGTGGGGGATCGAGGGGTTCACCGAGTCAGTGATGGGCGAGGTTGCCCCGTTCGGCATCGGCATCACCTTGGTGGAACCCGGGAACGTGCGCACCGCATTCGGCGCGGCGCTCACCGTCGCCGCACCGCTGGAGGCATACGCCGGCACCCCGGTCGGCCACGTGCGGCAGTACATCGAAGGCGCCGGCGGCAACCTCACCGGCGACGCCCTGGGTGACCCGGCCCGCGTCGCCGAGGCGATCATCGCCACGTCGGTGCAGTCACCCGCTCCGCAGCGCCTGGTTCTGGGAAGCGACGCCTTCTCGGCCATCCGTGCCGCACTCGCCTCCCGACTCAGCCAGCTCGACGCCGGACGCACGGTCTCCGAGAGCACCGACTTCCCCGCCGGCACCTGAGCATCACCCGCGCAGAACGCCAGCACGCACTGGGCGACCGAACCTTCGGCGCCCACCCCGATCAGAACAACCGATACAAGCAACCGAATCAAGGAGAAACATCATGACTGTTACAACCGCTAAGACGATCGCCCGCGAGTTCTGGGAAAGCTGGGGGCGCGGCGATCTCGACGCGACCTGGCGCCAGTACGTTGCTGAGGACATCGTCGTGCACCCGTCGTCGGGATTTGAGTTCAACCGGCAGAGCTGGCTGGAGACCGAACAGGCGCTACAGGCCGCGTTCGCGGACATCACGGTCACCGTCGTCGCTCAGATCGAGGATGGCGACATGGTCGCGACCCGATGGGCCGTCACCGCCCGGCAGACCGGAGAATTCTTCGGCGTGCCCTCCACCGGCCGCACCGCCACCTTGACCGGAACCACGTTCGATCGCGTCCAGGACGGCAAGCTCGCCGAGCACTGGGCCGAAGTCGGCGTTGCGCCGTTCCTGCAGCAGCTCGCCGCCTGACCCCGTTCCCTGGCCACGAAGGAAGATTGCCATGCCTCTAGAACAGATCGGCGAACTGATCGCTGATTCCGACCACATCCAACTCACCCGCCTCGCCCTCGAGGTCGCCTGGCGCGTCGATTTCGGCGAAGCCGCGACGCTCCCGGAGCTGTTTACCGAGGACGGGTGGATCGCGACCCTGGGCGAGCCCAGCGTCGGCCACGCCGCCATCCAGAGCTGGGGTCTGATGATGGACACGGATAGCCCCATCCCCGGGGTTCGCCACGTCCTGACGAACTTCCGGTTCACGACGGAGGGCCCTGACCAGGCTGTCGGCACGATGTACGTCACCGCGTATCTGGCCGGGGCGCAACAGGGCACCGTCCCCTTTGCGATGGGCCTGGGCACCGACCGCTACCGCCGCACCAGCGAAGGTTGGAAGGTGGCGTCCCGCACCTTCACGCCGCACTTCCTCCGCGAATAGGCCGAACCCGCCGGGGGAGTGCGTCCACGGCAAGACTCGATCCCCCGGCCAACACGTGGCCGGGGGATCGAGGCGACGGGCGCAGTGCGCCTGCTGTCGGTGTTGTGCGCTACTCGCTCCAGGCCGACGTCTGAATCACGTCGACGAAGTCCATGCGGCGGAAGCCGGCGTGGAAGTGCTCCAGGACATCGGCGTTGACGGTGCCGAACGTCGTGTCGGGGCGGTCGGAGAACCCGTCGGTGAACGCCTGCAGAATGCGCTTCTTGAAGTCCGGACGCGGGTGCGCGGCCGTGATGGCGGCGATCTGGGCCGCGGAGAACGAATCAAGGTTGATACCGAGCACGTCGGCCTCGACCCCGGCCGTTGTGGCCGCGATCACGGGGCTCATCTGATACGGAACCTCGGGTGTGGTGTGCAGGGCGATCGCGGTCCACACTTCCTGTGCGTCGGCGGCGGAAAAGCCGTGCGAGGTGAGGAACTCGCGGGCGTGCCCGGCACCATCCAGTTCGAAGCGCTGGGCGAGGTTCTTGTACTGGGCGACCAGGCCGAGGTCGTGGAACAGTGTGGCGACGTACAACAGCTCGGGTTCCGGCGTGATGTTCATCGCCTGCGCGCGCAGACTACCGAAGAGGAACACCCGTCGGGAGTGATTGAAGATGAGTTCGTTGGTCGTATCGCGCACCAATTCGGTGGCGGCGACAGCGAGCGCGCTGTCTGGAATAGCGATGTCGGCGATGGTCTCGGTCATGTGATGCTCCTGGCTGGACGGGCGACCCGATCGTTCGGCGTCGCGGGGGGTGTGTTGTACTTGCCTCAAGCGTGCCGATCCGCGCACATCCGCGCCCCTCTCCCCGGGGCCCGAATCCCACGAAACCGGACATCTCCGAAAGGCCCCCGTTGTCTGCTGCACCGCACAAAGTCGGAATTCTCGTTTTCGACGGAATGAAGCTCCTCGACATGGCCGGGCCCGCCGAGGTGTTCGCCGAGGCAAACCTCTCCGGTGCGAACTATCGCATCAGCCTGGTGTCCACCGACGGCAGCGACGTGCGGTCCTCCATCGGCCTGCGCATCCCCGTCGACGCTGCCGTTGCCGCCGCGGGACGGTTTGACACCGTCCTGGTCGCCGGTGGCGAGGTGTTTCCAGCGAACCCGGTGCCGGAATCCCTCGCCGGCGCGGCGCTCGACCTGGCAGACCGGGCGTCACGCACCGCCTCCATCTGCACGGGCGCCTTCGTTCTGGCGGCGGCAGGAATGCTGGACGGCAAACGAGCGACCACTCACTGGAAGCACACCCGCGAACTCGCCGCGCGTTATCCCACCACGCAGGTGCAGCCGGATGCCATCTTCGTTCGGGATCAGAGCACGTATTCGTCCGCCGGTGTCACCGCCGGGATCGATCTCGCCCTGGCGCTGCTGGAGGAAGACGAAGGTGACGAACTCACCCGCACCGTCGCTCGCTCGCTGGTCGTCTACATGCAGCGCGCCGGCGGCCAGTCCCAGTTCTCCGCGACCCTGCAGGGCCCGGCACCCCGCACCGCCCTGCTGCGCGGCGTCGTGGACCTTGTGAACGCCGACCCGGCCGCCGAGTACACCGTCACCCGGCTGGCGGGGATCGCGCAGGTGAGCCCGCGACACCTCACCCGGCTGTTCCACGACGAACTCGGCACCACGCCGAGCAGGTACGTCGAGCTGATCCGCTTCGACAAGGCCAAGGCGTTGCTGGATGCGGGCATGAGCGTGACGGATGTGGCGCAGTACTCGGGCTTCGGCACCTCCGAGTCGCTCCGACGCGCCTTCATCGCTCACCTGTCGATCCCACCGTCCAAGTACCGAGGCCGGTTCGCTCCGATGGCGGCGACGGGGGACAGCGCCGCCTGAGCGGATTGGGCCAGGTGTCCCAAACCGTTGGCTTCATGGCCGCCCTGGCGGGGTGGGCCGGCAGAGCGGTCACGAAACTGGGGGGACCGCTTCAGGAAGGAAGCCACCAGATGACCACCGCCCCACTCACATCGACCTGCAAGATCCCGCTGTCGCACCCCGCCCGATTCATCGCCAGCGACACGATGCTGGCCGGCCTCCAATCGGTGCTCGTGGACCTGATCGAACTGAACCTCCAGGCCAAACAGGCCCATTGGAATGTCATCGGGCCGAACTTTCACGATGTGCACCGGCACCTCGACCTGATCGTGTCCGCGGCGCGGGACGCTGCGGACGGGGTTGCCGAGCGGATGCGCGCGGTAGGCGGAATCCCCGACGGGGTCAGCTCCACGGTCGCCGACACCACCGGGCTTCGGGCCTATCCACGGGGCGAGGTGACCACACGGGCGACGATCGACCTGATCTCGGACCGCATCTACGCGACCGTCGCGAACATGCGCGCCCTGCAACCGGCCGTCGCCGAGGAGGATCCGGTGTCCGCGGACCTGCTCAACGGCACGATCGCGCAGTTCGAGCAGCATGCCTGGCTGCTCTCGTCCGAGAACCGGACGCCGAACGCGTAACCCTCCTCACCCGTCAGAAACCATTGGAGCTCTCCATGACAGTCGCCACCGCCACCCTCGCCCCGATCCAACCGGAGGACGCCTCGGGCGTCGCGCACGATCTGCTCGCGCAGGTTCAGAAACGCCTCGGCCGGGTGCCGAACATGACCAAGGTGATGGCCACCAGCCCGACCCTGCTGACCAGCTATCTGGCCCTGTCCGCCGCGGTGGGCTCCGGCACCATCCCAGCGGCGGTTCGCGACCGCCTCGCGATCGCGACCGCTCAGCTGAACGGATGCGAGTACTGCCTCTCCGCGCACACCTACATCGGCAGCAACGTGTCCAAGGTGCCCGCGGACGAGCTCGACGCCGCCCGCCACAGCGGGTCGACCAACCCTCACGTGGCCGCGTTGCTCATGCTGTCCCGCGCGATCGCCGAGAATGCCGGCGACGTGGCCGAGGACACGATTGCACAGGCCCGCGACGCGGGGGTGACGAACGAGGAGATCGGGGAACTGGTGGCGAACCTGGCGTTGAATGTTCTGACGAACTACTTCAACGTCCTCGCCCGAGTGAAGAACGACTGGCCCGTCGTGGCGTTGTAGGCCGTGGGCGCGCACCTGCGAGCGGTCAGCGCGTCAGCGGAAATCGGACCGTTTGACCTTGCCGGCGTCGTTGCGCAGCGGCTCACGGGCTAAACGGATGCTGCGGGGCTGCTTGACGCGTTCGAGCCGCTCGTTCGCCCAGGCGAGCATCGCCGCAGCAGTGTGGGTGGCACCATCGATGTCCACAACGGCTTCGATCCGCTGGCCGAGGTCGGCGTCGGGCACCCCGTAGGCCACGGCGCTGCGCACCAGTGGGTGCTGCTCCAACACCCGTTCGACCTCGGCGGGATACACGTTCACCCCGCCGGTGATGATCAGGTCGTCGCGGCGGTCGAGGATGAACAGGTATCCCTCAGCGTCCAGGTACCCGAGATCACCGAGGGAATCCCAGCCGTCGATGCGGCGGTCTGGGGCGCCCAGATACTGGTAGCTCGGGCCGCCGGAGCGTGTCATCCACACCTCGCCGATGTCGCCGGCCGCGCAGGGCGCCCCGTCGGGGCCGCGCACCTCGAAGCGAGAGCCGCCGATGGCTCGGCCCACGCTGCCGGGGTGCAGAAGCCACTCGTCGCCGCGAATCATGGTGAGCCCGCTCGATTCGGTGCCGGCGTACACCTCGATGATCTTCTCGGCCCCCACCCAGTCGCAGTAGAACCGCTTGAGGTCGGGCGCGCACGGTGCGCCCAGGTGCAACAGGGTCTTCAGCGAGCCGAGGTCGGCCCGGGCGCGCAGATCCGCGGGCAGCCGGCGGATGCGGTGCATCATGGTGGGCACCAGGAGCAGCCAGCTGACCCGGTGATCGGTGATCGCCTGCAGCACCCGGTGTTCGTTGAAGTACGGCAGGACGACCAGGGTGTGGCCGGTCATCAGCCCGCGGAAGGCGTAGGTGAAGGTCGCTGAGTGGTACAGCGGACCGCTCACCAGCTGCACCGCGGTGTGCGGGATGAAAGCTGCGACGGGCTGGTTGGGATCGATGAGGGCGGGGGCGGTGGCCCGCACGATCTTGGGGCGGCCGGTGCTGCCCGATGAGGTGGGGGCCTTCCAGCTGTCGGCCCAGGCATCCGGCAGGTCGTCGTCGCTGAGAGTCGGATCGGGCCGGAAGTCACCGTCGATCAGCAGCACGCTGCCGCCGAGGTGCACGATGGCTGCTTGGTCGGCGGCGGGGAGGCGGGGCGAGAGCGGTTGCGGGGTCGCGCCGAGTTTCCAGATGGCCACGCACACCTCGATGAACGGCAGCCCATTGGGCAGGGCCACGCTGACCAGGTCGTTCCGGCCGACCCCGCGTGCCGCGAAGTCTCTGGCCCACCGGTTGCTGTTGCGGTGCAGCTGGAGGGCGGTGAGGGTGCCGTCATCGGCGGTGACGAGCACCTGATCCGGCGATGTCGCGGCGAGGTTCGCGAAAACCCTGGCGAAGGAGATTCGGGTCATTCGCGGCCAGCGTCAAGCACCGCGGCATATAACGCCAGGTGTTGCCGTGCCGCCGTGAACCAGCTGTGCGAGGCGGCCAACGCACGGCCCAGGGCAGGATCCGGCACCTCGCCGTCGAGCACAACCGCGAGTTGGGCGGCGATGCCCGGAGTTGTGTCGGCGTATCGCACGGCCGCACCGAAGACCTCCCGCAGCACGGGCAGGTCCCTGGCCACGACCGGTACCCCGGCGGCCAGGGCCTCCATGGCCGCCAGGCCGAAGCCCTCCTTGGTGGAGACGAAACCCAGGGCCCGACTGGCGGCGACGAGGCCGGGTACCCGCGGGTCGTCGATGGTGCCCAGGAGGATCGGCTCGATCCCGAGTTCGCGGGCCCGGGCATCGAAGGCGTCCCGGTACGGGCGGTAGTCGAACAGGGTTTCCCCACCCCCGAACACGAGCCGCACGTCGTCGTGCGCTCCGGTGGATCGCATCAGGGCGTAGGCCTCCAGGAGGTCGATGCTGCCCTTGCGCGGTTCGATGCCGCCGAGGGCGAGAACGTAGTCGCCCAGCCTCGACGTCCAATAGGCCCGGTCGGGCTCGCCGGCGGTGTCGGCGGCGTGGGCAAACCGGGCGGAGTCCACCCCGTTTGGGATCACCGTGGGCGTGCGGTGCCAACCCCTCTGCACCTCACCGGCCACGGCCGCCGACACGCACACCAGCGCGATCGGCTGTTCGATCGCCCGGTCATGGCAGGCGATGAGTTCGGGAGTGGTGAAGTCGTCCAGGTGGTGCACGGTTCGGATGCTCTCCGGCACGGCGTTGGCCGAGATGCAGTCCTGGGCGTGCACGATGTCGTAGTCCTCCGGCCGAAACGCTCGGGCCATGGTGGCGATCGAGCGCAGGATGCGTTCGCCGACGCTCTCGTTCTCGCGTGCTTCGAAGGGCACGACCTCCAGTGTCACAGCGGGGTCGACGGTGCGGAAGAAGGCCCGGTCACCACCGCGGCCCAGGGTCCAGACGGTGACCTCCGCGCCGATCGCGGCGAGGGCTTCGGCCAGGGCGAGGGTGTGCACCACCCCGCCGCGGGGCTTCGTGGAGTACGTGATCAGGGCGACGCGCATGGGTGGGTCCTTTCGCGCCGAGGCGGGAGCCGGCGAGGATCAGGCGGGCGGGCCGGCGGCATCGAGCCGATAGGCGCCGGGAGCCCGCTGCTCGAGGTGGAAGAGGGACCGGCGGGCGCGAGCCACGGCAACCGACACGTCAGCGTCGGCGACGGCGAGTCCGCCCTTGGCCCAGGTCTTGGAGACGATCTCCCCGGCCGGGTCGACGACCTTCGCCTGCCCCAGGAACCGGAGCCCGCCGAGCACCCCGGTCTGGTTGGACGACACGACGAAGACCTGGTTCTCCGCGGCACGGGCGCAGTCGTACAGGTCGAACAGGTGCGCCTGCCGGTCGTTGCGCATCCGGTCGGAGCGGTCGGTGACGCTGGCCGGCCAGGCCGACAGGCAGGCGATCACCTCGGCGCCGTCGAGGGCGAGGGTGCGGGCGGACTCGGGGAAGGTCTTGTCGAAGTCGATGAGCATGCCGATCCTTCCCACCGGGGTGTCGAACGGAACGAAGTCGTGGCCGGCCCGGTAGGTGTTCGATTCGCCCAGGGGCAGGTGCACCTTGCGGTGGGTGCCGAGGATCGCGCCCTCGGCAACGCACACGGCGGTGTTGTACCGGTTTTCCACCCCGTCCTCGACGACCCGTTCGGTGAGGCCGAACGCCACCACCATGTCGCCGGCCATCTCGATGATCGCCGCGACCTCCGGCCCGTCGAGCTCCACGCTGGGCGGCGGGGAGCTCTCCGGGTGGTACATGTCCAGCAGGTACCCACCGAGGGTGGCGTCGGGCAGCACCAGCAGTTGCACCTCGCGCTCGCGGGCCTGCTCGATCAGACCGGGCAGTTTGGCCATGGTGCGGTCGATGTCCCGACCGAAGTGCGCCGCGGCTGCGGCCATCTTGATGGTTGCCATGTGCGCGCCGTGCCGATCTGCTGGTGGAAGGTTGTCCTTCGAGGTTAGCGGGCGAGTTCCGGCTCGCGGGGGAGGCCCGCGTTGGTCCGGCCGAGCAACTGGTCGGCCAGGTAGCCGGCGTCGCGTGCGATGGCTTCGAAGCGGCCCGAGCCCCAGGAGTTCAGCCAGGGCAGGCCGAGGAAGAACAATCCCTCCGCATCCGTCACCCCGCGACGGTGGGTGGGGTGTCCCGCCCCGTCGAACACGCCCACATGCACCCACCGGTAGTTGGCCCGGTAGCCGATCGACCAGATCACGGTGGCGACGCCCGCCGCTTCCAGGTCGAGGGCGGCGGGCTCGGCTGCCGGTTGCCACACCGGGATGTAGCGCGCCTCGGCCGGTACGTCAAGGCCTTCCCTGGCGATGTAACGGTCGATGTCGTCCTTGATCGATTCCGCGACCGAGTCGGCGTAGTCGAGGGAGGCGCCCAGGGTGGGGTCGAACGTGATCCGGCCGTTCTGGAGGGCGCGCGCCCGACCGTAGAGGTGCATGCCGTCCCGGGCGAATGCCCGCAGGTCGAGGTCGCGGCCGCCGTCCCGGCCGGTGACGTAGTGGTTGGTGGACTCGCGCTTGGACAGCCCGCCGGCGTGCTGCTGCACCGAGACGTCGTAGACGCCCATATCGCTGAGCCAGGCGACGCAGTCCCGGCCGCGGTAGAACCGGGCCACGCGGGGAGCGCCACCCACGGCGAGGTGCACGTCCCGGCCCTCGAGGAAGAGGTCCTCGGCGATCTGGGTTCCGGACTGGCCGGTCCCGACCACCAGAACGCCGCCCGGGGGCAGGTCGGTGGGGTTGCGGTACTCGGACGAGTGCAGCTGGGTGACCGATTCCGGCAGCGCCGCGGCAAAGGCGGGCAGCACCGGATCGTGGTACCCGCCGGTGGCGATCACCACCTGCCGGGCGATGATCCGGCCGGTCGAGGTGACGATGTCGAAGCCGCCCTCGTCACGCTGGGCGAGCCGGGTGACCTCCACGCCGGTGCGCACCGGGGCGTTGAAGGATTCGGCGTACCCCTGCACGAACGCCTGCACTTCGGCCCGGGTCATGAAGCCGTGCGGGTCGGGGCCGGAGTAGTCGTAGCCGGGCAGTTTGCACTGCCAGTTGGGCGTCACCAGGGTGAAGTTGTCCCACCTGCCGGTGCGCCACTCGTGAGCCACCTCTGCCTGCTCGAGGAGGACGTGGTCGACGCCGGCGTTGCTGAGGTGCCAGCTCACCGACAAGCCGGCTTGGCCGGCGCCGACGATGACAACGTCGAAACGTTCTGGTTCCTGGTGTGACGTGTTCATGAGGTGCCGCTCTCGGTTTCAGGGAGGGGTGGGTGCATCGTGAGGACGCGCACCGTGGTGGCGCCGGGGAAGGCCTCGGCCTTGGTGATGATCTCGTCCCGCTGTGCCATGGCGGAGGTGCAGGCGAAACCGAACTTCGCGCGCACCCGCTCGCTGGCCAGGTCGAGCGCGGCTCGCGTGCGGTCGACGAACTCGGTGACGGTGTAGTCGGAGTTCGGGCTGAGGTAGTCGTGCATGACGAGGCTGGGCGAATAGCAGTCGGTGACGCTGCCGTCGGGCCAGCCCACCGTGAAGGTCATTTCAGGCATGCGCGGGCTCCGCGACGCCGAGGTTGTACGCATCCGGACGGCGGTCGCGCAGGTGGAACATGCCGCCGCGCATCGCCTTGAACGTCTCGGCGACATCGATCTCGGCGACCGCGAGACCGGCGTCGAGGCCGGTGGTAGCCAAGACGTTACCGCCCGGGTCGACAACCTTGGCGTTGGCGACGTAGCGCAGCGATCCGAAGGTGCCGGCCTGGTTCGATGCGAGCCAGAACACCTGGTTGTCGAGGGCACGGGACATGTCGAAGAGGTTGTGTCGGTAGGTCCAGCGGTCCTGCTGCAGGTCCTGGGCCGTGGCGGTGCGCGCGGCGGGCCAGGCGGAGATGCTGATGATGATCTCGGCCCCGTCGAGGGCGAGCGACCTGGCGGCTTCGGGGAAGGCCTTGTCGTAACAGATCTGCAGTCCGAGCCGGCCGACCGGGGTGTCAAAGGCCTCATAGTGCGAGCCGGCGGAGTACGACATGTTCTCGCCGAGCGGCTGATGCACCTTGCGGTACGACCCATAGATGCCCGTGCTGTCCAGGGCCGCGGATGCGTTGTAGCGGGTGACGCCGTCATCGTCGAGCTCGCAGAACCCCACCACGACAACTATGTCGCCGGCAATCTCGCCGACCCGCTTGAGCTCGGGCCCATCGAGGCGGATCGCCGGGGGGAGCGAGCGGGTGGTGTTCTTGAGGGTGTCGCCGTGGCTGCCGAGCGACGAGAGGTAACCGCCGATGGCGGCCTCGGGCAGGGCGAGCAGCCGCACGCCCTTGGCGCGAGCCTGGGCGACGAGTTCGGCGATCTGGGCGTAGTTCTCTTCGAGATCTCGCCCGAAGTTGGCGGCGACTGCCGCAACGGTCAATGTCATGTCGTGTCCTTTTGGTCGGAATTCTGGGGTCGAAGATCACGGTCGAGCGGGTGCTGCCGGTTGACGTCGATGGGAGAACAGGGTCAGGTGGTTGGTCCGAGGCCGGTCACGCCGCTGGCGATGGCCCGGGTGACTTCGCCGTCGGGCCAGCGCAGGTGCACGCCGCCGACCGACGTCGTCTCGCCGATCTCGGCGGTGATCGCGTGCGGGGAGGCCATCCGGCCGGCGCCGCGATCATCGACCGTGAGCATGCCGAAGCCCGGGAAGCAGGTGAGCCAGTCGCCCATAGTGGCGTCGTCGGGCCGGGGAATGTCGGCCACGTCGACGATGGCGCCCACGCCGCTGGCTTCGGCGAGCATGCCGACGGTGCCGACGAGTCCGGCCATGCTCACATCTTTGGCGGCGGCCGGGCGGGCCCGGGCCACGCTCTGCGCGAGTTCACGCAGCTCGGCGCCGGTACGGTGCGATGAGGAATCCCATTGCAGGCCGCGATAGCCGGGTCGCCAGCCGCCGCTGGTGTCGACGGTGAGGCTGATCGCCTGGTCGGCGCGCCCGCCGCCGCCGGGCACCGGGGCGGTGGTGCGGCCGAGCGCCGTGACGCTGAGCGCTGCCGGTACGCCCAGCTGGGTGTGGCCGCCGAGCACAGGCACGCCCCACGCTTCGGCGCCGTCGCGCAGGCCCCGGAGAATGCGGGCCGCGAACGAGGCGTCGCGGGCGGCGACCGCGTCGAGCATCCCGACAGCGCTGGCGCCCATGGCGGTGAGGTCGTTCACGTTGACGAGCACGGCGCACCAGCCGGCCCACTCGGGGTCGCGTTCCACCAGGGACGGCACGATCGCGTCGCACACGGCGATGAGATCGCTGCCCGGCACCGGACTGCCGTCGTCTCCGACAAAACCGGCGCCGCCCAGCCCGGCGGTGCTCCCGCCGAACGGCGCCAGCAGACCGGCCAAATGCGCTTTGGCACCCTGCGCCGCCCGTTCCAGCCGGGTGATCGGCCAGCGCATCACGGTGTGCTCGCGGCCGAGCAGCTCGACGCGGGTCAGGGCGATCCAACCGAGGCGGCGAAACAGCACCTCGTTCTGGCTCTGCACGGTGGCTTCGAAGCGGAGCACGCCGCGGCTTTCCACCTCCGCGCAGGCCGCACGGATCAACGCGCCGCCGATGCCGGCCACGCCTCGGGCGCCGCGAGCCACGGCCAGCCGGCTGCCGGTCCACCAGCCGAGGTCCCGGCCGGGCACGGCGGGGGCGATCCGAACCCCGCCCACGATGGTGCCGTCCTCGATCCTGGCCACGAGCACCACGGTGCGCGGGTCGTCGTCGATGTCGTCCCAGTCGGAGCCGGCGAACAGCCCCTGTTCCTGCACGAAGACGGCGGTGCGGATGGTCCGGTATGCGGCCAGCGCCTCCGACTCCGCGATCTCGATCAGCAGCCCACGCGGTACCGCGGCACCGACCGGTGTGCCCTCGAGCACGGGGACCTGCATGTCAGGCTCCCGCGGTCTTCAGCACGCTGCACGCGCCGCAGGCGGCGCATCCAGCGGTCTGGCCGGAGGCGAGCATGTTGGCGCCGATCAACAGGTCGGCGACCCGCCGGGACAGGTTTTCGAGCAGGATGCCGCTGGGCGGCAGCACCTTGTCGACATCCGTGGCCAGGGTGCCGCGAAGCGGTCGGAAGGGGACGACGAAGGGGTAGACGCCCATCTCGATGAGTTCCTTGGTGGACTCGACGAACTCGTCGGGATCCTCACCCATGCCCACAATCAGGTAGGTGGAGACCTGGTTGCGGCCGAAAACGCGAACCGCTTCCCGCCACGCCGCCCGGTACTCGTCGGTGGAGACGGAGGCTTTGCCCGGGGTCCACTGCTGGCGCACCTTGTCGTCCATCGATTCGATGTGGATGCCGATGGAGCTGACGCCCGCGTTATAGAGGTCGGTGAGCACGGCCAGGTCGGCGGGTGGTTCGATCTGCACCTGAATGGGCAGGTCTGGCACGACCGCCTTGATCGCCCGCACGCAGCGTTCGAGGTGCCGGGCACCGCGGTCCTTGCCCTTTGAGGTGCCGGTGGTCATCACCATCTGCTTCACGCCGTCCAGGCGCACGGCCGCCTCGGCGACCTCGGCGAGCTGGGCCGGAGTCTTGACGGCGATCGTGGCACCGGCCTCGAGCGAGGCCTCGATGGCGCAGAACCGGCAGCGCTGGGATTCTTCGTAGCGCATACAGGTTTGCACCGCGGTGGTGGCGAGCACGTCCTTGCCGTGCAGACGGGCGATCTTCTCGTAGGAGACACCATCCGCCGTGCTGAGGTCGTAGAAGCGGGGCCGGTTGACCGGGCTCACATCCATTCCCAGGTCCGCACCGTCCAGCAGCAGTTTGCCGTTCTTGACCAGGTACGGGCTGTTCGGATTGATGGGAATGGCGGAGCCCGCACCGTTGATGAGCAAGTGGCCGTCGTCGCTGGGACCCGCACCCGCTTCACGGTGCACGGGAGCCGAGACGCGGATGCCTCGAAGGGCGATATCGACTCTCGTGGTCAGGCTCATGATCGCCGCCTAGAGGTTGTACGTGGAGTTGATGATGGCGCCCTTGCGGGCGTAGTGGATGAGGGCATCCTGCACGTCGAGCGGGTGCGCGGGGATGGTGCCGGCGATGAGGTCCTCTTCGCGGATGCCGTGCAGCGCGAGGCCGAAGCGGCAGACGAACACGGTGCCGCCCTCGGTGATAAAGGTGGCGAGGGCATCGTTGATGTTCTGCTCACCGGGGAAGGCGCTGTCACCGGTGGTGGGGAAGCCACGGTTGGCGACCGCGTTGATGGCACCGGGGCCGTAGAAGTAGATGGCGGATTCGAAACCCTTGCGCAGGGCCCGGGTGGCCTGCAGGATGGCGACGAAGCTCACCGACGATTCGTGTGCGATGCCGTGCACGAGAGTGAAATAGGACTCCCCGTTCTCGGCCTGATAGTCGGGGAAGATCTTGGTGGAACCGTAGATGTTGCTGCCCTTGGGCAGCGACGGGTGCGGGATCTCACCCAGGGACTTCTGGATGTTTTCGGCGATCTGCTGGTCGAGCTCTGACATGTGTAACTCCTCGTGCACTTGTAGGCTTCGAAAACCGGTGGAGCTTCCGTGATAGACAGCTAAAGGGACACCTGTTTCGGTTTGGTTCCGAACGGAATACGGGAGCGTTACGGTGCCGGGTCCCACGTAAATAGCAGAAGTCGGCTGGAACCGCATCCGCAGGGCTCGACGCCGAATCATGTCCGTATCCGAGGGCAGCCTGGCCGGAGGTGCGGGGCGGTGGACGTCGGCCATACGCAGACTGGACATGCGGCCCCGACCCAGTGCGGGCGGGGTACCCAACACGGAATCCGAGGAGAACGCGCCGATGGACGATGAACTGAAAACACTCAGGGTGCCAGGCAACGTGGTCGAGGCGATAACCCGACTGAGCGAGCTCTTGCGGCGACGAGGCGTGTCAGTGCTCGCGAGCATCGATCACGCCGCAGGGGCGCGGGCGGCCGGTCTGCACCTGGCCGACGAAGTGGTCGTACTCTTCGGAAATCCCGCCGTGGGAACTGGGCTGATGCAGGACGACCCCAGAGCCGGTATCGACCTACCGCTGCGGATGCTGCTCTGGGACGACAACGGCACGACCTACGCCGGCTACCGTGATCCGCAGGCTCTCTCTGACCTGTTCGACCTGGCCGACCACCGTGACGTGCCCGCCAAACTGAGCGAGTTCATGACGCAACTGGCCTTCGACCTAAGCGTCGAGCACTGATCGCCGTGGACGCCGACGACATCCGATCTGCCTACCTCGCACTCATGGAGAGCACCGGGCATGAACGGATCTCCCGGGCGAGTCTGGTGCCGACGGACCCGACGACACTGTTCACCGGCAGCGGGATGCAGGCGCTCCTTCCCCACCTTCTCGGTGAGCCGCATCCGAGGGGAACCAGGCTCACCGACAGTCAGCCGTGTTTCCGTGCCCAGGACATCGGCGAGGTCGGGGACGACCGGCATACGACGTTCTTCGAGATGCTGGGCAACTGGAGCCTCGGCGACTACTTCAAGCAGCACCAGATCGAGACCTTCTTCCGCTTCCTCACCGACGTTGTCGGCCTCGACCCACATCGGATCTACGTCACGTGCTTCATCGGTGACCAGGACAACAACATCCCCCGAGACGACGAGGCGGCTCTCATCTGGCAGAACGCGTTCGCCTCAAAGGGTATCGACGCAGGTATCGCGGAGATCGGCTCGGCGGCCGCGGGTGATGCGCGAGGAATCGCGGAAGGTGAACGCATCTTCTTCTATGATTCCGAGGAGAACTGGTGGAGCCGTGGCGGGAATCTCACGTCGACCCCGCTGGGGGACCCGTGTGGACCCGACAGCGAGGTCTTCTACGACTTTGGCCCGCAACATCACGATCCGAGGCGCGGCCTCGCCCACCCGGCGAGCGACGGAGGCCGGTTCCTGGAGATCGGGAACCAGGTCTTCATGCAGTACCGGCGGGAAGCGGATGGCACCTTCTCGCCCCTACAACGGCGCACCGTGGACTTCGGCGGTGGGCTGGAGCGCATCGCCGCCGCCGCCCTGGGTGTCCCCGATGTGTATGCGGTCAGTGTCCTTGCGCCGCTGATCCGGATCGTGGAAGACCTGTCAGACACGTCCTATGCGTCAGCCCCCGGACCGATGCGCGTGATCGTGGACCACGTGCGAGGAGCGTATTTCCTGGCCGTGGACGGTGTTCGGCCCGGGAACAAGGAACGCGGGTACGTGCTGCGACGATTGATCCGTCGAGCGATCACAACGGCGAGGACCATCGGATTGCGGGACGAGTTCTTCGAGCCCCTCGTCGCCAAGCTGGGCGGGCTCTACGCGCGGGCATATCCGGAAACAGCCCAGCGAGAGGAGGAGATCCTGTCGACCCTGCTGCGGGAAGAGATTGCCTTCCGCCGCACTCTGAACGGCGGCCTCCGCGCGCTCAAACAGTTCGAGGGCAGAACGCTGACCGGGGCCGATGTTTTCCTGCTCGCCGACACATTCGGGTTTCCTCGAGAGATCACCATCGAGGAATCGGCGAAGTTGAACATTGACGTGGAGCAGGACTGGGAGCTCAGGTTCGACGGGGCTCTGCAGCAACAGCGAGAACGCTCACAGGGCTCGTCGAAGCTCGGCGCGAACACCCGCCAGGTCGGCTAGCGGCCGGGCGCTGCCCTGTCGCCGCACTCTTACAGCGGCCGACGAGTCGCCAATTGTGCGCCCGAGACGCGGGCCGGTCAGCGGGCGAGGCCTGCGTGCACCGTGCCCCAGGAGACGAGAGCGTCGCGCACCCGCACGTCACTCACCGCAGCCAAAGCCTCAGCGTAAGCGTCCTCGAGCACCTCATCGATCCGTACCCGCGTGCCCCGCGCCGAGGAGCGCACGGCCGCTTCCACCATGGCCAGGCTGAGCACATTGCCGTGCACCTCGCCGGACGGGGTTCGACCGGTGCGCAGTGCGCCGACGAACTCGGCGAGGGAGCCCGCGATCTCCTGCGGTGCCGCCGTCAGCGTCGCGCGCAGAACCTCAGTGGAGTCCCTCGCCTGCCACTCCGGGGCGCCATCGCCGTCCCACCGCGCGGTTCCGCCGGCGCCGTTGACCCGCCACGCACCATTCCAGGAGGTCTCCAGGCCGTCGGCGCACCAGCTGCCGGTATAGCTGAAGCGAACCCCCTCGGTGAACTCGAAGATGGCCACTGCCGCCGCGTCGCCGGCGTACCAGCTCCAGCCCGGGTTGTACTCCTCGCAGTACACGGCGACGGGGTCACGGTCGAGCACGTAGCGCGCGGCGTCGAACGCGTGCACCGCCATGTCGAGGAGAAGCACGTTGGCCATCTCGTCACGAAAACCGCCGAACCGGGGCGCCTTGGCGAATTCGACGGATGCGGTGCCCACCTGCCCGAGACCGGCGACCTGGTCACGGAACGCTGCGATCGACGGGTAGTAGCGGCGAGACTGGCTGGTCATGAGGAGCTGCCCGGAGACCTCCGCCGTCGCCGCCAGAATGAGCGCTTCGGCGACGGTCGGTGCGATCGGTTTCTCAGATAGCACCGGCAGTCCGGCGAACAGCGCCTCGGAGCTGACCGGCAGGTGTGCGCGCGGAACGGTGACATTGACAACCGCATCGGCGCCGACCCGGGCCGCCACCTCGGCGACCGACGTTCCAACGGCGACCGGCAGAACACCCTCCTCCGCGGCGGCGCGCTGGGCGAGGGCCACGTCCAGGTCGACCAGTCCGACCAACTCGACATCGGGGGAGTCCCGGAGGGTGCGGATCCAGGCCCGACCCATGGCACCGGCACCGACCTGCACGATGCGCACGGGGACAGTCATCGGACGAGCGCTCCTTCGTAGTCCTGGCCGCTGTAGAAGTCCTCGGTCTCGTAGCGTTGCAGTACCGGAAGCCGGCGCTGCGGCAGAGTCGTGCGCGCCCACTCCACGCCGTTCGCGATCACGCGGCGAACATGCTCGTGGTGGTAGACGGGATAGTCCTGGTCGCCGGGGGAGAAGAAGAAGATGCGGCCGTGACCGCGCTTGTAGGTCATGCCGGAACGGAAGACCTCGCCGCCCGAGAAGGTGGAGAGGAAGATCAGCTCGTCGGGTGCGGGCACGTCGAAGAACTCGCCGTACATCTCCTGCTGGGGGATGACGAAGGGGTGCGGCACCCCTTGAGCGATGGGGTGGGTCGGGTCGACGGTCCAGACGAGTTCGCGGTCCTGCTCCGAGCGCCACCGCAACGTGCACGTTGTGCCCATCAGCTTGCCGAATATCTTCGACCAGTGGCCGGAGTGCAGCACGAGCAGGCCCATGCCGGCGAGGACGTGCCTGTGCACGCGCTCGACGACCTCGTCGGCGACGTCCCCGTGCGCGGCGTGGCCCCACCAGACGAGTACGTCGGTGGCGTCCAGAACCTCCTCGGTGAGCCCGTGCTCGGGCTCGTCCAGCGTGGTGGTTGTGACCTGGGCTCGGTCGCCCAGGTTCTCGACGATGCCCTCGGCGATGGTGGTATGCATGCCGTCGGGATAGATCGCGCGGACCTTCTCCTCGATCTGCTCGTGGCGGTTCTCGCCCCAGACGAGGACGCGGACGGGGGATTGGGTTGTGGTCACGATGGGTCCTTCTTCGTTGATGGAGTTGGGAGACCGGGCGTGCCGGTGAGGGCAGGCTCCGTCGTGTGGGTAAGACGGCTCTCGTCGGCTGCACTGCGCTCGATGGCGTCCAGCACTTGCTGTACCTGGAGGGCCTCGGTGAAGGACGGTGAGGGCTGCACCCCGTCGGCGATCGCGGTGACGAGATCAACAACCTGGTGCGTGAAGACGTGCTCGTACCCGAGACCGTGTCCGGTCGGCCACCAGGCGCCGGTGTACGGGTGGGACGGTTCGGTGACCTGGATGCGTCGGAAGCCCTGAGCATCGTCGGCGTCGGCGCCGTCGTAGAACTCCAGCTCGTTCATCCGCTCAAAGTCGAAGGCCACGGAGCCGTGCTCGCCGTTGATCTCGATCCGGTTGGCGTTGCGGCGGCCCGGTGCCATCCGGGTGGATTCGAAGACGCCCAGGGCCCCGCCGCTGAAGGACGCGGTGAACGCCGCCGCGTCGTCGACCGTGACCGGCCCGCGTTCAGCGCCCTCTTCCGCGTGACCGCCCAGGCCGGACTGGTGTGCCAAAACGGGACGCTCGGTGACGAAGGTGCGGAGCATCGCCGAGACAGCGTCGATGCTCTGCCCGGTCAACCACTGCGCGGTGTCGATGCTGTGCGCTCCGATATCGCCCAGGGCACCCGAGCCGGCCCTGTCCTTGTCCAGCCGCCAGGTCAGCGGCGCCTCGGACGAACTCAGCCAGTCTTGGAGGTACTGAGCCCGGACGTGTCGAATCTGCCCGAGCCGCCCCTCGTCGATAAAACGTTTGGCCAGCGCCAGGGCCGGGGTGCGGCGGTAGCTGAAGCCGCACATCGCCACGATGCCCGAATTGGCCGCGATGGCAGCCGCATCCGCCATTTCGCGTGCCTCCGGCACCGAACGTGCCAACGGTTTTTCGCAGAGCACGTGTTTTCCGGCGCGGAGGGCCGCGATGGCGATCTCGGCGTGTTGGTCACCCGGCGTGCAGATGTCGACGAGGTCGATGTCGTCGCGGGCGATCACGTCCCGCCAGTTGATCGACCACTCCGCAGCACCGAAGTTCGCGGCGGCCGCGCGTGCACGATCTTCATTCCGACCGACCACCACCGCGAGTTCGGGCTGGAGCGGGAGCGGAAAGAAATGTGGCGCCGTTCGCCAGGCCTGGGCGTGAGCGCGGCCCATGAACGCGTGACCGATCAGCGCCACGCGAAGTCGCGGGCTCGCGGGCTCGTTCGTCTGCTGCTGCGGAGCGGATGGGGCAGAGCGGTCGACCGACACGTCAGGCACCTCCGGCGAGCGTCGGCGTGGCGCCGGTGGTGGTCTGCAAGGGCACGATGTCGGGCCTTTCCGCGGTGCTGTCGATCTGAATCACCGCTTTTTCGTGGCTGGAGCGCAGGATGGCGTCCATAATCTCGAGGACGTGCAGCGCGAGCCGGCCGGAGGCGCGGTGTGGACGGTTCTCCTGAATCGCGTCGGCCATCTCGGCGAGGCCGATCCCGCGGCCGGTGTCGATGTAGCCGGCCGAGTCTGGCACGCGTTCCCAGTCCTGATCGCGAATGGCGACCTCCACCGCAGCCGAGAACGTGTTCGGGTCGGGGACGGAGATGGTGCCCTCCGTGCCGTACACCTCGAAGTTGGACGCGCGACTCTTCCACACCTCGAAGCTCATAGTGACCGTGGAGGTGACTCCGTTGGCGTGTTCGAGCAGGGCGCTGACGTGGGTGTCGACCGACACGGGCAGTGGAGTGCCGGCACGGGGACCGGACTCAATCGTGCGCGCACGGGCCGAGCGAGTGGCGATCCCGGTCACCCGGGTGACGGATCCGAAGAAGTGAATCAGCGCGCTGAGGTAGTAGGGACCCATGTCCATCAGCGGACCGCCGCCGGGCTGGTAGTAGAACTCGGGCGCGGGATGCCAACGCTCGTGGCCGGGGGCGGTCCACTGCACCTGCGCGGCGATCGGTTCGCCGATAAGGCCCGAATCGAGTACCCGCCTGGCCGTCTGGATGCCGGTACCGAGCACCGTGTCCGGCGCGCTGCCCAGGCGCAGACCGAGCTCCTCGGCGAACTCCACCATGGGCTCAGCCACCGCAGGGGTGAGGCCGAGCGGCTTCTCCGTGAAGACATGTTTACCGGAGCGCAGGGCCCGGGTGCTGATCTCGACGTGGGCGGCAGGGATCGTCAAGTTGAGCACCGCGTCGACCTCGGGGTCGGTGAGGAGCTCGTCGACAGTTTGCACACGGACGCCGTACTCCTCGGCGACCTGCGAGGCGCGCTCGTGATTGAGATCGGCGACCGCAACGAGGCGCAGTCCGGGAAAGGTCGGGAAGTTCGCGAGATACTGCTCGCTGATCTTGCCGACTCCGACCATTCCGATATTCAGCGGGATGCCCACAGCAGTCCCCTTTCGATGATGGTTTTCACGTTGGGGTCCTGGAGAACCTCGACGCGGTGCCCTGGGGTCGAGACGAAAATGCGACCGGCGCCCCACTGACGAGTCCAGATCGCCGGGGAGGTGACGGGGCGGGACCACGGATCCCAGGGCCGGACCGCCTGCGTGGTGGTGGCGAGCACATCGTTGTAGTCGTCGTGCAGCACCCAGTACTGCTCGGTGGTGAGTTCGAAGTCGGTGATGCCCTGCGTAATCGGGTGCTCGGCCGCGGCCGCGGTCATCTGGATGAGGTGGGGGACGTAATTGTCCGACTGCTCGCCGGAGCGCTCGTCCGGATGGTTGCCGGGGTGCGCGGCGAATTGGCCCCCGATGAGCTGCAGGTAGTCGGAGTTGTTTCGGTAGGAGTCGGCGATGCCCCCGTGCCACCCGGCAAGGCCGGTCCCGTTTTCGATAGCGCCGCGCAGGCCCAAGAACTCGGGCCACTCGATGGAGGTCATGGTGTTCGCCTGAACGATCAGGTCGACCGTGCGCAGGTAGTCCTCGTCGGCGTAAACGGCAGTGGACCCCTCGACGCGCACCTCGAAGCCGTTCTCCAGCAGGAACGGGATGAACAGTTCGGTCGCTTCGACCGGCTGGTGCCCATCCCACCCTCCTCTGACGACAAGCGCTTTCTTAGCGGGGGCAGCGGGGGGCATGTTGGTCATCGTTGTCCTTGGTGTGCTGAGCGGATCCGGCGTTCGTGTCGGCGGTTGCATCGAGAATATTTGCGCAAGTTCTGCCATGGCAAAGAATTCGCAGCCAGCTTATAGCGGGCCATCTCTGGAAATCAAGCACGCCGAGACAATGTGCGCCCGGATAAGTTGCGCAAGTTGTGGGCTATGATGGTGTCATGGTCCCCTCCGCCGCGTCCGCGAAGCCCACCATGGCGCGGATCGCCGAGCACGCCGGAACGAGTGTTCCGACGGTCTCCAAGGTGCTCAGAGGGGGTACCGACGTGTCGGAAGCCACGCGAGTGCGGGTGATGCAGGCTGCTCAGGAATTGGGCTATCGCCGACGCCCGCGGCTCGGCCCTGTCGCTGAAGATCCCCGCGGTGCCCGCATTCTGGATGTCGTGGTGGGGCACATCGGGGGTAGCTGGATCGGCCCGGTGCTCGGCGGCATCGAGGACGAGGTCGAACGGGCCGGAATGGACCTGGTCCTCACCCGGGCGCGACCGGACGGCGGGTGGGTGGGCCGGCTGCTCCGGCGCCCATCACTCGGGGTAATCCTGGTTCTCGTCGAGGCGTCGGCGCCACAGCTGCACCTGCTGACCACCGCCGGGTTGCCCGTGGTGGTGGTCGATCCCAGTAGTCGCCCGCCGGCCGACGTCGCCAGTGTCGGTGCCACCAACTGGGATGGTGGGCGAATAGCCGCCGAGCATCTGCTTGGCCTCGGCCACACGCGATTCGGCATCGTCGCCGGCACCCGGTCGCATCTGTACAACAGCGCCCGAATTGATGGGTTCACGACGGCGCTCCGTGCCGCCGGGGTCGATATGCCTCCCGGCAATCTGGTGTTTTGCGATTGGGACCGGGAGGGCGCGCGCGCCGCGGCCGCCGGAATGCTGGCCGGTGGGGCCCCACGGCCTACGGCGGTGTTCGCCTGTTCTGACGTGATGGCTCTTGGTGTTTACGATGCGGCGGCGCACGCGGGTTTGCGCATCCCGGCTGACCTCAGCGTCGTCGGCTTCGACGATGTCCAGGAGTCAGCGTGGGCGAGCCCGCCGATGACAACGGTTCAGCAGCCCATCGCTGAAATGGGTGCCGCTGCGTTCCGGATGCTTCAGCAGGCTGCCCCTCTGGCGAACCTGCCGTCGTCGGACCGGACGTCGTCCAGGATAGAGCTGGAGACCCGTCTGATTCGGCGTCAATCGGTTGCCCCGCCGCCCCGAAGCTGAGCCCGTCGACAGTCCGCGGCCCGCCCACCTCGACGAACCGATGCGGCTGACAGCTATCGGACTCCGAAGTGAACCCAGGCATCGGCCGGAAGGTCGGGACGCCCGGGTACCTCAAGATGTTCGAGAGTCCAGTGATCGTCGGCCTCAGCGGCCACGGTCGGCCAAAACTTGGATGCCGCACTGTTGCTGTCCTGGAACGCTACCGACCATGAGCCGGGGTGCAGACCGGTGACGTGTTTCACGGCGGCTCGGCCAGCTCCTGAGCGCCGCGCTCCGTGGACGATGAAGAAGCTGCTGACGACCCGTTCCTGGATATCGAGCCCCCGCACTACTGCCAGCCCAACCGGTGCCGAACCTAGCCAGAACAGGTACGCAGCCCAGCCCGGCTCGGTGAACGCCGCGTCGAGGCGTTCTTGGCGGAAGCGGCCATTGTTGTCAGGAAGCGCTCCCGTGAACGCTGACATGTCGTGTCGAAACATTGTCCAGAGCCGTTCGAGCAAGGGGCGGTGCTCCTCGCCCGCGACGAGGACGCAGAGGGAATTCGGTGAAGTGGTCATACAGAAAAACCTCCACCCCGGGCGAGGGTGGAGGTTCTGGTATCAACAGTTTATCGCTGTCACCCGACAGGGATGTAATGAGTGATCAGGTCTCCGCCAGTCATCATCCGCGCAACGCCCAGCCTTATGGCCGCTGGCGTGCTCAGGTGTGCATGTCCAGCGCTATGTCTGACGCCAATTGCGAGCGAAGGATTGACAGCGCCTTCGCGTATCGCGATCGGGTGGTCGAGGCCGACGCTCGCATGATGGTTGCGGCCTCAGCGAGAGAAAATCCTTCACCGCAGACAAGAAGGACCAGTTCTCGCTGATTCGCGTTCAACAGCTTCATGGCGTTGTGAACTGTCAATCGCGTCTCAAGTGCCTCCACGAAAGGGTCGCCGTCCGACAGATTCTGTTTGAGGCGTTCGGCTAGATCGACGTGCCTCCGCTTGCCGCGGTGATGGCTCAGGATCAGGCGTCGAGCGATGCCGAACATCCACATTCGTGCTTCAAGCTCTGTTGAGGGAAGGTCCCCCGCGCGCCGCCAGACGATCAAGAGAGTTTCGCCGAGCAGATCTGCGGCATCCTCCGTGTTGTCCACGCGGCGCACAAAGTAGGCGAGCAGATCGGCTGAATTGATTTGGGCGAGGGTGCGGACTCTTTCCCGCCTCGTCAGTTGCACGTGACCGCTGCGCTTTCGATTGCCACGCCGCCATCGATTCCTGCGCGGTCGAGCTCTGCGAATATCGCGGCGACGATAATGGCGTGGACGGCTTCTGACTCAGCGGCAAATTTCGATGCGGGTTGCGGCAGCGCGTATTCAGGATCTGCCGACTGGAATGTTTCCCTGGCGGCGTCAACCATCGCCATCTGAGCGACAATCTCACGGTACTTGACCTCGATGGGAAGTTTGGATACATCCAGCCGCGAGAGAAACTCTTGCGCAGCCTCTACCGCCACTTCGGGTTCATTGGACGTCTTGAAATCTGGCACGATTTTCGTGTTTGCAGTGCATTCGACGCCCGACGCGAAGGTGAACGTGTTGGACACTGCATGCGGAAACAACGTCGCAAGGAGGTCAGGGGCGGCTACAGCCGTTACCGCAGCACCGCCGCTCAAAGCAACAATCAGCGCCACGGCGGCAACGCTCTTTCGGCCAAGTCGCGCAAAGGCCCCCATGCCCGCCTTCCGCTCCGACTCAGTGACGGCATCCATCAGCAACAGTTGGGCCTGCTCGCTCGGAGCCACAGCGAGTGCGTGCTCGAGGCGGTTTTCGATTCCGGTATCCATGTGCGTCCCCCAACAGCTAATTAGACCGTGACATAGATACCTGTCAGAACTAGCCCAAAATGTCCAAGCCCGCCAAGAATCGCGCAAACATCAAGTGAGCCTGATGGTTGACGTCACGCGCTCTTTCGTGATGCAGTGAATGCCACCACCGCCGGCCAGACTGGTTCAGGGCCGTTCAGGCTGCTCCATTGCTCCCCGCACGATCGACCGATATCGACGTAGGTAACGACCCCAACGAGCGCTGGCTTGGCAAGCAGACGAAAGGTCACTGCCCGGATTGCTGGAACCTCAACGTCCGCTGAAGCGGTCCGTCACTGGTGGGGAAGTTCGCGGCATGGGCATCCAGATTCGAATGGCCGATGATCGGATTCACCCTGCTTGCCGTTGCAAAGACGGTGCGCAGACGATCGGTCATGTTCAGGTCACAGAGGCTGATGAGTCGGCGCTACCGAGGCGACACACTACGACGGCGGATGGTTATCGGGGCAACTCATCCGCCAGGTCGAAGTTCATTTGAATACGCCGCCCGCGCCCGAGCCCTCGCCGTTGCTCCGCTACGAGCAGATCTCGAAGGAAATCAGAATCGGGATCACTCTCGATAAAACCACAGCTTGAGTAGAAGGGGGCGTTCCACGGAACGTCTGCGAACGTTCGCAGGGTGACCCGCTTGCATCCGCGCAGTCTGGATTCACTCTTGACTGTTTCGACGAGCGCGCGCCCGTGCCCTCGGTGCGCCGCCGACGGCCTTACCGATAGTTGCTCCAGATGGCAGCCGTCAGGGACCTCCAGGACCTGGGCGAACCCGATCGCATCCGAATCAGGACCGTCACTGGCTACAAGGATGAAGGCATTCTTGTGAGTTCGCTGCGCATAAGAAGGAGCAGGCCGCCAACCGACCATCGAGAACACGGACGCAAACAGTGCATCGGCTTCGTTCTCGATCGCTTCCAAAAGTTCCAGATCGTCGGCCGTCGCTTGTCGAACAAAAGTCTTGACCATAATTCCGACAGTAGCGTGACCACCCGCGCCGAGAGGGGGCGTTCACTGGGGCGGGGGAGTGCCCGCCTGCCGAGGTTCTATGGGACAGTCATGCAGTCATGAGGGCCGTGACGTGGCGACGAGACTCGATGCGTTCACGATTCCGAGGAATCCTTGCGCCCCCTGATGTATGCGCATACACTCGTCGGAACGTGCTTAGGGCGCCTCAGATGGGCCCGGTCATCCGGTGATCGGTCACCCGGCGCCAACGCGGTCAAAGACGACACGAAGGAACACGCTGTGAAACGAATACCGAAATTTGCCGTGATGTGCGCCGCGCTGGTCGCAGGAACGCTCATCATCGCGCCGAGCGCCACCGCCGCCCCCGGCGCGTCTGCGGGGTCAACGAAGGGTAGTCCCCCCGGAGACAACGCGGTCCTCAAGGCCTATGCCGTTGACACTTGGGCCTCCCTCGACGCCATGACCGACAAGAAGACCGGGCTGCCGGCAGACAAGCTTCAGGGCGACCTGTCCGAGCCGAGCGACAATACCAGTCCGACCAATATCGGCGGTTACCTCTGGTCGGTTGTCTCGGCGCGGGACCTCGGCATCATCAGTAAGCAGGATGCCTTCAAGCGCATCAAATCCACCCTCAAAACCCTCGATCGGCTCGAGCGGCACGAGCCCAGTGGCATGTTCTACAACTGGTACTCGCCAAAAGACGGTCACAAGCTCACGACCTGGCCGGGCAGTGGCGACCCCGTCGATCCGTTCCTGAGCTCGGTCGACAACGGCTGGCTCGCCGCGTCCTTCCGCATCGTCGCCGAGGCCGAACCCCGCCTTGCCCGGTCGGCCGATGCTCTCTACGCCAGCATGGACTTCGGTTACTTCCACGATGTCGAGGGCGGGGCGAACGCCGTCAACGGCGCCGGGCTCAACCGCGGCGGTTTCTGGGTGACGCCCCCTCCGGGCTGCAGCGTTCCCGGCAACTACGGCGACGACGGCTCGGAGCTGTACTACACCTGCCATCACTACGACACGAGTGTGAGCGAAGCGCGCATCGTGAATTACCTCGGCATCGCCAACGGACAGATTCCGGTTGAGGCCTACTACGGAACCCTGCGGACCATGCCCGATCAGGGCTGTGACTTCGCCTGGCAGGAACAGAAGCCCACCGGCGAAACCAGGGAGTACCTCGGTGTGCCCGTCTACGAGGGCGTCTACGAGTACCGGGGAATGAAACTCGTGCCGGCCTGGGGTGGCAGCATGTTCGAGGCGCTGATGCCCGACTTGCTCGTGCCCGAAGCCGACTGGGGGCCGCAATCCTGGGCCGTGAACCACCCGGCGAGCGTGCGCGCCCAGATCGAGCACGGTCTCGACGAGGCCGGCTACGGCTACTGGGGCTTCTCCCCGGCGAGCGATCCATTCGGTGAGTACGCAGAGTACGGAGTCGAGGGCGTGGGCATGAGCACCGACGGCTACGCCTCCGACCGGGAGCGAACCAACGTTGATGCCGGTTACGAGGGATGCCGCGAGGCCAGCAACCCGACCCCCGAGTTCGGCGATGGCGTCGTGACGCCGCACGCATCCTTCCTCGCCCTTGCGTATGACAAGCCGGCCGCGCTGAGTAACCTCGCGGGTATCAAGAACGACCTGGGCGCCTATGGCCCCGGCGGTTTCTACGACGCCGTCGCGACCCAAAGCGGCACCATCGCCGACCGGTACCTCTCCCTCGATCAGTCGATGATCATGGCCGCGATCGCCAACGACCTGCTCGACGACCGGCTCAAGGACTACTTCGTCGACGACGCGTTCGAGGCGTCCGTGCGCCCGCTCGTCGAAGCGCAGATCTTCGGTTCCGCGTTGGAGTAACCGGCCCGCCGGGTCACCGGGCCCGCCCCGCGCGACGGGGCGGGCCCCATTCCGTCGTGGTCGGTCACGACCCCATCCGGCCGGGCATCTTTCGGTGAAAGTACGGACGCACGCCACTTGGGGCTCACGTTAACTGGAAGACCCGAATCCGGAGCGTGTCTTGTCCTTCAGTCTTGCTGTCCCGCTGCTCACCACTTTTCTCGTCGTATTGGTCGTACCCGGGCAGGACTTTGTCACGGTCGCCCGATTGGCTATGTCGCGATCCCGCAGCGTCGGGATCGCCGCCGCATCTGGCACCGCGACCGGGCTGTTGTTCTGGGCTCTCGCCTCCGTGCTCGGCGTATCGGCGCTGCTCGATGACCATGTGGGTCTCAGCAGCGCTTTGCGCATCGGGGGAGCAGTCACGCTCATGGCGTTCGGCATGTATTCGATAGTGCAGGCCCTCCGGGCGGGTTCGATGACACCGCTCGGAGCATCCGTTGGCGACCGGATCGGTCTCAACCAATCTCTTATGGGGGCATGGGCAACCGGACTGCTCAGCAATCTCACCAACATCAAACTGCTCGTTTTCTTCAGCAGCATCTTCTCGGGGTTCCTCCCCGACAATCTCTCCGTACCCGAGAACGCCCTGATCGCTCTCGCCATGGCGACGATCGGTTTTGGCTGGTTCAGCCTCGTGGCCACGCTTGGATCGCACCCGCGGGTGGCGCAGGCCTATCACCGCGCACGTCGCGGAATGGATGTGGCCTTTGGCCTCGTGTTCATCGCCGCAGGAGTCCTCATCGCGCTCCGACACTGAGCCCTCACTTCACCACGGCTCGTTTGTGAACGGGCATTCAACCATCGAACTAAAGGAAAGCAACGCTCATGATCGAAGGATTCACCCACCACTACGCGCAGGTCAATGGCATTCGGATGCACTACGTGCTCGGCGGGAAAGGCGACCCGCTGGTGCTGCTGCCCGGCTGGCCGCGAACCTGGTGGCAGTTCCACAAGATCATGCCCGCGCTCGCCGAGCGGTACACCGTCATCGCGGTTGACCTGCGCGGGATGGGCGAGTCGGACAAGCCGGAGAGCGGGTACGACAAGAAGAGCATGGCCCGGGATGTCTACGAGCTGATCACGTCGCTGGGCTTCGACCAAGCGCACATCGCCGGCGAGGACATCGGGTCGATGGTGGCGTACAGCTTCGCGGCCAATCATCCCGAGGCGACGCGCAAACTGGCGCTGTGGGAAGTGGGCCACCCGGGTGAGCTCTTCAATACGATGCCCCTTCTCCCGCAGCCAGGTCAGGCCAGCCCCTGGTGGTTCTCCTTCAACCAGGTCGAGGGCCTGCCGGAGTCGTTGCTCGCGGACCGGTTCCGTCTGGTGGTGGACTGGCTGATCGACCACCAGGCCAGCGTCCCGGACGCGATCGACGAGGCGAGCCGGGCCATCTACGCCACCGCCTACGAGCAGCCGGGCGCTGCCCGGGCGGGCAACAACTGGTACCGCACCTTCGCCCAAGACATTGCCGACGCCGCCGACTACCCGGAGCTGACGATGCCGGTGCTTGGGCTGGGTGGCATCTACTTCCCGTTCGTGCCTGCCCTGTTGCAGGGCAAGGCGACGGATGCGCGTTTCGTCGAGTTCCCGGGGGCGGGGCACTATCTCGCGGAGGAAAACCCCGACGACCTCATCCGCGAGCTCAACGCTTTCTTCGGATCATGACCGAAATTGGGCGGTGATCCTCGTCGTCCAAGGGGGGCCCGCTCGCGCGGGCAGCAGCGAGGTGGACCTTAGCGCGCGCGGCTGGATTGGCTCGGCAGGGCGATCAGCGACAGCAGGGCCGTGAGCGCGGAGGCGCCGAGGACGATCCCCATCACCGCCGCGGTACCGGATGTGCCGACGATCACGCCGGCCACGAGCGTGCCGGCACCGACACCGAGCGTCATGGCGCTGACGACCCAGCCGTTCGCCTCGGTGAGAGCCGCGGTCGGGCTGAGCTGCGAGATGCGTTCGAAGACCTGCCCGAGCGTCGGCGGGAGCATCAGCCCCGAGATTCCCGCGGCGACGACGTAGGCCCAGGTCGGCAGCCCGGTGAGCGCGAGCGGGAGATACCCGACCGCGAGCAGGAGACCGCACAGGGCGAGCAGACGCTCGGGCGTGGAGCCGAGCGGCCGGATGCCGACGACAGTGGCGCCGATCAGAGCGCCGACGGCGTTCACCGCGAGAATCCACCCGGCCAGTCCGGCGTCCGTTCGAGCAGCCTCCGACGCGGTCGCCACGATGGTGAGCGCGCCGACGGGAACGCCGATGCCGAAGGTGAACGCGGCGACCCGCGCTACGGCGGGCAGGAGAATGGGCGACCGCACACGACGGTGTGCGGCGACGTCGCCGCGCCGCTGGGTCGATGCTGCTCGTGGGGCGGGGTTGAGGATGAAGGCGAGCGCGCCGATCAGGCCGAGCCCACCGGCGAAGAGCAGGTTGCCGGTGGGGCCGAAGGCGGCGATGCCGGCGACGGTGAGCAGGGGGCCGAGGATGAAGATGATCTCCTGGGCGCCGGCATCCAGACTGAAGGCCGCTTTCAGCTGGGGGCCGGGGCTCACCAGCCGTGGCCACAGTGCACGCAGCGACGGCTCGAGCGGCGGCGTGAAGATTCCCGCGGCTGCCGCCAGCGCTACTGCCGCGCCCGGCGCCGTGTCGAGCGTCAGTGCCATCCCGATGAACGCCAGAAAGCTCAGGATGCCGCTGACGGCGAGAACCGCGACCTGGCCGACCCGGTCGACGAGCCGACTGAGAAGCGGCTGCCCCACGGCACCCGCCACGACATAGACGGCCGTGATCAGCCCGGCGAACGCGAAATCCCCACTCGTCGAACGGACGAGCTGCACGATGGCGAGAGCCGCCATTGCGCCCGGGAGCCGCCCGAGGAGGGAGGTGAACAGCAGATACCCGGTGTGTCGGGTGCGGAGCACGGAAACCACGGGGTAGGACGGGCTTGTCATACAAGCCAGTCTTACATATTCATATGATTTGATGGAACCATGACAGTTCTACGGGGGCCCATCACTCCACGGCCGGGAGTTCCGCTTCGGGTGGAGGTGTACGACCGAATCGCGGGCGCCATTCGTGCCGGCGCGCTGCCGCCGGAATCGTTGCTCCCCAGCGAGAGCGAGCTGGGCGAGGCCATGGAGGTCAGCCGCACCGTCGTGCGGGAGGCGCTGCTGTTGCTCGAAGAGGACGGGCTGCTGCGATCCCGCCGAGGAATCGGTCGGGTCGTCTCCGCCGCTCAGCCAGCCGCGGGGTTCGAGCGCCTGCGCCCGATGGAGCAGATCCTCTCGGACCGGTTTCCTGATCTCGCGGTGAGCCGCACCGAGGTGACGCTGCAGCGGGAATCGGCGTCATTCATCGCCGAGGGCCTCGGCATCCCGTCGACGTCCCCCAATCTCTTCATCGAGTCCGTACTCTCCAGCAAGGGCGACCCCATTGCGCTGGTGCAGGAGCACTTGCCAGCGGGGGAGAACCTGCACTCGTTCGGCGAGCAGGTGCAGCGTCTCGTGGAGAACATCGAGCACGAGCGCACCTGCCTCGGCTCCCTGACGACCGAGCTCGGGCCGGCCTTCGGCACGAGCCGCTCGGAACTGACCGTCGGCACGCCGGGGGTGGTGCGTGCAAAGTTGCTGAAGATCCGGCCGACCTCGCCGGTTCTGATCGTGACGCAGACGGTTCACCTGGGGTCCCGGCCGCTCTACCTGTCCAAGGTCATCCTCCGCCCGGAGGCGGGGCCGCTCGAGATCAGCCACTCCACCGGACGCGGGCACCTGACAGTGTGAAGTCAGGCTCCTCCATGGCGGCCGCGCGCGGCCCAGGGGGCTGACTACGCCGGGGCTGATTCCCGCTGATCCCTCCACTCGTCAGCCAGGAGGGCGTATCCGATCCCGTCAATCCAGCCGAGGTCGCGATGGAGGGAGTCGCGCACGCCGTGCAGTTCGCAGCGCATTCCTACGCGCTCCGCGAGGCGGCGGGAGGGTACGTTCGCCGCAAAAGCCTCTGCCACGACCCGATATAGGTGCAATTCCTCGAAGCAGAGCCGCAACGCTTCCCGGACTGCTTCGGTCGCAAACCCCTGGCCGCCCATGCTCGGGTTCACGGTCCAGCCAAGCTCAGCCTGCATGCTTCTGGCGCCATCGGCTACTTCTCGCTGACCCCAGGCGTCCTCCACCCGCACCATGAGATCCCCGATGATTTCGCCATCCAGTTCGATGACCAGAATGTCTCGCAGCCGACTCTGAAGAATCGTTCGCCAGTCTGCTTGGTCGGCTGGGCGCCACGACCCCCACTGACTGACTTCCGCAAGCTGCCGGTAAGTCCACATGGCGCTCTCATCGGTCATGCTCACACGGCGCAAGGTGAGACGCTTAGTCGACACAGGCCATGTGACACGGTCGAGCGGTGAGGATTCGGTGCCGTTGTGGGTCATTCAGCCATCGTGCCAGTTGCTAGCCCGCTGTGCCGCGCTCCGATGCCCATGACCCGATCGGCTAGTGAGACAGCGTGAAGCGCCCTTCGACACGGCCGGAGTCATTGCGCACCTTGAGATCCGGCGTCCTGGTCCAGCCGGCGCGTTCGTAGGTCTTCACCGCGCGTTCATTGTCAGCGATGACCCACAGTTCGAGGTCCTTTCTCGGCTGCAGTGCCTGACGTCGAATGAAATCGAGAAGAGTCCTCGCGACGCCCTGCCCCCACAGCCCAGGGTCGACGGCGAGATACAGGACCTCGATGGTGAGTGAACGCGGATGGCACGGCCTTGAGGGAGCCTTGTCGCGGTGGGCTTCACCTCACGTTGTCTCCTGCCGTCCCTAAATCGCCGATGTGTCGACCTTGCAGTCGGGGCACACTGCGTCTCCTTCTTCTTCTGAGCAGCTGGTTCGCTTATCCCATTGATCTCCGGAACCGGTGAAGCGGTGTCAAACCTGTCTTGTCCGGTGTCCGGTGATCAAAAACTTCCATCGAAGCCGGGGCTACTGTTGCCATATGTTCACGAACGATGCGCTGCCCGACCACCCCGCTCCAGACAACCCGTCAGGGAAGCTGATTCTCTTGCGCCACGGGGAGACGGAGTGGTCGAAGGCCGGCAAGCACACCGGGCTCACGGATGTTCCGCTCACCGCCCGGGGAGAGGACCTTGCCCGCGGCGCCGGCAAGTTGGTGGCCGACTACGATTTTTCGCTCGTATTGACCTCGCCGCTGCAGCGTGCGCGACAGACCGCTGAGCTCGCCGGCCTTCAAGCCGAAGTGGATCCGTTTCTCGTCGAGTGGGACTACGGCGGATACGAGGGGCGCACGACGCGCGAGATCCGCAGTGAGCTCGGCTACAACTGGAGCGCCTTCACCCACGGGGTGATTCGTGGTGAGACGCCGGGGGAGACCGTCGAAGAGGTCGCCGCGCGCGCCTCGAGGGTGCTCACACGGGTGCTGCCGGCGATGGTGGACGGAGACGTCGCGCTGATCGCGCACGGCCACTTCCTGCGCATCCTGACCGCGGTGTACCTCAGGCTGGCCCCACGGTTCGGGGCCCAAATCACCCTGGATGCCGGATCGGTCTCCGTGCTCAGCTATTACCGCGAGCAGCCGGCCATCCTGTCGTGGAACTACGGCGCCGAACTGCCCATGGTGCCCTCAGAGTCCTAGGATGCTAGCGAAGCTGCCGCCCAGGGATGGTGATTTGTGCGCCTTCGAGCGGGGCCGCCGGCAATCTCGGCAGTGCGGCGCCGCACAGCCTGCTCAAACGCGTGCCGCCGAGGTAATCAGTCAGCGACGGCTACCTCATAGGTCGTTCTGACGAGGCCATCGTCCGTCGCATGGGTTCCAAGGACGACCAGGTGGAGGTCTCGGTCACGGTCTCCGAAGAGTCGGCGGCCGCCGCCCAACACTATGGGGGCGACCGACACGGTGAGTTCGTCGATCAGGCCCGCTCCGAGACAGGCTTGAATCGTTCGGCCGCCGTCGATATACACGTCGCGCGCTCCGACCTCATCGAGTCGTCGCGTGGCGCCCTCGAGCGAGTGCACCGAGTCGATCCGAAGCGCTTGATCTAACCTGCCGGGCTGAGCCCGGCGGCCGGGGCGACGTCAGCGAGCGACCACGTGGACGTCTCGGCGCGTGCCTCCTGAGCGTCTGTAAAACGGGCCAGGAGATCTTCATCTTCACACCGTCACGTCATCGACGCATGGTCCTTGACCGGCCTCTCCATGGATCTGGTGTTAGCTGTCGCGACAGCTTACGGCCGGCCGGCCGGGTCGGGCTGGCGACGACCATTGTGACGGACGCGAATACGAGGGTGACCCCCACGCTCTGGACCCAGGTCAGCGTTTCGTTGGCAGCGACAATTCCGATTGTCAGGGCGACGATGGGGCTGAGTAGGCCAAGGAATGCCGGGATGTGGGTTGGCAGCAGCTTGATGCCGCGGAACCAGAGGAGGTAGGCAAGCGCGGTGCCAATGAGTGAGAGATATGTGTATCCGGCGATGTTGCTCAATGATGGGGCCAGCGACGGAAGGGGCTCGAAGACTGCGGTCAGCGCGGCAAGGAAAAGACCGCCGGCGATCAACTGCCATGAGGTGGTGGCTATCGGTGACTGACCATCAGACCATTTTCTTGTCAGCACTACTCCAATCGCCATCGAGACCGCACCTACCACCGCGGCGGCCACGCCGATGGGGTCGAGCCCTGCCTGAGAACGCAACACGATGAGCGCGACTCCGACAAATCCGCCGGCGCCGGCGGCAAGCACTCCTCTATTCACACGCTCAGAAAGCACCCTTGATGCGAGTGCCGCGATCAGCAGCGGCTGGATGCCACCAACAACCGCGGCGACACCGCCGGGCAACCGATCTGCCGCTATGAACAGCAGCGCGAAAAAGACGCCGATATTGAGAACGCCCAGAACCGCCGACTTCCACCACCATGCCCCAGGTGGGAGCCGGCGCCCAACGCAGAGCAGAACGACACCTGCGGGAAGTGCACGTAAGGTCGCGGTGAGGAGTGGGTGACCCTCCCAGAGGAAAGTGGTCGTTGTGAAATACGTAGTGCCCCACAGTATGGGCGCGGCGGCGGTAGCCAGGACAAGAAACCAACGTTTGCTAAGCACTTAGCAATACTACCTAAGTCCTTAGTTATATATGCTGTGTTCATGGATCACGTTGACCGGATTATTGAGCAGTGGCGCATTGAACGACCCGACCTGGATCCGTCACCGATGGCAGTTATAGGCCGTCTCGGCCGTGCATCCGCGATCGTGGATGCGCGGCTGGCAACGACATTCGCAAGCCATGGCATCGATGCCGCCACCTTCGATGTCTTGGCGACCCTGGCGCGTCAGGGCGCACCGTATCGGATCAGCCCTGCAGCGCTGGCCGCGAGCAGCATGATCACCAGCAGTGCGGTAGCTCAGCGGCTGAACCGGCTGGAAGGCGCGGGACTCATCACCCGGCAACCCAGCTCCGATGACGGCCGAGGAAAATTGGTACAACTCACGGATGCCGGACATGCGCTCCTGAACCGTGTTCTGCCCGATCACCTCGCCGCTGAAGAACGGATACTCTCTCCGCTCAGCGCGGCCGAGCGGAAGAAGCTGGCCGAGCTGTTGACACTCCTTTCCCTGTCGGGGTGACTATTGGGACACACATCCGTAGTGAATCATGGCGGCCGCGGACACGGGTCGTCGTCGACTTCGGGGAACTGGTGGACCTGTTCGCTCGCGCTGACGAGGCCTATGCTCTCGCCATGAACGACAACAAAACCGGCAACTCCGACGGGCAGAAGCCGAATACGAACGCCGCGCCACCGAGCGACCCGGCCTGGACGCTTCCCGAGGCCATGACCGGCCGAGCCAGCCCCGCCAAAGCGGCGGTTGGCGACGAACCGGTTTTCGCCTACATCGCCAGCCTGCCGCAGCCGCAGCGCGGCATTGCCGAAGCCGTCGATGCGCTGGCGGACGAGACTTTGCCCGGCCTGCAACGCTCCGTGAAATGGGGCATGGCGTACTACGGCGTCGGCGACGGCTGGTGTTTCAGCTCCGGCGGTTTCGCGGGCCACGTCAAGCTCATGTTCATCAACGGGACCGCGCTCGATCCGGTGCCGCCGGTGACTCCGGTGGGCATGGGCAAGTCGACCCGCGGGGTGGAGCTCGAGTCCGTCGACGACCTCGACGCACCGCAGCTTGCAGCGTGGATGACGCAGGTCGCGTCCGTGCCGGGTGTCGGCGGCAAGAAGCGCTAGGCCGAGCTCGGCCGGGGTGCCGGCCGTCGCCGGGCCCGGTGAGACCCCACCGGGACCGTCCGGTGGGCGCGCATCTGCTCGATCAGCCCCGTTGACCCCGGCAGGTGCGGTCAGCCGCGGCCGGCCCATGGGTCGTAGTCGACTTCGAGGGGGCCCTGGTCGGGGCGGAGCTCCTCCGGCACGTGCTGCAGGTTGATGCGCACCCGGTACCAGAGCGAGCTCGCGCCGCGCATGCCGTCGACCAGCACGTCCGCGGGTTCGAGGGCTGCGACGACGTCCGGATGCCGTGACCGCCACGCGTCGAGGCCGGCGATCGCCTCCTCCTTGGTGCTCGCCCGGGCGATCTCGATGAGCGGCATGCTCGAGCGGCGGCGGCCGGACCCATCGGGGGCCGCCGGCGCCTTCTCGGCGGGCCCGAGCCGCTCGGCGAGAGCCAGCAGCGCAGCGAGGCTGCCTACGGCGTCGTCGATGCCGGCGGCGACATCGCCCCGGTCGTTGAAGCGTTGCAGCACGGTCGGCACCGTGAACTCCTCGGGGCGGCGGGTGCGCACCTCGTCCCAGCCGAGCGGCGTCGACACGCGGGCATCCGGCAGGGCCCGTACCGAGTAGGCGGAGGCGACGGTGCGGTCCTTGGCGTTCTGGTTGAAGTCGACGAACACGCTTTCGCCGCGCTCCTCCTTCCACCAGTGCGCAGATGCCAGCCCGGGCGCCCGATTCTCGACCTCGCGGGCGAGGGTCTCGGCGGCAAGCCGCACTGCGCGGTAGTCCCAGCGGGGGTCGATCCGCACGTTGATGTGCAGGCCGCGAGAGCCGCTGGTCTTCGGCCAGCCGACGAGGTCGTGGTCGGTGAGCACGTCGCGCACGACGAATGCGACGTCCACGATCTGCGCCCAGTCGACACCGGGCATGGGGTCGAGGTCCACCCGCAGTTCGTCGGGGTGGTCGAGGTCCCAGGCGCGCACGGGGTGCGGGTTGAGGTCGATGCAGCCGAGGTTGATCACCCACGCGAGCGCGGCGGCATCCGTCACCACAACCTCCTCCGCCGACGTGCCGGATGCGTAGTGCAGGGTGGTCGTCTCGATCCACGACGGCCGCGACTCGGGTGCCCGCTTCTGGAAGAACGCCTCCCGGTTGATGCCCTTCACAAAGCGCTTGAGCACCATCGGTCGGTCCGCCGCACCGCGGAGCGCACCGTCGGCCACCGCCAGGTAGTAGTTCACGAGGTCGAGCTTGGTGAGCCCGGGCTCGGGGAAGACCAGCTTGCCGGGATGACTCACCCGCACCTCGCGTCCGTCGATGTCGAGGGTGGTCGCGTCGTCCTTGGCGGCGTTCATGCTGGTGATGCTACGCGCGGCGCCGGCAACGGGGGAGGGTAGCCCGTGCCGGGAGCGGAGCTCGGGCTGGCTCCCGTGCCCCGACCCGGCTACCGTGCCCGGAGATGGACCGGATTCGAACCCGGCGCCGATCGCGGATGGACGAGTTGGAAAGGACGAGAACATGAGCCTCACTCCCGAGGAGACGGCCTCACCCGAGGAGATCGCGCAAGCGTTCTCCAGTCACCGCTTCGACGAAGCCCTGCCGTATCTCGCCGACGACATCGTGTGGAGCCTGGTCGGCGACGAGCCGGTACTCGGGCGTGACGCCGTCGAGAAACTCTGCCGAAAAAGCGCCGGGGATCTCTCGGACGTGACCACCGAGTTTCAACGCTTCCGCACGGTCGTGGGCGAGGACAGCGTCGTCGTTGACAGTCTCGCTCGGTACACCGAGGGCGGCGGTGCCGTTTCGGTGGTGGCGTCCTGCGACATCTACGACTTCGTCGACGGGCGCATCACCGAAATTGTCTCGTACACGGTCGAGATCGGCGCCTGAGCGGTCGCGCCCCGATCCAACCGGCGGGGATCCGGGCCAGGTCATCGTCGGCGACGTCGGCGTGGTGCCGCCTTGAGTCATCTGACGACGACACGCATGAAGCGAGCGACCGTTATTCCCCCATTGGCGTATGCGTAGTTCTGCGATGTGGGAAAGGCGAGGTGTTCACCCGCACGGAGTTCGGCGGTGCCGCTCTCCTGTTCGATGCTGACGGTGCCCTCGAAGACCAGAATCAACTCCGACCACCCGGCGGGGTCGGGTTCCGCCGTGTAGCGGTCGCCGGGCTCGAGCGTCCACGACCACAATTGGACGTCCGTGGTGGCCGGGACGGACGCCAGGAGTGTGGCAACGCTCCCGGGCACGCTGCCGCGCCAGGCGACTTCATTGAGGTTCTCGTGCGGTGCGGAGGGGGCTGCGACGAGATCGACAAAGGTGACGCCCAGAGCGTCGGCGAGATGATCGAGGCCGGTCAGGCTGATGTTCGCCTCTCCCGCCTCGAGCTTGAGGACCGTGCGGCGGCTGATGCCCGAGCGATCGGCAAGGGCAGTCTGGCTGAGGTTGGCCGCCGTGCGGAAGCGGCGCACATTCGCGCTGACGTGCGCGAGGACTGCGGGCATTCCGTCGGGTTGCATGTGCACTATTCTGCACCATAGAGTGTGCATTATGTTGCACTCTCGATCACGTTGGCGCCCACTTTCTCGGCACGAGCTGGCGCTGGTTCTCGTGACGGCCGTGTGGGGAGCGACGTTCCTCATCGTCCACATCGCGGTGCAGTACAGCGGGCCGTGGTTTTTCGTGGGTGTGCGCTTCATCACCGCCGGCATCATCAGCGTTTTCATCTTCGCGCGCGTCTTGCGCGGGATCAGGTGGAAGGAGGTCGCGGCCGGATCGGCGATCGGGCTGATGATCTTCCTCGGGTACGGATTGCAGACGGCCGGGCTGCAGACGATCAGCAGCAGCACGTCCGCCTTCATCACGGCACTCTACGTGCCGCTGGTGCCCGTCCTGCAGTGGATCGTGTTCAGGAAACCCCCGCGGCTGCTCACTTGGATCGGCGTCGCCTTGGCCTTTGTGGGGCTCGTGTTACTCGCCGATCCCGGAAGCGTCGGTTTTAGCTTCGGATTCGGGGAGATCGCAACGGTCGTCAGCACTCTCCCGATCGCGGTAGAGATCATCCTCATCGGCTGGTTCGCCGGCAAGGTGAACCTTGGGCGGGTAACCGTCGTGCAGCTGCTCGTGGCCGGTGTGCTGGGATTCTTGACCATGCCCGTCGTCGGCGAGCAGCTGCCGGCATTCTCGTGGGTGTGGGTGTGGGCGGCCATCGCCCTCGGGGCGGCGAGCTGCCTGATCCAGCTGACGATGAACTGGGCGCAGCGGTCGGTCTCTCCGACTCGGGCAACGATCATCTATGCGGCGGAGCCGGTCTGGGCGGCGATCATTGGCCGGATCGCAGGCGAGCGGCTTCCACCGATCGCGATCCTCGGCGCCGGCTTCATCGTCGCGGGCGCCCTTGTGAGCGAACTCAATCCCCGCACCCGGCGGATGCCTGACCAGACTCGAGAGTCGCGGCCAGGTCATCCACTGAGGGTGATGCGACCTCGTTCTGGAAGGAATACCGTCGTGGACGGCAGCCCTGGAGAAAGAGATCGGGAAGGGTCCTCATGAACGAGTCGGATTCTGCAGCGAGCGACTCGCTGCCCACCCAACCCATCGACATGAGGGCTCTCATCGTGCCGAGATCGTCGAGCGGTAGTCGACCGCCCGAGTCTGACAGTCGCGCAGGTGGGGGAGAGAAGTGATCGGCTGCAGCACCAGATGATGCCGTAGTCGTGGAAACGCGCGAACTCAGCGGGGTTGACTCAGACGGGCCCCTCGTGGAGCAGCGAGAACCTCAGCGGACGCGCGTGGCGGAGAACTGCATGCGCGGGTGTGCGTAGACGTTCTGAGCCTGAACGAGTTGGAGTTCGCGCTCACCCGACTGATAGGTCAGCTCGATCAGGTCGAACACGCTCGACGCCGTGCGTTCCAGTGCCACAGCGGCGTCTCCGGTTGCGCGGTAGTGCGCCGAGAACAACGCCGCAGTGACGTCGCCCGATCCGTTCGCCTTGAAGGGCAGATGGGGGGTCTGCACGATCCACGCCCCCGCACCGTCCACGGCGAGCATCTCGACCGTGCCGGGCTCCCGATCAGGGCGTTCCACACTGGTGACGAGAACGGTGGCCGGCCCCATCGCTCGGGCGAGGTCGACGGAGTCGAGGGTCGCTTCCAGCGTCAACGGCTCGGTTCCGGTCAGGAATCCCAACTCGAACTGGTTGGGAGTGATGATGTCGGCCACGGGCACCACCCGGTCCCGCAGCAGAACGGGAATCTCGGGCGCCACGAAGCAGCCGGACTTGGCGTTGCCCATCACCGGGTCGCACGCGTAGATGGCCGTGGGGTTGGCCGCCTTCACTCGGCGAACCGCGTCGACGATGACGTCGCCGATCCCCGTGCCGCCCTGGTAGCCCGAGAGCACGACATCGATCTGGGGGAGCACACCACGTTCCTCAATGCCGAGGATCACATCGTGCACATCCTCGGGGGTGATCAGGGATCCCCGCCACGCGCCGTAACCGGTGTGGTTGGAGAAGTTCACCGTGTTGACCGGCAGCACTTCCACGCCGATGCGCTGCAGCGGGAACACGGCCGCGGAGTTGCCAACATGGCCGTGAGCGACGGCCGACTGAATCGAGAGAATCTTCACGTCGTCAATCTTCCTCCCTTCGAACCGCGCCACCGGCCACCCGAACTGACTTCGCTGTCGAGATGCGCACCGGCAGGACCCGGATCACTCGAACCCCGGCCAGTTGGGCAGCGCGTCGCCACACTCACCGGTTAGATAAGGCCATGGACGCTCAGTATCGTTTTTCAGGGGACACCGCGGAGATCAACCGGGAACGGGTACATGGTTGGATCAGCGAGCAGTCGTACTGGGCTCCCCGTCGTTCCCGGTCCCGGCAGGATGCGGCGATCGACGGCTCGCGTAACTTCGGCGTGTACGACAGCGCATCGAACGAGCAGGTCGCCTACGCGCGGATGGTCACGGACGGGGTGACCATCGCGTGGCTCTGCGACGTGTTCGTGGACCCGGCCGCGCGCGGCCGGGGTGTCGGAGCGATAACGGTGCGGCGCTCGAGCCGGTGCCGCCGGTGACGCCCGTGGGTATGGGCACAACGACACGAGGGGTGGAACTTGAGTCGACGGAGGACCTTGACGCACGACAGGTCGCGGCCTGGATGACAGAGGTCGCGTCCGTGCCCCGTCTCGGAGGTAAGAAGCGTTGAGCCGAGGTCGACCGGCTGGGGGTCACAGGCACAGATCCGGCCGGCACAGCCAGAAGTCCCGAAAACCCATGGGCTTCCGGGACTTCTGGTGCGGCTCGACGGATGGTTATCCGAACGGGACCGCGCCGACGAGCACACCGACGAGCAGCATCACCAGCGAGACCACGCAGGCCCGCCAGAGCACCTTCTTGTGGTGGTCGCCGAGGTTGACCCCGGCGAGGGAGACGAGCAACAGGATGGCCGGCACCAGCGGGCTCTGCAGGTGCACCGGCTGCCCGATGATCGAGGCGCGGGCCATCTCCACCGGGTCGATGCCGTAGGTCGCCGCACTCTCGGCGAGCACGGGGAGGATGCCGAAGTAGAACGCGTCGTTGGACATGAAGAAGGTCATCGGGATGGAGAGCACCCCGGTGATGACCGCCAGGTACTCACCCATCGAAGCGGGCACAACCTGCACGACCCAGTCCGCCATGGCCGTGACCATGCCGGTGCCGTTCAGCACGCCGACGAGAACTCCCGCAGCGAGGACCATCGAGACGACGCCGACGATGCTGGGGGCGTGGGCGACGATCTCGTCGGCCTGGCTGCGCAGCTTCGGGAAGTTGATCATGAGCGCCAGACCGGTGCCGACCATGAAGATGTAGGCCAGCGGCATCACATCGAGCACCAGCAACACCATCACGGCGAGGGTCAACGCGAAGTTCACCCAGATCAGCTTGGGCCGCAGCGTCGGCCGGTCCGCGCTGAGCATGGTGTCGGCCATCGCGGTGTCACGCTCGTCTTCCAGCACCAGCTGCTCGGCCAGGGTCGTCGGCCCCACGGGCATCCGCTGGCCCGGGCGCACCGTGAGAATTCCGGTGGTCGAGAGTGTTGCCGCGGCTCCCGGCCGCACGTCGGTGCCGCGCACAACGCGGTTGCCGCCGAAGAGGCCGCGCCAGAAACCGGGGCCCGTCGCCGGTGCGGCATCCGTCATCGCCGCGGGGGAGTACTCGAGCGAGCCGATGCGCTTGCGCTCGGCGAGGCCGAGGAACCAGGCGAACGCCAGCGCGATGATGAGGCCCGTCGCCAGGGACGGCAGCATCGGCACGAAGATGTCGGTCGGTGAGACGCCCAGCGCCGAGGCGGCGCGAACGGTGGGTCCACCCCACGGCACGATGTTGAGGGTGCCGTTCATCAGGCCCGCCACGCAGGTGAGCACGACCGGGCTCATGCCCATGCGCAGGTAGATCGGCAGCATCGCCGAGGTGGTGATGATGAAGGTGGTCGACCCGTCGCCGTCGAGCGAGACGGCGCCGGCGAGGATGGCCGTGCCGAGCACGACCTTGGCCGGGTCGTTGCCGAGGAAGCGGGTGATGAAGCGGATGAGCGGGTCGAACAGCCCGACATCGATCATGATGCCGAAGAACATGATCGCGAACATCAGCAGCGCCGCCGTCGGGGCCAGGTCGCCGATCGACTCGATGATCATGTCGCCGAGACCCAGCCCTGCACCGGCGAAGAGGCCGAAGATGGTGGGAACGATGATGAGGGCGACCATCGGCGTGAGCCGCCTGGTCATGATGAGCACCATGAAGGTGAGGATCATGGTGAATCCAAGAATGACGAGCACATCGACTCCTTTGTCTCTGTCTGAAATGGTGCGGCCGAGTGCGGTGGATCCCGTTCGGCGGTCAGTGCCGAAAAGCGTCTGGCAATGAGCCAGGAGCCTAATCGGCCCGCGGGCGCCGCAGCCGGTATCTCGCATTGCCGCACGTATTGCGCATATCGTTAGTTGTGCGCATTGTGCTCGATGCGCCGCAAGGAGGCGGACATGCGGTTCTCAACGCAGATGCTGCTGCTGCAGCTCGGATGCGTGACCGTTGTCGTCGCGATCTGCACCGGGGTGTTCGTGGGGATCGGCGTGCAACAACTGCGGGCCGAGGCCGAGACCTCTGCGCTGTCGATCGCCCGCACGGTCGCCGCCGACTCCGATGTGCGCGCCGGTGTCGCGCGCGCGTCGGCGGACGCCGGGACACCCACGAACGCGAGCCTGCGCGGTGGGCCGCTCTCCGATCTCGCGGCGGCGGCGGAGGACAACACCGGCGCACTGTTCATCGTGATCACCGACGACCACGGCATCCGCCTCGCCCACCCCGACCCCAAGATGCTCGGAGCGGTGGTCAGCACCGAGTTCGCCCAAGCCCTGGCCGGACGCGAGACGGTGTCGTGGGAATCGGGCACCCTCGGCGCGTCCGCCCGCGCCAAGGTGCCGGTGCGCGACCCCGGCACCGAGGTTCCGGTGGGAGAGGTGAGTGTGGGTTTCGCCCCGAGCAGCGTCTTCAAGGAGCTGCCCCTCCTGCTGGGCGGCGTCGCGCTCGCCGCGACATTTGCCCTCGTACTCGGCGCCGTGGTGGCGTTCGTCATCCGGCGCCGCCTCGAGCGGCTCACCCTTGGACTTCAGCCCGAGGAGCTGTCGGCGCTGGTGCAGAATCAGGCGGCGGTGCTGGACGGCGTGGGGGACGGGGTGCTCGCGTATGGTCCCGACGACATCGTGACCGTCGCGAACACCACGGCCGCCCGACTGCTCGGCATCTCCGACCTGGTCGGACGACGCATCCACGACCTCGCACTGCCCGGGCCGGTGATCGCGGCCCTGGCCGGTGAACCGAAGCCGCGGTCGACGGGCGCACGGGTAGCGGATGCGGCCGATCCGGTGGTGATCGGCGACCATGTGGTCTACATCGACACCCACCCGGTGTCGCGTGCGAACCGGGACCTGGGGTTGATCGCGGTGATCCGCGACCGCACCGACGTGGTCAACCTCACGGATCGGCTGGAAACCGTGGCGGCGATGACCGAGGCGCTCCGGGTGCAGCGCCACGAGTTCGCAAACCGCCTGCACGTGACGGCCGGCCTGATGGACGCCGGCCGTGTGCCCGACGCCCGGGACTACCTCGACGATGTGCTCGAGGCGTCCCACACCCCGGGCGGTCCGGCCGCCGGTGAGCACCTGACCGAGCCGTTCCTGCTGTCGCTGGTGGCGGCCAAGGCCGCGCAGGCCGGTGAGCGCGGCGTACAGCTGACGGTGGGTGCAGATTCGCTGGTGCGCGGCGTTGTCGCGGCGCCCGCGGATGTGGCCACCGTGCTCGCCAACCTCGTCGACAACGCCGTGAGCGCGGCGGTGTACGGTGCTGAGCCGCGGTGGGTGGACGTGGAGTTGCTCGACGACGCCGACACGCTCGTCATCACGGTGTCCGACTCCGGGCCGGGTGTGCCCGACGGGGTGCTCGTGTTCAGCGACGTGCGGCGATCGGATCTCGACCCGGACGCGGTGCACGGGCGGGGCATCGGTTTGCCGCTTGTGCGCGACATCGCCGCGCGTCTTGGCGGCGAGGTGTGGCTGGCCGACGCCGGTGGCCGCGACGGCAGCGGTGCCGTGTTCTGCGCTCGTCTGCCCGGGGTCATGCGGCCGCCGGCCCATCCAGCACTAGGAGAAGACCGATGACCGAAACAATTTCCGTGCTCGTCGTCGACGACGACTTCCGGGTCGGCGGGCTTCACGTCGACATCGTGGCTGCCTGCCCCGGCTACACCGCCCTCGAACCGGTTCGCGGTGTGCGCGCCGCACGCGCGGCGGTTCGCGATCTACGACCCGACCTCGTCATCTGCGACGTGTACCTCCCCGACGGTGACGGGATCGCGTTCGTCGCCGAGATCGACGTGGACGCGTTCATGATCAGCGCGGCATCGGATGGCACCACCGTGCGCAGGGCGCTACGGGCCGGAGCGTTGGACTACCTCATCAAACCGTTCGAACCGGCGCGGCTGAGTGAGCGGCTGGAGTCCTATCGCCGGTTCCGCACCCTGGCCGCGGAAGACCGGCAACTCGACCAGGAGGCCATCGAGAAGGCTCAGCGGGTGCTGCACGGCCGCGACGGGGGAGTCGCCTCCGGGTCGCGGTCCACCACCGAGAAGCTGCTCATCGACCTGCTTCAAGACGGTGAGTCATCCGCGAGCCTGATCGCCGACCGGGCCGGGCTCTCCCGCGCGACGGCGCAGCGGCACCTCGCCGCCCTGGCCACCCGCGGTGACGTGGACGTGACCCTCCGCTACGGATCGACCGGTCGCCCGGAGCACCGGTACAGCGTGCGCCGCTAGGTTGGCACCCACCCGGCCTACGCTGGAGAGGTCACCGACCAAAGGATGCACCGTGCCCGACAACATTGAAGAGTCAACTCCCAGTCACGTCCCCGGCCCGGAGGAGCCGTCCATCCCTGAGCTCGAAGAGGATCAGACCATCGCGCCGCGCCCCGAAGAAGAGATCGCAGACGCGCTGCGGGCCACCCCAGACACCCAGGATCACAGCCGGACCCCGGAGTAGAACCGTCAGCTTGCGGTGGGTCGGGTGCCCTCGGCGTGCCGGGCGGCCCTGACGGTCTCGGGGGTCGCGTCCTGGTGGGCGACAGAACGAGCCGGCGACCAGCCGGCTCCCCGCGTTCGGAGCGACCCCGCTGAGGTCTGACGTCTCCGGTCCGCGGGCGCCCGCATGCCCTTGACAATTTAACTGAGTACGCTCAGACTTGAGTGAACTCGGATAAGTCGGGTTCAGCGAGCAAAGGGCACCACATGACAGCGCACCAAGCGGTCAACCGTCTCCGTGACGCGCAGACGCAGTCGATCCTCATCGACGGAGCGGAGATCGTGTATCGCGAGATCGGCGCATCCGACGGAATCCCGCTCGTGGCGTTGAACCACCTCGCCGCGAATCTCGACAACTGGGACCCGCGGATCATCGATCCCCTAGCGGCGGATCGCCGCGTCATCCTCATCGGCTACCGCGGTGTCGGGAGATCCCGGGGCCGAGTGCGCACGTCGATCGAAGAGATGGCCGCAGACGCCATCGCGGCGACGCGCGAACTCGAGCTCGATCGGTTCGACCTGTTCGGGCAGTCGATGGGCGGCATGGTCGCCCAGGAGATCGTGGCCCAGCAGCCGGGGATTGTCGACCGGCTGATCCTGGCCAGCAGCGCCCCGGCTGGTGGACCGCAGGTAGTCGAGATGACGCGCACCATGATCCTCGGGATGCTTCGGGCCGCGCTCCGCCGTGCCAACCCGACGGCGAGCCTGTTCTTCACCCGCACCGCCGGCGGCACGCAGGCCGGCCGTGAGTACCTGGCCAGTCTCCGCGAGCGAGTCACCGACCGTGACTCCGCGGTCTCGCCGCGGGTGCTGCGCGCCCAGCTTGCTGCGGTGCGCCGCTGGGGCCAGCGACCGCGAGCGATGACATCACAATTCAGCGGCCCCGTCGCCATCCTGCACGGCGACAGCGACCGGATGATTCCGGTCGCGAACGCGACCGCCCTCGCCCAGGTCTTCCCGGCGGCTTCGGTCACCGTATTCCCCGATTCCGGACACGGCGCGGTCTTCCAGCACCACCTCGATGTGGTCGTCGCCGCGCGGGCCTTCCTTCGCCGCTGACAATCACTCGATCCCCCACTTCACTGGCACAAAGGAGCATCACCATGCGAGCGTTCGCCTTCTCGAAGTACAAAACGGCACTGCACGAAGCGGATGTGCCGGAGCCGACCGTCGGCGACCACGACGTGCTCATTCGTGTGCAGGCCGCCGGCCTGAACCACCTGGACGACAAGCTGCGTACGGGCGAGTTCAAGCAGATCCTGCCGTACAAGCTGCCGGTCATTCTCGGCCATGACCTGGCCGGCACCGTCATCCGCGTCGGATCGGCCGTGCGCAGCTTCAAGCCCGGCGACGAGGTGTATGCCCGCCCCCGGGATCACCGCATCGGCACGTTGGCCGAACGGATCGCCGTTGCCGAAGACGACATCGCGCTCAAGCCCCGTTCGCTCACCATGGAGGAGGCAGCCTCCCTGCCCCTCGTCGCCCTGACCGCCTGGCAGGCCCTCGTTGAAATCGGCGACGTGCAGCCCGGTCAGAAGGTGCTCATCCACGCCGGTGCCGGCGGCGTCGGGTCGATCGCGATCCAGCTGGCGACGAAACTCGGTACGGAGGTGGCCACCACGGCCAGCGCGTCCAACGCCGACTTCGTGCGCGAACTCGGCGCTGTGCACGTGGTCGACTACCGCACCGACGACTTCGAGCAGGCGCTCAGCGGCTATGACCTCGTGCTGGACAGCCTCGGCGGCGAGACCCTCGAGAAGTCCCTCCGGATACTGCGGCCCGGCGGAAAGGTGATCGGCATCTCCGGCCCGCCCACACCCGACTTCGCCCGCGCGGCCGGCCTCAACGGTCTGCTCCGGGCCGCGGTCACGGCGCTCAGCAGCAAGATCCGGCGGCAGGCCACACGTCTCGGTGTCAGCTACGAGTTCCTGCTCATGCGCGCGAGCGGCGATCAGCTGCGCGAAATCACCGCTCTCATCGACAGCGGTGCCCTCCGTCCCGTCGTCGGACGTATCTTCCCGTTCGACCAGACCGTCGAGGGCCTCGAGTCCATGAAACGGGGCGGCATGCGCGGCAAGGTCGTCGTCAGTAATCCCTGATCCCGAAGCGAAACATCCGCAGCACCCCGCCGAATTCTCAAACCAAGGAGCACCACCATGAGCACCACCCCGAACGAACCCAGCGTCACGTCCTACGCAGAGGCACCGGCGAAGACGATCACCACCAATGGTGTGCGGTACGCCTACCGTGAGCTCGGCCCGAAGGGCGGCATCCCGGTGGTCTTCTTCGTGCACCTCGCGGCGACCCTCGACAATTGGGATCCCCGCATCATTGACCCCATCGCCCAACACCGCCACGTCATCACCTTCGATCAACGTGGTGTCGGCGCGTCCAGCGGTGCCGTGCCTCCGACCCTGGAGGAGGCCGCCGACGACGCTTACGACTTCATCACGGCGCTCGGTCACGACACGATCGACGTGTTCTCCTTCTCCATGGGCGGCATGATCGCCCAGGACCTCGTGGTCAAGCACCCGGGCCTCGTGCGCCGGCTGGTGCTCACTGGCACCGGTCCCCGCGGCGGCAGGGACATGGACAAGGTGGTCGGGACCACCTACTGGGACATCCTCCGTGCCACGCTGACCCGGTCCGATCCGAAGGAGTTTCTGTTCTTCAACCGGGACGCCGAGGGGAAGCGCGCGAGCAAGGCGTTCGTCCAGCGCCTGACCGAGCGCACCGTTGACCGCGACCAGAAGATCGGCACGAAGGCATTCCAGACTCAGCTCAAGGCCATCCAACGGTTCGGCCGCTCGGCCCCGTCCGACCTGTCGACCATCACCCAGCCGACCCTGATCGCCAACGGTGACAACGACCGGATGGTGCCCTCGGTGCTATCCGAAGACCTGCACCGGCGGATCAGCGGTTCGGAGCTGATCATCTACCCGAACTCCGGTCACGGCGGCATCTTCCAGTACTACCAGCAGTTCGCCCCTGTTGCCGTCGAGTTCTTGACGCGTTAAACGGCGGTGGCGCCGTGACCTCGCCGGAGCGGGTCACGGCGCCACCGGGCGTCGCGTCGGCGGGTGCCGGCTAGCTGCGGGCCGCGGCCAGCTCCGGGTAGACGGCCGCGAGCGGTGCGCTCAGTCCGGCCCTGAGCTGTACCGACGTCTCATCGGCCAGGACCTCGTACTCGCCGGCCTCGGTGGCGTCGAACACCTTCGAGACCAGCACTGCGGGGTCGAGCTTGGCATCCGTCGTGTGTGCCGCCATGGCGGTGTCGACCCAGCCCACGTGCACGCCGACAACGTGCACGCCGACCGGCAAAAGCTCGAGGCGGAGCGAGTTCGTCGCCGACCAGAGCGCGGCCTTGGTGGCACTGTAGATTCCGTTGACGGCGTACCAGCTGAGCGCCGAGTGAACGTCGATGATCGCCGCGCCCTCCCGGTTCGCCAGCAGCGGTGCGTAGGCACGGGCGAGGAAGAGCGGGCCTAGGAAGTTCACCTCGACATTCGTGCGGATCTCTTCGTCGCTGTGCGAGAGGATGCCGGGGCTCGAGATGGAGGTGCCGGCGTTGTTGATCAGGACCGTGACGTCGGGTGCCGCTGCGACGACGGCCGCGATGGACGCCGGGTTGGTCACGTCGAGAGCGAGGGGAATGACGCGCTCGTCGTCCCAGTCCCGAGGCGTGCGGGCGGTCGCGTAGACCTTGGCGGCCCCGCGGGCGAGGGCCTCGGTGACGAAGTGGGTGCCGATGCCGCCGTTCGCGCCGGTGACGAGGACGATGGCTCCAGTGAGTGAGGGCATGGTTGAGCTACTTTCTGATTGGTGATGCGGGGAGAGGCGGCCCACCCCGGGTGGGGCGGGCCGCGGAAATCATCAGGCCGGGAGGAGAACCGGGTAGTCGGTGTAGCCGGCCGCGCCGCCGCTGTAGAGGGTGGCGGGGTCCAGGTCGTTCAGCGGGGCGTTGGTGCGCAGCCGGTCGACAATGTCGGGGTTCGCCAGCGCGAAACGGCCCAGCGGCGCGACGTCGGCGAGACCGGCGACGATGTCGTCGGCGATCTGCTCACGCGTGCGGCCGTACCGCACCACAAGAAGGGCCGTCGGCCAGAGCTCGCGGAACGACCGCAGCAGATCGTCGTCTCCGACGTGGTGGATGTGCAGGAACGCCAGGTTGAGCGGGGCGAGGGTGCCGACCAGGTCGCGGTACTGGGCGCGGACGCTGTCGGTATCACCCTCGTCGATGCCGCCGAGCGGCATTGCGGGGGAGAGGCGGATGCCGACCCGGTCGGCGCCGATCTCGTCGGCGACAGCCTGAACGATGTCGACGGTGAGCCGCGAGCGGTTCGCCACCGACCCGCCATAGGAGTCGGTGCGGTGGTTCGCGTTAGGGGAGAGGAACTGGTGGAGCAGGTAGCCGTTTGCACCGTGAATCTCAACGCCGTCCGCTCCGGCCGCGATCGCCGACGCCGCGGCGTGACGGAACTCCGCGATGACGTTCTGGATCTCCTCGGCGCTCAGCTCGCGCGGCGTTGGAATCGGCTGTGACCCGGTCGCGGTGAACATCTCCTGCTCGGGCGCGATGGCCGACGGGGCGACCGCCTGGCGGTGGTGCGGGGTGTTGTCGGGGTGGGAGATCCGCCCGACGTGCATGAGCTGGATGAAGAGCGAGCCACCATCGGCGTGCACCGCGTCGGCCACCTTCCGCCAACCGGCGACGTGCTCCGCGGTGTAGATGCCGGGGGTGTTCAGGTAGCCCTGGCCGTCGGCGGAGGGCTGAGTGCCCTCGGTGATGATCAGGCCGAGAGACGCGCGCTGCCCGTAGTACTCGGCGACGAGGTCACCGGGCGTGCCGTCGGCATCCGCTCGGTTGCGGGTCATCGGGGCCAGGGCGAGTCGGTGCTGCAGTTCTACCCGGCCGAGGGTGAGCGGCTGCCAGAGGGATGGTGAGGTCATAGGGTCGAATCCTTCGGTGTTCGTTGGAATTGTCACCGTCGGCGTTCGACAGCGTGAGGCTCTCGACCGCGTGGGAGAATGACTCGGAACACTTCCGAGCCCACACGACAGTGACTATGCTCATAACTGAGCGCACTCACTGATTATTCCCTAAGGATGTTTATGACCGTCGATTCCCGGCCACTGGGTCGGCGCGAGCGCAACAAACTCGACAAGCTGCAACGGATCACGGCCGCAGCCGGGGAGCTCTTCGCCGAGCGCGGGGTCGACGACGTCACCACGCAGGAGATCGCCGATCGTGCCGACATCGGCACCGGGACCCTGTTTCTCTATGCCAAGACGAAGGCCGAGCTGCTGCTGCTCGTGCAGAACTCGGCGTATGCGGTGGCCCTGGAGCGCGGCCGGGTGGATTCAGCGTCGGCCACCAGCGCGCTCGAGGGGGTGCTGGCCGTGGTGCGACCCGTTGTCGAGTGCAACCGGAAGCAGATCGACAACGGCCGCACCTACCTGCGCGAGATCGTCTTCGGCGACCCGGAGGAGCCGCATCACCGCGAGGCGCTCGGACTCACCGCCCAGACGGAGCAGCTCCTCGCCGCCGTGATAGCGGGGGAGAAGCGTGTGAGCGTCGACGCTGCACGCACCCTGGCCCACGTCGTTTCCGCCATCATGTTCGTCAGCATGGCCGCCACCGTCAACGCCGAGCGATCCGTCGACGACATCATCACCGACATCACCGAACAGATTCGGGCGATCCTGCCCGACTGAGTTTCGCGACGGGCCGGCGGAATCGGCCCGCCAGCCGCACCAGCCCCTGGTGCCGCAACTCGATCCACACGGATCGAGCGGAGGCGACCACGCCGCCGCGCTCATCCAGGAGCGCACTGGCCGTCTCGGTCGAGCGCCCGTGGCGCTCGAGCGTCCACCCGACCACAACGAGTCGTTCGCCGAGGAACGCGTCGCGAGTGCGGTGTGCGGTGAGGGTGCCGAGCAGGCCGATTCTGCCGGCACGCAGTGCTGCCGCCGGGTAGCTGGGGCAGTCGAGGGCGCCCCAGATCGCTGCGGGATGCACGACGCCGTCGGTGGCGTCCCGCTCGCTCGGAACAAACGGGGCCGCGAGCACATCCGCCCGGTTTGCCAGCGGCCCCGGCGTCACGTGCAGTCCGTCCCGGCGCCCGGGCCCGCACACCACACAGCTCGACAGCAGGTGGTGCGCGCCGTGCAGCGGACTGGCCTCGCGTGCCGCCTCGGCGTCACCGAACCCGGGCCTGACCGGAGGGGGCATCGTGAAGGGCTCGACGTGGCTGACCTCGGCCAGGTGTTGGCGACGGGAATCGACCACGAGAGCGGAGAGCCCCTCGTCATCCAGCTCCACCTCCAGCGGTGAGGCGAGGGGAATCGGCCGGAGCAGCCGGACGCTCGCTGTGCCGCCCACGGCGTCGGCGAACGTGCCGCTGGCGAATCCGCCGTTGGCGCTGCGGGGCGGGCCGTTGAGGCGCGCGTTCATGTACAGGGTGCTGGTTGTCGTTTTCATACGAATAGGTAACTGCGGCAGTCGTGGTCTCCTCATCGCCGGAACCGGCCAACTCGGCATGGCCGGATCGGGCCATGGCCGGCCGTGCTTGACAGGCCGCATCCGCTTCCTAGAATCCGGGTATGACGGCACAGGAGCAGAGCGTTCGGCACGCGGCGGTTGGTGACCGCACCGTGGCCTGGAGTGCCGTCGGTGCGGGTCCGCCACTCGTGATCGGTGGGTGGTGGGCCAGCCACCTGGCGCTGAACTGGGAGGATCCCGCGTTCCGGAGCTTCGTGCGCGCGCTGGCGCGCCGGCGCACCGTCATCCGCTACGACCGCCCCGGCACCGGCCTGTCCGATCGGGACGGACCGCCGCCGGTGAGTCTCGGCGACGAGCTGGCGACCCTGGCCGGGTTCCTGGACGGGATCAAGTACCCCCGCGTGTCGCTGCTGGGCGCGTCGTCGGGATCCGCGGTGGCAGCCGCCTACGCCGCACGGTATCCGGAGCGGGTGGACCGACTGGTGCTCTACGGCGGTTATCCGCGCGGTGCGGGCATCGCCGCGCCGGCCGCGCGGCAGCTGATGGTGTCGATCGTCGAACATGAATGGGGGCTCGGCGCGCGCGTGCTGGCCGACGTGTTCCTGCCCCACTCGACAGCCGGGGAGCGGGAGGCCTTCGCCCGGTTCCAGCGCCGGTCCGCCTCGCGAGAGACCGCGGCGGCGGCCCTGCGCGCCGTGTACGAGATGGATTCGACAGCGGACCTTTCACGCGTGCGGGTTCCGACCCTGGTGCTGCACCGGCGAGACGATCGGGCCATCCCGTTCGCGCTCGGCCGCGAGGTGGCCGACACCGTGTCCGGCGCCACGTTCGTGCCGCTGGAGGGCGACGACCACTTCCCCTGGTTGGGCGACAGCCTCGCCGTAGTCGACGCGATCGAACGCTTCATCGGCGGGCTGTCGCCCCGGCCGCCGACGGGCCGGCCCGCCCGGGCGGACCTCACCGCCCGTGAACGCGAGGTGCTGACGCTGGTGGCCCAGGGCCTGACCGACGCTCAAATCGCCGACCGGTTGTTCCTGAGCGCGCACACGGTCCATCGGCACGTTGCCAACGCGCGCACCAAGCTCGACCTTCCGTCACGCGCCGCCGCGGCGGCCTGGGTGCTGACTCACCCGCGCTGATGCCGTGGGCGGCCTACCGCTGCAACAACGCGTCCAGCCCGACCGCGACGGATGCCGCGAGCCTGAAGTCGACCCGCTGGTCCGGCACGGTGACCGTGTACTTGTCGCGCAGGCTGAACTGCCGCTCGCTCGTGAGTACGGGGGCGCCGGTCGCCTTGTCGGTGAAGTCGAAGTGGAACGAGAACGGAAAGTCGATCACCCGACGCAGGATCGCGGTCGTCGAACTGCGTTCCCGGCCGTACGCCTCAAGGTCGGGGCCGGACAGGTGAAAACTCGAGCGCATCAGGCTGGCGCCGAAGTCCTTCTGGAATGCGCCGAGCGGGGCGCCGTCGGCCGCGGTGACGTCGTAGATTGCACCGAGATCCATCATCTGCCTGGCCTTGAATCCGAACAGCGGTTGGCTCATGGCGTCGTCGGAGTAGAAGGTCACCTGTTCGCGCATGGCCATGCGTTTCTGTTGCGCGACACCCAACATCCGCCCCTCGGAGCCGTCGGGGTTGGCCTCGACGATCTCGTACCGATTCACCAGCATCGTGAACCTCTGTTTCACGAAGAAGCGCGGGAGGTACTGGCTCTGGGCGTGGTTCATGAAGTCCTTCGTTGCCGGCGCAGCGTGGCGTCAGCGTGGTCGGGATGGGATGAAAGAGCAGGTCGCATTCACGATCGTATCGAAATAGGTCGATTCGCCTCCGTCCGACCGCAGCGGATGTCTGCACATTCGTTTGACGTGGACGTAACGTCACCCCATACCGTCGATCGTGGAAGGGATACGGGATGAGCCCAGCACAGGAGTGGAGCATCCAGGAAATCGCCCGGCTCGCCGGCACCACGAAACGCACGCTGCGGCACTATCACGACGTGGGACTCGTGTCGCCGAGCCGCATCGGCGCCAACGGATACCGCTACTACGACGCCGAGGCACTGGTGCGGCTGCAGCGGGTGCTGTTGCTGCGCCAACTCGGGCTCGGCATTCCCGAGATCGGTCGGGTGCTGGCCGGGCAGCGTGACGATGCCGCTGCGTTGCGGGCGCACCTCGAATGGCTGACTCACGAACAGCACCGGCTCGGCAGGCAAATAGCCAGCGTCGAGCGCACCATCACCGAACTCGAAAGGGGCGAGAAACCCATGGCGGAGAAAATGTTCGACGGCTTCGATCACACGGAATTCAAGGAGGAGGTGGAGCGGCTCTGGGGCACGGACGCGTATCGCGAGAGCGACGCCTGGTACCGGTCGCTGTCGCAAGACCAACAGGACGACTTCCTCATCGCTGCGGCTGAACTCGGTGCCGACTGGGCCGCCGCGGCCGGGAAGCAGGTCGCGCCGGACTCCGAGGAGGCTCAGGCGCTCGCGCACCGCCACTACGCCTGGCTGGACAGCATCCCCGGCACCCCGCGGGCGGCCGATGGGCATCCGACGAAGGAGTACGTCACCTGGATGGGGTCCTCCTCTGTGGCCGACGAACGCCTGGCTCAGAATTACGGCGGGGCCGAGGGGGCGACCTTGGTGCGCGACGCGCTTGCGGTGTACCTCCGTGCCCGCGAGCCGTGAGCTGAACACCACCCCGAGGAGATTTTGGGTGCTCTGATCACGGCTCGCGGGAGTGAATTCGGTTTGGGGGGGTTGCGGCGCCTGGGTGCGACGAATAACATACAATCAAATGGTTGTATATGAGCTTTCAGATCAGGACGTAAACCGCCTCTTTCGCGCCCTCGCGGACGCGACGCGGCGGGATATCGTGCGCCGCACGCTGGTCGCCGATGTGTCGGTGTCGCAGTTGGCGCACTCCTATGAGATGTCGTTCGCGGCCGTGCAGAAACACGTCGCCGTGTTGGAGGAGGCGAGACTCGTGACCAAGGAACCTCATGGTCGTGAACGGATGGTGCGGGGAAACCCCGATCGCATCCGCGAGGCTCAGCGCCTGCTCGACAGCTTCGAAGAAGTCTGGCGCGGACGCATCGACCGCCTCGACGTTCTGCTCGCCGAAGACGAACCCGCTCCACCCGACACCTAACCGAAAGAACCGAAGGGAAGATCATGCCTGTCACTTCTGTCGAGAAGGACCTCGACCAGCTCACCATCACGATCGTCGCCGACTTCACGGCGCCACTCCGCCGGCTCTGGGACGCCTATACCGATCCGCGCCAGCTCGAGCGGTTCTGGGGCCCGCCGACCTACCCGGCCACGTTCACCCGGCATGACGCCGTCACCGGCGGACGCAGCCTGTACTCCATGACCGGGCCGGAGGGTGACACCCACTACGGCTGCTGGGACTGGACCGCGGCCGACGCCCCGCACTCGTTCGAAGTGATCGACCGGTTCTCCGATGCGACGGGTGTGCCCGACCCGGACCTGCCGGCCACCCGGATGGACTTCGCCTTCGAGGAAACTTCAGGCGGCAGCCGCCTGAGCACCACCTCGCATTTCGACTCGGTCGAGCAGATGCAGCAGCTCCTCGAGATGGGAATGCTCGAGGGCACCCGCGAGGCTATGTCTCAGATCGACCAGGTGCTGGCCGACCTGGCCTCGTTCGCCACCGAGCGTGGTGCGGAGGCGCAGATTCTCAGCGACACCCAGGTGCGCGTGGCCCGGGTCATCCGCGGCACCGTCGAGCAGGTCTGGCGGGCGCACACCGACGCCGCCCTGATGAAGCAGTGGCTGCTCGGACCCGACGGCTGGTCGATGCCGGTCTGCGAGATCGCGACCACCGTCGGCGACAGCTACCGCTATGAGTGGCAGCGGGATGGCGGCGACGAGCGCTTCGGCTTCACCGGTGAACTGCTCGAGTCCGAGGAGCCGTACCGTGCGGTCACGACCGAGGCGATGATCGGGATGGACTTCCCGGCAACGCTGAACGAGATGACCCTCACGGATGTCGAGGGCGGCACCCTGCTCTCCCTCGTCATCACCTACGCGAACGCCGAACAGCGCGACGCGGTGCTTGCGACCGGCATGACCGACGGCATGGAGACGAGCTACCGGCGTCTCGAAGGCCTGTTGCAGCCGACCCTGGCGTAGATCCGCCACTGCGCCGCCGCACCGACCGCCGGTGCGGCGGCGCAGACATGCGGCCGGGGTCAGCTCGGCTGAGCGGTCGCGGGTACGGGACCCCCGTCTACTCGACGCTGTGGAGGGCGCGGTCCGTGTTGTTCAAGCGGTCACCACCACTGTCGGTGACGGTGACGATGTCCTCGATGCGCACACCGAAGCGACCGGCGAGGTAGATTCCCGGCTCGATCGAGAAACACATCCCCGGCCGCAGCCGCTGCGTCTCGCCCTCGACCAGATAGGGCGGCTCGTGTGTCGTCACCCCGATCCCGTGCCCGGTGCGGTGGATGAACTGCGCGCCGTAACCAGCCTCGGTGATCACCGCTCTGGCCACCCGGTCGATGTCCTGGCAGGCCACCCCGGGTTGCACCGCTTCGAACGCGGTTTGCTGTGCGCGTCGGACAATCTCGTGGATCTCCCGCACCTGTGACGAAGGCTCACCGACACACACGGTGCGGGTCGTGTCCGATCCGTAGCCGTACATGAGACCCCCGAAGTCCAGAACCACCGCGTCTCCCCGCTCGATCACCCGATCATCGGCCTCGTGATGGGGGTTGGCGCCGTTGGGGCCGGAACCGACAACGGTGAAGTCGACCTGCTCATGACCGAACTGCCGTAACAGCCTGGCCAGGTCCGCGGCCACCTCGTCCTCCCGCCGGCCGGCGAATCGCACCTTCACGATTTCGTCGTAGGTGGCGTCCGCGGCGGCGCCCGCCTGTGCGAGTCGGCCGAGCTCGTTGGCGTCCTTGACCGCTCGCATCATCGTGAGACTGTGGCTCAGTGCCCGGTATCCGGTTCTCGGCATTGCCGACTGCAGCCCGAGCAGATGCATCGCCCAGGCAGAGTCGGAGATGCCGAACCGACTGTCCGGCCGCAGCAACCGACCAGCCGCCGCATACGGGTCGACGCCGTCGGACCAGTCGACGATGTCCAGATTGGCTGAGCCTGCGGCAGCTTCGGCATCCGGGCGCTCCAGGATGGGTACCAGCAGGGTTGGGTGGGCATCCGACGTGAGGACCAGCATGGTCAGCCGCTCGGTGATGGCGGTGGGGTGGTAGCCCGTGAGCCAGACCAAGTCTGGGCCGGGAGTCACAATGATGCCGTGAAGTCCCGCCTCGAGCGCATCGTCGACCACCCGGGCCATCCGAGCCGCATAGTCATCGATCGTGAAAGGGATGGGTTCCGATCGCGTTCGAGTGTTCATCTGACACCTCCTGCGCATTCCACTTGTTGTGAGGATCTCACCACGCCTGGGCTCTGTGAAGGCGCCAGGGTCGCGGGCTGCGGCGTCTATCACACGCGACATATCGCGTGTACGTTCCGTTGTAGCTCTCAGCACAGGAGACGAAGGGCGGTCATCATGTCACAGCAACTGCCATCCCATCCGAACAAGCTACCCGCCGCCGAGACGGCGGATTCGACGAGGGTGTGGCCGTCATGAGCGCCGCGGACCCGGCGCTGGCCCGGCCGAAGGCTCCTCCCGCCGTCCTGATCTCCTGGGTCGCCCTGGCCTTGATGACCACCAGTTCGGTCGCCAGCCTCCGGCCGGCCCCGACAATGGCCGTCTACGGGCTGGCGGCGGTCTTCCTCTACCTGCTGCCGGCGATCGTGTTCCTGCTGCCCACCTCTTTGGTGGCCGCCGAGCTGGCGTCCGGATGGGAGGGCGGCATTTACAAGTGGGTGTCGGCCGGCATCTCCAAGCCCATGGGCTTCCTGGCGGTCTGGTGCCAATTCGCGATGACGATCTTCTACTATCCGACCCTGCTCGGATTCGTGGCGAGCACCTTGGCGTACGTCTTCAACCCGGCTTTGGCCAGCAACGGAGTGTGGACGGCACTCGTGATCGTGGTCTTCTACTGGTCCGGTGTCTTCGTCTCGTCGCGCGGCACCAAGGGCGTGGCCGGACTGGCCAGCGGTGGCCTCATCATCGGCACCCTGATCCCCGGAGCACTGTTGGTCTTCCTGGGCGCGTTGTTCCTCGGTCAGGGCAACGAGTCTGCCGCTCCGATGACCGCGGCGAATTTCTTCCCGCAGTGGGCGGGGCTGGCCAGCCTGGTGCTGATCGTGAACAACTTCCTCTCCTACAGCGGCATGGAGATGAACGCGGTCCACGTGTCGTCGCTGAAGAACCCGGCCAAGGACTACCCGAAGTCGATCTTCCTGGCCATGGGCCTCGTGCTCCTGATCTTCATCCTCCCGGCGCTGGCAATCAGCTGGATCGTCCCTGCCGAGGAGTTGTCCCTCACGGCCGGCGTGATGCAGGCCTTCGACGCGGTCTTCGCGCAGTTCAACCTGCAATCACTGACACCGATCATCGGCATCATGCTGGTGGCCGCATCCCTGGGCGGCATGCTGACCTGGCTGGCCGGCCCGTCCAAGGGTCTGCTGCTGATCTCGCGGGAAGAGGGCTACCTGCCGCCGTTCCTGCAGAAGCTGAACAAGCACGGCGTGCAACAGAACCTTCTGGTCGTGCAGGGAGCAATCACCACCGTGATCGCCCTGGGCTACGCGCTGATCCCGGATGTGTCGAGCGCGTACTGGATCTTCTCCGTGATCACCACGCAGGTCTACCTGATCATGTACCTGCTGATGTTTGTGGCGGCGATCCGGCTGCGCCGAAACGATCCGGACCACCCGCGTGGCTACCGGGCACCGACGTTGATCGGGCTGGCCGGCGTCGGATTCACCGCCTCTCTGGCCGCGTTGCTCGTCGGTTTCATTCCACCGTCGCAATTCGGTGGCGAGAATCCTCTCGTGTACTTCCTGATCGTCGGCGGCGGTGCGCTGGGGCTGGGCCTGCTCGTGCCGTTCCTGTTCTACAGGCTGCGCAAGCCATCCTGGAAACAGCCGGCGCAGTCCACGGCATCGGAGGTGACGGACTGATGACTACCCAATTGGAGACTTCGACCCGGCGTGGACGTTCGGTCACGTACATCGTCTCCGTGCTCCTGCTCGTGGTGCTCGCCGTCATCGGATTGATCACCTTCAGGGGCGCACGCCAGACGCAGGAAGCGGGGGAGAAGGCCGATCAGCTGATCTCGGAAATCGACTCGGCGGGCGGGGCAGCGCCTTCCCGCGAACAGATCATGCGCGTGCTGGGCGACGACGGCGGCGCCGTCTGTGTCAATCCCAACGAGGCATTGAGCCGGGCCACGTTTCTGAGCCAGCTGATGAACGGGGCCAGCGGGCCGGGTGCCCGCCCGGTGATCGCGGATAGCCGGGTTGTCCAGGGACAGCTCCTGATCATCGAGGTGTACTGCCCGGACGAGTTAGACGAGTTCCAGCAGTTCGTCGACAGCCTCGAGACCACCGATTCGAACGGCGGCTGAACCGTGGACCTGCGGTCCCGCATAGCCGATCTGATGCCGACGGCCCGCGAGGAACTCGCCGAGTTCGTTGCGTTCCGGTCGGTGGCGGACGCCCGCCAGTTTCCCCCGGAGGAGTGCACCAAGGCGTCGCACTGGGTGCGGGAGAAATTCGGCGAACTCGGATTCTCCGACATCCGGCTCGAGGCGACACCGGATGGAAGCAACTCCGTGGTCGGGTCCCGACCCGGCGCTGATGCGGGCGCTCCGACGGTGCTCCTGTACGCGCACTACGACGTGCAACCGCCTCTCGGCGAATCAGCCTGGCGTACGCCGCCATTCGAACTGACCGAGGTCGATGGGCGTTGGTACGGCCGGGGCGCGGCCGACTGCAAAGGGAACATCCTCGCAAACCTGCTTGCCCTCAGAGCGCTCGGTGATGCCGTGCCGGTGAACCTGAAACTGGTTGTGGAGGGCTCCGAGGAGCAGGGCACCGGGGGACTGGAGGCGTTTGTCGCCGCTCATCCGGATCTGCTCCGGGCCGACGCCATCCTGGTCTGCGACACCGGCAATGCAGCGGTGGGGCATCCTGCGGCGACCGTCACCCTGCGCGGGATGGTCAACGTCGTGGTGCGGGTGGAGACACTGACGTCTGAGCTGCACTCCGGCATGTTCGGGGGCGCCGCACCTGATGCGCTCGCCGCTCTGATCGCCATGCTGGCAACCCTGCGCGATGATCGCGGGAACACCGTTGTCACGGGGTTGGACAACACCCAGACCTGGCAGGGAGAACCGTATCCGCCCGCGCAGTTCCGCACCGACGCCGCCCTGCTCGAGGGCGTGTCCCTCCTCGGCGACGGCACAGTGTCCGACATGCTCTGGGCTCGGCCGGCGGTCACCGTCCTCGGCATCGACTGCCCGCCCGTCACCGGCTCCACGGCCGCGATCTCCCCGCGCGCGGCCGCACGTTTGAATCTGCGCATCCCGCCGGGCATGACTCCGGAGGATGCCCGCGCCGCGTTGATCTATCACCTCCATGCCGCCGCACCGTGGGGCGCGCACGTGGAGATCGAGACGGAAGCCGTTGGTGCGCCCTTCCAGGCGACGACGGCCGGGCCGGCGTTCGAGGCCATGGCCGCCGCCATGCTGGAGGCCTACGGAGTACCGTTGACCACCCTGGGGCAGGGCGGGTCGATCCCGCTCTGTAACGTCTTCGCCGAGACCTACCCGGAGGCGGAGCTGATCCTGATGGGGGTCGAGGAACCGCTCGCCCTGATTCACGCGCCGAACGAGAGCGTGGACCCGTCAGAGATCCAGGCCATGGCGCTGTCCATGGCGCTGTTCCTCCAGCGCTACGCCGCCGTGCGCCACCGGGTGTAAGTCTTCCGCGACGCCGCGCTGTTCGGCGGGCGGAGGAGGCGCGGCACCCGTTCTCTGCGGGTGCCGCGCACCTGCTCGCTAGCGTGCCCGGCCGGCGTCAACTCCCACACGCGCAGCGCTGTGTTCGACCGCTGCACGGATCGCGGCCAGAGCGACCTCCGGATGCGAAACCATCGAGACGTGGGATGCGTCGACCTCGGTGATCGTCGAGCCGGCACGCTCCGCCATCCGGCGTTGACTGCCGATCGGGATCACCCGGTCCTCAGTCCCCAACACCGCCCAACTGGGGATGGTCTTCCACGCCGGCGGCCCGGATGGTGTGACGTTCGCAACCAACGAGGCCGGGCGCTGGGTGGCCACGATCAACCACCGATCTGCTTCCGGCAGGTCTTGCGCGAACGCGGTGTGCACGGTGTCGGGCTTGAGGAACGCGTCGGCGGCACCCTCGGGGGCGCCCGGGTAGCCGGCGAGATCGAGCACCGTGGTCGGGTCGGCGACCGCGAGAGTGGAGCCCGAGCCGTCGAGAAGCCCGACCACGGTTTCACCCTCGTCGGGGATGAACGCGTCGACGTAGACCAGCGCCCGCACGTCACCGCCCTGCGACCCGGCATTGGTGATCACCGCGCCGCCGTAGGAGTGCCCGACGAGAACAACCGGGCCGCTGGTGCGCTGGGCGAGGAACGACGCGATGTAGGCCGCATCCGAGGTGAGCCCCCGCAGTTCGTTGGGCGGGGCCAACACAGTGAAACCCTCGGCTTGCAGGGGTGCGATCACGGCATTCCAGCTGGACGCATCCGCCCAGGCGCCGTGAACCAGAACAATGGTGGGTGTGCTGCTTTCTGGCATTTGACTTCCAATCCGTAACGTTGAGGTGCGTTTGTGGGTGGGGTCACGTCCTGTGCTGTGCCAGACGCTGGTGGCCAAGATAGCCGGGTCTCTCGGGCAGGTATAGCGGATGCCCAGCCGGCTGCAGGTCGACCAGGTTGACCAGGTAATGAGGACTTGGTGACTTGAGAAGGATGGGATTTGGCATACGGACCTGATTTGCTCACTATGTCCTGGAAATCGTGCGTCCCTGGTGCAGCACCCGCCGGATCACGTTGACCCCGGTCAAGCCCTGCGCGACCTGCTCACCCAGGCCTGAGTGCGAGGTGGATCAGCGCCGCAGCTGCGCCTCCGCGGTCGCATCCGGGTCACCCTCGACTGCAACCGACTCGGCCTGGTCGAGGTACTGCGCCGAGATGCGGCGGTACGACTTCGTGAAGAACGCGGACACGGCCGCGAGCACCATCACGATCCCCGCGACGAGGAACACCAGCGCGATGCCCCGCGCCTCGCCGTCGCCCAGGAGCCAGCCGAGGTTCGAGCGTCCGGCATCCGAGTTCATGAACGGGATGATGATGAACTCCGCGATCGGCGCGATCAGGAACGCGGTGACCGGAGCGGCCGCTGACTCGAACGCGGCCGCGAACCCGAACACGCGCCCCTGCTCTCGGAACGGCACCACCTTCTGGATGACCGTCTGCTCCGACGCCTCGACGGCGGGGATGAGCATCATGTACAGCCAGATGCCCACTGCGTACAACAACCACCAGTCACGGATCGTGAAGAGCGCCCCGAGCACGCCCATCAGGATGACGAGCATCAGCATCGTGCGGATCGGATTGCGGCCGAGCCCGAACTTCGCGATCAGCAGGCCACCGATGATGAACCCGGTCGACGTGACACCGAGCACGATTCCCCACACCTCGACGGGGAACAGTTCAAGACCGTACGGGTCCATCAGCGCCATGTAGACGCCGCCGATGAGGTTATTGAACGTGGAGAAGATGAGCAGCGCGAACAGCCCGGTTGCCGCGCGCACGGCCGTGATGCTGCCGCGCAGGTCGACCAGCGGGCGTCGCTCGCCATCCTGCTGCGGTTGCTCTTCGGGGATGCGCAGGAACAAGAGGTGCACCAGGGCCGCCGCCGAGAGGGCGATCGCGATGACGAGCGTCCACCCCATGCCCAGCAACCCGATCGCGAGCCCGCTGAAGACGCTCGTGACCATGAAGGCCAGGCCCTGCACGGTGCCAACCAGCCCGTTCGCGTTCGCGTGCCGCTCGGTGGGGATCAGCAGGGTGACGACCGTGGACAGCGCGATGTTGCGCATGTTCTCGATCACCGCCCCGAAGAGGATGATGCCGCTGAACAGCCAGAACCAGGGCCCACCGAGATCGAGCAGCGTGGACTCCGGGAACAGGAAATACAACCCGCCGCCGATGCTGAACGCGATCAGCGTCACCGCACCCGCGAACACCATGACGAGGTGTTTACGATGCCGGTCCACGAGGGTGCCGAACGCCATCGAGAACACGGCGACGAGCAGCATGTACGCCCCGCCGATGATGCCGGTGGCAAGAACCGAGCGTGTCTCCAGGTACACCCAGAAGGTGAGTGCGAACCAGAGGAAACTCGTGGTGACATTGGCGACGGCGGTGTTCACCAGGATCTGCGCGAACGTGCGTTGCCCGTCGGGCGGCGTCTCGCGCTCGGTCCCTGGTGCGGCTGGCGCGTCGTCCGTGCTGCTCATGTTCTGTGTCCTCCCCGGATGCGCTCAGAAACGCCCATGCAAGTACGAGTGGCCGCCGCTCGTATCGTGCGTCTCAGTCAAGCGAAGACCGCTGACATTATTGTAGGGAAGTGCCCAGGCTTGACGACAGATGACTTCGTCGAGCGCGCTGTTCCGGCTCGCCGGCAGCGAACCCCGGGCGGTCGCCTCCGAGCGTGCTGCGGTGGTTACGCGACGACGCCTGATGACCGTCCGACCTGCGTTCTCCGAGAGTCTGTGCAACCATTGACAGCTGATGCAAATCGATTTGCATTTTGATTTCAAGGAGTACTCAGCAATGCATTCTCTCCAGAAGCGCCCCCGGCGTCTCTTGGCCGCCGCGGGGACCACGGTCGCCCTGACGACAGCCGCGCTCATCGGGCTGCCTTCCGCCGCGATGGCGCTGCCCGCCGTGCAGGACGGCCCCGAGCCCACCCCGCACAGTCAGGAGGCCCACGCCCCTGAAGATGATTTCACCGCGAAGTGGACCCGCGCTGACGCGCGGCAGCTGCAGCGCGTGTCTGATCCCACAACGCCTCCGCGCGAGAACTCGATGCCGGCGTCCCAGACCATGCCCGAGGTGCCGCAGGACTTCCCCGACATGTCCAACGACCAGGTGTGGGTGTGGGACAGCTGGCCCCTCACCGACGAAGACGGCAACCAGTACTCGGTCAAGGGCCAGGAGATCATCTTCTCGCTGGTCGCCGACCGCAGCCTGGGCTTCGACGAGCGCCACCAGTACGCGAAGATCGGCTACTTCTTCCGTGACGCCGGCGTGCCCGCCGACGAGCGGCCCGAAAACGGCGGCTGGACCTACGGTGGCCTCGTCTTCGATGAAGGCGTGACGGATCAGATTTTTGAGGACAAGTCGTTCAGCCACCAGACCCAGTGGTCCGGTTCGGCGCGGGTGTTCAAGGGCGGTGAGGTCAAGCTGTTCTTCACCGACGTCGCGTTCTACCGTGACGCGCAGGGTCAGGACGTCAAGCCCTACGACCCGCGTCTCACGCTCAGCGTCGGCAAGGTGCACGCCACCGGCAAGGGCGTGAAGCTGACCGGTTTCGACAAGGTCGAAGAACTGCTGCAGGCGGACGGCGAGTACTACCAGACCGGCGAACAGAATCCGTCGTTCAACTTCCGTGACCCGTTCACGTTCGAAGATCCGGCCCATCCCGGCGAAACGTACATGGTCTTCGAGGGCAACTCCGCGATGCCCCGCGACGAGGCCTCCTGCACCGAGGAAGACCTCGGCTATCAGGCCGGCGACCCGTTCGCCGAGACGACGGACGAGGTCAACGCGTCGGGCGCGACCTACCAGATCGCCAACATCGGTCTCGCGAAGGCGACGAACGACGACCTGACCGAATGGGAGTTCCTCCCGCCGATCCTGTCGGCGAACTGCGTCACCGACCAGACCGAGCGCCCGCAGTTCGTTTTCAAGGACGGCAAGGCGTACCTGTTCACTATCACCCACCGTGGCACCTTCGCGGCCGGGATCGACGGACCTGAAGGCGTCTACGGATTCGTCGGCGACGGCATCCGTTCGGACTTCCAGCCGCTCAACGGCGGTTCCGGTCTGGCCCTTGGTAACCCGACAAACCTGAACTACCAGCAGGGACAGCCCTTCGCACCGAATGCCGATCAGCACCCGGGCGCGTTCCAGGCCTACTCGCACTATGTGATGCCCGGTGGCCTGGTGCAGTCGTTCATCGATACCATCGGCTCGCCCGACGACTTCGTGCGAGGCGGCACGCTTGCCCCCACCGTGAAGATGGACATTGTGGGCGACACGACGAACGTCGACTACTCCTACGGAGACGGCGGGCTCGGCGGCTGGGCCGACGTGCCGGCGAACATCAACATCAATCCGGGCGGCCAGGTAAAGCCGCTGCGCTGATTCGACCTGCCGTGCCGTGGGTGCCCCGTTCCGATCTCGGTCCGGGGCACCCATCCGTCAGGGCACGGCCTCTCAATTCCGCGTTCACACGCCGATCTACCCGAAGGACTTCTCCGTGACCGATCAGGATGCCCCTGCCCCCGTCGCGCCGCACCGCACGCCGCGCCGCCGCAGGCTGATGTTCGCCGCCCTCATCGCGGTCGCTCTACTGGTGGTCGCCACGGCGGCGACCGTCTCCGTCCTCCGGGGGAGCGGCGCGGACCAGGCCCCGAACCCGACCGAGCCGTCGCCCGCTGCGTCGAGCCCGTTCCAGCGCCCCGCAGACTGGTCACCGCACCGCCCGGCGGTGCACATGACCCCCGAGAAGAACTGGATGAACGACCCGCAGAAACCGTTTTTCCTCGACGGCCTATGGCACTACTACTACCTCTATAACGCCGATCACCCCGCCGGAAACGGCACCGCCTGGTACCACTCGACCTCAACGGACCTCGTGCGCTGGGAAGACCAGGGTGTCGCGATCGACAAATACTCCAACGGGCTCGGCGACATCTGGACCGGCACCGCGGTCGTCGATTCCGATGACACCGCGGGGTTCGGAGCGGGCGCGGTCATCGCCCTCGTCACCCAGCAGGTCGACGGCGTGCAGCGGCAGTCACTGTTCGCCTCGACGGACGGCGGCTACTCCTTCGAGTCGTACGAGGGCAACCCCGTTCTGGACAACCCCGGAGTGGCCGACTGGCGAGACCCGCGCGTGTTCTGGGACGACAACGCCGGGCACTGGGTGATGGCCCTCGCCGAGCACGATCGCATCGGCTTCTACACCTCGCCCAACCTGCGCGACTGGACCTACACCTCCGACTTCATCACCGCCGGACTCGGTGTGCTGGAGTGCCCGGACCTCTTCCCGATGGCGGTTGATGGCAACCCGGATGACGTGCGTTGGGTGCTGCTCGCCGGCGCGAACGGCGCGGCCGAGGGCATGACGACCGGCACAACGTACTGGATCGGCGACTGGGACGGCACGACGTTCACCGCCGACGAGACCGGGCACCAGTGGCTCGACCACGGTGCGGACTATTACGCCGCCGTGACCTGGGACGACACCCGGCTGAGCGCCGCGGAGCGTCTCAACTCGCGGTACAGCATTGCGTGGATGAACAACTGGGCCTATGCCGACGACGTCCCGACCGGTGACTGGCACGGCGGCTCCGACTCCGTTGTGCGCAGCATCCGGCTCGGGTCGGACGGTGACACGGCGAAGCTCTACTCGGCCCCGGCGGAGGAGTTGCGATCGCTGGAGGGGGACCCAGAGCAGATCGACCCCCTGCGCGTCGAGGCAGGGAGCACGACGGAACTCGCGGCTGACGCATCCGACGCGTATCGCCTGACCTTCGACGTCGCGGCCGCTGACGGCACCAGCGAGGTAGGCGTGCAGGTGCAAAGCGCCGACGGCCGGTTCGCAACCGTCGGGTACAACTTCGACACCCAACTCGCCTTCGTCGCACGGGATGCCGATGCCATCGCCGCCGACATGCCCGCGGAGTACCGGGCGGTGCGTACCGCACCCGTGCCCGTGACCGACGGGCGCGTACGGCTGGACATCATCGTCGATGTGGCCTCGATCGAGGTCTTCGCGGCAGACGGCGAGGCCTCCCTCACCATGGCGACCTACGGTTCGCCCGGGGCCCGCCAGCTGAAGGTGGTGGCCGAGCGCGGCGCCGTCGAGATCACGGATGCGACGCTGACGCCGCTGCGTGTCGCCCCGGTCGTGCGCGAGGCGGTGGGGTGACTCTATAGGGCGGGCGGCGCCGTGACGGAGCCGCGCTCGACGAGCCAGCCCGTCAGCTGCTGCACGCTGTGATCGGTGCGGGGCTGGGGGCCCTCGATACGTTCGATGAGGCGCGTCATCGCCTGCGCACCCATCTGGGCGTGCGGCAGCGCCACGGTGGTGAGGCCGGGGTCGAGAGCGTCGGCGACCGGATGCAGGTCGTCGATGCCCATCACCGACAGCCCCTCCGGAACGGGAATGCCGCGCCGTGCCGCGGCTTGCATCACCCCCATCGCGATCTGGTCGTTGAAGCAGATGATCGCGGTGGGGCGCGGGTCTCGGTCGAGCAGCTCACCGCCCGCCTGTCGTCCGCCCAGGGCGTCCGACGAGCAGAAGGCAACCCGCTGGTCACCGAGCGCAACGCCGGCATCGCCGAGAGCAGAGCGCACGCCGAGCAGCCGGCCATGGGCCGCACGGCTCTCATCCGTGGTGCCCACGTAGGCGATGTCACGGTGCCCCGCCCGGGTGAGCCGCTCGCACGCCACGGCGGCGATCTGGGCCTCGTTGGGCACGATCGCGTCCACCGGCCATCCCGTTTCCGGCGCGGCGTCAACGAGCACGATCGGTAGATCCTGCGGCACCGACGGGCGGGGGACACGCTGGTGGTACATGCGCGCGATGAGCAGACCGTCGACGCGCTGGGCGAGGAAAAGAGCGATGAGGTCTGCTTCGATCTGGGGGTCACCGCCGCTCTCACCGACCATCAGAAGCACATCATGGTCAAGTCCCACCTGGCGGGCGCCCTCGATGATGCGTCCGGCGAACGGGGTCGCGGCAATGTTGTCCCCGACCAGGCCGACGACGCCCGTGCGCCGACGCCGCAGTCCGCTGGCCACCCGGTCGGGCACGTAGCCGAGTTCCTCGGCGACCGACAGGATCCGATCCCTGGTCGCGGCATTCACCGTGCGGGCGCCGCTCAGCGCGTGCGACACGGTGGTGGGGGACACACCGGCAGCCGCAGCAACGTCGCTCAAGCGCGCGCGGCGGCTGCCCAGCGTTCGGCCACTGTCCATCCACCCAGCCTATGGGCGGCCCGTCCATGCTGAGAGCATCATTGGCATGGCCTCGTGGTGCTCTGCCGGGGCCGGTAGTACCGTTTGGACAATCGATCGCAAACCACAAGCGGGAGGACTGTCATGCTGAAGCACGTCGCGGAGGGTGTGCTGGTGCACGAGAGCGAGTTCATCCAGAGCAATTCGGTTGTGGTGCAGGGCCGGGACGGTGTGCTGCTCATCGACCCCGGGATCACGACAACCGAGATGGCCGACCTTGCGAGCGACCTCCGCGAGCTGGGCCAGCCGGTGGTGGCCGGATTCTCGACGCACCCGGACTGGGACCACGTGCTCTGGCATGCCGGCTTCGGTGTGGTGCCCCGGTACGGAACGGCGCGCTGCGCGGATTCGATCCAGGAGGTGCTGTCGCACCCAGATTGGAAGGAGCAGGTCGCCGAGGGTTTGCCGCCGGAGCACGCCGACGACATCCCGATGGAGCTGCTCGGCCGTATCGCCGGCCTGCCGGCGGACACCGTTCACCTGCCCTGGAACGGTCCGATAGTGCGGATCATCGAGCATCAGGCGCACGCACCCGGGCATGCCGCCCTGGTGCTCGAAGAAGCTCGGGTTCTCGTTGCCGGCGACATGCTGTCGGACATTCTGATGCCGTTCCTCGATCTGGCGGCCGCGGACCCGATCGGCGACTACCTCGCGGCTCTGCGATTGTTCGAGGATGTGGCGGACGATGTCGACGTGGTCATCCCCGGTCACGGCTCCCTCGGCGATGCTGACCAGGTGCGGGCGCGCATCCGGCAGGATCGCGCGTACGTGCAGTCCATTCGCGACGGCGGGGTTCCCGACGACGCCCGGGTCGGCCCCTCCGCCCCATTGGAGTGGCTGCCCGACGTGCACAACTGGCAACTTCAGCGGCTCGCCCAGAAATAGGCGGCGGCAAGCCCCGTCCGGCCAGGCAGGATTGCTCGTTTCTGAGCGGGAATCGCTCCCGTTGGTGGTTCAGGTCCTGTAGCATGTCCGTGACCTGGGCTGACCCGAGCCCGCATGCAGCTCAGGAGGCGCCGACCGTGGCCAAATCCATGTACCGAATTCCCGCGAGCCTGTCCCGGTCTTTCCTGGATCACGAAATCGTCATGGCCGGCGGCGGCTTCCAGATGAAGCCGTTGCCGTTGAAGGTCATCCTGTTCTGGGTCGTGTCGATCTTCACGATGTTCTGGTTGCTGTCGAGCACCTTCCTCAAAAACGCCGACTGGTGGCTCCTGGTCCTCGCCGTCATCTGGTGGTTGGGCGCGACGGCGTTCCTGGGCAGCTACTCGAAGACGAAGGAACTGAAGGTCAGCAGCGTTCCGGCACTGGTCAGCTACGTGCCGACGGCCGCACGACGGGTGGTGACTCGCCGGTCTGCCGACCCCAGCGCGTTCTACTCGATCGTCGGCGTTGACAGCGTCGACCAGTCAGGGTTCATCACCTGGGGTGACGGCTCGGTGGGTCAGGCCTACCTGGTGGTCGGTTCGGCGTCGGTGCTGGTCTTCGCGCAGGACAAGGTGTCGATTCTCGACCGGGTGGATGCGTTCTACCGCAAGGTCGATACCAGCGCCGAGTTCATCTGGCTCACCACCAAGGAACCACAGCGCGTGTATCGGCAGTTGGGCAACCTGGAGAAGCGCAACCTGGCCCTGGAGGTTCGCGACCCCGAACTGTTCGAGCTGATGGAGGAACAGCACGCCATCCTCAAGGACTATGTGGGCGGGTCGTTCAACTCGATCCACCAGTACCTCGTGATCAAGGCCGACAACCTCGAAGCACTGCGCCGGGCACACACCGTGGTGAGGGCAGAAGTGGAGGAGTCCTCTTTGATGATCAAGCAACTGACGATGCTGGAAGCCCCGGACAGTCTGGACATGTTCGCTACCATCTATACGGGTTCCCGCTGAGCCTGGCCTAGACTCAAAAAAAGTACCAGATCGCCTGATTTGTGAGCAATAAAGGAAATTTTAGAATGAGCAAGGGATCGGACACGGGCGCTGGCATCTCACGGGGGACGAGCAGCACAGGCACCAGTGACCTCTCCCTCCCGGGCCAGGATGCGGGCGCTCCAGTTCGTGACAGCGACCTGCAGGCGAGCGGTCCCATCGCCGGACACAAGCCAGCCGGTCCGTTCGGCACGGGCAAGAGCGACTTCGCCAGGCTCCGCCGCGACGCAGCCGACGCGGCTGCCGCAGCGGCCGAGCGCGAAAAAGAGCGCCGCGCCGAGCAGTCCGAGGATCCGTATACCGGGCTCAGCGCCAAGGAGCGTCGGGCGGCCGAGCGCGCCGCACGACGGCTGAAGGGCACCTTCGACACCTACCCGCACCTCTTGGCGATGAAGCCTCGTGAGGGCTACCTGTTTCGCAGCGACCACTTCGAGGTCGACGGCAGCATGGCCTGCGTCCTGGGGTTCTTCCATGATGAGGCCGCCCGCGACGACTTCGGTGCCTTCTGGGGTATCAACCGCATCCCGGCCGGACTCGGCGAGGGTGTCAGCGTCATCGTGTTCGAGCAGGTGCGACGCATGGGGGAGAAGTGGGTCGACGACCACATCTCGAGCACTGAGAAACTCGGCAAGCTCGACAGCGGTGAACAGGCGACGTCGGGAACCGCGACCTCGCGGCGCAAGGCCGAGAAGGTCTCCGCCGATGTGGGCGACGCCATGTCCGAGATCCAGGACGGCGCCAGCTACCTGCACGTCCACAACCGGCTCATCCTCAAGGCCCCGTCGCTGGAGGCGTTGGATGACGCGCTCGAGCGCATCAAACGGCTCTATGTGGATCGGTTCGGCACGCTGACGGTAGCCCCGTATCCGGGCGAGCAGCGCCAGGAGCTCACCGCTCTGTTCAGGAAGAACGAGAAGAAGCGTGGCCACGGTCAGCACTTCACCTCCGTCGAGTTCGCGGGTTCTCACTCCCTGGTCACCAACGGGCTGAACGACCCGACGGGTGAGTACGTCGGCTCGATGCTTGGCGACGTCAACAACTCGGCGGTGCTCCTGGACGTCAACGACTACGAACATCACGTCGTGGTGGCAGACTCCACACTCAACCCGGTGCTGGGCCGGGCGCACGTTCCCGACATGTGGGGCAGCAAGATCAGCCAGAGTGCCCTCCTGAACAATGGCCGGGTGGTGCACCTGGTGCTCGACGGCGCGAACCTCGATGTGCTCGGCCCGAAGCTGTCGAAGCTGACGTCACGGCTGGACATGAACTCCGGTGACATCAACATGTTCGAGATGTTCGGTGACCGAGACGACGAGCTCTCCATCTTTCCGGCGCACCTGGAGAAGATCGTGCTCATGGCGGAGCAGGCCTACGAGACCACCGACGATGACCGGTCCATCATCCGCGGCTCGCTGAAGGAAACCCTCACGACGTTCTACATCGACAAGGGCATGTGGATGCGCAATGCCAAGGAGAACCGTGCCCGGCTGCGCCTGGTGAACCTGCCGCACCAGCAGCTGCCGCGGCTTCAGGACCTGGTGACGTACTTCGAGACCCAGTACAAGGCGCTGTCCAACAGCAACGCCAGGGATGACGAGGCGTTGCACGCGTACAACGTCCTCCGGCTCGTGTTCAAGGACCTGCTCGACAACAACGGCGACCTGTTCAACACCCACACCAACGACGAGATCGACGGCGTCTTCAACGCCCGCCGGGTGCTCTACGACTTCTCGAAGCTGATGCGTCGCGGCAGAGGTGTGGCCATGGCCCAACTCGTGAACACCGTGGGGTTCGCGGTCGACAACCTGGGACTGGGCGACACCGTCATCATCCACGGCGCCGAGCACATCGATGACCGGGTCAAGGCGTACATCGACACGCAGTTCGAGCGGCTGTTCGTGCGCGGAGGCCGGGTGGCGTATCTGTACAACGACGTTGACAAGATGCTCGCCGATTCGGCGTTCAACCACTTCGACAAGGCGGACTGGACCGTGCTGGGGCCGATGAGCGACGCAACCGTCGCCGCGTATCAGCTGCACCTCGCCCAGGACATCCCGCCGGACCTGGAACGCCTGGTCACGGCCAAGGGCCAGAATCTGGCGTATCTGCGCCGTGGCGTGACGAACGTGGTCTTCTCGCTCGATCTCGCGCTGGGCGTCAATCCGGCCCGCGCCGATCAACGGGCAGCTATCGAAGCCGAGCGGCAGGAGGACGACCGGGTGGAGCAGCCGGCGACGCAGGCCCCCGGCACGACGAGCCTGACAACACCCACCCGGCTTCCCATGAAGCTTCAGCGGCGTGCCATGCGGCCACTGGGCTCCGACGCCTCCGCTGAGGGCGCCGACGCCCAGACCGGACCGCTGAATCGTCTGGCGGGACCGCGATGACGGTGCGCTCAGGAAGCCCGCAGGTAACGACGCACGACGAGGAACACACGATGATGGAGACCTCTCCGAGGGCGCCACGAGGCCTCCTGGCCTTCCTTCGGGACGGTCGCGGCGACGGCGGCAGCGTTGCTTCCCCGGCTCGGGCCGAGAGGACGCGGCTGTGGAGCGCGAAGCGGCTGATCGCGCTGGTCATGATGGTCCTGATCCCTCTTGTCGGGTTTTTCGGCGTTTCGGCGGCACACGCCGACGAAGAGGACGTGCTGAAATTCTCCTTCTATAAGGTCGCCTCCTCGACCACAGCATTCTTCTCCACGGTGCAAGAGCCGGGGAGCGAGAAGCGGTTCGAGGAACCGTGGGACACGGTCCTGGGCGACCCCGGTTCTGCCGGGTCGCTGTTGGGCTACGCCGATCCCGACTTCTCGACGGTGTCGGGGTGGCTGGCCTCGAAGCTCTCGGGCTCGTCGGATGCCATCGGCTACGAAACGCTTCTGGTCCGGGAAGGCGACGACGCTGAGTCCAGCTTCGGCGCCACGCAGTTCCAGGGCATGGTCGACTACGCGTACTTCGGCGCCGCGCTCAAGGGCATGGGTCTGGACGGCACAAGCACCGGTCTCTCGCTCGGCTTCATGAACCTTGCATCCGGGGGCATCGTGATGATGCTCTACATCATGGGCGGCGCCGTCGACTTCATCTTCAACGCGTTCATCGCAACGCTCGGACTCCTCAACCCGTTCAAACTCTTCTACACCGGCGTCGCGGCGATCAGCCCCGATTTCGCCGCGGGCATGGTGGGCAACGAAACGGTCGATGTCGGACCCCTGAGCGGATTGGCGAGCTGGATCGGCGGGTGGTACGTCGCCCTCAACGCCCTGTCCTGGACGGTATTGGTGCCGTTGTTCATCGGTGTGCTGCTCTTCTCGCTGGTCATGTTCAAGAAGATGGACCGCGGCGGCGCCATCAAGAAGATCATGATCCGCGTCGTGTTCATCGCCCTGGGACTGCCTCTGTTGGGCACGATGTACACGGGCATGCTCAGCGCGATGGACGACGCCTCCAGCGAGGGCAACGCCGGATCGACCCGTGTGATCATGAGCACCTACGTGGACTTCGAGAACTGGGCGATGAACAGCCGCCTGGCCGTCCCAGAGGGTGCGCTGATCGAATGGTCGCCGTCCTCCGCCCAGCCCAGCGGTCCGGCACAGTCCAATGTGCGCAACACCGCGCTGGCGATCAACGATCAGACGCTCGGACTGAGTCTGGACCCGATCGTCTCCGCGGACGCCTTCGACGCGAGCTGGTCGAATCAGGTCATGGAAGGCAAGACCACCGACGTCGCAACGAACAGCAACGTGTTCGGTAAGACCGTGGACATGTTGGCGCGGTTCATGTCCAATGCGCAGGTGACGGGAGCCGCGTTCGAGACCTCGGTGAAGGGCGACCTCACTAACTCGTCCTATTACGCCGCGAACGATGACACTGTCAACGGCTGGTTCGAGAACATGACCAAGTCCGCGGATGAACTCAACAGAGACGACGCCACACCGGGGTCGAACCCGCTGATCTCCGTGGCGACCCAAAAGGGTCTCCGGGGAGATGGAACGGTAACCCGTACCTTCACGTCAGACGTTCAAGCGTGCACATACACCGGGACGACCCTGACGTACGACGGGTCGGTGCGTGCCTGCAATCTGTCCGTGCTGTCGATGTACAACTACCTGAACACCGACTTCGGCTCCACGTCGATGACGATGTACTCGTCCTCGAACGTGATGAGCGAGGCGACCCGGTCGATGCACAACTCGGTCAACCAGGTGGGCACGGGAACGATGAGCTTCCTGTACTGGTTCAACGCAGTGGTGCTGTTGGGCTCGTTTGTGCTCATCGGTCTGGGGTACGCGTTCTCGCTGCTGTTCTCCAGCATCCGTCGATCATTCCAGATCATCACCGCGGTGCCGTTCGCCACTCTCGGTGCCATCGCCGCCATCGCGAAGGTGGTCGTGTATTCGGTGGCCCTCATCCTCGAGGTCGTCGTCACGATCTTCGTCTACAAGATCGTGCAGGAGTTCCTGTCCTCGCTGCCGCAGATCATCGAGATGCCGTTCGCCGCGGTGCTGAACAACGGTGCCGGCGGCGCCATGGCCGGTTTTGTGACCTTCCTCACCAGCGGGTGGGCCTTCGGCCTGGTCGTGACACTGCTCTCGATCATCGGCGTGCTGATCTTCACGGTGATGGCGATGCGCATCCGGAAGATGCTGGTCAAGGCGGTCGAAGAAGCCGTCACCAAACTGGTCGAGAAATTCATGGAGACCCAGGTCGGTATGCCCAGCGGTGGGGGCGGCATGGCGCCGGCCCTGGCCGGCGGGCTCGCCGCCGGTGCGGGTGCATCCGCCGCGAACCGCATGATGGGCGGCGGCGGCAAGAAGGGCGCAGTGGGCAATCCGCTCG